>ENA-UERK01000027-UERK01000027.1-human-gut-metagenome-genome-assembly--contig:-NODE-27-length-116008-cov-18.135831_pt1 | contig 116008 bp, 84 predicted proteins | sample MGYA00242957_ERZ507957 | MGnify/ENA primary metagenome ERZ507957 (study PRJEB26167, sample SAMN06115538) | human gut metagenome | host: Homo sapiens | place: China:Heilongjiang | collected 2015-11-06...
ACCGTCGGGCAAGTCAAAGTCTATTTCATCGGTAATATTTTTGACTTCCGAACCCGTCTTCTCATAATAGCAATTATCATCACCTTTGAAGATGACAGAATCGCCTTTATCCTTTTTGATTTTGCCTTCTTTTATCAGGCGTTGCTTTTCGGCGCGGATACGTTCAAGCAAAACGGAGGCAGGCTCGTCGGCAGGATCTTGCGGAACGAGTTTACCTTGAATCGCTAATTGAAGTATGGATTTTCTTAATTGTTCAGCCTTCATTTTTACCACCCAAAAGCACCATAATTTCACCGAGAACTCTATCAATATCAGCATCCAAACTGGCACGCTTTTCACGGTAGTTATTGATTAAGTCTTGCGGTGCGAGAATTTCTTCTTCTTCGTGCGGATAGCCGCAAAGGTCGATATTATAATTATTATCTACGATTTCCTGCAAAGTATATTTCTTTGCTTTGGGCGCGTCGTCAACGATGATTTCTTCACGGTTGTTCCACCAATCTATAGCAGGCTGGAAGTGTTCCAACTTCATAGGTTTGGTTTTTGAGAAGTTTTTATATCCTTCGGGCATATCAAGGCGATAGAACCACGTTTCCTTCGTTCCGCCGGTTTTATCGAAGAATAAAATATTCGTAGTAATAGATGTGTACGGAGCAAAAACGCTGTGCGGCATACGAATTACCGTATGGAGATTAAATTCCGACAACAGTTTCTTTTTGATTGCGACTTTTGCGTTATCCGTACCAAACAAAAATCCGTCGGGAAGAATAACCGCCGCCCGTCCGTTATCTTTCAAGCGATACATAATGACGGACATAAACAAATCAGCCGTTTCGCTGCTTGCCAAATCGGACGGGAAGTGATTTTTTACGTCCGCCTTTTCGTTTCCGCCGTAAGGGGGATTCATAAGAATTACTTCAAACTTATCCTTATCTGTATAATCCAAAACATCTCTTAGAAGTGAATTATCATGGTAGATTCTTGGCATATTGATATCGTGCAACAAAAGATTTGTTACACAAAGCATATACGGAAACTGTTTCTTTTCGATACCGTAAACGGAATTTTCATAGGCTTCGACGTCATCTGTAGAAGTTTTCTTTCTGTCCAATTCTTTCAGCCAACTGGTTAAAAATCCGCCTGTGCCGCAAGCAAAGTCCGCAACGTGTTCGCCGATTTGCGGGTTTATCATTTTTGCCATAAAATCGGTAACGGCACGGGGAGTATAAAACTCACCAGAAGCACCTGCGCTTTGCAATTCACGCAAAATCGTTTCGTAAATTTCTCCGAATGCGTGGCTCTCGTTATAATCGCTCAAATCCAATTCGTCGATAACGCTAATGACCTGACGGAGTAAAACACCGTCCTTCATATAGTTGTTCGCATCTTCAAAGGTAGTTCTTACGATTGCTTTCTTTATCGGGGTATCGGTTGATATTTCGATACCTTTGATAATGACTTCGCCGTCAGAATTTTTGACGTCTTTGCCCTTTAACACGGGGAATAATTTATTATTGACAAAATCAAGGAGCGCATCGCCGGTTAGACCTTTTCCGCTTTCGTCATGTGCCCAATTACGCCAACGGCATTGATCGGGAATAATGGACTCATAATTATCTTCGTCCATTTCCCAGTCATTCTCTTTGCTGTCGTATACTTTCAAAAACAACATCCAGGCAATCTGTTCTATTCTTTGCGCGTCGCCGTTGATACCCGCGTCATTGCGCATAATATCTCTTACTCTTTTGACAAATCCAGATACGTTACTCATTTGTTATGCTACCGCCTTGTAAATTTCTTGTTTTAATAGTCTGACTGCTTCGAGATAACCTTCTTTACCACCGAAAAGTTGAGCGATTTTTGAAGGTTTACCGAACTTAGTGAAAGGATCGAGTTTCAGCACGTCGGTATCTTCGATTTCGTATATACTGCTGTCGGCATACTTATCGAGAAGCGTATTCAAAACTTCTCGCGCTGCTTCGCCATATTTACCGAAAACATTGCGTTTTTTAACGTTTTCGGCACGTTCTTTCCTTGTGAGCGGCTTTTGATTGTAAGCAACGTGGCAAATAAAATCGAAATCATCCACGTCGGACATATTTTCGTCCGCTTTTACTTGATCAAGGTCAATGCCTTTTTGCAAGAATAACTCGTAAATTTTTTCTTTCTTTTCTTCCGCGCTCCACGATGAAATGAAATCGCTTAACGTTGCAAATTCGCCGAAAATATTTGCTTTGGTGTAGTCGATAATGCTTTCCTGACGTAATAATTTACCGTCAACATCATAAATCGACACAACTTTTTGTAAAACCTGTACTTTGCAACCGAGATTATCCACAACCCATTTGTGCTTAGGTAGAACAGGAGGATTACCGCCTCCGCCGCTCGAAGAACTTCTTCCGGGATTATAATCATCGTCTTGTTCCACAGGGCCGTCCCAATCGGGATCGGCAAACAGTCTTGTAACGCCGCGGAAATCCATTATCATAAAATGCGTCTTTCCGTCCTGCTCTCTGATTCGTGTGCCACGACCGATAATTTGCTTGAATTCCGTCATAGAGTTAATCATTTCGTCTAAAACGATCAACTTTACCATTTTACAGTCGGCGCCGGTCGAGAGCAATTTCGAAGTCGTTGCAATTACGGGATATTTTGCCGAAACAGAGATAAAATAGTCCAGTTTACTTTTGCCGTAATCGTCGCTGCCCGTAATGCGCACTACATAATCGGAATTTTTTGCAATCATATCGGCATTGCATTTTGTGAGAGCAACGCGCATACGCTCGGCGGCATCTTCGGTGGCACAGAAAACGATAGTCTTCGACATACGGTCGGTTGCTTTGAGATAATTAGTAACTTCTCGCGCAACCATATCGATTCTGTCCTGAATAATAATTTTATAGTCAAAATCACTGTTGTTGTAAATGCGGTCTTCTATTTCATAGCCGTAAATATCAACTTGTCCTTTTCTCGGTCTCCAACCGTCACCGATATCGGATTTTACGTTGATAACCTTGAATGGGGCAAGAAATCCGTCGGCGATGCCTTCTTTAAGGCTATAAATATAAACAGGCTCGCCAAAATAGTCGATGTTGGAAATCGACTGCGTTTCTTTCGGCGTGGCGGTCATACCGATTTGTGTGGCGGAAGAAAAGTATTCCAAAATTTTACGCCAACGGCTATTTTCTTTTGCCGAGCCACGATGACACTCGTCAACGATAATCAAATCGAAGAAGTCTTTATCAAAAAGTTTGCTGTACCTTGCAAGCACTTCTTCGTCGCTTTCGTCATCATCTTCTTTTTTGTTGCCTGCGAGTTGCTGATACAGCGAAAAATAGACCTGATACGATGCGATTGTCGTGCGGTCGTCCTTAAGGAAATTGATTTTATGTATTACTTTTTCCAACGGTTTGAAATCGCCGCCGATTGTTTGGTCGATAAGATTGTTTCTATCAGCAAGATAAAGGATTTTTTGTTTAGCGCCCGTTTGCAAAAGACGATATACAATCTGAAAAGCGGTGTAGGTTTTACCTGTGCCGGTAGCCATAACGAGCAATAGACGATTTTTGCCTTTTGCGATTGCGTCCAACGTACGATTTACGGCGTTTCTTTGGTAATATCTCGGAGGATATGTCGTCTGACTTGTATAAAACGGTTGATTGATAAAGGACAATTCCGTCTTTGACAACCCGCTGCCATCGTTTATTTCGGCATTGTATCTTGCGTATAATTCATCGGGAGTAGGAAATTCTTCAAGAGAAATTTCTCTTTCAACGCCGGTTAAAAAATCAAATTCCTGAAAACCGTCGCCGTTGGAACTGTATGCAAATTTTACGTCGAGCATTTCAGCGTATAATTTTGCCTGTTGCATACCGAAAGAAATGCTGTGGTTATTATCCTTTGCTTCCACCACGGCAAGCGGATTTGCGCTATTAAGATACAAAATATAATCGGCTTTTTTCGGTGCTTCTCTGGAAGCGATATTACCTTTCAGATTGATTCGCCCATCGGTAATTTTTGTTTCCATCGTGATGTTGCCGTCCCAGCCTTTTGCCTTTATCGCCGGCGTGATGAAGTTTAATTTTATATCTTCTTCGGTCATTTGCTTTTTATCTAAAATGCTCATTTACTCCTCCTTGAATCGTTATGTCCCGATAATTTTTTATTATCGGAAGTTTGCAGGTAAAAAAATCATCGTCTTATCGGTGTTATTGCAACAGCCTCTTTGGTTTCAATTTGTCTTTTCTTGTCATACGAGTTGACTACTATAAATTCTACATAATCGTCGATTTTAAGTAAATCGGATTTGCCAAAGAAATTTTTAAATTGAAAGTAATATGATTGATCTGCTTGTATAAAGCCGCCCTTGCCGTTAAATAACTTGATAACTTTTCCTCGTTTACTACCAGAAATCTGATATAACTTTTGAATCCACTTCTTTCTTATATCTTTGGAAGCAACTTCTTTTTCTTCTGTAATTTTTCCTTGGAGACTATATGCAACCGACCAGTCATTATTCTGTCTGATTTGTCGGGCGTAATTATAGTTATCCTGAGCAAAGGATTTATCACCAATTTCGGTAAGCAGATCACCAATTGATTCAATCAACGACACTTTCATCCGTTCAGGATCTTTTGTGCATACCGCACGCAACATGTATGTAAGAGCTTCGTCAAGATTATTCAGTTGTAAATAGTATTTTCCTATTTCACAAAGTAAAAACCATTTATCGCTTATAATAGTAAGTTTTTCAAGCTTACTAATAGCATCATCAATTTGTCCTAATTCGCCCAAGGATTTTGAAATTTTTCTTGAAAACCATATATCATTATCATAATGAAAACTTTCAAGCGTTTCCATTGCTTCATTGCAGCATATAATACAGTCTTCGTATCGTTTTGCATCAAGTAAAAAATCAGACTTCAATGTGTAATAATCTTCTTTAAGAGATGCAAATTCTCTTGTTTTCCCATATGAATCTGTATAACTTTTAGCCTCAGACGACAATTCGGAAAGGGAAATCAAACTTAGTATTTCTAAGCCTTCCGTTGCTATTATTTTTCCCTTTTGCTTATTTAATTGTTTAAGCACCGTTAGTGCACAATACGGAAATGATGGCTTTGTTGCCTTTGTGTCTTTACGTAAATCATATAACCGGGTCAATTTACCAAATACCATTTCTGAATATTTATAGTCAGGTTGCTTTATAGTTTTTACATATTTGTCATTTATAATCCAAGCATACAGATTCTCTATGTATAAAAATGCCTGACTTTGGGTTTTAACAATTTCTGTATCTTTGAATTCTGAATAGACATCTTCACATACCTGTTCAGCCTCGTCAAGCCTGTTAAGCTTTTTAAGACAATTCGCGTATTGCTGAACATCCCATAAATCATGAGTTTCCGGAAATGCATCAAACAATTCTTTACATAAAGGCAGCGCTTTCTCGTATTCGACGGAAGTAGGTGCTCCTTCTCTTAAAAGCTTTTTGGTTGTATTTCTAATTTCTTCTATATTATCCATTTCATATAACCTCATTTGATTATTTTTTTGGTAGTCTGAAAATGCAATTTAACAAATTGTTTCAACTTTTCCAGACCGCCATTTTCATAGATGTTCTTTGCTATACTTTCAACGGTCGAATTTACACCTTTCGATAAAGTTACGCCTAATATTTTTCCAAGTCTTTCAAGCTCATTTAAAAACCGCGCTCTGGCGAGTATTGAAGCTGCCGCGACGCCAATATCGCGTTCAGCTTTGGGCGACTGTATTAAATTCAGAGATTTTCCCTTTGCCAACAAAGCACTCTTTATTATGGATTCATCACCAAACTGGTCGGCGATAGCGTTTTCACATAAGTTATCAGATAGTAGATTTTCCATAACACGCGCATGCCCCCAGCCCAAAAGTTTATTAAGGTTCCTTCCAATTTCATCATATAGAGAATTGTATCGTTCAGGGCTAATACATACAATGCTTACGCATGTTTTTCCTAAAAGTTCTTCGATTTTTTTAGCTAATTCTTTATTTTTATTATCAGAATTGCTTTTACTATCTCTAACACCAAGAGTAGCCAACAATTCCTCTTGCTTCTTCGTTATACAAACTCCAGCAATCACTAATGGTCCAAAATAATCACCTTTTCCTGATTCATCTGTCCCTATGTGGCAATCAAAAACAGGTAACTCCTTAAAGGCTGGCGTTGTTTCTTCAATTGTTTTTTTGTGTGCAAGCATCTCTTCTTCTGTGTATCCGTTTTTGATAATTATATTGTACGCAGATGTAATAGCGTTACAAACAGCACCAATTTTTGCCTCTGCTTGTTCTACTGTGATAATATCTAACGATCTAGGATTTCTAGCAGGATCAGAATGCAATTCCTCACATCTTATTCCTTCCCAGGCAGCTATTAACGAATTGTTGATATAACCATCTCTTCGTGTATCTTTTATGTATTTTTTAAATTTATGGTTTCTAAGCCAGTTGCCTATTTCTGCTATTTCTGGATTATTTTTATATTCTTCTAATGTAAAAGCATTCTTGTCAATCATCATTTTAAGAATGAAACCTTCAAAAGCTTTAGCGACAGGATATACAACAGGATTATATAATGGTAGCAAAATAGCATTCTCTTTAATAGCCTCTAAAAGGCCAAAAGCTGTTACTATTTGTTTTTTATCAATATATGCCAAATAATTATACGCATCATTAGACAGTACTTTTCTGGCTTTATCACAATACGAATCAAATCCATTGATTTGTTCTATTACTTGCTTCGTTTTTGCTTGTTCTTTTTGGGGAATATATGTTAAGGCTTCTTCCTTGTTAGATATAGGCTCAACAGAGTTTATAATTTCTCTAATTTTTGTAACCAAAGCAGAATCCATACCTTGTAATAACAGTTTCCCTGATAAAAATTGTGTTACTGTAATTTTATCATCTCTATCTGTAATATCAAAAATATATTTAATTGTGTTTTTCTTAATATCTTTCTTTATGATGGAAAAAGATTCTTCTAATTTCAACTGAACTAAGTCCTGATTGCTTTCTGAAATGGAGTAATTAGCATATATGGGAACTTTTGAACAACCTGTTTCTTTTTTTACGCTTAATTTATCCATCAAAGAAAGAACCTCTTTATCTTCTTTTTCAAAATAAATTTTCGATGTTTTTCCTTTACTAAAATATAAGATGAATGTCGATCCAGTTGAACAAGCAAATTTAATGCCACTTTGTATTTTTAATTCATTTGCTGATATATTGGCATCTTGCAACAATCTACGGATAAAAGAAATTCCATTATCAATTTCTTCAACAAAATCATATGTCTTTCCCATTTTTTAACTCCCTATTTCATATTTAAGCTTTTAGATTTGTCAACTTCCTATAGTTAATGTAAAAAATTAATTCTCAAACTTAATGCCTTTGCTTTCGCAGAATGCGTAAAACTTGCCTTGCGATACGATTTGTGGTTCGCGGTTGTCTTTTTCCCAACGGCAAATTGTAGCATAAGAAACGCCAAGTTCTTTTGCCAACGCCTCTTGCGTTAAAAGTAATTTCATTCTTGCATATTTTACTTTTTCGGAAAATTTCATTTTACACCTCATTGTTCGTCCGAGCCGTCGGTTAATTTCAGCGTATCTTCTACCAAGACTTTCATTTGACGAATTGCCGCTTTATTCAGTTCGATAAGCCTCTCTTGCTGGCTTACGCCACTATCTATCAGATAAGCGTTCAGGTTTTCAAGGTTGGAAAGGCATACGAGTTGCGAAACTTCCGCATAATCACGCATATTACCTTTTTTATCGGGATTTTCCTCACGCCACTGCTTCGCGGTCATACCGAAAAGCGCAACGTTCAAAACGTCGGCTTCGCTTGCGTAAACGAACGACGCTTGCTCTTTTGTAATTTCAAGCGGAATGATAATATTGTCTTTGATAGCGTCGGTATGTATGCGATAATTTATTTTTGCAAGTTCTCGCTTAACCGTCCACCCGATTTGCTTTTGTTCGTCGGCTTTTAAGCGCTGGAATTCTTTTATGATATATAAATTGATTTCAGGCGAAATCCAGGACGCGAATTGCAGAGCAATATCCTTGTGTGCGTATGTGCCGCCGTTATATTTCCCGGCTTTGGAAATAATACCGATGGCATTTACGCCGTCGATCCATTTCTTCGGAGTCATTGTAAAATAGTTGTGTCCGGCTTCGCTTCTAAACGTATCGAATTCGACACGGTTAAAATTTGGATTATTCAATTGCTCCCACAACCCTATATATTGAATTGTATCGATCCTGCGCATCCAATTCTGTATGACAAATCGTGGATCTTCAGGATTTTTATATTTTGCAATATCCGTAAGAGAGAAATAATCGTCTTTGTTGATATGGATTTCCTGATCCAATACGGTAATTTCTTTGTTCTTCATTATCTTTGCGACCTTTCATAAATTTTATTATATTATAACACATTTTGACAGAATAATCAAGAGGAAAACGGGTGATCTGAAATATATTTTCGGCTAATAAAAGAGAAGAGTCCGATGATAATTTCGGACTCTTTTACGAACTCGCTATTTGCACATATTGAATTTAATACTTCTTCTAAATTCCCCAAGAGTAACTAACTAAAGTGGGGGCTTTATTTTACGCACTAAAGTGCGTGAATACAGGCGAAGGCGTCCCAACGCCGTCTTAACTCGCCTACCGCACACAAGCAAGCGGTAAGTTACTTTTTCTTATTCCGATTTGATTCCAACCATTTTTTGAACGGATCGTAATATTCAACCATACTCACTTGGTTGGAAATCAAATCCTCTGTTTCTTGGTGTTGTATATATTTCTGTACCACTTGCTTGTTAGCACCTGCGGTGCTTACATAATATCCACGGCTCCAAAAATGTCTATTCCCTATTTTGTATTTCATGTGAGCATACCGCTCGAAAATTATCATTGTACTTTTTCCCTTGAGATATCCCATAAATGATGGTACTTTTTCATTCGGCGGCATGCTCACTAACATATGTATGTGGTCGGGCATTGCGTGTGCTTCAATAATTTCCACCTCTTTACGTTGACATAATTCTCTCAATATTTTTCCTATTTCCGCACGCAATGCCCCATAAATTATTTTCCTATGGTATTTTGGCGTGAACACGATATAGTATTGACATTTCCATGTCGTATGTGCTAAACTGTATGTGTCGTTATTTTGATTTTTCAATTTTAACGTCCTCCTTTGCGCTTACTGGTGTACGGTTGCGAGCCTTACATACAGTTTAGCACAGAGGAGATTTTTTGTATAGCACTTGCTCGGCTTGAAGCTAAAGCTATTCACCACCTGCACAGCAGGTAGATTTTATAAGGTCGTGGCATACATGCCACGACCTTATCTTCTGATAAAAAGTCGGATGTGCTTTTACGAATATCCGACTTTAAGCTATCATTTGAAGGCTGTTTTTTATGTTATTTGGTGTTTTTTGTTGTGTTTTTCGGAAATCCCTTTCACTATTGAACGCACAATTGCCGATTGAAGTTACGCTATCCGGTATCGTTATACTTGTAAGACCGCTGCAACCATAGAACGCATTATAGCCGATAGATTTTACGCTGTTACCTATCGTTACGTTTGTAAGCCCGCTGCAATTATAGAACGTACCGGAGTCGATAGATGTTACGCTGTTCGGTATCGTTATGTTTGTAAGCCCGCTGCAACCGCTGAACGCAGACCTGCCTATGGAGGTTACGCTGTCTGGTATCGCTATACTTGTAAGTCCGCTACAACCTTGAAACGCACAATCACCGACAGAGGTTACATTATCCGGTATAACAAGATTTGTAACAAGTTTGTTATTCAGATACAAGCTATGCGCATAATACACCGGATTCGAGTATGAAGAACTAAATAAAATTTTACACCATTTTTCCAAATCGGTGATATATACGCTTGTAAGTCCGCTGCAATAAACAAACGCAGACTCGCCGATAGATATTACGCCGTCCGGTATCGTTACGCTTGTAAGTCCGCTGCAACCTCTGAAAGCAAACTCGCCGATAGATATTACGCCATCCGGTATCGTTACACTTGTAAGTCCGCTGCAATTATAAAAAGTATAATTGCCGATAGAAGTTACGCCGTCCGGTATCGTTAAATTTGTAAGTCCGCTGCATTTATAAAACGCAGACTCGCCGATAGATTTTACGCTGTCCGGTATCGTTACGCTTGTAAGTCCGCTGCAAAGATAGAACGCACCGGAGCCGATAGATGTTATTTTTACGCCGTCAATTTCGGCGGGTATAACAATCTCTGTATATTTTTTTCTTCCGTAATCCGTCAATCGCGTGATTGTATCGCCGTTTTCGGAAAGTAGAAAAATCGCATTCCATTGTGCCGTTCTCGTGATATTTTCGGCGGGCATTGTATCGGGAATAGTTTTATCCCAACCGATAAAATCATATCCCGCGCGTTCCGGATTCGGTATTTCAAGCTTCGAATCACAATCTTTCGCGATAATTTCCGTCGGCTGTCCGTTTCCATAGTTGAGCGTAAGGGTATACCGGTTGGCTTTCCATTGCGCCGTAACCGTAATATCTTCGTATACGCTTTCGGGAATGGTTTTATCCCAGCCGATAAACGTATAACCCGTGCGGGTAAAGACGGGCGCAACCGCCGAGCCCTCGTATTTTAAAATCTGATTGACTTCACCGTTTTCAAGCGTACCGCCGTTGCTTTCAAATGTTACGTTATACTTATCGCGCGTGTAGTACACCTTTAAAACCAACGAGCCGTCGGGCGCGATATTGCCGCTGTCGGTTGCAGAGGCTTTATGCGTGAAATGTGCGAAATTTTTGATTTCTGCGGTTGCTTTGGTATCGGTAGTGCCTTGCAGATTGCTTGTTTCGCGCAAAGTATATGCGTCGTTTTCAAGGTTTTGCAGATAATATTCGGTTTTATATTTCGTATCGGTTTTCGCCGCCCATACCGCATGTATTTCGGTATCTTGCGTAACCGCTTGCGTAAAATCGTAATTCCAGCGTACAAACGTATAACCCGTTCTGCTCGGTGCGGCAGGCTCGGTGGCAAAACTATTTTCTTCTATCTGCTGCGTCTGCACTTCCGAATAACCGTCCGCATCAAACGAAACCGCGTACATCGGTCGCCGACGAATCGTAATCATGAAAGTATTCGTAATCTCGTCGTCAAGCGTTTCAAAAACGTAAAAAACGTTATCGCCCGGCGCAAGCGGCGCTCTATCGGTTGAAACCCGGTGAACTCCGGATTGATCAAGCGCTACAATATACTTCGCCTTGCCCGAAACCGTAATCTCTCTTTCAAACGAAAACTCTTCCGTTGCATTGCTAACACTAAGATTCGCAGAAGCGTCGTTTATTATAAGCGTATTGAAAATAATTCCATTCGTTTCCGAATCGTCTTTTTTACATGCGGAAAACCCCGCAAAAATCAAAAAGCTTGCCGCCGCCGCGAAAATAAAAGCAAAGATTTTTTTCTTCATACCAATCCTTTATTTCACGTTATCCGTTATCGGTCTGATCCCCGAACAACGCAAAACCAAAGTCCCTCCTTTGTTTTTCATTTTCTTATTTATTATTTTCACTTTCTTTCTCCTCTTTCTGTTTTTCTCTAAAAAGAGCTAGTTCATAGTCTTTTTTTAAGGACTTTATACCTCTATACGCCATAGTATCTAAAACTGCAACGATAGTAAGAAGAACAAGTCCAACCCACCAAACGTTTTTATACATAAAAAAGCCAAGGAATGATACAGGCACTAAAATCACTGTAAAAATAATCATGTACATCTTCAAATCCATAATACGAATTTTGTACTGATCGCTTGATAGTCCTTTATCACGAATATTCTTTGCCGCTTCATCATATTCTTTAAGCCACTTACACATAAATACTCCCATTTTTTATTCTCTATTCCATTCTTATATTATAACTTTTCTTTGCGGGTTTTGCAAGCATATTTACATTTGCGTCCGCCGCGAAAAATAAAAATTTCCGCTTTTTTCCGAAAATTTTTTCCAAAACGTTGACAAATCCCCTCAAAAAGGGTTATTATATATTTGTACGAAAAATATCGTTCCAAGGAGAATTTCACCATTATGAACAAGAAAACAATCAGAGACATCGACGTCAAGGGCAAAAAAGTCCTTGTCCGCTGCGACTTCAACGTTCCCATGAAAGACGGCGTCATCACCGACGAAAACCGTATTCAGGGCGCGCTTCCCACCATTAAATACCTGATGGAGCACGGCGCGAAAGTGGTTCTTTGCTCGCACATGGGCAAACCTCACAACGTGTTCGACGAAAAGCTCGAGCTGAACAAGAAAGAAAAGGCGAAGATCGCCGCCCTTCCCGAATCGGAACAGGCTGCCGCCACGGCGGAAACGCTTGAAAAGGCGAAGAAAGACGTGAAAAAACTTACCCTCGCCCCCGTTGCGGCGCGCCTCAACGAACTGCTCGGCGGCAAGGTAACGTTTGCGAAAGACGTAATCGGCGACGACGCGAAAGCCAAAGTTGCGGCGCTGAAAGACGGCGAATGCGTGCTTCTCGAAAACCTGCGTTTCCACAAGGGCGAAGAGAAAAAGACGCCCGAATTCATGAACGCTCTGGCTTCTTATGCCGACGTATACGTAAACGACGCGTTCGGCACGGCGCACCGTTCGCACGCCTCCACCGCGGGCATCGTGGAAGCGGGGCTTGTAAAAACGGCGGTTTGCGGCTTCCTCATCGAAAAGGAACTCACCGTCATGGCGGATACGCTGGAACATCCCGCCCGTCCGTTCGTGGCGATTCTGGGCGGCGCGAAAGTGGCGGATAAGCTGGGCGTAATTTCCAACCTGCTTGAAAAATGCGACACGCTGATTATCGGCGGCGGCATGGCGTACACCTTCATCAAAGCGCAGGGCGGCGAAATCGGCACTTCGCTGGTAGACGACGAAAAAATCGAATATTGCAAAGAAATGCTCGCCAAAGCGAAATCGCTCGGCAAAAAGTTGCTTCTGCCCGTAGATACGGTTGTCGCTTCCGCTTTCCCCGACCCCATCGACGCGGAAATCGAAACGGAAGTGGTTCCTTCGGATAAAATTCCCGCAGACAAAATGGGGCTCGATATCGGTCCCGAAACGCGCAAGCTTTTCGCAAACGAAATCGCGGGCGCGAAATCCGTCATCTGGAACGGACCTATGGGCGTATTCGAAAATCCCACGCTTGCCGCAGGCACGAAAGCCATGGCGCAGGCGCTGGCGGACGTATACGGCAAAGCCACCACGATTATCGGCGGCGGCGATTCGGCGGCGGCTGTGCAGCAGCTGGGATATGCGGACAAGATGACGCACATTTCCACGGGCGGCGGCGCTTCCCTCGAACTGTTCGAAGGCAAAGTGCTTCCCGGTATCGCATGCCTCAACGATAAAGACTGAATCTGACAAAAAACACCCCTTCCGCTCTTTTCGCAAAGAGAAGAGCGGAATCGCTATGAAAAAACGGAGATAATATTACTATGAGAAAAGCAATTATAGCAGGCAACTGGAAGATGAACAACACGGCTTCGGAGGGCGTGGCGCTGGTAAAAGCGATTGCGCCGCTTGTAACGGAAGCGACTTGCGACGTGGTGGTATGCGTACCCGCCATCGATATTCCCGCGGTATCGGAAGCTTTGAAAGGCACGAACATCCGCCTCGGCGCCGAAAACGTACACTTTGCCGAAAAAGGCGCTTATACGGGCGAAATTTCCGCGGCGATGCTGAAAGAGTACGGCGTGGAATACGTTATCATCGGGCACAGCGAACGCCGCCAGTACTTCGGCGAAACGGACGAAACCGTAAACAAGAGAACGCTCACCGCCCTGACCGCGGGGCTTACCCCTATCGTCTGCGTGGGCGAAACGCTCGAAGAGAGAGAAACGGGCAAGACGGAAAACGTGTTGCACCGTCAGCTTGAAGAAGGGCTGAAAGGCGTCGAGGACATCACGAAGCTTGTCGTCGCGTACGAACCGGTATGGGCGATCGGCACGGGCAAGACGGCTACCGCGGCGCAGGCGAACGAAACCATCGGGTATATCCGTAAAACGCTGGGAGAATTGTTCTGCGAAAAGTGCGCGGCGAAAGTACGCATCCAGTACGGCGGCAGCATGAACGCGGGCAACTGCAAAGAGCTGATGGCGCAGGAAGAAATCGACGGCGGCTTAATCGGCGGCGCTTCCCTGAAAGCTCCCGACTTCTCGGCTATCGTAAACTACGATAAATAACAAGCTTCGCTTGCCTCGCAGCGGACTGAAACTTTGACGTTTGAAAGCAGCATACTGCCTTTGCCTCGCAACGGACTGAAACTTCGGCATTTGAAAGCAGCATACTGCCTTTGCCGCGTAGCGGACTGAAACTTCGGCGTTTGAAGGCAGCTTAATGCCTTTGCCGCGTAGCGGACCGAAACTTTGGCGTTTGAAAGCCGCTTAATGCCTTTGCCCCCTTTTTTAAGCCTTCCCCTTGCCTGAAAAAAAATTCAGTAAACTTCATTTTTTCGGTAAAAATGTTCAGCCTATTTCATAGGCTTCCCCTTGGGGGGAAGCTCTGCCGCGTAGCGGCGGTGATGAGGGGCGCAGCACATTTTTGATTTTCTAAATATTTTTGACAAATAATTTTTGAAAATCAAGGGGCGGTTTCATTCAAAAAACAAAAACAAGTTTACGCACGGCTTAAATCACGCGGGCGCAAAACAACGACGCGCGCAGCGCAAAAAAGCTCAAAATCCCCCGCGTCAGCAGCAAGCAAGACGCGAAGCGCGAGTACCGACGACGGGAATTTACAAACAGTAAACGACCGAGGCGGCACGGAGCGCGACAAAGTATTGCGCCGCTGATCACGCGGGCGCAAAAAGGAAACCAACCAACAATGAAAAAACCTTATGCGATCATCATCATGGACGGCTACGGCTTAAACCCGAAACACGAGGGCAACGCCGTGTATGCCGACGGAAGCAAAAACTTAACCGAACTGGAAAAAGAATACCCCTCGTCCACGCTGGGCGCAAGCGGTATGTCCGTGGGGCTTCCCGACGGACAGATGGGCAATTCCGAAGTCGGACACCTTAATATCGGCGCGGGCAGAATCGTGTATCAGGATCTTACCAAAATCACGAAAGAAATCCGCGACGGCGAATTTTTTAAAAACGCCGAACTGCTGCGCGTAATGCGCTACGTGAAAGAGAACGGCAAAAAACTGCACCTGTGGGGGCTTGTTTCCACCGGCGGCGTGCACAGCCACACCGAACACCTTTACGCGCTTGTGGAAATGGCGAAAAAAGAAGGGCTTGAAAACGTGTACATCCACGCTTTCACCGACGGGCGCGACGTTCCCCCCACCTCCGGCGCGGAGTTTTTACGCGAACTGCAGGCAAAACTGAACGAGCTGCACTTCGGCGTCATCGCTTCGGTTTCGGGCAGATATTACGCCATGGACCGCGACAACAACTGGGACCGCGAAGAAAAAGCATACGAAGCCCTTACCGAGGGCAAGGCGCATACCTTCGAAGGAAGCGCAGAAGAAGCGATTGAAAAGAGCTATGCCGACGGCGTTACCGACGAATTCGTCGTTCCCGTAACGCTTACGAAAAACGGCAAGCCCGTCGCGCTTGTGGAAAAAGGCGACGGCATCGTCTGCTTCAATTTCCGCCCGGACAGAGCGCGCCAGATCACGCGCATGTTCTCGCAGGAAACCTTCCCCTTCACCGACGAAAAAACAGGCGCAACCCTCGGCTTTACAAGAAAGACGGGTTATCTCGCCCCCGTATACGTGGGTTTCGCCACCTACGACGCGTCGTTTAAAAACGTGGGCGTTGCTTTCCCGCCGGACGAAATCGACGATACGCTGCCGCAATATATCTCTTCGCTGGGCATGAAGCAGCTGCACATTGCCGAAACGGAAAAATACGCGCACGTAACGTTCTTTTTCAACGCGAAAATCGAAGCGCCCGTACCGGGCGAAACGCGCATCGTCATCCCCTCCCCCAAGGTGGCAACGTACGATCTGCAGCCGGAAATGAGCGCGTACCTCGTAACCGACCGCGTATTGAAAGAGCTTTCCTCGGGCGAATACGACGTAATGATTTTAAACTTCGCCAACTGCGACATGGTGGGGCATACGGGCGTGATGAGCGCGGCGGTGAAAGCCGTGCACGTTGTGGACGAATGCGTGAAAAAAGTTGTGGATAAAATTCTCGAAATGGGCGGCGCGGCGCTTGTTACCGCCGACCACGGCAACGCCGACGAGATGATTGCGGACGACGGCAAAACGCCGTTCACGCAGCACACCACCAACCCCGTGCCCGTAATTCTCGTCAGCAACGAACTGAAAAACGCGAAGCTGCGCGAAGGCGGCGTGCTTGCCGATCTCGCGCCCACGCTTCTTGACGTAATGGGCTTGAAGCAACCCGCGAAAATGACGGGAAAATCGCTTTTAATCCGTTAAAACGGAAAAAATCTTGCAAAAATCGCCGAAAAGCCGATAAAAAAGGTTGCGCAATTTACGATTGTATGCTATAATCTATCGTGCTATCGGATTTTTCCGACGGCTTCCGCTACGCTTTCCGCAGCGGAAAACGAGAAAAACTGTCGAATTCAAGGAAGAAATTTGCCATGTCGAATTTATTTGCATTGCTTGTACCCACCACCAACGACGCGTCGTACGCGGCGTATCGTTTAACGAGCTTCATTTTAATCGCGCTTATGGGCATTGCCGCCATCGTAGCGATTATTCTCGTACTGATGCAGCCTGCCAACTCCACGGGCATCGACGCCCTCGGCGGTTCGGGAGAAACGTTCTTCGGCAAAAACAAGGGTAAATCCATCGAATCCAGAATGAAAAAATGGACGTGGATCTGTCTGATTATTCTTGCCGTGTTCTCCATCGCGTTCTTCGTGGTGCAGCAGCTCCCCTGGTAACGTATCGGGGCGCGGCGATCGACTGAATTTTTACGAACTTTTTACGGCGGCTTATTTTTCGTAAGCCGCCCTTTGTTTTTTCTTCCGTCATTTTTTCCGTCGGTCGGCAATGCCCGCGCGGAAATTCGTTTACAGGTGATTGAATTATGCAACACGCTTCTATCGAAGAACGCATTCTGCGCTTCTTATCCTCGGCGGAAACCGCCACCGCGGAAACGCTGCGCCGCCATGCCGGCGTGCCGCCGCACAACCGCAAAACGTTTCTCGCCCTTCTTGCCCGCCTTTGCGCCGCGGGCAGAATAGAATATAAAAACGGCGTATACTCCCTGCCCCGCTCCGTTTTGTATACGGGCGTGCTGACGGGCAACGAAAAAGGATTCGCGTTCTTCACGCCCGACCCCGCGGACAAAAACAATGCCGCCGAAACGCCGGAAAAGCCGCGCGATATTTTTATTCCCGCCAAATATCTGAACGGCGCCATGCACAAAGACCGCGTGGTTGTAAAAATCGTGAAGCGCGGCGAAAACGAAAGCGCCACGGGCGAAGTGGTGAAGATTCTTCAGCGCGGTTATACCGAAATCGTCGGCGCGTTTTATAAAGACCGCCGCGCGGGCAGACTTCTGCCGGACGAACGCAAATATTTTTCCGAAATTTATATTCCCCTCGCCTCGTGCAGAAACGTAAAAAGCGGCGTGAAAGCGGTGGCAAAAATCACGGCGTACCGTTACGGCGCCTGCCCGGAGGGAAAAATCACCGAAGTGCTGGGCGACGACGATTTCTTCGCCGAAGAAACCTCGATACTCCGTTCGTTCGGCTTGCGCGAAGAATTTCCCGATTCCGTGCTTGCCGCCGCGGAAGAAGTCGCGGCGGAAGATATAACAGCGCTCCCTTTAAAAACGGAACCTCTCCCCCGCCGCAACCTTCTCAACGAATTTTTCGTTACCATCGACGGCGCGGACACGCGCGACATCGACGACGGCGTCAGCGTGGCAAAACAGGGCGACAATTACGTTTTATCCGTGCACATCGCCGACGTATCGCACTATGTAAAAGCGGGCGGAGAGCTTGATAAAGAAGCGTTTAAACGCGGCACCAGCGTCTACTTTCCCGATCGCGTGCTGCCCATGCTCCCCCAAGCCCTTTCCAACGGCTGCTGTTCGTTAAACGAGGGCGAAGCGCGGCTTGCGTTCACGTGCAAAATGCTGATAGCGGGAGGCGGCACCGATAAAACCGCCGCCGAAAATGCGGGTAAAGTGCTGGAAAGCGAAATTTTTCCCTCGCTGGTGCGCTCAACGTACCGATTGACTTACGACGAAGTCGATGCCATGTTATCGGGCGGCGCGGCGGCGGAAAAACTGCTGGAAAAATACCCGCTGATGCGCGATTCCCTCGCCCCCATGCGCGAACTCACCGAAATTCTGGCGGCGCGGCGCGTCAAAAAAGGCGAAGTCAACCTCGATCTGAAAGAAAAACATATCTATTACGATAAAGAGCGCGACGTCATCGAAATTCCGGACGAAAAACCGTCGTTCTCGCGCGGGCTCATCGAGCAGTTTATGGTAACGGCAAACGAAACGGTGGCAACGTTTTTAAACAGCCGCGGCGCGCCGTGCTTATACCGCGTGCACGAACCGCCCGTACCCGAAAAAGCGGAAAATTTAAAGGCGTTCGCGCGGCTTCTCGGCTTTTCCCCGAAATGGAACGACGAGGAAGTTTTCCCCGCCGATTACGCGGCTCTTTTAAACGAAGCGCGCGGCGGCGCAAAGGAACAGGTGCTTTCCAAAGTTACTCTGCGTTCCATGCAGAAAGCGCGCTACTGCGAAAAGAACTTAAAGCATTTCGCGCTGGTTTCCGGCTGCTATTGCCACTTCACTTCCCCCATCCGCCGCTACCCCGATTTATTCGTGCATCGCGCGCTGAAAGCCGTTCTGTCGGCAAACGAAACGGCGACGGAACGGCTGAAAGAATTCGCCGCGGAAGCCGCGAAGAAAACAAGCGATACCGAGCGCAACGCCGACGACGCCGAACGCGCCGTAGACGATTTGTACGCCGCCGCGTATATGGCGGACTATATCGGGCAGGAGTTCGACGGCGTGATTTCGGGCGTTACCGAACGCGGATTTTTCGCGGAACTGAAAAACGGCATCGAAGGGTTCGTCCCGCTCGATTCGCTGTACGGGTACTATATATTCCTGCCCGACACGTTCGAACTGAAAGGCGGCGGCAAAAGCTACGCGCTCGGCAACAACGTGCGCGTAAAGGTAACGGACGTGGATTTCTATACAAGGCGAATCACGTTCGCGGCGGTTAAATCCGAAAAAACGGAGGAAAAGATATGAAAATCATCGCAGTGAATAAAACGGCCGGCTTCGAATATTTCATCGAAGATAAATACGAAGCGGGCATCGTGCTCGAAGGCAACGAAATCAAATCGGTGCGCGCGGGCGCCGTGAACATGAACGACAGCTTCTGCCAGATCAACGGCAGCAAGGCGGTAGTAAAAAACATGCACGTCGCCCTGTACGATAAATCCGACGCGTTTTCCACAAAAAACACGCGGCGCGACCGCACTTTGCTGCTCCACAAAAGCGAGCTTGCGAAAATCGCGGGAAAAATCAACCGTCAGGGGTACACGCTGGTGCCGCTGAAAATGTACTTCAAAGATTCGCTGGTAAAAATGGAGGTGGCGCTCTGCAAAGGCAAACACACGTACGATAAAAAGAAATCGCTTGCCGAACGCGACGTAAAACGCGAAACCGACCGCGCCGCCAAACAGGCGTTTGTGTAAAAATATATACAAAAAAGGAGCAAATTTAAAATGAAAAGTTTACAACGCGTACAAAAAGCGGCGTACGTGCTGCGTATTCTCGCTAAAATCGGCTACATTCTCACCATCGTCGGCACGATTTTCTGCGTGCTCGGCGCGATTTTCTGCGGCATTTTCGGCAGTAACGCAACCGTGCGTGAATGGCTCGCCAAAGAAGGCACAACGTTCGTTACGCGCGAATACGTTTGTTACTGCGTCTGCGCGGCAATCGGCTGCGCTTCCGGCATAGCGCTCGCCTATTTCAGCATGCGCTTTTACGAAGCGGAACTTGCCGCGGGCACGCCCTTTACGAAACCGCTCGTGAAAGAACTGCGCAAGCTGGGCTTGCTGCATATTCTGCTGCCGATCGCCGCGTCCGTCGTCGTCGCCGTCGTTTCCGCAGCCATGCGCACCGACGTTAATTTCGATACCGCGGGCGGCATTTCGGCGGGCATAGCCTACCTGCTTTTATCGTTACCCGCCGATTACGGTGCCGATCTCGCCGCTCTTGTTCCAAACGAAAAATCGCCCGGACAAACGCCCGGCACCGAAGAAAATAAAGCCGAAGAAAACCGCGGATAATCCGCCGTTACCCCCCTTCATTTGTTAAAATCGCAAAAGGTGCGCGCCCGAAAGCCGCACCTTTTTTTTCGCCCCGCCGTATAATGAAGAAGAACGAAAAAAAAGGGGGGCGCGCGGCTGATTTGAAGATATGCTTTGTAACCAAAGAACGGCTGTCCGAATTCTGGGAGCGCACGGGCGGCGAGGACGCCGATCTGATTTTCTTCCCCCTCTTCGACGACGTAACCGTGAGTTACGAACGGGAACTGAAAGGCGAAACGGCGTATTTCGAGGACGTCGCTCTGCTATCCAAAGCCTGCGGCTGCACGGTGGTATGCGGGTACAACACCTCCACGCGCGGCATTGTGCGTTCGTCGGCGGTAGTGGCGGAAAACGGCAGAATTTTAGGCGTATCGGACGCGCTTTCCTCCATCGACGGAACGCGCAACTGCGGCGCGTTTTTAAAAGTGTACGAAACGGGCGCGGGCAGAATCGGCGTCGCCGTCGCCGAGGACGCATATTTTCCCGAAGTGCTGCGAACGCTTGCGGCGTGCGGCAGCGATTTCGTGCTGTGTCCGTTTTCCCGCCGCGCGGACGGCGCCGAAAACGTGGTGCTCCGCGCGGCGGCGTTCACCTACGGAACGCCCGTCTGCCTGTGCTCGTACGGGTACGCGTTCGCCGCGGGCACCGACGGAGAAACCGCGTTCGCCTCGCCCATGCCCGTATCGTTTTACGATATGGAAAAGAACGGCGAATTTCACCTGATAGAATGGCGCCAGCGCGGCTTTTTCAAACGCGACCACGGAAAATATTAGCCCCGCCGGCTGCCTGCCGCCCCAAATGCCGCCGCATGCCGCCCCGAATGCCGCGCCGCCGCGCAGACAAAAACCTTATGCGATTTCCCACGCAAACGTCGCCGTATCTCTCGCCTTAATCTCTTCCGGTTCTATATCCATATCGTCCGCCGCGCCAAGCATCATGCACTTGCCTTCCACGTCGTAATCCGTTGCCGAATACAAATGCAACTCGCCCCAGTTATAATCTATCGAAAGCAGCTCGCCGAGTTTCGCGCCCGAAGCGGCGCACAAAATTTCCGCTTTTTCCCGCGCGTTTTTCACCGCCGCTTTCAACAGTTCCCCGCTGACCGCCGAAGAATCTTTTACCGTGAAATCAATCGAAATTTCGGGCTTTGCGATACATTTCGAAATTTCGGAAAGCGCCTTTGCCAGCCGCTTCGTATCGAAATCGAATTCGATTTTTAATTCGTGCCGGCACTTATACCCCATGAAAACGCTCGTGTAGTTTCCTTTCCCGTCGTTCAGTCTGTCATAATCCGCACGCACCCTGAAATCGGCTGTTTTCGCCGATTTTTTTTCAAATCCCGCCGCTTCCAGCGCTTTGTTCAGAAAATCGATTTTTTCCGCCGCCGCTTTCATCGCCGCGTCGTATTCGTATTCTGCCGTTTCCATACTCAACCTCAGTACAATCAGATCGGGCTTCACCGAAACCGCGCCTATGCCTTTCACCGTAATCGTTCTCATTTCCGATACCTCCGTAAATGTAATTTTGTACCCCTATTATACCGCGCGGCGCATGAAAAAATGTCGCCCGGAAAGCGACATTTTAAAAACATACGATTCGCGTCGGCTGTTACGAACCTAAAATTTTTTCGCCGAACGCATACAGCGCCTCGTTAATCTCGAAAATATCGTACTTGCCTTTTTTTATGAAATATTCCAGAATAATATCGAATTTACTGCTGTGCGTTAAAGAATACCCCGCCTTTTCTATCAGATCTTTCGCTTCGTCAAGCGGCAGCTTCAAAGCAATCGCAAACGCCGCCGCGGTGGTTTTCCGCGGCTTGTAATCTTTCAGCGTGCGTATTTTCGAAAACGTTTTTCTGTCGATATGCGCTTTTTTATAGCACTCCGCGTCGCTCATCCCCCGCTCGTCTATCAGGCGGAACAACGCCTCCGCAAAGCTCTCTTCCACATCGTCCAGCTCGTCCTCCAGATTCCCCGCCCCGTACGCCGCAAACGGCAACGGCGCCGCGCAGAGTTCCGGCGCTTCGAATATCTCGGCGCAAAGCCATTCGCCCTCCGCCATACATTCGCCTATATACGCCGCAATCTCTTCTTCAACGCTTTTTTCAAGCGGCGCAAATCTTTTCCCCGCCGCCGCACGCTCCGAACCGTTTCTTTTCTTCTTCATCTTTCCTCTCCGCTTTATTTTTCCGTGATTATTATACCATAATTCGCCATGCGTGTAAAGAATTTTTCGCGCTTTCCCGCTTTTGAATCGTTTCAAAATAACTTTTTTTGTGAAATCGAAAAAAATTTTTGCTTACCCCCTTGAAATTACGAATAAAATATAGTATAATACAGAAAAGCGGCGAAACAACCGCCGCGCAAAAAAAACTATTTCAAGGGGAAAAAACTATGAGTATATCCGGGGAAAACATCAGAAACATTGCGGTAATCGGGCACGGCGGCGAGGGCAAAACAACGCTTTGCGAAGCCATGCTGTTCTGCGCGGGCGCAATCGACCGCATGGGCAGAACAGACGACGGCACCACGGTAACGGACTTCGACGAAGCGGAAAAAGCGCGGAAATCCTCCGTGTACTTATCCTGCGCCTGCCTTAACTGGAAAGGCGTAAAAATCAATCTGCTCGATCTTCCCGGTTTCTACGATTTCGAAGGAGAACGCAGCGAGGGCTTACAGGCGGCGGGCGGCGCGCTGCTCGTCGTCGGCGCGGGCGGCAACGTGCCCGTAGGCGCGGAAAGCGTGATCGATTACTGCCTGAAAATGAAAAAGCCTCTCATCATCTTCATCAACGGCATGGATAAAGAAAACGCCGATTACGCGGGCACGGTGGCGGCGCTGCGCGAAAAATATCCGGGCAAACTTGCCCCCATTCAGCTGCCGATTATGGAAAACGGAAAAATGCAGGGCTGCGTAAACGCCATCAGCGAAAAGGCGTTTTTATTCCGCCAGAACGGCACGGAGGAAATTCCCGTACCAGAAAATCTTGCGGCGCAGATGCAAACCATGCGCGAATCGTTAATGGAAACGGCGGCGGAAAACGACGAAACCCTTCTCGATAAATATTTCGATTCGGGCGAACTTACCAAGGAAGAAATCATCCACGGCATCCGCCTCGGCATCGCCTCGGTGAACACCATTCCCGTCATGGCGGGCAGCGCCCTTTTCAACCGCGGCGTCATCAACCTGTTAAACGAAATCGTAACGTATATGCCGCAGGCAAACGAACGCGTGAACACGCTTGCGGAAGACCTCGTTTCCGATAAAATCGTAACCGTTCTGCCCAAAGAAACCGAACCGTTCGCGGCGCAGGCGTTCAAAACCACGGTCGATCCGTATTCCGGCAAAACCACGTACCTTAAAATCTTCCGCGGCGTGTTAAAAAGCGGCGATACCGTTTATAACCCGAACCGCCACGAAGAAGAACGCGTCGGGCAGATTTACATGCTGCGCGGCAAAAAAGCGGAAAGCGTTTCCGAAGCGCTTGCGGGCGACGTCTGCGCCGTTACCAAACTTTCGGTTACGGGCACGGGCGATACGCTGTGCGCGCCGGGCGCCAAAGTGAAATTCCCGCCTATCCACTTCCCCCGCCCCACGTTCTTTATGGCGATCGGCGCGGAAAAGAAGGGCGAGGAAGATAAAATTTTCGCCGCGCTCAATAAAATGAAGGAAGAAGACCTCACGTTCTCCGTAGAAAAGAACGCGGAAACGGGCGAAATTCTCATCGGCGGGCAAGGCGAAACGCACGTGGAACTGCTTGCAAGGCGCGTAAAATCGCGTTACGGCGCGGAAGTAAAGCTTACGCAGCCGAAAATCCCCTACCGCGAAACCATCCGCGGCACGGCGGAAGCCGAGGGCAAATACAAAAAACAGACGGGCGGACACGGGCAGTACGGGCACGTGAAAATCCGCTTCGAACCCTGCGGAAACGATTTTGAATTTGCCGAAGAAGTGGTGGGCGGCGCCGTGCCAAAATCGTACTTCCCCGCCGTGGAAAAAGGCTTGCGCGAATGTCTTTATAAAGGTCCGCTGGCGGGTTACCCCGTTACGGGCGTGAAAGCGGTATTATACGACGGATCGTACCACGAAGTGGATTCTTCCGAAGCGGCGTTCAAAGCGGCGGCGGCAATCGCGTTCCGCGAGGGCTTGAAAAACGCGAAACCCGTTCTGCTGGAGCCGTACTGCAAACTGAAAATTTCCGTGAAAAACGATTTCCTCGGCGACGTGATGGGCGATATCAACAAATGCCGCGGCAGAATCATGGGCACCGCCTCGGAGGGCGACAAAACCGTGGTACTTGCCGAAGCGCCGCAGGCGGAACTTTTGAACTACACCACAAGGCTGCGTTCGCTCACCCGCGGCTGCGGAAGATTCGTTTCCGAATTTCTGGATTACGAGGAAGTGCCGCGCGAACTCGCGGAAAAAATCGCCGCGGCGCGCGCTGCCGAAAAACAGGAATAATTACGCGTTTTTATTGAATTTTTGCCGATTTTTCGCCGAATTTCAACAAAATACCGCTGTTTAGCCTTGCTTATTTTTTGTGTTTGTGTTATAATTTATTTGAATACAATAATAAGGCGGTAAAATTATGACGAATATGTTAAACAGCGTGTTTCAATCTCTCGGCGAAAAAATCGGCGTATCGTCTGCCACCGCGGGAATCATTGTGATTGCGGCAGCCGTTTTGCTGCTTGCCGCCGTCCTCGCGGCAATTTTCGTTCCGCAAGCGAAGAAAAGGAAAAATCTTAATAAAGGCGTTAAAATCGAATCCGAAAAAGATGCGGAAAAACCGCTTGAATGTGCCGAAAAACAGGAAAAAATTGTAGAAAACAAGCCTGTTTATGCGGAAAAACAGCCCGAAATCGAGGCGAAAACAAGCGAAAATGAGGTAAAGACCGAAGAAAATACCGAAAAAACCGAGGAAAAAGCCATGAAAATCGCAGAAAAAACGCCCGAAACCACGCAAAAAACAGCCAAAAAGCCAACCGGAACCGCCCCCGCGAAACAAGCCGCGAAGTCCGAAGCGAAAATAGGAACGAAAGCCGAACCCAAACGCATGCTCGGCAAGTGGCGCATCGTAATCAAAGGCGAAAACGCGTACATCGCGGTGCTGCACGCTTCCAACGGCGAAGTGATGCTCACCAGCGAAATTTACTCCACCGAGGAGGGCGCGCGCAGCGGCGTGGAAACGATAAAGCGCGGCGTGGAAACGGGCAATTTTGTGATTTACCGCGATAAAGGCGGCGACTATTATTTTAAACTGAAGAGCGCGGGCAACCGCCTTTTGTGCGTGGGCGAAATTTACACCGCGCGCGACGCCTGCGAAAAAGCGGCGGAATCGGTAAAGCGCATCGCGAAAGATTCCCCTCTGATGATTAAAGTTTCGGAAGGCGAACGGTTTATTGCCTACACCCCGGCGGAAGTTACGCCGCCTGCGAAAAAGAATCAGGGCAAATGGCGCATAGAACAGGGCGAAAACGGCGGTTTTTCGGCGAAATTGTACGCAAATAACGGACAGGTTATGCTTTCCACCGAAGAAGTGGCTTCGCGCAAAACCGCGGAAAAAGCCATTGAATCGGTGTGTAAAAACTGCGCCGCGGGCAATTTTTATATCGATAAAGACAAGTTCGGCAGATTTTATTACAAGCTGCACAACGTGCAGAAATCGGTGATCTGCACGGGCGAAACGTACGACAAGGTGGACAGCGTGGTATCGGCGATTGAATCGGTGCGCCGTTTTGCTTCCAACGCGGAATTGACGGAGTAATTTAGGCAAAATCGAACTTTTGGCGCAAGATATTTTATACAGATTGAATTATGTTTACGGCGACGACGGAACAAGCAATGATACCCGCCCTACCGATAATTATGATTGAAATGACAATTTTGGCGATAAAAAAGCATTGATTAAGCCCGCCGCGAGGTATCGCGGCGGGCTTTTTGCCGAAAGACATTTTTTGATCCTCTCCACCTCGCTTCGCGAGGAGCCTCCCCCCGGGGGGGGGAAAAAAAGCCAAGAAATGCGGCTTTAATTTTTAGGTTCTTCCGCGGGGGCGAGCTGAGAGATTACCACCGATATAAATACCAGCGCGCAGCCGCAAAGTTCTACGGCGGAAAGCGTTTCCTTTAATATCATCCACCCCGCAAGCGCCGCAAAAACCGATTCAAGGCTCATAATCACCGACGCTACGGCGGGTTTTACGTATTTCTGCCCCAGAATCTGAAACGTGTAGCCCACGCAGCCGGACATGACGCCCGCATATACGACGGGCAGCCATGCGGCTTTTAAATCGGTTACGTTCACATCTTCGAAAATCGCCGCGCCGATTACGGACAAAATAGCCACCACCCAGAACTGCGCGCATGAAAACGCCACGCCGTCGGTATCCGAAAATTTATCGATGATTAAAATTTGCGCCGCGAAGCACAGCGCGCCGAAAATTTCAAGCAGGTCGCCGAAATAGATTTTTTGCACTCCGCCGTGCATGCAAAGAAGGTACATGCCGCCTACGCAACCCACGCACGAAAGCGCGGTGAGCGGGTGAATTTTTTTGTGCCGGATTGCCGTATACGCCGCCACAAATACGACGTACGTTGCCGTTAAAAAGCCCGCTCTGCCCGATGCCGAGGTATCGGACGGGTATTTTTCGATGCCGAATTGCTGAAAATTGACGGCGGCAAACAACGCCACGCCACCGATTGCGCCCGCTATCAACGATTTTTTCAGTCTTTTCATGCGCGCGGCTTTTTCGTAAGGTTGGTTATCTTTCAGGGAGCGTTGCTTTACGACGGGTTCTTTGACGGCGACGATTGCACTTAAAAGCACGGCGGCAATGAACGCGCGGGCGGCGTTGAATGTAAACGAGCCGATTTTATCGGACGCGTCGGATTGCGCGACGAACGCCACGCCCCACACGATGGTGGCGATAAGCAGCAATGCGGCGCCGAGAATAGAAGATTTTTTCATGTTTTTACGGATTCCTTGTTGTGGAGTTATGGGTTGAGCGGAAGAAAAGATGGAAATTTTAATCCGACCTCTCCACCGCCGCTATGCGGCAGAGCCTCCCCGAAGGGGAAGCCTTGATTATAGCAGAATTTTAATTTGACATTTCTCGTCGCGGCTGCACCCCTCACCACCGCCCTAACGGGCAGAGCCTCCCCCCAAGGGGAAGCCACGAAGTGGCTGACAATTTTTGCCGAAGAAAATTTTGCAAGCAAAATTTTATGCAGGCAAGGGGAAGCCTTGATAAGGGGAAGCCTTTAAAATAGGCGGACATTGAAATTTCAAACGGTTTGCAACAGTCCGTTACGAGGCACCCGAAGGGTGCTAATTCATTACTACGTCTTTCAGGGCGGCGTATTTGGCAAGCGCGGCACGGCGCAATTCTTCCCCGTCGAAGCCGCCTTCGAACGTTTCGTCGCACAGCTTTTTCGCTTCGAATATCACCTGCGCGCCGTATTTTAAATTTTTGACGTCCGTTAACATTCGCCCGGACTGCCTTGTGCCCAGAAAATCGCCGCCGCCACGCATTTCCAAGTCCTTTTCCGCGATTTTAAAGCCGTCCGACGTGCTTCTGAACGTATACAAGCGCTCTTTCGCGGTTTCCGTTTCCAGATCGGAAAGCAGAAAACAGTAGCTTTTTTCGCTGCCGCGCCCCACTCTGCCTCTGAGCTGGTGCAACTGCGACAAGCCGAAACGTTCGGCGTTGTAAATCACCATAATCGTGGCATTCGGCACGTCGACGCCCACTTCGATGACCGTTGTGGACACGAGGCAATCGTATTCGCCGTTTTTGAACGCCGTCATCACCTCGTCTTTCTCTTTGTCTTTCATTCTGCCGTGCAACAGCGCGAATTTTACCGCAGGTAAACGCTGTTGCAGCTCTTCGTAACGCTCTTTTACGCTGATAATCGAACCGTCGTCGTCCTCGTCGTCGCCGCCGTCGATTTTTGCGCAGACAAAATAAGCTTGTCTGCCCTTTTTTACCTCGCCGCCGATATAGTCAAGCATATCTTCGTAACGGCTTTGCGGGATAATCGACGTGGAAATTTCCTGCCGCGATTTCGGCTTATCGGTGATGGTGGTTACGTCTAAATCGCCGTAGAAAACGAGGGACAGGGTGCGCGGAATGGGCGTTGCGGACATGACGAGCACGTCGGCGCCCTCGCCTTTTTCCGATAACGCGTTGCGCTGCGCCACGCCGAAGCGGTGCTGTTCGTCGCAGACGATGAACGACAATGCGGGAGGCGCGACGTCCTTTTGCAGAATCGCGTGCGTGCCGCAGATAATCTGCGCTTCGCCGCTTTGTATTTTCGATTTGATTTCGCGCTTTTCCTTTGCGCCCGTACTGCCGGAAAGATAAACCACGTTGTAATCGGGGAAAAATTTCTTTAAAAGCGCGTAGTTCTGGGCGGCGAGCACTTCGGTGGGCGACAGGTACGCCGCCTGATAGCCGCTTTTTACCGCCATATAGATACCGCACAGCGCCACCGCCGTTTTGCCGCTGCCTACGTCGCCCTGCAACAGGCGGTTCATTCTGACGGGCGAGTGCACGCTTTCGTAAATTTCGTTCACCGCCTTTTTCTGTCCGTTCGTAAATTCGAAGCCGAAGCGGCTTGCAAACTCTTTCACGTCTGCCGCGGTAACGGTGTATTTGTGAACGCGGACGTCTTCTTTGCCGCCTTTGACAAGCTTGAACGCGGAAAGAAGCACGAAATATTCTTCGAGGGCGACGCGTTCGCTGCCGGCGTCCTTTTCTTCGAGCGTACGGGGCTCGTGCACGGCATAATAACTGCGTTCGAGGGACGGCAGGCGGTATTTTGCGGCGATTCGCGGCGGAATCAGGCTTTCGAGCGAAACGCGCGTTAAGGCTTCGCGCACGGCGCCGCGCAGCGTTTTCTGGTTGAGCGAGCCCTTTAAAGGATAGACGGGAACGACGCCTTTTAATCGGTAATTTTTATCGAGCGGTTCGAACGTGGGATTGACGACGCCGACCGCGCCGAATTTTCGCTGCACTCTGCCGTAAAAAAGATATTCGCCCGCTTTGAGCATGTGCGCGACGTACGGCTGATTGAACCACACGGCGGTAAACGCGTAGCCGTCCTGCGAGCAGTAAGCTTTGACGGTGCGTTTGCCCGCGTAGTTGACGGGCGCGAGGCGCAGCACTTCGCAGGCGATGAGCACGATTTCGTTGTGCAACGCGTTTTTCAGCGTGGAACGCTGCGTTAAATCGAGATACGCGCGCGGATACAGGCGGACTAACTCTTCCGCCGTGGATACACCCATTTTCAGGAGATCTTTTTCGCGCTTTTCGCCGATGCTGCGAAGTTCGGAAACTTTCATTTGTTGTACCCCTCCTCTGCGTTATTTCCCGCGCTTTTTTTACCGATAAAATCCGAAAAGCGGGAAGCGCCTGCCGCCGCCCCCGCTTTTTGTTGTTTGTTTGTTTTCTCATGCCCCTTGACGGAGAAGTTTTTGCAATTCGTTTTTGAAACCGCCCCTCATTCGGCGGCTTTGCCGCCACCTTTCCCCCCAAGGGGAAGGCTTGAAATTTTGCCGAAAAAAATGAAATTTACTGAATTTTTTTCAGACAAGGGGAAACCTTGACATAAGGCATTATTCCAAAGAAATAATGTAGTAGTATACGGGCTGACCGCCGAAATGGAAATCTACGTCGCAATCGGGATATTTTTCGCCGACCTGCGCGGCAAGCGCGGCGGCATCTTCTTCCGAAACGCCTTCGCCGTAGTACAGCGTAATCATCTCGTGCGAATCCTCTTTCATTTTGTTGAGTAGTTTTAAAACGGTATCGGGAATGTTCTGCGACTTCGCGAGAATCTTTTTATCGTCAAGCCCGATGACGTCGCCCTTGGAAATAGAGAATCCGTTCAGCGACGTATCGCGCACGGCGTACGTTACCTGCCCGGCTTTTACGTTATCCAGTTCGTGAATCATGTTCACTTTGTTTTCTTCCACGGAAACTTCGGGGTTGAACTGGAGCGCCGCGGCAAAGCCCTGCGGCACGTTTTTGGTGGGGATGACGTGAATCGTACGGTTTTCCACCAGATCTTTCGCCTGTTCCGCCGCCAGAATAATGTTTTTGTTGTTGGGGAAGATGAAAATATCGCGCGCGTTGATCTTCTGCGCCGCCGAAGCGATGTCGCCCGCGGTGGGGTTCATCGTCTGCCCGCCTTCGATGACTTTATCTACGCAGAGATCTTTGAAGATGCCCGCAAGTCCTTCGCCCGCGCAGATGGCAAGCATGCCCATATCTTTCTTTTCCGCCTCGCGTTTGGCGCGCAGCTGACGGTTCTGTTCCAGCATGTTTTCGATCTTCGGACGATCGAGCTCGCCCAGTTGCAGCGCGTACGTGAGCGCCACGCCCGGCTGATTTGTATGCACGTGCACTTTCACAAGCTCTAAATCGCCGATGCAGATGACGGAATCGCCCAGTTCGCAAAGGCGTTCGCGCAGGCGGTCGATATCCGCAAGGGTGGTGCTCTTCTTTAAATTGATGATGAAAAATTCGGTGCAGTACGCAAACTGAATTTCGCCGAGATCCAGATTGATGATATCGGAATTATCGCCGAATTCGTCGGACATCTTCTGTACGCCGGAAGTATCGGCTTCGGTGATTTCCTGCGCTTCTTCGCCCTTGAGGCAGGCAAGGAAGCCTTTGAAAATGGTCATGAGTCCCACGCCGCCCGAATCCACTACGCCCGCTTTTTTCAAAACGGGAAGAAGTTCGGGAGTTTTGGCAAGCGCGCGTTCGCCCTCTTCGATGACGGCTTCGAAAAATTCTTCGAAGTTTTTCTTGCGGGAGCCGACTTTCACGGCTTCGTCGCTCATCATTCTGACGACCGTTAATATGGTGCCTTCCTTGGGGGCGGAAACGGCGCCGTAAGCAACTTTCGTGCCCGCAGCCATGGCTTTCGCAAACGTTTTCGTATCGAAATTTTCGCCGCATTCGCGAATCACCGAACAGATGCCGCGGAGAATCTGCGATAAAATAACGCCCGAATTACCTCTTGCGCCGCGGAGCGCGCCGCGGGAAACGGCGTCGCATACTTCCATAAACCCGTTGGTGGTGCAGGCGGAAAGTTCTTTCACCGCCGACTGCATCGTTAAAGACATATTGGTGCCCGTATCGCCGTCCGGTACCGGAAATACGTTAAGCGCGTCTACTCTCGCCCGATTTTTTTCGAGCGCCTGAGAACCGAGCAGGATCATCTTCCTGAAATCCACGCTCGTTATCGTTCTTTGCATTTTCTGCATTGTCTGCTCCTTTAATCCGTTGTGTTAAAAAAGAAAATACGCGCGGCGGAAAAAACCGCGCAAAAACGTTTCGCCTCCGTACTTTTGAAAGCGAAACGCGATTCTACAGCTTTACCCCGATGACGTTTACGTTTACCGTATCCACAATCATACCCGTAAAGCTTTCTACTTTGTATTTGACTGCCTCGCGGAGAGATTCCGCCACCGCGCCGATAGATACGCCGTATTTGATGACCACGTACATATCGATATAAATCCGATTGCCTTCCGTAGTAACTTTTACGCCGCGCCCGCCCGCATCGCGCTTTAAAAGCTCCGCCAGCGAATCGGTGAAACGACGGGAAACAAGTTCCACTATACCGTAGCATTCCATCGCCGTGTGAGAGGCGACTTTTGCTATGGCGAGATCGGATATTGAAATTTTTCCGTATGCGTTACTTGTATTAACCGACATAGTAAATCTCCGTTTTCTATCTTCTATTGTATCTCATTTTGCCGCGATTTGCAAGCAATTTGAGATACTTTTCGGCGATTTTATTGTTTCGGAAGCGTTTCCGGAGCGTTTTTTTGCCCGTTTTTACGGCTTTTTACGTTTCCGAGGAAATATTTTTAATTTTTTTGCGCTTTTGCACGCGTTTTTTATTGCCTTTTTTTTCGTTTCGTGATATATTATTTATGCTCGTTTTACGGCGGGAGCGTTTTTTTGCGGTTTGCCGCCGGATAACGTACGGATTTTTTCCGATAAAGCGGGCATGATTATTTACGAAATATCATTTACGAATTTCGCGCGCGGAGGTGTTAATATGAGTAAGGTTTGCAACATTTGCGGTAAAGGTCAGACGTCGGGAAACAACGTGAGCCATTCTAACCGTAAAACCAGAAGAACGTTCAAAGCCAACGTACAGAAAGTTTCTTACGTGGAAAACGGCAAAGAAACGAAAGGTTACGTTTGCACCAGATGCCTGAAGAAAGCCGAGAGAGCATAACGGCTTTTTTCGCTTCGTTTTAAAACAGAACCTGAGAAAGTATCCGAGGAAGATTTTCCGGCGGATACTTTTTTCGCGTTGTATTTTCCCTTGAAAAAAGTATCCGAACGCGGCTGTGCCGCCCTATCGGCTGTGCCGGCGGATACTTTTTTCGCGTTGTTTTTTCTCTTATTAAAAGTATCCGGACGCGGCTATGCCGCCCTATCGGCTGCGCCGGCGGGCGCTTTTTTTACTTACAAAATTGCGACAAAGCGCCGTTTTGCGGGAAGACAACGGAACAAAAACGCGAAAAATTCAGACGAGTTATCCCCCGTACGGAAGAAAGATAATTTTTGAATATTAAAAAAATATCGCTTGAACGCTTGACAAACACCGCCCGTTTCATGATATAATAAATACGCAGACGTCGTCGGTGCGTCCGCCGCGTACGCACACGCGTACGGCGGAACGCATATATTAAAAAGGCGCCCTTGCGGCGCAACCGATGACGAAAAAAGCGCGACTTTTTGAGGTTCCGACCGGACGAGGGGAAAACCTCGTGCGAAAAAAATATATAAAAAGGAGAAAACTAACATGACAACGAAATTAAAGAAACTGTGGCTGTTCGTTGCCTCTGCCGTGATGGCAATCACCGCGATTTTCGCCGTGGGTTGCGACGACGGCGAAGGCGAAGGCAACGCCTGCGCCACGCACACGTACGGCGAATGGGTGATTGTGAAAGAGCCCACCGATACGGAAAAAGGGTTAAGAAAGCACACCTGTTCCGTATGCGGCAACGTTGAGGAGGAAGAATTACAGTCGCTTACCTCCGCCGTTACGGCGGCAATCAAAACGCCCGCTATGACGAAAGGCACCGGCATCGACCTGACGATCGAACCGTTTACCCTGACGTATACGACCGCGGATAAAATGAGCGAATCCGGATCGGACGCCGTGAAAATCATTTTGACGAGAGCGCAGACGATCGATTGCTTCGGCGGGTATGCTTACCTCGGCATCGGCGACGACGGACTTCTGTACGCGTATGGGAAATATTCTATACATTCCGTAGAAAGCGTAACGACGATTGCGACGGGAAAGACGGAAACGACAGACAACGGCGTAGGCGAGGTTTCCTTCCTGTTAGACAAAGATACGTTTTATCTTGCCATGACGGTATACGAAAAAGACGAAGCCACGGGCAAATACACCGTGAAGAACGAAGACGAATCCATGATGACATCCGGCTCGATCGACGATTTTATTGCCGAACAGGACGGCTGGCTGCAGACCGCCGCGCAGTTGATTCTGCGTAACACCGAAAAATTCTTCGGCTTTATCGGCACCGACCTGCGCCCGTTTGCGGAAAAGGTGGCGGCGGCGTTCGGGATGGACGCGGAAGAAGCGCAGAAGCTCGTACTTTCGATGATTTTTTCCGAAAGAAAAACGGACGACGGTTACGTACTTACCGACAAAGAGAATCTGTTCCTGAATTTCAGCAACGACGTTACTACGCTGAAAATCAACGCGCTGCTCGATAAATATTTCGGCGCGGGCACGTATGCGAAACTGGAAGCGCTGCCGGAGATACTGGATCGGAAAGTCGGCGACACGATGACGTTGCTGGCTGCGAAAGGCATTACCGTGGAAAAAATCACCGCGATTGCCGATACGGCGACGAAACTGCTTACGGGCGACGATACGGCGACGCTGAAAGGCGTAACGGGACTTGACCTGAACGAAATCATCGATTCTTACAAAGACGTAACGCTGGGCGAGCTTCTGGCGAAACTTTCCGCAGACGAAGAAGTCGATTACGAAGCCAAGGCGGCGGATCTGTTAAATACGTTGCGCTCGTTCTATTACAACCTGTCGCAAGTGGCGGATCCCTACGGCGCCGAAACGGACGGAAGCGATTTCGAAGCGACGTACAACGAGAACTGGGCGCAATTCAAAACGACTTATCCTGACTCGGACTGGGAGCACTATGTTGCCCTTGTGCAGGAAGCCTATAAAACCAAGGCGGGCGATACGGCATACGCGCAGTATTTCGGCGCGGACTGCACGAAAAAGCTGCTTGTGATAGGCATGATGACGGCGCTGGACGATACGGACGTATTTTCCGCCGCAACCGTCGCGATCGCCAACGAACTGAACCCGAACTACGGCAAGACGGAAGAAGAAATCGCCGCGGAAGAGAAAGCGGCGCTTGCGGAAAAAGTGAACGCTATGAAAAATACTCTTCAGTCGATTCTTACCGCGGGAAAGACGTACACGCTGCCCGAACTGATTGAACAAGCGACGGAAGGAAGCGTATCGGCGCAGATGATTAAACTGGGGCTGAACACGCTGGCTGCCGAGCTGGATAAAGGCGTTTCGCTGAAGCTTACGCTGAACTCGGACCGCACCATTACCGGATTTGAAATTTCGCTGACGAAAGATTTGCTTGCGACGATTTGCGAGATGAGCGCCGAAATCGAAACCGACGGCACGACGAGTGTGAAAACGGGCTTTAGGATTTCGACCGGCTTGAAACTTTCCGTTTCCTGCGGAGCGGAAAACGCCGCGCACAAGGCGGATTTCAACGCGGAAGAATTCGTAAAACTGTTCCCCTCTCAGCCCGAAACCGACGGCGGCAATACCGACGGCGGCAATACCGACACGACGGCTTACGTGGCTTAAAACCGCCGGAATACGAGCCTTGTAAACGATAAAATAATTTTGCCTGCCGGCTCTTTACGGAGACGGCAGGCATTTTTTCTGCAGGCGGGCGACGTCTGACGCAGTCATATAATTTTCCGCGGTTTGCGGCGGTGCGTTATCGGACGGACAAAGCCTGCGATGCATTCAGGATAGCAGGCGGGCGGCGTTGAAATAAGCGAATTTTTCTATCTGACGGGGCGTGAACAGGCGTTCCAGCGAGCGGAAAAAATCCGGCATCGCCGCGGGACTTTCGGGGTACGGATTTTCCGTTCCGTAAAAATCGCCGCCGATTGCCACACAGTTTTCGCCGCCTTTTTCCGTAAGATACCGCACGTGTTGCATAATGCCGCAATTTCCCGCAAATTCGCGGACGAAACACACGCCGACCACGCCGCCGCTATCCGCGATTTTTTTAATCTGCGTATCGGTGAGATTGCGTTTGTGCGGGCACAGGGCGCGCACAAGCGAGTGGGTGGCGCACACCGCCGCTTTGCGCTCGCCCGCCAAAGCGAAAATATCGCGCGCGGCGCCGTCGGAAGCGTGCGATATATCGGGAATCGCTCCCCTTTCCAGCGCGTACGCCATGGCGGCTTTGCCTTTTGCGGTGAGTCCGCCCGCCGCGCCGTTGGGCGCGGAAAGGCTGTTTTTTGTATTCCACACGGGCGAAAAAATTTTTACGACGCTATCGAATAAATTTTTCAGGGCGGGCAAATCGCCGCGGGAGGCGGCGCCGCCTTCAACGGTGAGAACCGCTTTGCCGCCCGTGATTTCTTCGAACGCGGGACGGACGGCACGAAACAGCGCCAGCTGATTTTCGATTTCTCTGCGATCGGAATCGGCTTCGCCTTTGCAAAACAGCGCGAAACATTGCAGTTTACAGCCGCCGCGCCGGAACAAATCGAACTGCGCCGCAAGCGTCGGCGGCGCGGCGGTTCCGTTTTTTTCGACCTTTCCGCCATTTCCGCCGTTTCCGCCGCGGTTTTCCGGAGGATTCGCTCTGCCGAAATCGGCAGAATACGAGAGAAAATCGCAATGCAGATCGGCATACGGCAACGGGTGCGGGCGGAAATCCGGAGAAAAAATCGGCGCGGAATCAGCCACGTTTTTTCACGAAAAGGCGTAAAAGAAAGCGCACGGGCGCGGGCGGTTTAATACAGATAAACATTTTTTATGTACCCTCCTCTACCCGTATTGTATGCAAAGACGCGGGCGGAGGGTGAACGGACGATAAAAAAACCGCCGCTGAAAACGCGACGGCTTCTTCTTATAAGTTGCGCAGTGCTTCGATTGCCGCGGCGCGGTTTTCGGCTTTGAACACGCCGCTGCCCGCCACGATGACGTTTGCGCCCGCGGCTTTTGCGAGTTTTACCGTTTCCGCGTTGATACCGCCGTCGATTTCCACATCGCACGAAAGGTTGTTTTTGCGGATGATTTCGCGGATTTCGCGCACTTTATCCAGCACGTCGGCAATGAATTTCTGCCCGCCGAACCCCGGAAACACGCTCATGACAAGTACCATATCGCAAAGCGGAATCACCTTTTCGACGGCGGATACGGGCGTATCGGGATTGATGACCGCGCCGCACTTCGCCCCCGCGTTTTTAATGAGTTTCAGCGTATCTTCCAGCGTTTCGCCGCAAGCTTCGGCGTGCACGGTAACATAGTCGGCGCCCGCTTTTACGAAACGTTCCGCGTACTTTTCGGGATGCACGATCATCAGATGACAATCGAGCGGCAGCTTCGTGATTTTGCGGAGGTCTTCCACCATTTTGATGCCGAACGTGATGTTGTTCACAAAAACGCCGTCCATTACGTCGCAATGGATGACGTCGGCGCCGCTCTTTTCGAGGTTTTGCACCTCTTCGCCCATTTTCGAGAAGTCCGCCGAAAGAATCGACGGCGCGATTTTGATTTTTTCGTTTTCGGGTGTGTTCATATGATTTTTTCCTCGTCTGAGATTTTTATTTTTTATAGAAAACAAGCCGCGCCCGTCATCCCCGAAACGGGGGAAGCCGCGACAAAAAGAAAAGCTTAAAGCGGGTTTTCTTCCAGATAGCCGGCGCGGAGCTGCCCGCAGGCGCCGCCCACGTCGGAGCCGATCTGCCGCCGGAGCGTGGCGGAAATCCCCTGTTTTTCAAGCCAACCCATAAACCTGTAAGCGTTTTTGTCGCCTACGGATTTCAGCGTACGTTCTTTCACTTCGTTCAGGCGGATTAAATTTACGTGGCACGGCAAGCCTTTCATAAGCTTCGCCAGCGCGTTTGCATGCGCTTCGTCGCAGTTTTCGCCGTCGATCAGCGTATATTCGAAGTAGTATCTTCTGCCCGTTTTTTCGAAATAATTTTTGCAGGCTTTTAAAATTTCCGCGATAGAATATTTATTGGCGACGGGCATAATGCGTTTTCTGTCCTCGTCTGCGGTGGCGTGCAGCGAAACGGTGAGATTGAGCGGAATATTTTCGTTTGCCAGCCGGTACATTTCGGGCACGACGCCGCAGGTGGAAAGCGAAATATTGCGCGCGGAAACGTTCAGCCCCTTTTCGCTTGTGAGCAGCCGCAGAAACTTCACCACGTTATCGTAATTATCCAGCGGTTCGCCGCTGCCCATCAGCACCACGTTGGTAACGGCGCGTTTTTCTTTGCCGCTGCCCGGGAGATCGGGATCGCCCTTATGCAGCGCGTTGACGACGAGAATCTGCGAAAGGATTTCGCCCGCGGTGAGATTCCGTATCAGACCGTTCAGCGTGGAAGCGCAGAATCTGCAGCCCATACGGCACCCGACCTGCGTGGAAACGCACTGCGTATAGCCGTATTTATACTTCATTAAAACGCCTTCGATAATGTTTCCGTCCGACAGGCGGAAGAGATATTTTTCGGTGCCGTCGGAAGAATAAAACACTTTTTCTACGGAAACGGGGGCGTTTTCATACGTTTGCAGCAGTTTTTCTTTCAAAGCGTTGGGCACGGCGGGGAGTTCTTCTATCGTTTTGCCCGAAAGCATGCCGCCGTAAATCTGCGCGGCGCGGAATTTCTTTTCGCCCTGCGCGGTGAGTTCGGCTTCCAGTTCTTCAAGCGAAAGATCCTGCAGAATTTTTTTCATTTTTGTTCTCCCTCGCGCGCTTTGCCGCCGTTTACGCAAAGCATCGCGCACACGTAAAACCCTGCGCCGGACGCCGTATCGGGCAGAAACTGCAGCCCGTATTTCTTCTTTTCGTGCGGAAGCGGGCTATCAATCGTTTCGGCGCGGAAATCGGGATGCGCCGCCAGAAATTCCGCCACAACCTCGTCGTTTTCGCATGCAAACGGCGAGCAGGTGGAATAATACAGCCTGCCGCCCTCTTTCACGTAGCGCGAACAGGTATCGAGAATGGCGCGCTGATCTTCCGCGACGGAAGCGAACACGCCCTCGGTTTTCAGAATTCTGATATCGGGATTTTCGCTGACCGTGCCGAAGCCGGAGCAGGGAACGTCGCACAAAACGGCGTCGAACGACTTTTCGTACGCGGCGTCGTATATGCGGCTGTCTTTGCAGAAAACGGCGATATTTTCGCGGCGAGCGCGACGGGCGTACGCCCTGATGAGTTCCGCGCGGTGTTCGTGCAGTTCGAACGAGGTGATTTCGCCGCATTTTTCGGAAAGCAGCACGGATTTTCCGCCGGGCGCGGCGCAGGCGTCAAGCAGTTTTCCGCACGGCTTCACGCAGGCGCAGATTGCCTGCGAACCGACGGACTGGAACGTATATTCGCCGTTATCGTAGCCTCCGTCGCGGATAAAGCTTTCGAAAACGTAACTATGCGCGAACGGAGCAGCGGCGACGCGGACGTTTTTTTCTTCCGCACGGCGCAGGTATGCCCCCTCCGTTTCGTACGGGGGCAGAAATCGTACGGATACGCCGCCCGATTTTGCGGAAGCGATTGCCGCCGCACGCGCGCCGTATTCTTTTTCCAGCTTTTTATAGGCAAATTCCGGATAACCGGTGGTTATCAAAAGTCCCGCTCTGCCGCCGGGCAAAGACGCGTTTACCGAAGCGGCGTCGAATCGGCGCAGAAATGCGTTTACGAAGCCCGCGGCGCCGTTTTTGCCGAGTTTTTTGCAAAGTTCCACGGCAAAATCGGTAACGGCGTAGCGCTTTTTCTGCAGATTCAGAAGAAAATACAGCGACACTTTCAACAGCACGCGCACGGATTGTTTGGGCGATTTGGCGGCATAGCGCGAAATGCAGTACGAAAAATATTCGTCGTTTTCCAGCACGCCGTAAACGACTTTCACGGTGCGGGCGCGGTACGCCTCTTCGATATAGGTATCGGCGATCGCCTGTTTCAGGTATGCTTTTTCGCCGTACACTTTCATTAAAATACAATACGGATCGTACAGGGGATTAGTCGTCATTCGAATACTTCGCCTTTCGTTGCTTTTTTGCCGTTCAGAAAGTCCGCGCCGGACATGATTTTTCCGCCCGCGGGCTGTAAAAATAACATTTTCACCGCGCCCGCGCCGCAACGCACAAGCAAGCCGCTTTTCGGCTTATCCGTAAGCACTTCGCCGGGTTGCGCCGGATAAAACTCTTCGGGCAGAGATTCTTCCGGCAGCGCTTCCGCAAGATAGAAATTGACGGGCGCGCCGCGGAGAGAAGAAAACGCGACGGGTTCCGGATTCATGGCGCGGATTTTATTCGCCACGGAAAAAGCGGGTTCCGAAAAATCGATTTTCGCCTGTTCGCGCGTGATTTTGCGATAGATATGCGCGCCGGCTTCGCCTTGCTTTTGCAAAACATACCCGCCGTTTTCAATCAGCGGCAACGCCTTTTGAATCAGCGTTGCGGAAAGTTCGGAAAGGCGCGCCGAAAGCTCGCCCGCCGTTTCGCTGTTGCCTATTTTCAGTTTTTCGCAAAGAAGGATATCGCCCGCGTCCAGCGCGAGCACCGTTTGCATTACGCACACGCCGCTTTCCGTTTCGCCGTTTAAAATGCAATTTTGCACGGGAGACGCGCCGCGGTAGGCGGGCAACAGCCCGGCGTGAATGTTCCACACGCCCTTTTCGAAACAATCGAGGACTTCCTGCGTTAAAATCTGCCCGTATGCGCACGTGATCATCGCGTCGGCTTTGAAAGCTCTGAGTTCTTCGATATGCTCGCGGATTTTTGCGGGCTGAAACACGGGGACGCCGTGAGAAAGCGCGCACGTTTTGACGGGCGAGGGCGTAAGCTGTTTTTTTCTGCCCTGAATTTTATCTTCCTGCGTGATGACGCCGACGACGTTACCCGTTTGTATCAGCGCTTCCAGCGGTTTTACCGCAAAAGCCGGCGTGCCCGCGAATAAAATTTTCATTGCGATTTTTGCCCTCCCCGGGGATTAAAGTTGCGCCCCGTGATTAAAAAATTTTGGATAGAAAACAAGTTGCGCCCTTTGATTGAAATTTTCCGCCGGAAAGTTTCAATCAAAAACGGGCTACGCCCCTCATTCGTCCAAAGCTTTGCTTTGTCCACCTTCCCCCCAAGGGGAAGGCTGTAAATATTGCCATCTTAAAACGCCTGAAGCCGAGCGCGCTTGAAAAGTGGTACAGATTGCGAGTTTTATCGAGTACGACCGCCGCGAATCTACTATGCGTAAATGAGCAAGGGAGCACGCAGAGGAAGCCGCAAGATGAGCCGCTATGCAAGCGCGCAATATCAATCGGCGCAGACGTAAGTAGCCTTATCGGTATACAAAATCCCGTCCAGATGGTCGAATTCGTGGCAGATGGCGCGGGCGAAAAAGCCCTTTGCTTTTAAAGACTGCGGATTGCCGTAACGATCGAAATAGCTGACCGCGACTTTCTGCGGGCGGACCACGATGCCGCGTTTTCCGCGCACGGAAAGGCAGCCTTCCCAGCCCTCCTGCACGCCTTTTTCCGCGGTGATGACGGGGTTGACGAATTCGAAATACCCCTCTTCCACTTTTACCACCGCCACGCGGCGAAGTACGCCCACCTGCGGCGCGGCAAGTCCCGCCCCGTCCTCTTTTTCAAGCGTATCTTTCATATCGTTCAGAAGATTGTGCAGCGATTCGTCGAACGTTTCCACGGGGAAACATTTTGTTCTGAGCACTTCGTCGCCTACCTGTACTACGTTTCTGATTGCCATTGATTTTTTCTCCGGATTTGTAAATTTTTATGCGAGCGAGCCGGGATTTTCTTCCACGGAAACAAGCACGTCGCGGGATTTGTTGCCAGCGCAGATCTGATAAATTTGCGGCAATACGCTGTTTTCCGCCAGCCGCATCAGCACCTGATAGCGGAATTTGTTCTGGATTCTGCCGACGGGCGAACGCATTTTGTTGAAAAACAAAAACGCTTCGGGATTGTTTTCTTTCAGCGCGTTCAGCCCCTCGTACACGCCGCGCAGGGCTTCCACCGTTTTTTTATCGTCCTCGCCCGAAACCAGCACGCGTACGATTTTGGAAAAAGGCGGAAACAGACTTGCCGCGCGAAGCGAAATTTCGTTTTCGTAAAAGCCCTCGTAATCGTAGGCGATAGCGTAACGCAACACCTCGTTTTCGGGATCGTACGTCTGCAACACCACTTTGCCCTTTTCTTCCGCTCTGCCGCTGCGCCCCGCCACCTGCGTTACCAGCTGAAACGTGCGTTCGCCGCTTCTGTAATCGGAAAAATGCAAACTCATATCCGCATCGAGGATTCCCACCAGTGTTACGGCGGGGAAATCGTGTCCCTTGGCGATCATCTGCGTGCCCACAAGGATGTCCGCCCGGTGCTCGCCGAATTCCTTTAAAATTCTGAAATGCCCCTCTTTGCCCGAAGTGGTATCGTTATCCATTCTGAGAACGCGGGCGGAGGGAAAGCGGTTTTTCAGCTCCGCTTCCACGCGCTGCGTGCCCGTGCCTGCGTACGAAAGATGCGTGCCGCCGCATTCCGGGCAGCCTCGAAGCATTTTGTAACGCGCGCCGCAATAGTGGCATTTGAGGCAATCTTCGTCCTTATGATACGTGAGCGAAACGTCGCAGCTTTCGCATTTTGCCACGTACCCGCAATCGCGGCAGATGACCGTTTGCGAATACCCGCGGCGGTTTAAAAACAAAATCGCCTGATTGCCTTTGGCAAGGCATTCTTCGATTTCGCTTTGCAGCGCGAACGAAAACGCCGTATTGTTGCCGCGGCGCACTTCTTTGCGCATATCCGCGATGACGATTTCGGGCAGCGGGCGTTGATTAACCCGCTTTTTGAGCGGAATCAGATTAAATTCGCCCTCTTTGGCGCGTTTATACGTTTCCACCGACGGCGTGGCGCTGCCGAGAACCAGCTTGCAGCCGTTGTGCTTCGCGCGAAGATTTGCGATATCGAACGTGTTGTAACGCGGCGCGGTTTCGCTCTGGTAACTTGAATCGTGTTCTTCGTCGATGACGATGACGCCGAGATTTTCAAGCGGCGCGAACACGGCGCTCCGCGCCCCCACCGCGATTTTCGCTTCGCCGCTGCGAAGCCGCCACCATTCGTCGAATTTTTCGCCGGCGGAAAGTCCGCTGTGCATAATCGCCGCGTTTTTACCGAAACGGGAACGGAGCTGGGCAAGCATCTGCGGCGTGAGCGAAATTTCCGGCACCAGAAAAACAGCGGTTTTGCCCTGCTTTAAGCAATCCGCAATCAGGCTTAAATAAATTTCCGTTTTGCCGCTGCCCGTTACGCCGTGCAAGAGTTGCACCGTGCGGGAATCGCTGCGGACGGAATCTACCGCGCGCTGCTGATCTTCGGTGAGCGTGTGCGCCGCGCCGCGCTCTTCAAGCGTTTTGTACGGATCGCGCAAGACCTGCTCTTCGGTGATTTTAATCAGTCCTTTCTTTTCCAGCGCGGCGACGCTGCCCGCAAATTTCGCGTTCAGCGCGGCGCATTCCGTTTTGCCGCGTTCGTTTAAAAGCGCTGCGGCGGCAAGCTGATTTTTTGCCGATTTCGGCAGTTTTTCTTTGGCTTCCTCAAACGGAACGCAAAGCTCGGCGTAACGTTTTTTCAGTTCGCGCACCTTGCCTTTGCGCATTTCCGCGGGAAGAAACAGCCTGAGCGCCGCCGCCAGCGGGCAGGCGTAGCGCGCCGCGATTTTTTTGGCAAGCGACAGACATTCCGCGTTCAGCGCGGGCATCGGATCCGCCGCCGTTACCTTTTTCAGTTTTTCCGCGGGGTAATCGCAGCTATCTCTGAGCGCCACGACAAAACCCGCCGTTACCCTGCCCCCGAACGGGGCGTACACGCGCGAGCCTTCGGCGACGGTATCGTCGCAAAGATATGAATATATTCTGTCCGTTTCGCTTGCGGCGATGTCTACGATTACGTCCGCGATCATAATTTCAAGAGTTCCTTATTTTCCGCCGTTATTCCGCCGTGCGGCAGGCTTAAACAAGCAAAAGCGCCCCGACGTTTCTTCGGGGCGGAATTGTGCGGCTGCCGTTAGTCTTTGGCGATAACTACTCTGCCTTCGTCGATATCTTTGCAGGCGGCAAGAAGTTCTTTATCTCTGCCGGCGAAATCGCGGATGCCCGCGTTTCTTTCCTCTTCGATAATCTGGCGGGCGCGTTTGGACGCCACCGTGCACAGCGCGTAACGGCTGACGGGTTCTTCTTTCGTGCCTAATTTTCTGATCATGCTGTCTACAGAAGGTTCGTTTATCATATTTGTATCTCCTTTTTCCGGGTTTGTTCTTATTTTATTTATAACCGTTTTGCGGGGATTTAACCGCCGCGCCGCGGATGATAAATTCCGAGGTTTTTGTTTTGCCGCCGGATCGGGCTGTTTTTTTCGCCGTCGGTCGGCTGTTCCGACGGCTTGCCTTCGGCGGCAGCCGTTATCAAGGCTTAGTTTTCGTTCTTCTTTTCAAGAAGGGAAAGATAAATTTTTTCCAGCCTGTCCACGGCGCTTTCCAGCTTGTCGTTTACGAGAATATAATCGTATTCCGGCGCTTTCGAAAGTTCGTAATCCAGCCGTTTCAGGCGCGTCTGCACTTCCTCTTCCGTTTCCGAACATCTGCCTTCCAGACGTTTTTTCAATTCTTCCACCGAGGGAGGCGTTACCATAATCAGCTTACATTCGGGAAAGTGTTTTCTGGCGTTCAGCGCGCCCACCACGTCGATTTCGAGAATCAGAGATTTTGTTTTCAGCTCCGATTCCACAAACGATTTCGGGGTGCCGTAATAGTTGCCGAAATGCTCGTCCCATTCCAGAAAATCGCCTTCGTCTTTGCGGCGCAGAAATTCCTCTTTCGTAATGAAAAAATAATCTCTGCCGTTCACTTCGCCCGCCCGCGGCGCGCGCGTGGTACAGGAAACGGATACGCCTACATCGGCACGGCGGCGCAAAAATTCTTTTACGATGGTGCCTTTGCCTACGCCCGACGGACCGGATATTGCCATAAGTACGGTATTCATCTTCTGCGTTGCTCTCCTTTCTTCCTGTGCGTGCGTTCTGCGCGTGCAAGCAAACGTTTATTCTACGTTCTGCACCTGTTCGCGGATTTTTTCGATTTCGTTTTTCAGGGCGAGTCCGGTTTTCGTGAGAAGCGCGTCGTTGCTCTTCGAACAGGACGTGTTTGCCTCGCGATTGAATTCCTGTACGAGAAAATCCAGTTTTCTGCCCACCACTTTTTCTTCGCAGATGGCGCGGAACTGCGCGATGTGCGAACGAAGCCTTGTGAGTTCTTCGTCGATATTGCATTTATCGGTGAACACGGCGACTTCGGTTAACAGCCGCGTTTCGTCGTATGCGGCGCCGTTCAACGCCTCCTCGATACGCGCTTTCAGCTTTTTGCGGTAATCTTCCGCCACCAGCGGCGCGCGCACGGCGATGTCGCCCACCAGCCGTTCGACGGTATCCACGCGGGAAAGCATATCCGCTTTCAGCTTTTCGCCCTCTTTTTCGCGCATGGCGTTCAGATTTACCAGCGCGGCTTTCAGCGCTTCTTTCACGGCGTCGATCGCGTGTTCGTCCTCTTCGCTCTCTTCGGCGGAAAGCACGTCCGGCAAACGCAGCAGCGCGGAAACCGTAAGATCGTTCTCCGCTTCCGGCACAGCCGCTTTCAGTTCGCCCGCGGCTTTCGCGTAGGCTTTTGCCAGCGGAAGATTCACCGAAAACGAAACGCTTTTATCGCGTTTATCTTTATAGACGACGCCGATTTCCGCATGCCCGCGCGTGATTTTTTCCTTGACGAGTTCTTTTAATTCCGCCTCGTAAGCAAAAAATTGCCGCGGCATTTTCAGGGAAAGATCGAGATAGCGGTTGTTCACCGTTCTGATTTCGCAGGAAACTTCTGCGTTTTCGTTTTTGTACGTGCCTTTGCCGTACCCCGTCATGCTGTACATTTCGTTTATCTCCTCAGGCTATGTTCCCCGTATCAGGCTGCTATCCCCTTGTCAGCCTGCTTTCGCAGTCAGCTTCCCCCTTGGGGGAAGCCTTGCATACAATTATAGCAGAAAAACCGAAAAAAAACAAGCGGTATCGCGTGCGTGCGCGAGCTTTCCGCTTATTTTTTTCGATTTTTTCTTATTTTTCCGCGGCGTTTTCTTCTTCGTTCCGCTTGTTTTCCGCAAGCAGGCGCAAAAATTCGCGCTCGTCGATGATTCTGACGCCCAGTTTCTGCGCTTTTTCCAGTTTACTTCCGGCCTCTTCGCCCGCGATGACCAGCGTGGTTTTCGACGAAACGCCGCTTTGACATTCGCCGCCTTCCGCTTCGATAAGTTTCTGCGCTTCGCCGCGCGTATATGCCTGCATGCTGCCCGTGAGCACCACTTTTTCGCCGGAAAATATACCGCTTTCGTTCTTCGCTTCCGCCTGTTTTATCCGCACGCCAAGTTCGAACAGCTGCCCGATTTCGCGCAGGTTGTCCTCGTTTTTAAAGTAAGAAACCACGTTGTTCGCGGTGATACCCCCTATGTTTTCGAGTTGTATCAGTTCTTCCGCCGTAGTCTGTTTTAATTTTTCGAAATCGCCGAACGCCGAAGCGAGGTCTTTCGCCGCCACCCTGCCGATGCCGTCGATGCCCAGCGCGTAAATGAACGCGGGGAACGCGGGCGTTTTGCTTTTTTCGATTGCCGAAAGCAGGTTTTTAATCTTCTTTTCCTTAAAACCGTCCAACGTTTCCAGCTGCTCCGCCGTCAGGCGATACAAATCGGAAAACGTTTTCACGTATCCTTTTTCGAACAGTTGCGTGGCTGTGGAATCGGAAAAGCCGTCGATATCCATGGCGTTTTTCCCCGCGAAATGATCGAGCGCCGCCACCACGCGCGGTTTGCAGCCGCGGTTGGGGCAGAACAGATTCGCGCCCGTTTCGATAAGCGGCGTATGGCAAGCGGGACAAACGACGGGCTTTTCGATTGCCGCGCCGTCGCCTTCGTCTACGGCGCCTAAAATTTCGGGAATGACTTCGTTGGAACGCCGTATCAAAACGCGCGAGCCCTGTTTGACGCGCTTTCTTAAAATATCGCCGTAATTGTTCAGCGTGGCGCGCGATACGGTTACTCCCGCGAGTTCTACCGGCGTGAGCAGCGCGAGAGGCGTTAATTTGCCCGTTCTGCCCACCTGCCATTCCACTTTTTCCACCTTGGTTTCCGCTTCTTCCGCTTCGAATTTGAACGCAACTTCGAAACGCGGGAATTTATCGGTATACCCCATTTTTTCGCGCAGCTTAGGTTCGTTCAGTTTGATGACAGCGCCGTCCGTAAGAACGTCGATATGCTTTCTTTCCACTTCGATTTCGTCCACGGCGGCTTTGACTTCGTCGTAATTCTTCGCAAGCTTAAAATACGGAAACACCTTGAAGCCCTCGGCGATTAAAAATTCGTGCGCTTCCCGCTGCGAAAGCGGCTCGCCTTCCGAACGGTAATTCACGTCGTAAAAATAAATATCGACGTGCCGCGCCGCCGTAACCTTGGGATCGAGATTGCGGATGGCGCCCGCCGCCGCGTTACGCGCGTTTTTTAAAGGTTCCGCCGCCGTCCGATTGTATTTTTCCAGCACGGAAAGGCGCATGACGGCTTCGCCGCGCACTTCCAGCGTGCCTTTGTACGAAACGGAAAGCGGAAACGATTTCACGGTGAGCACCTGCGCCGTAACGTCTTCGCCGACGGTACCGTTGCCGCGCGTGGCGGCGCGGACGAACGCGCCGTTTTCGTACGTCAGACACACCGTAAGCCCGTCGAATTTATATTCCACGGTGTACGTGGGGGCGACGTTTTCTTCGGCGCCCGCCTTTTCCGCGCGCGTAACGAACGCCGCCAGTTCTTCGTCGGTTACCGCTTTATCCAGCGAATACAGGCGACGGACGTGCGTGTGCTGAGAAAACGCCGCAATCGGTTCGCCGCCCACCCTGCGCGTGGGAGAATCGGGGTATACCTCCCCGGAAAGCGCTTCGAGCGCCTTTAATTCGTCGTATAATTTATCGTACTCCCCGTCGGGTACGCTGGGACAATCGAGCACGTAATACTCATACGCCCATTTGTTCAACAGATCTGTGATTTCTCTTTGACGGGACATGTTTTTTCTCCTTTCAGCCGATGATTTTCAGCGGGGCGAGCGCGGCGGAAAGCTGTTTGATGCCGAATCCTTCGAACGCCACGTGCAATACCGTGTTGCCCTGAATTCCCGCAACCTTCACGATGGTACCCGTGCCGAATTTCGGGTGCGATACCTTTACGCCCTCTCTGAACGCCGATACGTCTTTGCCTGCCGTTTTCGCGGTTTGGAACTTATTCGGCGAGCCTACGCCGCCGTATGTGAACGTGCCGCCGCCCGTGCTTTTGCTTCTGTTTGCCGGGGCGTACATTCCGCCGGAAGCGCCGTCGCCCGAAACGGGCTTGTACGTGCTTCTGATCGGCGCGGAATCGCGCGTTTCGGCGGCATACCCCGAAGTTACGCCGCGATTGCCCCCGCCGTAAGAATTGCCGCCGTATGTACTTCCGTACCCGCCGCCGTAAGCCGAACCGTACGATTTTCCGTAACCGCCGTAGGTGGATTTCAATCCGTAGCGATCGAGATTTTCCGTGCGGGTATCTTTGGGGAGTTCCACCACGCCGGCGAGTTCTTTCAGAAACCGCGAACGCGCCGTGCTTTCGCGCTTACCGTATAAAAAGCGGCTCTTCGAGCGGGTGAGATACAGCCGCTCTTTCGCGCGGGTAACGGCTACGTACATGATGCGGCGCTCCTCTTCGAGGGCGTCCTCGTCGGTTTCCGCGCGGGAAGAAGGAAGAATGTTTTCTTCCAGCCCCACCACGAACACGCATTTGAATTCCAGCCCTTTCACCGCGTGCACGGTGGCAAGCGTTACGTATTCCGTTTCGTCCATTTCGTCGGTATCGGAAACAAGGGAAACCTGCTGCAGGTATTCGGAAAGATCGGCGTTGCCGTTCAGGCGTTCGAAATCCGCCACGGAATTGACGAATTCTTCGATGTTGGCTTTTTTGTTCACGCTTTCGTCGTCATCGCCCGAAAACGCCGTATCCAGCCCGGAATCTTTTACGATTTTTTTCACGAGTTCGAGCACGGAAAGCTCCGCCGAAGCGATAATCCAGTTTTTAATCTGTCCGCCGAATTCGGCAAGTTTCGCACGCGCGGAGGAATTGAGCGCGAGGTTCTGCGTTTCCAGAAGCGTTTCGTAATCGGAAATGCCGTTTTGCGCGGCATAATCCTCTACGGTTTCGATGGTTTTCGCGCCGATGCCGCGGCGGGGAAAATTGATGATGCGGATCAACGCCTCGTTATCGAACGGGTTTGCCACAAGCCGCAGATACGCCAGCATATCTTTGATTTCCTTGCGGTCGTAGAATTTAAAGCCGCCGAATACTTTGAAAGGAATCGCGTCCGCCGAAAATTCCTGTTCGAACGAGCGGGTGAGCGCGTTTACGCGCATGAGCACGGCGAAATCGGCATAGGAGTACCCCTCGCGGACGAGTTCGCGGATGGTGCGAGCGACGAACATGCTTTCGTAGCTTTCCTCTTCCGCCTCGTATACCTTTACCTTTTCGCCCTCTTCCTTATCCGTCCACAAAGTTTTCTGTTTGCGCCTGCCGTTGTTTTTGATGGTTTCGTTCGCCACGGCGAGAATGTTTTTCGTGGAGCGGTAATTGCGCTGCAATTTGAATACCTGCGCCGACGGAAACTGCTTTTCGAATTGCAGAATGTTTTCTATCCGCGCGCCGCGCCAGCCGTAGATAGACTGATCGTCGTCGCCGACGGCGAACAGGTTGCCGTGCACGGAGGAAAGCAGCCGCACGATTTCGAACTGCACTTCGTTGGTATCCTGAAATTCGTCCACCATGATGTAGCGGAATTTGCCGCCGAGGTATTCGCGCGCTTCTTTATCGGTGCGAAGCAACCTCAGAGTGCGGCTTAACAGATCGTCGAAATCGAGGGCGTTGTTTTCGGCAAGGTGTTTTTCGTACGCCGAAAATACGCGGGTGATGATTTTGATATTGTGCTCGCCTTGGTTGGCGGCGGCGTATTCTTCGGGCGTTACCCCCTCCGTTTTGGCTTCGGAAACGCTGCGTTTAATCTGTTTGAACAGCTCGTCGTCGCGCTCGTCGCCCTCCGTAATTTCTTTGAACGCCTTTTTTAAAACATTGCTGCGTTCGGTTTCGCTGTAAATGGAAAAATTTTTGTTGATGCCGGCGCTTTCGGCGAAATCGCGCAGAATACGCACGCACATGGAGTGGATGGTGCACACCCACATGCCATCGGTATCGCCGAGGCGGGAAACGCGTTCTTTCATTTCGTTCGCCGCTTTGTTGGTGAACGTGATGGCGAGAATCGAACGGGGCGAAACGCCTTTTTCCTGCATCAGATACGCGATGCGGGTGGTTAAAACGCGGGTTTTGCCGCTGCCGGCGCCTGCCAGAACAAGCACCGCTCCCTCGGTGGCGAGGACGGGTTTGATTTGCTCTTCGTTGAGTTCTTTCAATAAATCTTCGGTACTTTTCATCGGGTTCTTCTTTTTCGTAACGGAGTGCCGCACAGAAGCTGCGCGGCACCGCCTGTAAATTCTTTTGCTTTATTATACCATTTTGTTCGCGCTTTGGCAAGTATATTTCGCCCTGTTTTTTACCTTGTGCCGCGGACGTTTTGCGCCGAGGAAGAAAAGGCGAATTCGCTTTCGCGGCGGAAACGTTCGAGCGCGCGCAGATACTTTTCGCTTAAAGAGAGTGTGTAGCGCTGTTTTTCTTCATAGGAAAGCGTGGAAAAATATTCCCTGTCGGTAAGTCTGCCGATCGCGTCGGATACTTCGCCCTCGGAAAGGAGCATTTCTTTCACGCGCAAATAAAATTCGTCCTCTTTTTCGCCCGCGATCGCCTTTTGCGTTTCTTTGATGAAATAGCGTTCGGCTTTGCTTCCGTTCACGCCCTGCCGTTTCGCTTCTTCCACGCTTTCGCGTACGCTTTTTTCGCAATGTTCCCAAAAACCTTTTTTCATACGTTGTTTCGCGCTTTTCGCCGCGCTCTTCAATGTCTGCGCTTCCGCCACCTTTGTTGTTTCTCCTTTTTTTTGCTATATTTTTCATCTTTCGCGCGGTTTCGACGTTTTTTGCGTCCGTATAAAGCAATTCGCTTCCCCGCAGGTTTTGCGGGGAAGCGAATTCATGTTTTAGTTTTTGTTTCTCTTTCTTGCGGCTTCCGACTTCTTCTTTCTTCTTACGGAAGGTTTTTCGTAAAATTCCTTCTTGCGAAGATCGCCGATAATGCCGTCGCGCGAGCACTTTCTCTTGAAGCGGCGAAGCGCGCTTTCAACGTTTTCGTTCTCTCCGACTTTTACCGTGGACATTCTTTTCTCACCTTCCTTTGCCTGTGCGTTTATTTTTTACGTGTTTGATTATATCAATTTTTTTTGGTTCTGTCAAGCTGTTTTGCGGGGTTGAACCAACCTTTTTTTGCGTTCGGCAAAGCTTTCCTCCGTTCGACAAAATTTTACCCGTTCAGATTGAGTTTATATAAAATTTCTTCCAGATACACGGCGGCGGTTTTCAGTTCTTCCACGTTTTCGTAATCGTCTTTATAAGCTTCGATAAGCACCGCGCCGTTAAAGCCCGTATCGGCAAGGCGGCGGAACAAATCTTCGAAATGATACGTTCCCCTGCCCGGCAGGCAGGTTTTGCCGCAGGAATCGATATCGGATACGTGCACGTGCGAAATATGCCCCGCCGTTTCTTTGAGGTATTCGCTTTCTGGATAGCCCGAAATACGCGTCTGTTTGATATCGAACGTGGCGAAAAGGCGCGGACAGTATTTCAGCAGTTCTTTAAACACGCCCGGACGATTATACGTAGACCACTCCACCGTTTCGAGCGAGAGCGCCACGCCGTATTTTTCGCAAAGCTGCCGCGTTGCTTCCAGCGCCGCGCCGATTTTGGGGAAATTGTCGTTCAAGCCGCTTCTCGAATTTTTTTTGTAGCGCGCCGTGCCGTGAAACGTATAGTACTTCGCGCCGAACGCGTTAGCGGCGTTCATCGCTTCGCCGAGAAAATAAAACGCGTCTTTCCTCGTTCTTTCGTTTTCGGAAAACAGCTGCGGTTCGAGATTCGTTGTGAAAAGGTGGACGGAATTGACGGAAAGATTCCCCTTTCTTTCGTTTAACAGTTCGCCGTAAGCGCGGGTGTATTCCGAAAAAGTTTCCAAAAAAATTTCGCACGTTTTCACGCCGAGGCGATTGATCGTCTGCACCGCGTCTTCGTTGTATTGTCGCATGAACAGCGACGCCGTAGATATGCCTGTCCGCATGGAAATACTCCTTATGAATATTTATATTATAGCATCTTGCGAAAAATTTTACAAACTTCCGCAGGGGTTTTTCAAAGAAAAATATTTCCGGAAAATTTTTCCGCAGGGGTTGACAAACGCGGAGGTTTGCCGTATAATATAAAGAAAAGCGTGGAGGCTTTTTATATGGTTAAAATCGTTACGGTAGGCAGAGAATTCGGCAGCGGCGGCAGAGAAATAGGCAAGCGGCTTGCGGACGCCATGGGCATTGCTTATTACGATAAAACGCTGATTACGGAAATCGCGAAAAAAAGCGATTTTTCCGAACAGTTTGTGGCGACGATTCTGGAAAACGGCGCGATGCAACGCAACTTTCTTACGTTCGGGCACACGTTTGCCGATTGCGCCTGCCCTTCCGCGGGAATCACGGAAAAAATACTTAACGCGCAACGGGAAGTAATTGAAAAAATTTCGGAAACCGACTGCGTGATCGTGGGAAGATGCGCCGATCTGATTCTGGCGGAAAAACATCCGTTCCGTCTGTTTGTGTATGCGGACGAAGCGAGCAAACTGGAACGCTGCCGCGCACATGAAGAAGGCACGGAACACCTTACCGACAAGCAACTGTTAAAGAAAATCCGCTCGGTGGATAAAGGCAGACAAAAACTGTACGGGCTGTTCTACGGCAAGGAGTGGGGCGACAGAGAGAACTACGATTTGTGCGTGAACACTTCGCATGCGGACCTCCCCGCCGTGGTGCCCTGCATTGCGGAATACGTAAAAAAATGGTACGAAAATCAATAAAATCGCTATAAAAAAACCTGCGGGGCTTACGGCTTTGCAGGTTTTTTTTGCGATTTATTAACGAATTTCGTTTTTCTTATTCGACGCTTTTTACGGCGCACGCCCATGCCCGCAAGGTTGGCAAACGCCTGCATAATAAAGTAACGGGCAGCGCTACGCCGATAGCGGCGTGAAATTTTTCATGCCTTTTTCGCGCTCTGCCGCGAATCGGAAGCGCCGTCCTTTTTCTTTTTATTCTGCCGCACCACGATTTTCGCGCGACTGTTAATAACGGAATCTTTCAGAATGATTTTCCCGATGGAATCGGCTACGATTTTGCCCGATTTCGGGTTTTTCACGCTGACGATGTCGCCTTTCACCGACGCGTTCACGTGGCTGTATTCGAACGCCAGATCGCAATCTTCCGTAGTGCAGTCGATCAGCCGCAGCCCCTTGCAATAGCAAAGCGGTTGCGTGCCGATGATTTTGCAGCGCACGAGCGTGAGATTTTCGGAATACCAGCCGAGGTATTCGCCTTTGATAACGCTGTCTTTCACGGTAACGTTTTTCGTGTGCCAGAACGCGTCCTTGGTATCGAAAACGCATTTCGTGAATTTCGCGTTATGTACGTACTGAAACGAGTATTTCCCCTGAAATTTCAGATTGCTCACGATGAGATTGCGGCTTAATAAAAACGCGTATTCCGATTGAATCGAACCGCCCGTAACGCGCACGTTTTTACATTTCCAGCCGAATTCCGGAGAAACGATTTCCGTATTTTCCACGGTAACGTTTTCGCATTCGCGGAGCGCTTTGATGCCGTGCATTTTCGATGCGGAAATCGAAACGTTTTTATCGTACCACAACGCGGCGCGGCAATGTTCCGTCATTTCGATTTTCGAAAGCGCCGCGCCCGTAACGTGCCACAGCGGATATCGTAAATCGAAATACGAATCTTCCACCCGTAATTTTCCGCTTTCTTTCATAGCGGATTCGCCGTCCTCTTCGCCCTCGAAACGGCAGTTTTTCACAAGCGCGTCGTGCAGATTATACAGCGCGCGTTCCTCCGAAAACGAAGCGTCTTTGATGATAATCATAATAAGTTTCTCCTTTGTGCGATTGCCTGCATGAACGTTATTTTATATTTATACCACCTTTTCCGCAAAGTAAAACGCGCGTTTTTCAACGCGCGTTTTACCGTCAGAGCGGTTATTGTTCGTCCGGTTCTTCTTCCGGTTGATGGGCATATAACTCACCCCCCCCCCTTGCCGTTTTTCGGGTTTCCCGCGTATTTCTTGGGGGTAGTGCCCGTGCGTTTTTTGAATGCCTTCGAAAAATAAAACGGATCGTTGAACCCCACCTGAAACGCCACCTGCTGCACGGAAAAGCGGCGTTTCGCGTTATCATCTCCGTCGCCCGCACGGAAAAATTTCCGCGCACGTGCGTGGGGCGCAAAAAAACCGCAAATTTTTTGTTTCGCGAACTTATTATAACAGAGGAATGCGCTTTTGTGAATAGACAAAGTAACGATAAAAATGGAAAATGTAACGAAGTTTTTCAGGTCATAAAAAAACGGAGACTTCGCAAAGTTCTCCGTTTTTTTCTTTGATTCAGCGTTATTTTTTCCCTGTTTGTTAGTATTTTTGCCCGTTTTTCATTGTTTTTGTGAATTAAACCCGTAAAATATAACGATTTCTTTTCCGTTTCCGATAGCGCCGTCCGTATATTTTTTATGCAAATTTCCCCGCCGTCGTTTCTCTGCCGATGAAACCGTCGAAACGCCGTCATTTCACCTCGACGTTACAGATTTTGCGAAAAATTCCGCGTGCTTTTTCCGTTTCCGCGGCGGAAGGCAACACGGGCGGCAGCGTATTTTCCAGCCCCAGCGCGGCGTATTTCGAACCCGCAAGATTGTGATAGGGCAGCACGCGGACGGCAATTATGTTTTTCAACGGCTTTAAAAATTGCGCCGCCGCTTTTATCTCCTCTTCTTTGGCATTAAACCCGGGAATCAACGGGTAGCGGATTTCCGTACGCGCTCCCTTTTCGTTTAAAAACAGCAGATTGTCAAGAATCGTTTTATTGCCGCAACCCGTACCCGCGCGGTGTTTTTCGTCGTCGATATGTTTCAGATCGTATAAAAACGCATCGGTGTACGGCAACACTTTTTCAATCGCTTCGCGCGGCACGTTTCCGCAGGTATCCACCGCCGTATTCACGCCGCTTTTCTTCATCTCGCACAGCACTTCGGCACACGCCTCGCTTTGCAGAAGGCACTCGCCGCCGGAAAGCGTAACGCCGCCCGGCGCGTAAAACGCCCTGTCCCGAAGCAGCGCTTCGCAAAGCTCCTCCGCCCGCACGCGCTTCCCGTACAATTCCAGCGCGCCGTACGCGCAGACGTCCGCGCATTTTCCGCACGCCGTACACTTTTCGCGCCGAAACTCGTGGCGGATTTCGTTTTCTCCGCACTCGTTCTTTTCAAGCCGCAACGTATGGCATCCTTGCGGACACGCTTTTACGCAAGCTCCGCACAGACGGCAGTTCTTTTCGTAATATCCCGTCTGCGCGCGCGAAGAAAGCGTTTCGGGATTGTGGCACCAGCGGCAACGCATCGGGCAGCCTTTGAAAAACGCCGTGGTGCGTATCCCCTCGCCGTCGTGCACGGCAAAGCGTTTGATATTCACGATATTTACATATAATTCTTCGTTCATACGCCCATACTCCGCGTCTTTTCATTGCGCAATGTTTTCCGCGCGGCGGATATACGCGTTCTGTTCGTCTGTGCTCAGATTGTTCCACAACACGTTCCAGCCGCACACGCGAACCTGCAGATTCTGATATTTTTCGGGATGTTTCTGCGCGTCGCGCAGCATTTCCGCATCGAACACGTTAAACTGTATCGCCATGCCGTTGCCGTTAAGATACGCAAAAAGCAACGTGCGCATTACCTGCAAACCGTCGCTTCCCTCCGCCGAGGAAGGATGCAGCATCACGTCCAGACAAAAGCTTTCCGTAAATGTGTACGGCTTTAATTTCAAAGCCGAAGCAATCAGCGCGGTAACGCCGCTTTTATCGGCGCCGACCGACGGCGAAGCGTTTTTCGAAAGCTCCGCCCCCGCCGTTCTGCCGTCCGGCGTCGCCGCCGTCTTTTCGCCCTCCCACAAAAACTGCATGGCGGAATGTATCGAAGCTTTGTAAACGCCGCCGCGCGCGTTGGGGCGGAAATTCACGACGGATGATTCGAAAGTCGCCAGATCCGCCGCGATTTTATCGGCGGCATCGTCGTCGTTGCCGTATTTATGCGGACTTGCCAGAACGGTTGCGCGTAAATTTTCGTACCCGTACCAGTTATCGGAAAGCGCCTGTTTCAGCTGCGCCAGAGTAATCCGTTTCTTCTCGTACACAAACTCTTTCACCGCCGAAACCGCGTCCGTCAGCGTTGCAAAACCGGCGGTAAGCACGGAGGAATTGTTATATTTCACGCCGCTCTGATAGGCGTCCTTCCCCTTTTCCAACGCGCCTTCGACGGTGGCGGAATACATGAGCGACGGATTGATATACGAAAAATATTTTTCGTACTCGTCCGCAACGCGCATCGTTTTTTCAAGCAGCGCTTTCAGTTGCGCCTTTACCGCCGCATAAAATTTTTCAAACGTTTCAAACGGCGCGTTTCCGCCTTTTTCATCGTTTATTCCGCAGGCATCGGCGCCGTTATCTCCGCCGATTTCCCCCGTCCGCAGTCCGAAAACCTCGTGCAATTTTTTATCGTACCCGTTGAAAAACACATATTCGACGGCTTTCGCGGCGTTCACGTAGCCCGTGGCGGAAGATACCTCGTTTGCCCGCACGCCCGTTTCGTAACAGCCGCGGATATCCGCCTCGCGCGATTCTTCTTCCGTAGCGCCGTAAGATCGCATCGCTTTCGCCATACCCGGCTCGCACATAAACGCAAAGCTGTTTTTGCCCCGCCGCACCATGTCGAAAACGAAATTCAGCAGTTTTTCGGGCGTATTTTTGTTTATTTTCAGCTGAATTTTCGGGTTGTAAATGCCGATTTTATCGTACGTTTCCAGAATCAGATACGATAAATCGTTGTATTTCGAAGAGCCGTCCGCATTTGTGCCGCCGAGATAAAACGGCTGCCCCCAGTAATTGCCGATTGCCTGCCACTGAAACAGAAAATACTTCAGAAGCTCGCCTATTTCTTCCCGCGTATACGCCCCGCTTCGTAAATCGCGTTCGTAAAACGGATATAACGTGCTATCCAGCCCGTTGCCCAGCGAGCGCACCTGATACGAATCGAAACACTCGCAAAGAATAAAATACATGTATATCGTCATCAACGCGCCGTACGTGCTTTGCGGCGCGCCCGCGCGCACTTCTTTCAGGCAGGCGGAAACAACGGGCAGCTTTTCCGATTCCGGTTCGCGTTTTTTCCGCGTTTCCGCATACGAAATCAACCTGTCGAAAAAGCGCAGTATCGCGGAATATTCTATGATGATCGCATCGAAAAACGCCTGTTTTTCCGCGGTGAGCGTTTTGTTTTTCTCATGAAGTTTTTTATACTTTTCCGCACGGGACAAAAGTCCCGGAAAGCCGAGGAAAAGCACCGCCTGCCAGTCGGGCACCACGTGATCGAAATCCGCCCAGATTGCAATCGCGCCCGATTCGTTCATTTTCCGCATTTCTTCGTTCGTCCGCGGCAGAATTTTTTCGAAAACTTCTTTCTGCCATACGTCCTGCGTAACCGCATTCGCCAGACGGTTCAACGAATACACGCCCGGAAAATAATCCTGTCCGTTCACGTCTGTTTTTGTATTATCCAGCACATATTCCACCGCGCGCGCCTTTTGTACGGGATGCGGCAAAGCGCTGATTTTTTCTTTCAGCGCACGTAATCCCGCCAAAATTTCTTCGTCGGATTTCCCTGTCGTTTCGTCGAAATCGTAGCCGTGATACGCCATCCGACGGTACGCGTCAAACAGTTCTCCCTGTTTGTGATATTTGTTTGCTATCTTATCTTTGTCCTGTTCAAATGTTTCCTGTATGCGCATATTTCCACCTCTTTACGGAATTATTATATCCCTCCCGAAGAAAAAATGCAATGGACAAAAGAAAACGATTGACTTATCCGACACAAAAGATTATACTGAAAACAAAAAAGAGCGGAGGATTTTATGAACGCCCGGAACGGTTTTGAAAATTTCTTCTCTGTAACAAAAATCGAACTTGTGCTTTTCGTTACCAGAAAGCTTACCGCAAAACGCATGGAAGACAGAAAAAATCACGGACTCGTTTACTACGAAAAACCGTACGGCAAACTGACGTTCGGCGATAAAATCATCACGCCTCAGGCAGGGCAGATCGTGTACTTTCCGCAAGGTTCCTCTTACGATGTTTCCACGGAAGGCGCCGCGGAAACGGACGGCTGCCACGCAATCAATTTTCTTGCGCCCGATTTGCCCGCGCAGGAACCGTTCGTATTTTGTCCCAAGGCGCCGCAACAGATTTTTCCGTACTTTCTGCGCGCCGAAAAAGCCTGGAAAGAAAAACGCCCCGGCTACGAGGAACAATGCCTTTCGTGCCTGTATGCAGTCATCGCCTCCTTGAAAAGCTCTTCTTCTTACGCGCCGTCCGGGTACGGCAAACTGCTTTTCCCCGCCGTGGAATACATTCATGAAAATTATACGGAAAAGAAGCTGTACGGCGCGGAACTTGCCGCGTTGTGCGGTATTTCCGAAACGTATTTCCGTCGGCTTTTTACGGGAACTTACGGCGTTACCCCCGTGGAATACGCAAACGCGCTGAAAATCGGCAGAGCGAAAGATTTGCTTTCGGAACGCGGCGACGCAAAAACAAAAAACCGCGAAGCGTACACGATCGGCGAGATCGCGGAGCTTTGCGGCTTTTCCGACGTATACTATTTTTCGCGGCTTTTCAAAAAACTTACGGGCTATTCCCCGGACGGCTGGAGAAAAAGATAACCTTACGACGTCCGATCCGCCCCTTTCTCGCCGTTTTTTTGCGGCGTTTACTGCTGCCTATTGATAAAGTTGGTTTCGATAAACTGCAGATAATCCACGTATTTCAGCGGTTTCGAGAAATAGTAGCCCTGAATCACTTCGCAGCCGAGCGCTTCCAGCCGCAGCAAATCCTCTTTGGTTTCCACGCCCTCCTGCGTAACTTTCATGCCCAGCTTTTTCACCATGCCGATGACGCCGCTCAAAAGCGTTTCGTCGCGTTCCTCACTTACGCCTTTGCTTAAAAAGAATTTATCAAGCTTGATTTCGTCCATCGGAATGGATTTTAAAATATTGTACGAAGAATACCCCGTCCCGAAATCGTCGATAGAACAATGATACCCGCCCTCGTGCAGTTTATGTACGATGTCAAACAGATAATCGTAATTTTCGTAAGCAAAACTTTCGGTGAATTCCAGCGTGATGAATCCCTCTTTGATGCCGAATTTTTTTCGGATACGCACATAGTAATCCACAAAATCGGGCTGAATCGCCGAAACGCGCGAAACGTTCACCGATACCGGATAACAAATCCGTCGTTCCGCAATACGCGAAGCGATATTTTCGCACGCTTTGTACAATACGAAGCGGTCGATTTTAACAATAAAGCCGTCCTCTTCGAATACCGGCAGAAACTCGCCCGGCAAGCGATACCCCTCGATTTTCGGATCGTACCAGCGGATTAAAATTTCGCTGCCGTCCAGCGTTTTATTGCGAAGATTGTATTTCGGCTGGTAGAAAAGGTGAAATTCGCTGTTTTTCAGCGCGTTTTCCATACGGCTTTCGATTTCCGCCTTACGGATATAATTTTTGCGCAGCATATCTTCGTAAAAATTGATGCTGAGCGTTTTCGCCTGCGACGAAGCGTTTTCGCGCACGGAGCGCAGCTTTTCCAACATCGATTTCACGCCGTCCCGATGATTTTCTTCCAGTTCGTACACGGCAAACGTTACGCCCACGCGGTAATCTTCGCCCGCGTTGAACGAAGAAATGCGCAGGTAAATTCCGTTCAGCCGTTCGGTGAACGACTGCCTGTCGCGCAGGTGCATAAACAGCAGAAATTCTCCGCCGCCCGCATACGCGAACGTTTCTCCGACGTGCATCGCACCGCGCACGCACTGCGCCACAAATTTTTTCAGTTTCAATTTCTGTTCGTCGCCGAATTTTTCCGTAAAATATCCGAAGTTATTGATTTTCAGCGACGCCATCGCAAACGACGAAGCGGCATGTCGTTTCAGTATGCCCTCTACGTCTTTTTCAAACTTTTTCGGCGTGGCGCAACCGATAAAAGGATCGATCATTTCCAGCGCGAAAATACGCTTTTTCGCCGCACGCCGCCAAAGCATCGCCGTGCCCGCAAGCAGAACGATAATGCACGCCAGCCCCGTCAGCGAACTCCAGATCGTCTGCGTTAAAGCAAAACCCTCGTCGTACACCGCGCTTACTTTATACGCGCACACCAAAGTTACGTTGCCCCGATCCGCCCCGAACGGCAGCACGGTAAGCACGTAATCTTCCGCGCCTTTTCTGAAAGCGAACGATTTCAGTTCCGTTCCCGCCAGCGCGTTTTTCGCCTCTTCTTCCGCGGCGGAATCTGTAAGTACGTCCGCAAAAACGTCCTGCACGAGGTCGTTCCGCTTCACGGAAAAAACGTCGTCCGCTTTCACCGCGTCGAAAATTCTGCCGTTTCCCTTGCACACAAACGCAAAATCGGCTTTGTTCAAGCCTTCGGCAACGCTCTTTCCCGCATCTTCGTAAGCGGTGCTTAAAAACAGCGTTTCGCTTTCGTACACCACCGCAACTTTGCGGATGCTGCCCGTATACGTATCCGGCTCGGGGTACGTTACGTTTGCCGCCGTACAAACGGACATGTTATGATCGCCGTACTGGAAGATGCCGGATTGTACCGTTTTTTCCGCGTTTTTCAACGCCTCTATCTCGGCGCAGTCCGTTACGGGAATTCCCGTTTCGTCGTACAGCGTATCGCCCGAAAAATACAGCACCGCCACCGTGCTTTCTTTCGTTCGCGCGAGAGAAGCGATGGTATGAAAGCGTTCATGCAGTTCGTCCTCGCCGGAAGCGTTGGCAAGCTCCTCGGCGTAAAATTCCGTTTCCGCGTTCATCTTCGCGTACTGTTTTTCAAGAATCTGCGCCTGCGCGGAGGCATACGTTTCCGCGCGTTCCGCCGCCTGCGCCTGCACCGTGGAAGAATAATCCCGCCCCAGCGACACGAAGTGCGCAAAGAAAAATATGCAGATCATCAGCGCCACCGCGTACGCGATTTCACTTCTGTGTTTTATCAGAAATTTCTTCATCGTTCACCTGTTTTTCGCTTCCGCTTTCGCGGTCGGCGTGTTCCGCTCCGTTTTCGCGAAGCATCTTTTGCACTTCTTCCCGCACCCGTTCGTCCATCAGCTTCCGCTTTTCTTCCTCTTTCTTTTCCTCGCCGAGCGCGGAAGCGATTTCCGGCACGTATACGAACGCGCACGCGGCAATGAATGCCGCAAACAGCGCTACCAGCCCGAAAGGCGAGGCATACAGCCTGCCGAAAAAGGTAAATACGGGCAGATTCCTTTTAAACGTGGCTGCAATATCCTCTTTTTTCACCGTTTTCGCGTCCGCCGCGGCGTTCGCGTCGCCCTTCATCACGTACCCGTCGTCCGTGATTTTTTCGATGCGGTGCGTAATCAGACTGCCGTACGCCGCCGAAGAAACGTCCTGCATGCGGTAGGTTACGATGTCGCCCTCCGCCAGTTCGCCGCCGTCGTACTTCTTCACGAGAATATAACTCTTCGCCCCGATCGCAGGTTCCATGCTGCCCGTTTCCACGCGCATCATCGCATAGCCGAACACGTACGCAGGAGAATTTCTCTTCCTGCCGAGCACCGCCGAAACGAATACCAGCGCCGCGCATATCACGGCGCAGACAAGCAGCACCGTTCCCGCGATTCTCTTGAATTTACTTCCCGTTTTCGCCATCTGCTTCGCGTTCCTCTTCCGTCCGTGCCGACTGCTCTTCGTCTAAAATAAAACCCGTACTGTCGTCCAGTCCGTAATCGGTAGGCTTTTCGTAATTGCCCTCGGGGCGGACCATATTTTCCAGCGCCTGCGCAGCGGACGGTCTTTTGTATTCCGCCGCGGGCGATTCCTGTTGCACCGCAGCGGCGTTCGGCGCAAGAAACGAAGCCGCAGACTCCGAAACGGCGTTTTTCTTTACTTCTTCCGCCGCAACCGAACTTTCTTCCGAAACCGCCGTGCCGAAATTTCCCAAGCCGCGGAACAATCCCTTTTCCGTCGCGAAATCCGTGATTTTTCTCTTCGCCGCAAAAATCCAGCCTTTACGCAGCATCTCTGCCAACGGCACAAGCGGATAATTTTCCGCCGAAACGGGTTCGGGCGGCTTTTTCGCAAATTTCAGCCCGTATGCTTCCGCCAGCGCGGCAATGTACGCCGTAGCCCGCCGCTCGCCGCCGCTTCCTCGCACGCGCAGGCAAACGGGAGTATCTTCAAACCGCGGATCTTCTTCCCGCGGCATGTTGTCCGCCGCGTTTTCCGCTTCCGCAAAATACACTTTCAGCGCCTTTCCGCTCACCGCCACGCGCGCCAGAATCGTTCTGCCCGCATGAAACGAAGCGAACCGCTTGCTTTCGCGCATCTTCACTTTGCCGAATTTCAAAAGCTCGTTGGCAATCCGCGCGAATCTCTCTTTCAGCTCGAGCGGCGCCGTGCGGATCTTCGAATGGAACGTTCTTACATACCGCGTTCCGAACATATCCGACGTCGGCTCCGCCAGATCGTCCGCCAGAAGCGCCACGTCCAGCGCGAACGCGATTTCGTCGTTTTCCGCCGTATAATCGGGCAAAGACTCGCGGAATTCCTCTTTCACTGCCCCGCGCGCGGTATCGATTTCCGCCTTCACTTCGGGCGCCGCCGAATATTCGTATTCCGCCGCGTCTTTCACGGGCTTGCCGGCGTTGTGCAGGAACACCAGATAATTCTGCGCCGCAAGCGCGTAAATCTCTTTTACGTACTCGTCCGGAACGTCTTTCACCGTTTCGCTCACCGTAATGCCGTAGCCGGCGTCCTCGTAACTTTCGATAAACTCCCACAGAGCAAGGCATTCGTTGAAATACTTGTTTTTCAGAATCGCGTTCGTCCGCATCACCGGCGGGCGGATATAATTTTTATCCATCGCCTTCACGAACGACGACTGCATATACCCAGAAACAATCTCGTTCAGCCGCTGCACTCTGCGCCAAAGTCCCGTGCCGAGGAACGGCTTGCGCGCCGTTTCCTCCGTGTTGCGTTCGGAATATTCCACTTCGATTTTAATTCTGCCTCTGCCCTCGCCGTGTTCGAACGCGCTTTCGAATTCGAAATTTTCCAGTTTTTCGTCCGCGCCCGCCTCTTCGGCAATCTTCGCCCGCTTGCCGATAAAAAGATACAGCCGGCTGATCAGCGTGTTCAGAAATTTGTTTTCGTACGTTAAAAGCGAATCTTCGCGGAATACGTTCAGAAGCTTCGTGGGCGTAAGTTCGCCGTATTCGTTTCTGCTGATATAATCGGTATGCCGCGCAAGATGCGCCACCGATCTGCCACTCACCCGTTTCGTCAGTTCGATGGGCAGCACTTCTTCCGTTTCCGCGATATACCGCGCGGGTTTGCGTATCAGTTCGTCCAGCGCCGGCAGACAGCGCTCTATCGCGCTCACCCACATTTCGTCTATCGAACGCAGCATCAGTTTTTCCGAAAACCGCGCCGTGCCGCAGCCGGCAGCCAGCGCGCTTAAAATTTCGGAATACGCCCCGTGGCGCGATACCAGATTCTCCGAGGAAGCCAGCGTATCGGCGTACGCCCCGTATTTTTCGTTCTCCGCGGGATGTTCCGCGGGCACGGGCACGATAATTTCTTCCGCCGCGCCGGATGTCCTGACCGCCGCGTTCTTCTCTTCCGTTTTCACGATGCGGATAAACCCGCGCGTTACGAGATTGTTGAAAGAATCGGCTTTGAAATTATCCGCCGATACGGGTTCGAACCCGTCCGCGCGTTTTTTCAGTCCTTTTTCCTCGGCAAGCGCGGCAATCAGTTTCAACGCGTGCGCCAGCGCGCCGCGGCTTTTGATTTTAAACAGCGACGGCGTTCTCGCCCGCTTTTTCACGCCGCCGACGTCTTTCGCCTTATACCGCCCGTCCGCAAACTCTTCCGGCGCCACGGCGAGATAAAGCGAAAGCGTCTTTCCCGAAAGCGCGATAAAAGCGAGGCTTTCCCGCCCCGCCGAAAACGCCACGCCCGACCAGCCCATTCTGGAACGCGCCTTTTCGTACGATAAAAGCGCCGTGGCAAGCGCCGCGTAATATTCTTTTACGCACCGTTCCGCCAAAGCGATTTTCGCATAAAACGAACGGTCGAAACGGATTTTCTGTTTCCAGTCCGCCGCGCCGCCGCTTTGTCCGCCGCCCGCCGGATTGTTTTTTAAGCCGCTTTCCGCCGCCCGTTCTTCCGTGTTTTCGTACTCCATAGCCGCCATCTATCCTTTAATACATTTTCTGCAACCGCTGCAGATACGCGATGCTTTCTTTCATCGCACCTTTGCCGAACAGCGAATCGAGATACGATACCAGCGGACGGATTTCGTCGCGGATCAGCGAAAGGTTCAGGCTTTCAAACTTTCTGAACACCTTCGTGGCAAGCATATAGTCCACGCCTTCCACTTCGCTGCCGCCGCACGCCACGTACGCCGGAACAAACGTTTTCAGCTGCTTCATGATACGGTTACCGAACGCCACGCGGAATTTCTCAATCACGTAGTTATCCAGCTTCGCAATCTTTCCGAGGCTCTCTTCCGATACGGGATAATCCGCCGCAGCCTGCCTGTAAAGCGATTCCACTTCGCTGTAAGAAACCCGCTTCGCCTCCGTTGCCGGCGCGTCGAACGGAACGCCCTTGCTGTCCAGATTCACCACAAACGCACGGTCGTACACCTTATCCGATACCGAGAACGTGGAATCGTCGTTGTTGATCGTGCCCACGTACCATACGTTCTGCGGAATCACGAGATTTCCGTTTTTCAGCTTCACGGGATCGTTCTCCCACGACGACGGCACCAGTTCGATTTTCCATTCGTTGTGATCGGGCATTTCCAGAATAGAAAGCATTTCCGCGAAGTAGTACTCCACGCGCGCGATGTTCATTTCGTCCAGAATCACAATGTTTAAATCGTCGTTATAACCCGATTCGTAAATGCGGCGCAATACTTCCGTTTCGTTGAATTTCTTCGTAAATTCGTTGAAATAGCCGAACAATTCGTTCCGATCTCTCCAGGAAGGCTGCACCGACGCGATTGTGGCGTCGTTTCTGAAAAACTTGCCCATCACGTACGGCAGCGAAGTTTTACCGGTACCCGATATACCCTGCAGAATCAACAGCTTCGTGGAAGCCAACCCCGCAATGGTCAGGCGAATCGTGCGGATATCGTAATACAAACCGTTGTGCGAACACGCGAAGTTGCGCAAATCTTCGCACAGACTTTTCAGAGTGATGTCGTTATCGTAATCGGGCGACTGATAAAACGCATACTGTTCGTCCACCAGCGCCAACCGCTGAAAGCGGCGGTCGGCAAGCAGTTTGTTTTTCTTCTCCTCGCCGTTTTCCGCAGCGTTCGCCATGGCGGCTTCTTCCGCCTCGCGCTGCAGTTCTTTTTTCATTTGCTCGTACGAAAGTCCCGCGCGGGTAACCTGCAGCTGCGTAATTTTCTCCTTTTCCGCCGTCAGGCGCGCGTTCTGCCGCTGCAGTTCCGCAATCTCTTCCAGAAAATCTTCGTTGCTCGACATCGACTTTTTAAACCGTACGATTTTTCCGATACCGATACCGATCAAGAAGAAAATTCCCACCCAGACGGCTAAAATCAGAATAAACGCAAGAATCGAAAATATCCAGTCCGCAACGCCGAAACTGCCGCCGTTATCGCTCCATAATTTAAAATAATACGAAAAGTCGAATATTTGTATCACGCCGAAAAATATGCCCTTGAATACCTGCAGTATTCCCTGGAGCATATTACCGAAAAAAGCTTTGAACCAAATAAAAAATCCTTGCATATTACCATTCCTTTTTGCGCGCGTTCCTTATCCTTGGCTTCCCCTTCGGGGAAGCTGTCAACGAAGTTGACTGAAGAGGTCGAGTCCCGTCAAATCCTCTCTCGGCGCTTCGCGCCACTCTCCCCGAAGGGGAAAGCTTAATTTCTGCCTCTTTCATGGCTTCCCCTTGGGGGGAGGCTCCGCCGAGAGGCGGTGGTGAGGGGCGTAGCCCATTTTTGATTGAAATTTTTTCACCGGAAATTTTCAATCAAGGGGACAGTTACATTCCCGCTTTAAATCATTTCGCACGAATCAGTCGCGCCCCTCATTCGCCTCGCTTTCGCTCGGCACCTTCCCCCCAAGGGGAAGGCTTAATTTTCGCCTCTTTCATGGCTTCCCCTTCGGGGAAGCTGTCAACGAAGTTGACTGAAGAGGTCAAGTCCCGCCAAATCCTCTCTCGGCGCTTTGCGCCACTCTCCCCGAAGGGGGAGGCAAGCGGCACATCGTTGTCCTTGACTCTCTGAACGGGAAAGCAAGATGCGCCCCGTCCCCGGCGGCTTATTCGTCTTTCTCCGCGTCTACCTTGTCGCCTGCCGCACCGTCCGCACCGTCCGCAGCGTTATCGGCGCTATCCGCCGCGTTTTGCCGCTGCAATTTCAGATACTCCTCGATGGCGCGCTGCTTAATCGCTTCTTCGTCCTCTGCGGTAATCATCTTCTTGCCCTCGTTCTTAATCTTCACAAACGTACGGATAAACACCGCAAGTTCGTAAATAAAGAACAATCCCAGCGGCACGATGATGGCGATAATAAACCCCGTTTTCGAACTGATCAGGTCTATCACGCCCCCCGCCAGAGGAATTTTATGCCCTGTGTATACGGAAATAATCTGCGAGGCGTACACGTCGTCCGAAGCGAACGAAACTTCGTGATTATCGCCCTGCGCTTTGAAGTACAGCACCCTGCCGTCCGTTTCCGATTTCACTACTTCCGTAATTCTGTGCGAGTTTAAAATAGTAACGGTTTGCCCGTTCATTTCCGTTTGCATTTCAAACGTAATAATGTCGCCCTTCTCCAACGAATAAATTTTATCGGTATCGCCGTAAATGTATTCGCCTATCAGAAGATCTCCCTTGGTAAACCCCTTGGGCTTGCCCTCCGCCCAGTCGGGCTTATCGGCTTTCATCGAATACGATTCCACTTTCAGATAGCACTTGTTGCCTATGGTGGGAATCTTTTTATCGTTCGCCCCGGCGGAAACAGCCAGCACCGTAATCAGTACGGAAAAAATCACGAACAGCCAAACCAGCACGTTCACGATAATCCCGATGATTTTTTTTGTTTTAGAGGTGTTTGCGTTTTGTTGCATTTTTTTATTCCTATGTTTCCCCCTCCGCCGAACAACGGCTTCGGGCTGCTACGCGGCGTTTTCCCCGGCGCAGAGGAGTTGCGCGTAATCCGAAGTGTTAAAAAAGTGAAATTCCCCGCGTGCCTCCCGCGGTTTCCCGCGGAAGGTGTTGGAGAAATTAAATTGAATTGATTTTAATTGCAATTACTTGGTGAGTGCGATATCGGAAGCGCCCACTTTAACGCTTACAGTACCTTTCAGCGTTGCAGCATTAGAGTCAACCACATGTGCATTATTACCGTCAAGGTACACATAAACAGTTACCTTTACGCATTGTGCAGCACCTGTCGCTGCGGATAATGTGTAAGATTTTGCAGATTTATAATAATCTGTTTCATTAACTTTCCTGCCGTGTGCGATTTCCAGCGTTTCTTTGTTCGTACCATCATTCCACGTATCCGCAGTGCTCGTTCTCTGCTGAATATCGATAGCGGCAATCGCAGCTCCGTTCGTAGTATCATCAATATTCAAAAAATTCAACTCACCGGTATAATCAGAAGAACCTGCCGCAAGACCAATATAGAACGTATACGCTTTAAAATACTGCGTTGCCCCGGCATATCCGCTCGTCATCGTAATTGGAGTAACGTTAATTATCTCTCCTTCCACGGTAGAATCATACTTACTTACGTTTGCCGTATACCAACCATCGGCCTCCATAGTATCCTTTTTACCCCACGCAGCAGGTTTAATAGCAAGATTGTCTGTTACATCTGCAAAATCTACAGTCTGTCCCTTTGAAGCGTCGGTAGCAGCAAACGTTCCTTCAGCTTTAGAAATAACAAAGTACTGCGTATCGGCAACAGCCGTAACGCTCATGCCGTTGGCTTCAACTTTTTTGTTCACAGAGAACCAAGCATAAGTAGAGGTGCCCAGCATAGCGGCGCTAACAAGCATTGCGCAAAATGCAGGAATCAGCTTTTTGAATTTTTTCATTTTAGTTTCTCCTTAAAAAATAGAATTTTTTTATATTCACGCGGGTGCGCCCCCGCAATAAATATCAAGTTTGTTTTTCGGCTTCGCCTTATTTCAGGGCTACCCCTTGGGGGGCTTGCCGCATAGCGGACTGGTGAAGAAAAGCTTGCTTTTCTTTTTTGTTTGAAAATTTGCCTTGCAAAAAATTTTCAAACAAAGGGGCAGTTTCATTTCCGTTTAAAATCATTTCGCGCGAATCAGTCGCGCCCCTCATTCGCCTCGCTTTCGCTCGGCACCTTCCCCCCAAGGGGAAGGCTTAATTTCTGCCTTATTTCATGGCTACCCCAAGGGGAAGGCAAGAAATCTTACTCCTCTGTGCCGCCAACCACCGCGAAAGACATATCCGCTTTGAACTGTCCGCCCAGCGCGTCGTCGTTGCAGTCGGCGTCGTCGCCCTCCAGCCAAATCACCACGGTGATTTTCGCGATGCTTTTCGGAGTAAAATTCGTTACTTCGTTTTCCACCACAACCGAATCGTTCACGAAATTCACCAGCTCGTTGCCGTAAATATCCGTTTCCGCCTTGCCGTTACCGCCCGTAACGGGCTTCGCGTAATCGGTATAAGCGCCGCTGTAATTGTATTCGCCCGTAGAGGCGCGGTAGTAATCGGGGTTGAAATACACCCTGACTCTCGCCGCCCCGTCGATACCCAGCGTAGCGCGGGTGATTGCGATTTTATACGAATACGTGCACGATTCCGTGCCCGAATTTTGCAGATAAAACGTATACGCAAGATAATTTTCGCCGTTATGCGAACCGTCCGTATCGTTCAGGTTGGTAGGCAGATCCGCCACGGAAATGTTATTCACGTTTTCCACCGCCTTTACCGAAAGCCGCGAAGTTTTTCGTTTGAAATCCGCGTTTTCGCAAAGCGTCAGCGAATATCTTGTATCGCCGTAATCTTTCACGGAAACGGTGAAAGTTCCGTTTTTCATAAACAGCAGCGAAGCCACGTACATCATCACCAGCACCGCCGCCAGAACTCCCAGCACCGCCGGAACGATTTTTCGCCATTTATTGAGGTTTTTTATTCTTCGGGCGTTCCGTTTCAGCTCGGTGTCCGTCGATTTTTCTTCAATCATTTCCGTTCACCTCGCTTTGTTCCGCCTTATTTTCGGCTTCCCCCTCGGGGGCTTTCTCGCCAAAACCCTCGGCTTCCCCCTCGGGGAAGCTGTCAACGGAGTTGACTGAAGAGGTCAAATCCTCTCTCGGCTCGCCGTCCTTGCCTTCTTCTTGGGAAAGCACGTCGCACCCCTCATTCGCCTCGCTCTTCTTGCCTTCCCCTTCGGGGAAGGTGGACAAAGCCTCGGCTTTGGACGGAAGAGGACTATCCTCTCTCGGCTCGCTTTCGCTCTCCACTCTCTCCGAAGGAGAAAGCGAGAAATCCTCCTCCGCTGCCGATTTTTCAATCAGCCGTTCCAGAGCAATCGTTTCAAGACGCACATTCAGCCTGCCCGCATACCCGGCGCCCGGCACAAACCCGAAAATATCCCGCGCACGGTATTCGCGCAGCTCCTCGTCGTTTTCAATCTCCGCCGCCACAACTCGGCCGCCGAGATTCGCCAGCAAATTCACCACGGGCGCCAGCGCGTTCTTCTTTTCCGCGTCCGTGGCAATCGCGTTCAGCCGCGCCGAAGTAAACGCAAAATCGGGGCACGCGCACAGCAGCTTTTCCAGAGCAAACCCCTCGCCGCCCAAACCGTCCACCGCGATTTTTAAAGACAGCGCCCGCGCCTCCGCAAAAAACGTATTCAGGGTTTCGCCGTCCGCGTCCGTCGCCGAAGCGTCGAATTCCAGACAAATTTTCCCCGCGAACGCCCGCGTATCTACGTCGTTTTCCGTTGCGGCGCCCGACAGTTCGGAAGCCAGCAACCCGCCCGCGTTTTCGGCATAAATCAACGCCACGGGGCACCGCACAAACAGCATAGGGCACGGCAGATTGTTTTTCGTAAGCTCCGCAAACGCCGCCACCGCCTTGCGCACCGAACGCAGCGCGTATTTCACCGCGATATCTTCGGGAATCTGCGCGGAAAGATAATCGTTTTCGCCCAGCACGCCCGCCACAACGCTGTTGATTTTCAGCTGCATGCGGTACGCCGCCACATCGCCGAAATCCGCCTCGAATACGGGGGTTAACATCGTCTCAATCGGTTTCACGCCGCTACCCAGCGTACGCCGAGCGAAAATATTCAGTTTTTCGTTGTAGATATTTCCGTTTTCCATACGCCTGTTTTTTGCTATCTTTCCTTATCCCCGGCTTCCTTTTTTGGGGAAGGCTTAATTTCTGCCGAAGTTCTTGCTTTCCCCTTGCCTGCATAAAATTTTGCTTACAAAATTTTCTTCGGCAAAAATGGGAATCCTTTCCTTACGTCAAGGCTTCCCCTCGGGGGGAGGCTCCGCCGAGAGGCGGTGGTGAGGGGCAGTTTCATTTCCGTTTAAAATCATTTCGCACGAATCAGTCGCGCCCCTCATTCGCCTCGCTTTTGCTCGGCACCTTCCCCCCAAGGGGAAGGCGCGAAGCGGCTGACAATTTTTGCTGATTTTTGCGGTAGCTAAAATCGGCAAGGGGAAGGCTTTGCTCTCCGCCGTTTTCGGTCGATTCCCGCAAAAAAACCGGGCTGCATATCATACTTGCGTATAATTTGCAACCCGGCTGACTTTTGCAGCTCTTCGCCCCGCGTTTTCGCAAAGGAACGAAATACACACCTTGAAGTCCCGATGGCTTTGCGTCGCCGCCTCACGGCGGTTTTGCCCCACTGAATTCAATTTACGCTATTATTTTATCATACGCGCGCAAAGATGTCAACGGATTTTCTTGCCGATTTTCAATATTTTTCTATATTTCTCACGATTTTTCCTCAAATTCCGCCTGATTTTCAAAATTATTTTTGAACACCGCGGAATAATTTTTCATCGCCCACGCCCGCCGACTATGCCGCGTTTTTTTTCTTTTCCGTCCCCGAGGAAAGCGAGTCGTCTTTCGGCGTTGGCTCTACCGTCATATTCCAATAATAAAATAATACTTTCGTTGCCACGTCTTTATCGCCTGAGGCAACCTCCGAGCCGTCGCTGTATTTATTCTCGCGTTCGAACTTCACATAAGTATCGCTACCGTCTGCGCCGCCGGAACCGTTCGCCGAAACCGCGAAAGACACGTCTTTATAGGTAGTTTTCTGCGCCTCGGTAACACCGGAAGCGATTGTACCCGCATACCCTGTAGATTCTTTGCTTACGAAATCGAGCGTAGAAATATCGTACGAAGCGGTATCTTGCTCTCCTGTATTACCGCCGCCGTTCGCCCCGATATCGAGGTACATAAGGTAGGCGTTAGCGGTTGATGAATTGCTCGCCATACCGATTGCATAATCACCCGCGGATACGGGCATTTCAAAATAATACGCCGCACTAAGCCTTAAATTATTCTCCTTAGAAGAAAGCGACTTTATATCGATAGCTAAAGAATAATCATCCCCCGGCTGCGAATCCGCCGTTTTGTAAGCAATTTCCGTCTGTCCTCCATTTTCCTTCGTGTATATTGCCTCGATTCGTGTCAATCCCATTACACTATGGTTGTTTGAATCTCTTGTAACCTGATACAAATCAAACAACGAGTGAGCGCTTGTATTATTATACCCCGCACCCAGAACGACAGCTATTTTTCCCTGCTTTTCAACGGTGAAATTCAAAGCGCCTTTCACTAACTGATAATTTTTCATTTCCCTCCCCAAAATACTCACGTCGCTTCGAGTAACGTAATTAGAAACGGATGTAGCATTGAGTTTTTTCTCAGGTAAATAATTCATAAAGTGAAAACCGTGCAATGTTTTGGAACCGTTCATTGCCGCATCAAAATTTTTGCGCACGATTTTATACTCCGTAAAATTCAGGTCATCAACTTTCTTATTTGTATACCCGTCATAAGCTTCCCCTACGGTATAGTTGCTTTCGTTCACGTCGTCTACGATACGGTAAGTAGTCCATGTGGATCCGCTTCTTTGAAGCGTAAAAAATGCAAAAATTTTATTCGTTGCATCATTTCCGCTTGTAGTATATGTTATCGGATCGGCACCCTCTCTTGTTGTTTTCCCCCCCCTAAACGATTTATATACGCCGTAATAAGTGCCTGAATTCCACCCGCGGATACCTGCACGAATTTTTGAGCTATTACTATCATTACCGTAGCGACTTGTTCCCGCCCCCACAAAATAACCGGTATTCGATTTACTCACAACCTCGCCGCTGTTCCTATTGTCTATATATTCTTGGTTCGATTTAAATACCGTACCATTCGCCGTTTGCGCAGTAATTTCCAAAACGTTGTCAAACGAATCAATCCCCATTGCCGTAGTATTAATGTTCACGGGGATAATCGTTCCGTCCATAACGTGCATGTATATGTCTTTGTTTTCCTGCCAGTCATAGTTAGCGTTTCCCGAATATTCGCTATTACTTAAATATATTTTGTATGCCTCGCTTTTAGAGTAGTAGACGCTATTTCCTGTAATTGTACCGTTCGCATACATATAGCTCAATCTTCGGCTCAGCGTACGCATATCAATCGATCCGCCCCAAGCCGCATCGTCGCCCGCGCCGCCCGAACCCGGCTTTTCTTTCCACGATACCGCAGCCGAATTATAATCGCCCAGAAGCGAATAGTTAGAAAGCGGCGCCGAATCGCTCAGCCCCGTAGCTCCCGCTTTCACCGTAATATCGCACCGATACACGCCCACGCCCCCGATCGCCGCGTTCGCATACCCCGCAGCCAAACCTACAAGCGTAGAATCCGAAGCGCTTCTCACGTGCAGATTGTCCGCATAAAAGTTCGCTACGCTCATCGCCCCGTAATATGCCTTTTCCGGGTCATTCGCGTCTTTATCCTCAATGCTTGCGGCGGGTTTTTTCAGCGTATCCCGCAATTTTCCCGCGGTGTTCGATTCGCTGTAAATGCCGTACGCCTCCTGCACCACGCCTCCCGCCGTCGCCGTCGAACCGTAATCGCCCGTTACGCCGAACAGCCCCACAATGTTCACGTCTTTCGCAGTATCGCCCCACACGGGCAGCACGGTTTTGTCGGCGGCAAAGTTATCCGCCACCGTCGGGCGCACGTTTAAATAATTCTTAAGCGCTTCACCGTCGGAGCCGTTCAGTTTATTCGAAATCGTTACGTTTTTAACCGTATACCCGCAACCGTCGAAATTGCCGATAAACGGATACTTAGAAGTGCCGATGGGCGGCAACGCCGAGTTCAGCTTGTCCATTTCGATATTATCCGCAAGGCGAAAATAGCTTTGATATCTGCCGTTATTCGCTTCCGCGTGGTTAAAATAGCCTAAATACTGCAGCCATGCAAAGTTATAAAAATGCGTTTCCGAAGAAATCTCGTAAGGCTTATCTCTGCTGCCGTCGCCGCCGCCGAAATACGAAGCCTTTGCCGAACCGAAATCGTCGCGGAAATACAGCAATTCCCCGCGCGAAAACCAGCAGAACGTCACCGCAACAAACGCGAACGCCAAAGATAAAAATATGCAGATTGTATGAACTACTTTTTTCATCATTTATCTCAGCTCCGCTTTTCAGTCCGCCTGCACCTTTATTTCGAAATCGCACATAAACGGCACTTCGTCCAGATTGACTATATCGCTGTTGCCGATATTCGCCGAAAACACAGCCTCTATCAGAGCGGCGTCGTACGAAATGAGAATAAACGCCGTTTTACACTCTTCGTTCGTGTACGCCGAACCGTCATAGCCCGTGCCCGTAAACGTTTCCGTGCTTTCCGGCAACGTTGTATCGCACACGGTAATCGCGCTCCGCGGAACAGAATTCGCGCTGCTGTCCTTCATAAATTTCACATACTCATTGTCGGTGTTTTCCGTCCACACGTAGCCGTTATTCGCGTCGCCCGAAAGTTCGCCTGCCGCCACGCCGCGCATCGCCGCCACGCTGGAAAGCGGATTTTTCAGCGTTCCGTCCGCGGGCAGCGCCGCCGCCAGCCGATGCTCTTGCGTTCCGTCGCCGAGGAAATAATCCGTATCCGTTTCGGCGCTCACCAGCACTTTTTGCGCGTCGGCGCGAAGATACAGCTTTATCATCAGCTGATATTTCCGGTTCAGAACGTCGTAAGCGCCCGGCTTCTGCTTGGTTTCGTCGGTAGTTTTCACAAAAAGAAATTTGTCCTTGTTCTCTTCTCTTGTATCCGCGACGTAATATTCGTAAGCAATCAGATCGGCTTTCTTTTCCGCCCCTACGCCGATGCCGCCGCCCGAAACGTTATTGTTAAACGCAAACCAGGCAAGCGTAAGCGTTACGCACGAAAAAAGGCTCGCTATACAAAGGAACAGCGACGTAAACATTTTCAGTTTTTGCCTTGCACGTTTTTGCATAACGCCCTCTTCAACAAAAAAAATCGCCGACAACCACCGCTCCTGGGCGGTAATTTCGGCAACCGGCTGACTTGTATTTTTTCCCTCGTCGCAGCGTTTGCATGCGGTATTTTTTATACCTTGCGCACGCGGCGGAAAGGAATCAAGTCCCTTTGGCTTTGCGTAATAGCCTCACGACTATCTTGCTATTTTCGAACGGGAACAGATTCAATTTCAAGCATATTATATACTTTTATAGCGTATCTGTCAAGTTTTTTTTGGCTTTTTCGGCATTTTTTCGGGCTTTTTCACAAAATTTTCTTGATATTTCACGAAATATATGATATAATTTTACATATTAAACAACTAATAAAAGGAGGATTTTCGCGATGCAGGTTGCCCTTTATGTCGAAATAAACATTTTGTGTATGATCATGCTCAGTGTTATGGCGTACACCGCCGCGCGGTTCGAGCTGGATTCCACCGCGCAGACTCGCACGTTCATCGCCGCGATATGGTCGGCGTTCACAATGAATTTATGCGACGTGTTCTGGGCGCTGGGCTTGTCGCGAACCATCCCCATGCCCGTCTGGGCGCTGCACGTTATAAATGCTCTGTATTTTACCATGCTCTGCTGCGCTACGTTTTTCTGGTTTGTGTTTTCAGAATATATGTTCCGCCAAGGCATGCCGCGCAAACGCATAGCGCATCTTCAGCTTGTCATGCCGCTCGTCGCGCTCATCGCGCTGTTCTTTATCAATCCGTTCACGGGCTGTTTATTCACGTTCGGAGTCGATTTGAAACGCATTCGCGGACCGCTTTATTATATGCAGTCCGTGCTGGGGGTTTCGTACCTCTTATTATCCGTAGCGCTGTATCTCGCGCGAAGATTTTCGCAGCGCAACGATAAATACTATCTGAAACAGAACGAAGATACCGTTTTCATTTCGTTTACGATTCCGCTGTTTCTTTGCATCGTTCTGCAAATTTTATTACAGAATCTGCCCATTGTTTCGGTTTCGCTCGTCATCGCGTTCATGCTTGCCTACACCAGCGTAATCAAGCTGCGCATCACGCTCGATCCTCTTACGGGCATCAACAACCGCCGCTCGCTGTTAAAAACGCTGGCGGTGAAATGCCGCAACGTGAAAAAGAATTACTGTCTGTATTTTCTGTTTATCGATATCGACAATTTCAAAAATCTGAACGACGTGTACGGGCACTACGAGGGCGACCGCGCGCTGCAGTCGGTGGCGGATTCGTTAAGCAGGGTGTGCCGTTCTTCGGGCGGGTTCTGCGCGAGATACGGCGGCGACGAATTTGCCGTGATGCAGGAGCTCGCCGCAGATAAAAGCCCCGCGGAACTGTGCAGAAAAATAGAAACCGCGGTATCGCATCACAGCGAAAAAGCCGGGCTTGCCTGCACGGTGAAAGTCAGCGTCGGGTATGCGGAATTCAATAAAGACGCGGCAACCGCGCAGGAACTGATCGATTTTGCCGACGAACAAATGTACAGAAAGAAAGCGAAAAACCGTAAAAAAGCGTTTTAAGAGGTAGTTATGAGCGAACAAGACAGCGACACGCAATTAAACAATCGGCAGAAAGAAGAAGCGCTGCTGAAAAAATGGTTCCGGAAAAAAGAAGTACTGCTCAGAAGATTGTTCCGCGAACGTTTTCTCGGCGTGGTGTATCTCGATTGCAAAACGCAGAAACTCGGCGTTTACGACGAGCAGCTCACGGGGAAAATCTCGGAATATATAAAACCGGACGGCGGCTTTTACAACGAAGAAGCGTCGCGCGTCATACGCGAAAAATTATGTCGCGATCAGCCGGAAGCCACGCTCCGGAAGCTGACGTTCGAATCGCTGAAAAGCGAACTGGAAAACCGCAGCACTTACGAAGCGGATTTCTACATACCCGACGCGGACGGCAACCGCGTTTACATACGCGTTTCTTTCGAATATGAGGACGAATCGAAAGAGCGCATTATAATATTCGCCGAAGACGTAACAAAGCTGATATCCGGCGAAATCGATCCCCTCACGGGCATTTACAACTCCGCGGGGTTTTACAAACGCATCGAAGAATGGATCGCCGAACACCCCGGCAGGCGGTACCGTTTTCACCTTTACGATCTGGATTATTTCAAAGACATCAACGGCGTTTACGGGTACGAGCTTTCCGACCGCCTGCTTCGCGACATCGGCAAATATATGAAGCGATACGATACGCCGGATTCGTTTTCCGCGCATTTGAACGACGACCGCTTCGCCCGGTTCTGCGCCGACGACAGCATATCCGTGCCCGATTGTTATAATAACTTCGTGCAGTGTTTCAGCTCGTATAATTTAAGTATTCCCATCAACATGCACATGGGCGTATACAATTTATTCGAGGACGATAAAAATCCTTCCTCAATGTCGTACAAAGCGCAGCTGGCTCTGCAGGAAATCGAAAGCGATATGAACAAGCGCATAGGCTATTACGAACACGGCATGCTCGATCGCGAAACGGAACGCCTGCAACTTTTAAAGGACGCCGAAACGGCAATCGGCAACAAAGAATTCGAAGTGTGGTTTCAGCCGCAGGCAGATTACGCGCACCACAGATTTTTCGGTGCCGAAGCGCTGGTACGGTGGCGGCACCACGCGCGCGGCTTCCTTTCTCCCGCGGAATTTATTCCGTTGCTTGAAAAAAGCAATTATATCGGCAAAGTAGATTTGTACGTCATTCAAAAAACGTGCGAATATATGCGCAGCTGGCTGGATATTCTGCCCGAATCTCCGTTCACCGTTTCGGTAAATCTTTCGCGAAAAGACGTGTTGAACCCTCTGTTTTCGGGCGAAATGGAAAACATCGTGGAAAAATACGGCATTCCGCGCGAACGACTGCGCCTCGAAATTACGGAGAGCGCGTACATGCAGGACGGCGAATGCCTTCATAAAGAAGTCGCAGCGCTGCGCGAACGCGGTTTCGCCGTAGAAATCGACGATTTCGGCGCCGGCTATTCCTCTTTGAATTCGCTGAAAGACATGAACTTCGATAAACTGAAGCTGGATATGAAATTTCTTTCGCAAACCTGCAACGCCGCCAAAGGGAAAATCATTCTTTCGTCCGTGATACAAATGTCTTTAAACCTCGGCGTGCCCGTGATTGCCGAAGGCGTGGAAACGAAAGAGCAGGCGGATATGCTGCTTTCGTTCGGCTGCGAAGAAATGCAGGGCTATTATTTTGCCAAACCGATGCGCGCGGAAGATTTCGGCAATCTTCTTCTCGGAAAAACTTCCCTGCCGAACATCTGAATGTCCGCGTATCCCCCCCTATAAAAACCGCGCCCGCGGGAAGTAAGCTTCCCGCGGGCGTTTTTCGTATTCTCTGTTTTTAAAGCTTATTTTTCAATCAGGTCGAGGAATTTAAACGTTCTGCAATCTACAAGTCCTCTGTCCGTAATTCTCACTTCGGGCAGGCAGGCAAGCGACACGATAGACATCGTCATGAACGGCGAAGGCAGCGTGCAGCCCAATTCTTTCCATGCGTTTTCCAGCACTTTCACTTTTTCTTCCATTTCTTCCACGGGAACGTCGTTCATCAGTCCCGCCACGGGCAATTCCAGCAGACCAAGAATTTTCCCGTTCTTCACGGCAACCAGCCCGCCGCCGCAATCGATCAGCGTGTTTACCGCAATCGCCATATCGCTGTCGTTCGTACCCACCACCAGCAGGTTATGCGCGTCGTGCGCCACCGTCTGCGCAAGAGCGCCGTCTTTGATTCCGAAGCCGCTGATAAACCCTTTGCCTACGTTGCCCGTTCTGTGATGCCGTTCAAACACGCAGGCTTTCATAATATCTCTCGCGGGGTCGGCTTTCAGTTCGCCGTTCACAGCCGTCATTTCCACCGTTTTATCCACCGTGCTCGTCTTTGCGGGAATCACTTCTATCACGTGCGCCTTTACGGTGCCTTCCGCCGCGATTTTCAACGCGCTTTCATCGATTTTATCCAGATTCACCGAATGTCTGTACTCTTCGGGATAGGAATATTTGCCTCTTTCGAAAAGCGCTTTTCCCTTCTCGGCAACAAGTTCGCCGTCGATGAACACCTCGTCCACCACGCACTTTTCCAGATCGGAAATCAGCACCATATCCGCGCATTTCGAAGGCGTAATCGAACCGAGCTCCGCCGCCAGCCCGAAGCACTCGGCGGTGTTTATGGTAACCATCTGAATCGCCGTTACGGGGTCGAATCCCTCTTCCACCGCGCGCCGCACCAGATGATCGAGATGTCCGCTGCTTACCAGCGTGTGCGGATGCGAATCGTCCGTAACAAGGCACGCGAAACGGCTTTCCACGCTATGTTTCGTTACCGCCTTGCCCACTTCTTCCAGATCGTGCCAGGCAGATCCTTCGCGAAGCTGCACGTACATGCCTCTGCGCATCTTTTCCAGCGCGGACTGCTCCGTCGTGGATTCGTGGCAGCAGGAAATTCCCGCGGCGATATACGCGTTCATCATCGCGCCCGTTTCCGGAATCGAAAAATGTCCCGTAACCGTCTTTCCCGCTTTCAGCGTTTCGCCCACGATATCGTGCGTGTGTTTATCCGAATTGACGATGCCGGGGAAATTCATCATTTCTCCGAGCCCCGCGCATTCCTTCCACTTCATCGTTTCCGCAACGTCCGCGGGGTGAATTTCGGAACCCGTATCTTCGAAGCCGGGCACCGCGGGCACGCAGGAAGGCGTCGTCAGCATGGCTTTCAACGGCGTCGTTTCCGCGTCTTTCAGCATACATTTCACGCCGTCAAGCCCTTTCACGTTGCATATTTCGTGCGGGTCGAAAAAGATGCCGCTCGTTCCGTGCGGAATCACCGCCCGCGCATACTCTCCCGCCGTCAGCATGGAAGATTCGATGTGCATGTGCCCGTCCATAAACGCCGGAGCCAGATATTTGCCCGTTCCGTCGACGACTTTCGTATTTTCGCCCACCGAAGCGGAAACGTCGCCGATCGCGGCGATTCTGCCCATCGATACGGCTACGTCGTACCCTTCGAGAATCTCATGCGTGCATACGTTGATCAGTTTTGCGTTTTTGATGACAAGGTCGGCTTTTTCTCTGCCGAGTGCTACGGCAGAAAGCTTGCGGGTGCATTCCCAAAGCGGAAATTTACAGAACGTGTTTATCATGGTTGCCTCCGAAGTAAAATAGAATGATACCTGTATTATACTCTTATTTTTTTGTTTTGGCAAATTTCCGAAGCCCGAAAAAATGTATTTTCCCCGAATTTTCATAAAAAATCCGTAAAATTTCCCTGTAAAAAACAACGACAGGCGCATCATCCGCCCGCCGCCGCTTTCTTTTATTGATCCGTTTTTCCGCCAAACATAATACAACAAGGCGGATTTTTTATATGATAACATTTTTTATATTATCACATAAATTCCGACGGATAGCCGCCGAAAAAGCTCCTGCCGGTTCGCTTCCTTTACGAAATCTACCCTTCCTCCTCGCCGAACTCTGCGTCCGCTACGATATGCTCTGCGCTGTTTTGGACAAGCACGACAAGCGTCTCGACGCCGTCTTGATTCTCCCACAACAGTTTATTCACTTCACCGCTATCGGAATAGATCGGAAAGTTCATGGTTATCGATTTTAACGGCATTTCAACCTGTTCTTCATTAGAATAAATCTGTATGTCATTTATCAGATAGGAAATTAAATCTTTCTTTTCTTTGTCAATTTGATTCGGAGAGTTTTAAATCTTTTGCAACCTATTTTTTATTCTAACAAAAGTTCGATTTCAAACAATCTTGCGGTTATCTCATTAAAATGTACAGTCAATTTTCCGTTGTTAAAAGAATATTTAGTTTCTAATCGCATCGGATAACCGACTTTCACAGAAATAACTTTTTCATTTATAGGAATGATTGCTTTGTTTTCCCCTTTAAGGTTCCATACGGCAAGATATATTTTATTCAAATATTTTAAGCCACAGGCCACTACCGAATCTCCGTATCTCGCAAAACCAAGCGGGAGATACGGATACGCTTTTTCCTTTATATCCGTTAATGAATTGTAATAATCTACACCTTCTTTTACAAGTCGTAACAATTCCCCGTTTAAAAGATCTATACGACTTGCAAGATGTACCCTGCCCAATATTGCATTAACCATATTCATAGTTACACGTTCGGCAGAAATATTATTTTCTATGTAGTCTTCCGAAGGTTCATAAACAACGCCTATACTCCCCGGAGAAGCCACAGGGTAACTCCACACACCTGCCTGTTCCGGCAACGTTGCGGCAAAAATATTTCCCGCGATATAAGGGTATTTTCTATAATCAGTCTGATCAGATGTTGACGCCACCGAAAATCGACTTAACGATTCCCAATCTAATCGCATCCCGCCGGAAGCGCACCACTCAAATACAACACTCGGAAATTTTCTTCGAATTTTATCCATCCAATCAAAAAATGCGTTTGCACATTTTTCTATTCCGGCACCAAATCCGTCTGCATCGTCTGCACCGATGCCGATATCCTGATTATAATCTATTTTTATATATTCCGCCCCGTAGTCTTCTATCATTCTCCTGATAGTTTCATTCATATATAAAATAACTTTTTCATTTCTAAAATCAAGAAAATACCTGCCCTGCACGCATATCTTTTCACCAAACCTATGGATAAAACATTCTTCGTCATAATACTGAAGCATCTCATTGCATTTATAGCCTATTATTTCCGGTTCAATCCAAAGACCGGGTTTCATTCCGAGTGAACGAATATAATCAGTAGTAGTTTTTAACCCATTCGGAAAACGAACTTTACTTTCTTTCCATTGCCCAACATATGGATACACCTTATCCCCGGGTTCTTCATTGTGCCAACCACAATCGATAACGTAATATTTTACACCGAGTTTTGCAATTTCGGGCGCAATGCGTTTAGTTCTGTTCTCTTCAGGACTGTCCCAGGAAAGATGCATATATTCATTGAATATAACAGGAAGGTTTGTATCCGCCTCACACGAATGCATAAGTTGTCTGCGGTAAATAGTCAAATCCGCCATCACGTCATTTAAACAATTTGCAAAGAACATAGATATAGTCTTTGTTTCATATTGCTCTCCGGGTTTCAAAGTTTTGCTCCATCCACAAAACTCGCAACACCCCAAACTCAGATTTACGTATAAATTACCATTGAAATCACTGATTTCGTAATACCAGTTATTACAACTTTCTATCTGAAAAGCCAGGTAATTGTTTTTACAAGAAAGTAATCCGAGCGGCAACTCCTCTTTGGTTGACCAACTACCGACGTTTCCATGCGCTACGCGTATCTGCGAATTTGGCGAAAGCGGCGATAATCCTTCATCAAAAAGAGTTTTCGTTTTCGGCTGACATTCGGCGTGATGACTTTGTAAAAACCGCGTAAAGCATATATCATCAGATTCATTTACACTTTTTCCGAGACCGTAAACAAACGAAATATTTTCAATCCGTACATTTTTATCGGAGATGTTTTGTACCTTAAGTTTTACAGAAAAACCTTGAACGCCATCATACTCCTTAAACTCGGCTACCACCTCTATTTTTTCATTTCTCAAAACTACGAATAAGGTTTTCCTTTTATATTCGTGCGAAACGTAATTGAGAGTTGGCGTCTCCGATAAGCAAATTTGCTTTGCACCCAAATGAGAATTTCTATTCTCGCCCGTAATCCCTACTTCTACTATCGGGAATCCGTTTATTTTTACTTTGCCCCCTTCAATCGACATCTCGATGTTGTTGAATTTAATCATAATCTTAGTGAATCAACTTATTTTGATAATTTTTTTCAGATTTTATTAACGTATCTCGAAAGTAAGTGTTTCTCCGCATTCCATATTAAATGCAGCATCGGAAGAATCGTGAGAATAGTAACGTTTTCATATAACTCATACAACGAACATGATTTTGGCAATTTAATTTTCTTTTCTCCGTCAGTCGATGCGTGAATGCAAATAAAATTTTTACCTGCATACAAAACGTCGTCGCTATCCGTATAAATATGACATCCCGCACTGCGGCCGAACCGATCGCATTGACACACCGTACGATCGTTCCACAGATAATTCAGCCACGGGCGGCGCGGCTTCATGTCCTTGATTACCTATTTTTTATTCTTATCGTCGAAAAATCCCTGCATATACGTTCTCCGAAAGTTTTATGCCGAACGCAACTCTTTGAAAAAATACTCGAAAACGCCCGCCGTCCAGCCGAGCATTTCGGGCACTTCGTATTCGTTTACGGTAGCCGCGCCGCCGCAGACGGCGTCGTATTTTTCCCAGAGTCTGCCGCTTTTTTCAAACTCGGCGGACACCGTTTCAAGATAACAAAGCGCGATTCGTTCCGCCGTTTCTTCCTCGCCCACGGCTTTTGCCGCGGCATACGCCAGAAAATTATCGGGCGCCCAACTATTGGGATACCCCCACTGATACACCGTTTTTTGTTTCGTCTTTTCCACGCAGAGCACACCGTAAGGCCGTGAAAGCGTATCCGCAAGCCGCAGAAACGCCGCTTTATCACGCAACAATCCGACGACAAACGGAAAAAACTGCGCGCTGCACCGCAACGAGGATCGTTCGCCCGTAACGTAATTATAATCGTAATACAATCCGTCTGCGGCAAGAAAATACTTTTCCGCCAGGCATTTTCTCTTTTCCGCCGCTTCTTCAAACCGCGAACTTTCGTGCGGCTCGAATTTTTCCGCCCATTCGGCGAGATGTTTTTCCAGCGCATAGAGGTTTGCGTTCAGATCCACGGGGAGAATCGCGTCTCCGCAAAATCCGAAGCGGGGCGTCCAGTCCATTCCGCTTTCCGCAACGGCGAGAAATCCCTCCGCAAGTTTACATTTTTCCTCGTCGCTTTTCCGATCGGAAAGTTTCAGCCTTTCCCCCGCCACTACGTCGTAATAATCGATCAGTTCTTTCTTCGGCAGCGGATGATGATAATGCCTGTTCAGCCCCGTAGCCGTCATTCTTTCTCTCTGCCAGAAGGCATACTCTTTCTTTAACGCAGAATACGCTTTTTCAAGCCATTCGTCGTCGTGTTCCGCGTTATACACGTCGCTTATCATAAAATGAAGATACGGCGGCTGCGAGCAGAATTTCGACATGTGATCGCTCAGAGCGTTCGGAACAAAGCCTTTCAGATTCACCGCGTGAATCAGGTTTTCCGTATTATTTTTCGCCTCTTCGATAAGCCCGTCCGCAAGAAGCCCTTTATTCGTAAAAAAAGTATCCCAGTAATAAAGATTTTTAAACGGTCCGTCGATACACGGCGGAAGAAAGGGCTTTACATACATATGCGGCGATTCCGCGTTTTTCGGAAGAACGATCGCCTGTTTCCAATGAGAAAGAATATAATCGTGCGTTTTCTGAACGTTATCCATACTGTTAAAAAATTTTCCTGTTTTCAAAAAAGTCGCCGCCCGCGCCGCTTCAATCGAATATTTCGTCGGGTTCTTCGTTCCCGAACAGACTGCCGCATGCCCTCGACCACACGTAGCGCGAAAGAGCGCTGTCCGTCTGCCGCGGAAAACCGTTTACGATACGGAAACCCACATCTTCGCAGCGATTCGTAAAGCCGCCGCCCGTTACATAATCGGGCTGATAACAGGCGTAACTTCTTCCGCGCCGATCGATCTTTGAAAAGTTGCTCATAAAGCCGTTTTTCGATTTTTCCAGATAGATTTTATCCCCCGTGAGAACGTAATACCAGTAATCCGCTTCGGCTCGCCAGATCGTCCAGGCGTGCCCCATACATAAAGCGTTTCCGTCTTTATCGCCCTCCCATTTCGTTTCCCACCAGCGAAGCGAACTGAAAAACATCGGGGCTTTATGCGTTTTCACCACCCAGGAATCGTGAATATCCAGAATCTCTTTGGCTCGGGCGACATACTCTTCTTTCCTTTCGACGTTGGCGCAATAATATAAGAGCGTAAGCGCGGAACAGGACATACTGCCCTCTTCTATAAACGGCTCCGCCTCGCTTTGAACAAGCGTTTCCGTGGGGAAGGAAATGCCGCGATCGTAAACGTGCCGCGCCATTTTTTCCGCCGCCTTGTAATACCGTTCCGATTTTTCGGGCATCTTATCTTTTAAAAACGCGGCGAGTTCTGTCACGGGGATGATCAGGCAACACACCGTAGTGTAATCTTCGGTGGTTTCCGACCATTCCATGAACGTTTCTATCGCGCCGTTTTTTGCCTGATGATTTTTTAAAACGGAATCCGTCGCCCGAATCGCATAATCGAGATATTTCCGCGTTTTAAACGCTTTGAAAGCGTCGAGCAGAATCCCTATGCCGAAAAACTGCTCCTGCACGCGATTTGAATTGAATACGTTGTATGCGGGATAGCCCTCGCGCGCTTTATAAAAAATCGTCTGCCTGTCCTTCGCCTTATTTTCGTCGCGCTCGGTGATGACGGCAAGTTCTTTTTTCACTTTTTTAACAAGCGCGGGCTTGCTTCCGTAACGCTGCATATATCTTAAAACAGCGGAAATATGGCACTGCCATTCGCACAAGTTTCCGTCGCCCGTGGCAAGATCTTTTTCCGAAACGGAATACATCGATTTTTCAAACAATCCGCCGATCGATTTATAGGCAAAAATCACGCAATCGAGCCCCTTTTTCCGCCCTTTATAGGGAACCGCCGTAAGCAATCCTTCTTTATCGGGCATTACGTAAACAAAGCCGCCTTCGTTATAAAATTTTTTTCTTCCGATCCTCACGAAATCGAAATCGCCGATCACGTCGATTTTCAGTTTGTCGCCGAGCCTGACGTAACTTCGTTCGTAGCACGCCACGGGAAGACGTTTCAGTTCCGCCGTCTTTTTTAATGCCTCGGTATACGAAGCCACGGGCAGAATAAGAAGCCGAAGGCGCTTATTGCCGCTGCCGCGATACGCCTTATCGAACGAAGCGAGAAATTTCAGATTATCGAAATACTGTCCGCCCGAAAAAAGCGAATAATCCATCTTCCAGCCGTCGCACTCTTTCAGCGACAGAATAAGCAGATTTTTCCTTTCGGGATTCGTAAGATAGCAGAAAATATGTTTGTTATCCCCCGAATTATACGGCGAATTGAAAAGATATTGCTTCTTCCAGCCGCCGCAATTCTTCTTGCCCATGAATTTCAACGGCAGATTCAGCCCGAATTCGGATAACTTGTCGCTCGTCGTTTTCAATTCTACAAGATAACCGCCGTATTTTTCGCAGACGGAAAGACGGCTTTCCGTTTCGGCGTTCGCCCCGTTTTCGTCGAAGCCGCCTTTACGGGAAAGATAGGGCGTGCCCTGCGGCTTTGCCCCTTTCGTTATATCGTCCGATTTTAAAGTGTACGATACGGATAAATCGTCGACGAAATATTCGTTTTTCAGCCTGTAATACGCTTCTTTCATATCATATCGATTCATCTGATATCGATCGGCTCGCCGCCCGCAAGGCGCGATTCTTCCGCCGCGAAACTCATCCTGTGCGAAATAAGGCTGTCCGCCAGCGTCGTCCTCGTTTCGGTGGGCGCGCCGCCCGTTATATACGAAACGAAATCTTCAAACAGCAACTTATCGCCGCCGCCGTGTACGGAAAGATCGGTGGCGTATTTCGTGATGTCGATTACGTAGTCCTCCGAACGGAACGGCTTCACCAGCACGGAATTTTCTTCCATATCCGCCACCATTTCGCCGAGCGTTCCGTGCACTTTGATACATCTGTGGCACTCTTTGGAAAACGCTGTCATGGTGAGTTGCGCCGTAACGTTCTCCTCGAAAAGCATATTCACCACCTGATGATCCACCACGTCGTTGTCGCAGGCGAAAACACACCTGCCGTAAGGGTATTTTTCATCGGACAACAGTTCGTTTATGTATTCTTTTCTCGTTCCGCGGAACGCCATGGCGTTGCCGAGAATAGGGTTATACGCCTTATAAATATCGTTGTAAATTTTAAACGCGTCGTAAGGGCAATCCTTTTTCACGCTTTCGGGGCAACGGAAACATCTGTCCGCCGCGCCTTCCGGCGCGTTTTCTTTTTTGAAATAATACAAATCGCCGAACGACGAAACTTTTTTGCACTTTTTCCCGAGCAGCCAGAAAATAATGTCGAGATCGTGGCAGCATTTGGCAAGAATCATCGGCGAACTTTCCTCTTTGTTCCTCCATGCCCCGCGCACGTAGGAATGAGCGTCGTGCCAGTACGCCACGTTTTCCGTCTGGCTGATCGTCACCACGTCGCCGATTTTGCCGCTTTTTATCACTTCGCGGATCTTCATATAAAACGGGCTGTAACGAAGAACGTGGCAGATCATCGCTTTTTTTCCCGTTTCTTCCTGCACTCTTAAAATTTCCTCGCAATCTTCCATCGTTGCGGCGATGGGCTTTTCGAGGCAGATATCGTAGCCGAGCCGCATTGCCGTTATCGCGTGCTCTTTATGCTGTTTATCCTGCGTGCAGATAAACGCCGCGTCGGCGATTTTCCCGTGCGAAAAAATTTCGTCCGCGCTTTTGAAGCAATTTTCGGGCTTGATTCCGAATTCTTTGATCGCTTTTGCTCTCGCTTCGGGATTCACGTCGGCTATGGCGACGAGTTCCGTGTTTTCGTGATCCAGAGCGTAGCCGCCGAAAAGTTGACCGCGGCTGCCGAAGCCGACGATAATCAATTTCGCTTTTTTCATTATTTCACCTCGAAAATTCCGATACTTCCGAAAACTCCCGCATTTTTATTGCTTCCCGTCATCGCGTTTTCTTCCGTAGAACCGATCGTGACGGCGATTTCGTTTTTGCCCGCGTGCAGTTTTCCCGTAAGATCGAATGTATACGGCGCCCAAAGCCTTGCGCCCGCAAATTCGCCGTTTACGGAAACGCTTGCGTAATCGGCGACGTCTTCAAGTTTCAGAATCGTTCTTCCGTGCGTTTCCTGCGGGGCTATATCCGTTTCTTTCACGAAAGTGACTTCGCCCGAAAAGTTTTCTTTGCCCACGGAGAAAAAGTCCGCCCGTTTTGCGATTTTATCTTCCCCCGCGATCTTCCAGCCGCACGTTATATCGGCAAGCCGTCTTTCTTCGGATTTCCCCGCGGGCGTTAAATTTTCGCGCGTGAAAGCAACGATTACCGAACCGAAAGGCGGCAAAACGATATTTGCTTCCGCTCCGCCGTTTATCACGGCGAAATCGGCGGGGTACGTTTCCCCGTTTTCCGCGTTCCATATTTCGGCGGAGGAAAAGCCTTCGCCCCGGATTGCGAACGATTTTTCTTTATCTTCCGTATTCGCGAGAAAACGTATTTCCGTAACGCCGTCCGTCCGTTTCAGAACGAACACTCCGCTTGCGTCGCCGCTTACGACGTCGTGCGGAAGCGCCTCTTTCAGCGCTGACAACGCCTCGTCTTCTCTGTGCTTTTTCAGCGCCTTATAGCCGACCGACTTTTTCAATTCGTTCAACGACGCGGTAAAGCGTTCGCTTCGGTTTCCCGTTTCGTCGACGGGATCGAAATCGCCTACGCTTAATACGACTCCGCCGTGTTTCGCAAAATCGGCGATTTTTTCAAGCGTTTTTTCGGGCATCACCGTCACCGACGGCAGAATAATCGCCTTATACGCGGATTTTTCTATCCCCGTAAGCGTTTTTCCCTTTCTTTCGCAACGCCCGATTCCCGTATCGTCGAGAAAATCGAAAACGATTCCGCCGCCGTTCAGTTCTTCGGTAAGCGCAAGAATCTGTTCGTCCAGTTCGTGGAGGAAAAATCTGTACAGCGGGCGAAATTCCGCCCATGCCGTTTTCACGGGGAAATAAATCGCCGCGTCGGCGACGAAATTGCCGCTTCTGCCTATGTAACTCAGACGTTTCGCATAATCGGAAAATTGCCCGAAATACTTCCAGTAGCCGTTTTGCAGGAATAAGGACGGCGGGCTTTCCGTTTTGCGGATTCCGTCGATGGAATAGAAAAACGCATGCGGAACAAGCATATTCACGCCCTGCACGTATTGCAGATCGACGCGCCGTTTCATCTCCTCCGTGGTGAGATTCCAGCCGAAGCCGCCGAACGTTTCGCTGAAACAGATTTCTTTGCCGTAAATATGTGCGGCGGAAGAGCCGAGCCTTTCCGTGATACGCACGGGATTTCTGTCGATACAATCTATGCCGGAAGCGTCCAGCGCGCTTATCGCGGAAAAGAAATCGCTTTCCGTCTGCACGAGCGATTCGATAAAATCTTCTCTGTGGAGATGCCCGATATGAATCAGCCCGTCTTTATGCAGAAAATCGGAAATAACGTTGAAGTAGCCCTCTCGATAAAATTCCGCGACGGCATTATAATAATCGCATCTGGTTTTTACCGAGATCGCCCCCATGTTCTGCCACAGGCAGCAAAGGTGCGGGCGGATATCGTACCCGTATTTTTTGATAAACCGCTCTGCGAAATCGTTCGTCCAGATGACGGTATTCAGATTTTTACATTGCTCAAGATAGTTCTGATAAAATCCGGGCTCGTCGGTGAAGAATCCTTTAATCACTTTTCCCCATTGATCGGGAAAGTGTTTTTTATATTTTTCGTGCGTATGCCGCACGAAAGAACGCGCAACCTCCGGATTGAGCAGATCCACGTACGGATAGGGCGAATAGGCAGGGCGATGTCCGCATTTTTCCTTGCGGAAAACGAACACTTCCCATTGCAATGTTTCCGAACGCCACGGTTTATTCGTCTTATGCTCGTAATCGGTGATATCGAGGAAATAATCGTCGCCATGCACGGCGATCACACACTCGATTTCGGAATCCGGCTTATTTTCCACCGTGATATATTCCCCGAGCACGGGATAAATTTTATCCACGGAAAGGCAAATCGCCGCAAAATCGGGATTTTCTTCCGTGATCCTGCCGCCCGCATAGCCGCTGGGCCAATTATCCTCGTCGTAGATCAGCGCAGTCATGCCGAGTTTTTCGCACGCGTCTAAAATAACGCCGATCTTTTTGAACCATTCTTCCGAAAGATACACCACTTCGACGCCTTTTCTCGAATGAAGAATCACCCGATCGACGCCTTTTTCTTTCATTTCGGTAAGTTGGCGCACAAGTTCGTCGTCATTCAGATCGCCGTTCAGAAACCAGAACGGAGCGATCGAATATTCTTCCGACGGATTTTTAAATTGTTCTCTGTCGTAATTTCTCATAATTAACCTTTCACGCCGTCGGAGGAAGAGAGTCCGTCCTGCAACGGTTTCTGGAAAATCGCGTAAACAATCAGGATAGGCAGCATCGCGATAATCAGCGCGGCGAATTTCAGCGTTTCGCCTGCCGTAGCGTCATTCATCAATTCGTTGATCCCCACGGAAAGCGTATATTTCGCCTGATCCTTTATAAACGTAATGCTCATGATGTATTCGTTCCAGATCCCCACGAAACTTAAAAGCCCCACCATGAAGATCGCGGGAACGATCAGGGGAAGAATCAGCATCGAAAACGCCTGAAACTGATTCGCGCCGTCGATTTCCGCCGCTTCAAGTATGGAATTATTGATGCTGCGCACAAACGGCGTAAGCAAAAACACGTAGAACGGAACGCCCTGCAACGCGTTCGTAAGCATCAGTGTGAAAAGCACCGCGTCGTCTTTCGTCATATTCAGTTTTTTGCACATCTGCAAAAGCGGAATCAGAAGAAGCACCTGCGGCACCATCATAAAGACGGAATAAAATACTTCCACGCCCTTCACCACGGGATGCACGAATTTCCCCACGACGTAAGCCGTGGAAGTGGTCATGATAATCGAAAGGATCACCGTGCCCACGCTCAGCATCAGGCTGTTTGCGAAATATTTGGAAAAGTTCGCGCCGAGCCATGCGTTTTTATAGTTTACCCATTGCAATTCGGCGGGCAACGTCCAGGCGTTGATACCGAATTCTTTATTCGTTTTCAGCGAACTTAAAATCGCCCAGAAGAGCGGGAAAAGAATGAGGATCGTCCAGATGACGAGAAAAATTCTGACTATATTTCTCGTGATCGTAAGGGATTTATCCCCCACGCGATTTTTCACTTTTTCTTCTTTCGTCATAACGATTCCCCCATTTTATTCATCGCGTATTTCACCGAGAGCGAGATAACGCAGGTGATCACCAGCATCACCAGCGCGGCGGCATAAGAATAGCCGATCGCGATCGGTTTGCCCGAATAGCCGTAGCGATAAACGTACAGACCCATTACCATGGCGTTGTTATCCAGTCCGCCGTTGGGCGCAAAAACGTTTACGAGCCCGAAATTTCCGCCGAGCGACTGATACAGAATGGAAACGACCATAAACGTTACCTGAAGCCATACGGCGGGCATCGTTATGTATTTGAGTTGCGTCATTTCTCCCGCGCCGTCGATTTTCGCCGCCTCGTACAGTTCGCCGGGAATCTGATGAATGGAGGCGATCATCGTAAGCATAAAGAGCCCCACGCCGCACCAACTCGCCACGAAACCGATCACGCCGAGCGGATATTTCGTCACCCAATCGACGTCGACGCCGCTTTTGAAAATCGAGCAGATGGAATTCATAAGCCCCATTCCGGAGGGCATAAACACAAAGCCCCAGAGCGAACCGATGATAATCGTGGAAATCACGTTCGGGATATAGAAAACGAACTTATAAAGCACCACTTCGGGCGTTTTCATGCGGAATCTCGTGAGCGTAACGGCGAAAAGGACCGTTAAAGAACAGATCAGAATTTCTTTGATCAACGTGATAATCAGATCGTTTTTCAACGCTTTCCAGAAAACGCGATCTTTCAATACGTCGGCATAGTTTTTCCACTGTATATACGTCTTTGTTTTATAGCCGCCCCATTTGTAAAAACTCATTTTCACCGATTGCAAAATGGGAACAACGCAAAACATGAAATACAGCGCGAACACCACGCCGCACGTTGCCGCAAAAAATATCCATTTGGATAACGTCATATTGTTGTTGATTTTATGTCTACGGTTTTTCGTCATCCTTTTTCGCTCCTTAGATTTCAAAGATAACTGTTTCTTTTCCCGCACGCAGGATCGCTGCGTGCGGGAAAAATCGCTTTACGCAAGTTGTTTTCTTGCCTGCGCCGCAAGTTCGTTGCACACTTCGTCCACCGTTTTCGTGCCCGCAACGATGGAATTCACGCCCTGATTGAACACGGAGTCCACTCCACCCCAACTTCCCACGTGAAGAACGCGTTTATACGCGGGGTTATTCATCACCGACTGCGCATACCGAAGCACGTCGGAGACTTTCGTTTCGTCCAGTTCCACATTGGTGGCAGAAGGGGAATCGGAACTTTCCGCAAATTTCTTCGCCACGTCGCTGCGATACAGGTATCTCATAAATTCGAGAGCCGCCTCTTTGTTCTTGGCGTCTTCCGCGATCGCACACGTCTGCGAAGAAGCGATAATCACCTGCTGTTTAACGTTTAAAGCGGAAGGAGTGTATCTCATTTCAAAGCCGTCGGGAATCGCGTTGAGCTCCGCCATTTCCTTTCTGAGCCAGAGCCCGTTGGGGATAAACGCCGCTTTGTGATTGAGCCACTGCATCTGCGATTTGGTGTGATCGAGCGAAAGGCAACTGGCTACGGCGTTGCTCTTTTTCACGATTTTCTCGAAACGATTCATCACCGCCTTGAATTCGGCGGAAGTGTAAACATCCGCGTCGCGGGCGTTTTCCACTCTGTCGAAAAATTCGTCGCCCACTTCCGCAAGCGCAGGCAGAATCATGCCCTGCACAAGATAGCCGGAATATACGCCGGGATAAATCAGCGCGGCGGTATCCGCGGTGGCGTTGGAATCAACCCATGCGGAAAGTTCGTTGTAATTTGAAGGAACGCTCCACTTCTTCTGCGTGAACAACGCGTCGTCGTACCACATACCGTAAGAACTGAGCAGCAGAGGCATACCGAACGTGATCGTTCTGCCGTCGTCGTACGTATACTTATGGGCGTAATCAATCATCGCCCTGTCTTTGATCTTCACGTCTTCTTCGCCCGCCACCGTTGCGGTTTCGAGCCATTCCGTGAAATCGTACAGCATGCCTTCTTCCAGCCACGTTTCCTTTTCGAGCGTACCGTCGAGATACACGAAATCGGGAGGGTTGCCGTCGCGCCATTCGTCCTGCATCGTCTCGTTTATGTTGTTGCCGTACATGGGAATCACGTTGTATTCGGGATGATCTTTTTCAAACATCTCCACTACGTATTTCCACATATCCGCGCCATAGCCGCCCGTGTAAATCTGAAGGGTAAAGTCGGTGGTTCCGTCTTTATTCGGTTCTTTTCCGCCGCCGTTACCATTGCAAGCAGTCATCGACGCCGTCATGCAGAGTGCAAGCGTTCCGATTAAAAGTTTTTTGATGTTTCTCATAATGTTTCTCCTTTTCCCCGCAGGGAATTTTTTATTTTTTTACGTATTTTGCCTGCTCGTTTTATTTTTTAAGTTTTTTGCGCTTTTTTAAAACGAACACCGTCGCGGCGGAAACAACCGCCGCTGCCGCCACCGCCGAGCAGACGATCACAGCCGCTTTTTTACCGTTTCCGGAAGAGCCGTTATCCGGAGCGGTTCCGTCCGTATGTTTTTCCGCCCGCAACAGCACGGTGGTGCCCGCTTCCATATTCAGATCCACTTTCAGAACGTTCTTCGCGATATATTCGCCTTTGAATACGTCGTAAACGTCTACGCAACGATCGAATTCGATCGTCTTCACGCCGCCGTAGGGCGAAGCCACCGAAACGTAACTGTCGTTTCTGTACACCGCGTCGTTTTCGCTTTCCACAAGTTTCACGCCGCACGTTCTTAAAATGTTTCTCATCAGTTCTTCGGGAATATTTCCCACCGCAGAATAGACCGACATATAATATCCGCCGTCTTCCGTCGGTACGGCTTTCACGGCAAGCCCCGTAAGATCGCTGTTATAGATCTTCCCGAGTACTTCCGCCGCTTTATCCGTTACGTAGAACATGGGATCTACTTTCGTCGATCCGATCCTTCCGTAAAGCAGCCCGTCGAGCCCTTTGGTGAACGATTCGTTGCCGATGATTCTGATGCCGTAACTCGACGCGGGCGCTCTTGCAAGCGTTATATCCGTAAGCGCGGAAACGTAATCCGCCGACATCGTTCCGTCTGCGCCGTAAATTCCGGGCGCGCCTACCCATATAATCGTTTTTCCGCCTTTTTTAAGATATTTGTTGATCGCCGCCTGTTGTTTTTGGGAAACGTTGGTGGCGAGAATCAGATACACGTCGTAATCTCTGTCGAAGCCGTCTTCCACGTCGGAAAGATACAGCATATCGTGAGACGTTCCGATGTGCCCGAGGCTTTCTTTCTGTTCGTACAGTGCGTCGTACAGGAAATGATACGTTCCGTCGAAAGAGTACGCCAGCGTAGTGGCGAGATCGTCGCCGACGATGAACGCGATACGGGAATTGCTCTTCACGGGCTTTTGCACCGCCCTGTCCCATTCCTCTTTTGCAGTTTTAATCATCGAGTAAATTTCCGGATCGTCGAACCATCCGCCGTACATATCGTACCACCAGAGTCCCGCGCCCTTGATCATCATATTCGCGAAATCTCTCTTCAACGCCTCGATCGAATCTTTCAGCGTGTACGTTTTGCCCCACTCCGCCAGCACTGCGGGATTCGTCGTTTTACTGTCGAAATACACGGTACGGCTGTCGCATTCGATGATCGGAAGTTTTCCCGCCGTAATCACCGAATCCACCATCATCATGTAAGAAGCGCTCATGCCGAGAAGCCGTTCGTCGTAGCAGATAGGCGAGCAAAGGAAATCGATATACGGAGAGGCGAGTACCCGCGAAATCGAAGCGTTCGCAAGTCCGTTCGCTTCATACGTAAGCCCGTGCGTAAGGTAGCCGTTATACGTGCCCACGATCCACTTATTATCGATTGCTTCTTTCACCACTTTCGCAAGATACAATATGCTGTCCGACGTCATATCGCTCATGAACGAGTGGAAATCGATAGCGTTTCTCTGCGCCTTTCCGTCGAGAAGAGTTTCGTACGTATACGCCTTTCTTTCTTCGTACGTAGGCACGGAAGCCGTTCCAAACGTGATGCCTTTCTTGCCCCACGCTTCCGCCAGCGCTTCGTCCGTCACGTACTTTTCTTTCAGCCAGTTGCGGAACGCATTCAGCGCGTCCGTGCCGAAATCGGCACATTCCGAAAGGGTTACCCCGTAATACTGCCATTCAAACGTTGCGCCGGCCGCGATTTTCACCGCAAACATATGCCCCGCGTAAGGCTGCGCGAGAACGTGCGCCAGAAGAGCCCGATAAAATACGCCTACGTCTTCTCTCCATTTCTGCGAAGCGTAACTGATGCCCACTCTTTTTCCCTTGCTGTCCACCGCGTAAGACCCCGGATTTTCGTCAAACCACCATTCCGGCGGATCGGCGTCGAGCATGAGCATAAGTTTTGCCGACGGCGCGCCCTGAAGCGTTTCGTACACCACTCCGTCGAGCGAAGAGAAATCGTATTCTCCGTAACCTTTCCACATAGAGCCCGAACTGTTCATATTGTATATACGACAATTCGGAAGGCACATTAAATCTACGCCCGCGCCGTACATTCCCGCGGCATATTCCACGTTGAACACCGTTTTTTGTTCGCGAAGATACATCATCGGCGCCACTTTTTCGCCGTTTACGATCAACTGCACTCTGCCGTTATCCTTTTCGATTCTGCTTTCGGTGAGAACGACGCCGCCCGTGGAGATCGCGACGTATTTGCCGCGGATAATATTTTTATTGTATCTGCTGTTCGTGACCGTAAATTCTTTCGTATCGAACTGAAGTTGATAATTGTCCGAAGCGAGATAATCGGGTACTTCCACGCTGTAGGTAACGATATTATCCTCGCCGATCGCCCAGCCCGAAGATTTGCTTCCCGATACGAGCGTGGGAATCAGCCACGTTTCCAGCACTTCGTCTTCGTCGGCAACGTACTTGCTTCTGAAATTTACCCTGAACGAAATATTCCCCGAAATCTGCTCTTTGATGTGCGCGTTAATCGTAAACTCCACCGTTTCGCCCGCATTTGCCGCTTCGGATACCGTTACGCTTGCGATCGTGATTTTGGGCAGAGATTCCGCATTCTGCTGATAGTTGATTTCGCCCCACGGCATGCACGGAGGCGCGCCGATCACGAAGCACTGCTTCCAGGCGGAATCGTCGTAAGAAGAAGCGATCCAGTCGGAAGAATCGAGCCGACTTTCTCCTCCGTTGAAGGAAAGAAGAGTGCCGTCGGAATAAACGCGCATCTTTTTGCCGCTTTCCAGCGTTATTTCCAGATCGAAAAGCACGCCGCCGTAATAAGATTCGTTATACACCTCGAACGCGAGAGTGTTTTCGCCTACCTTCAGTTGATCTTTGATATGCGCGACAAGCACTTTCGCCCACGAGTCTTTTCCCGGATCTTCCAGTTTCTGTCCGTTGACGTAAGAAGTGATCCTATCGTCGCCCGTCACCTGAATCTGCGCCGACGTTACGGGCTCGGTAAGCGTGAACGTCTTACGGTAGTAGGCGTACATATACGCGCCGCCGTACGCTACGTCCGCATACGGGAAGCACACCCACTTCGCTTCCCAGCCGCTGCCCGCGGTTTTCGGATCGTATGTTTTATCTATTCTGATATTATCGAACGACACTTTGCCGTTCCCGTCGTTTTTATAAATAATTTCCGTATACGTGCCCTGCGGCTGAGTGAATTCCGCCAGGAACTGCCCGTCGGTGGGCTGTAACTTAAATTCTTTGCTTGTAAGCAGTTTTCTGTTGTAATCGAGCCAACGAAGTTCGATAACGGGCTTCGCCGCACCCTCCGTTACACAATCGCCCGTGATTGAATACCCGTTGCCGTACAAAAGCGCGATCGTCTCCGTTTTCGCCTGTTTTTCTGCCGTAAGAATCAGTTTCCCGTCCGCAAACATTCCCGGTTCCGCATCGAAGCCGTCGGGGATTCCGTCGTTGGAAATGCTTTCAAAATCTTCCGTATAGGCAACGTTGCCCGATTCTCTGCAATAAACGCCGTCGATATAGCAATCGGTTTTCCCTTTCGTGATCGTTATCGTGTATCCCACGGAAACGGAGCCTTGCGGCGCAATGTATCTCACCCATACGTCCGTCCAGTCGGAAAGCCCTTCTCCGCTCTTCAAATATACGTAAGGGCCCGTCTGCGTGGCGATGGTGTTGCCCGCGCTGCCGTAATAACTCACCGTGATCGTGGCTCTCGAGCCCTTTGATTTTTCGGAGCGCATGCGGAAGCCGATATCGTACGATCCCGCGGAACGCACCGCCGTTTTCGCAAGCGACGTCATCGTGAACGAAGAAACGTAATCTTCACGCACGATGTGCGCCGAAGTTTTACCGTCGTAATAGATCTCGTCGCTGAAAGAAAAGTCCGAACCGTTGGACATCGTCCAGCCGAGCGGGGTTTCCATCCCCCCAAATCTTTCAAATCCGCCGTTGAATTCTATGTTATCCAGTTTTTCGATAGAGAAATCGTCGTAAAACACGGCGTTTTCTCCCGTGGGGGCGATATCCAGTTGCAGCATGGCTTTCGCCGCGTCGGAATCGGTGGTGAACGCGGCGGACACCTGTCTGTATCCGTCGGTTGCACCCGCCACGGTGGCGGTATCCACCCAAAGATAAGTGTTTTTCGTGCCGTTGCCGTTGCTCTTATACTGCCTGATGCAAAGAGAGTTTACCGCCGTGGACGAATCGGAGCGGTAATAAAACGAAAGAAGATACGTCTTTCCGCCCGCCACTTTGAATTCGGCGCTGTTCACCACCCCCCTTATCATGCTGTCGCCCGACTTATTAACGCATTTCAGCGCATTTCCGTTATGCGCGTCGCTTCCGCTTACCACGGAAAACGTTACGTTCGCTATCGATTCGTCTTTCTCGTTCAGCGCCACCCACGTCGTCCAGTCAGCGGGCATGTTTCCCGCCAGCGTTTCAAAACCGGGATTGGCGATTTCCGTTACTGCGTCTTCCGCCGCCGTTTTATACAGCATGCCGAAACCGCAGCCGAACGCGACAAAAGAGATAAACGCGCACACAAGGATAGCGAAAGCCTTTATTTTCTTGAAACAGAATCTCATTACAGGTTTTCCTCCTTCGATGAATTCCGACGGGGCTATCCGCCGTACTGCCCGATACAATACAAACTTGATTTAACCGCAGGGCTATGTTATTTTGCGGCGTTTCAGTACCGCCCGCAATGCAATCCCGGTTAAAAAAATTCGATATACAGCCTGTGTTCGTATTATTTCGGAAGGTATTCAGGATAGCCCCGTCCGCAAATTTTCACTTCGATTTTTTCAGTCTTTCTTACGTTTTCCGATCACGAACGCCGCGGCGATCAATCCGCCGAGCGCGATCGCTCCGCCGGAAACGCTCGATTTGCATCCGCCTTTTTTGCCGCCTTCGGAATCGGCGGGCTTATAATCGGGATCCTCCGCGTTGCACACGGTGCACTTTCCGTCTTTATAATCGTGAGGCTTTTTGGGGATAACGCTTATGTTGCCTTTCGATCCGCAAACTTTGCAAACGTCCTGTTCGGTGCCGTTCGACGTGCACGTTGCTTCTTTCAATATTTCTTTTTCGTAAACGTGTTCGCCCGTAGCGGGAAGAACGGTTACGTTAAATTCTCCGTGGCACACTTTGCACACGTCTTTATCCACGCCGTCGCGGCAGGTGGCGTCTTCGTGAACGTGTTCCAGATCGTGCGGCAGCATGGGAATTTTTTCGATATACACGTTCTTTTCGCAATCACCGCAATAATAGAATGTTCCGCCGATTTTCGTGCAGGTGGCTTCTTCCGTAGTGGTGCCGCCTTCTGCGGGCGCGGCATGCGTATGCGTACCGAGGAATAACTTTTTGAAGGCGGCGTATTCCGTTGCCGTGAATCTGAGCCTTACGGACTCCGTTCCTTCGGGAAGTTCGATAAATCCGTTTTCGTCGGCTTCGATTTCCGTATCGCCCACGAGAGCGGAAACTTTCACGCTGCCCGTATATGCTTTATAGCCGAGCGCGAGCGTACGCTTAGAAACGGCGATTTCTTTGCTGATCGCGCTTGCAGGAACCTCTTCCGTGCCGTAAAGGCAGATCTTCCAATCGGGTTTTGCACCCGCTTCCCATCTCGTATCGAACACGAGTCCGTAAATATTGCCCTCTCCTTCAAACGTCCAATCCTGCGGCACGTAATTCACGTTGCCTTCAAACGTACCGTACGGAAATTCGTTTTCGCCCAATACCGCGTCGGGCGCAACAAGCGTTTTATTTTCGATAAATTCGTTGCCCGCCGCGTCTTTGATCGAGAAGTTTCTGAAGTACGTCGGCCAACAGATCCCCGCGTCGCCGTAAATTTCAAAGTGGCTGCCTTCGCGAGCCGTGAATTTCACTTCTTTATGCGTCCAGGAAGCGATCGTCGCTTGCGTAAGCGTGCAGATATCTTTAAGATTTTCTTCCGCGTCGCCCCATCCGTTGCCGTAGAACACGCTGCCCGCCTGCGAACCGCCCGAACGATAATCGAAACTCAGCGTATATTCCGTTCCCGCAACAAGTTTTGAAACGTCCGGTTTAAGATATCCTCTTGCTCCGGTTCCGTCGTCTTTCGTGGCGGCGGAAGAAGCGAATACATACGTTTCGTCCGTCTGTTTCGCCACGTTGTAATTCCCGCCGTACGTATATCCTTCCAGATACGCGCCCGAAAACGAACCGTTCACTATGTACTGCATGGTTGCTCCGTCTTCGTCCGTACCCGTGATCGAAAGTTCGTCGATCAGGTATCCGCCGTACGAAGCGATTCCTATCCAACTGATATCCGTCTGCCCGGCAACGGCGGTAAATTTGTAATTATACGTTTGCCATTCCGTATCGGGCGTGCCCGCGGTGCTGTTCACGGGCGCGGCGTACCAAACTCGCTCACCCGCCGTAGTGACGTTATCGAGACGGATACTCATTCGATCCGCCGTGCCGCCCGACGTGTTTTTATATTTGAAAGACAAATTATACGTCTTTCCGTGCGGCAAGATACCGAAAACGGTTTTATATACGTCGTTATGATTGAGTTTCAGCGATTTCCCGTCTCCGTCGAAACTATCCGAAGAGAGATTTACGCCGCTGAGTACGGGCATGGAAGCGGGATCTTCGGTTTTACCGTCGTTCCCTACGCCGATCATCCGATAAGTTTCGGAATTCACGCCCGCGTTAGACGATTTCACCGTAATATCGTCCACATAAAAATCGCCTACGCCTTCCGCGCATATCTTCAAAACGAGCGTTTTTGCGGAAGTGGACGTTTTATATGAGAATGTCGTTTCCGTCCATTTGTCTCTTCTGCCGTCCACGGAATTGAGAACGGCATGTTCGTCGCCGATCACGGAGCCGTTTGCGCCCTGTTCTTTCACTTTGAAAGTCACTTTGTTATTTGCCGTCTGCGCACAAAGGCTCTTCACGAAAGCGCCGATTACGTAATTCTGATCGGCTTTCACGTCGAACGCGTAAGAATACATCACCAGTTCGCCGTCCGCCTTTTCGCGTTTCAGATGCAAGGCGTTGCCCGTTCGGCCGTTTTCGGTGGCTAGAACGTGAAGATTTTCCGATTCGTACGAAAAACCGCGATCGTTTCCGGCGGCGTCTTTATCGTTGTAAAAATAATACTGCCACCCTAAGAGCGCTTCGTTTCCGCCCGCGATGTCCACGGCTTCCGACTCGAAGCCTTTGGGAACAACGATCGTTTCTTCCTGCGCGCCCGCCATTACAGACGCCAACGAAGATACCGATAACGCCGCAACAAGGGCGGCAGAAGCGATTATCCCCGTTTTGCCAAACTTTTTCATAAATTCTCCTCCTTAAAAATTCAGGCTGCCGTTTTGTTTTTCGGCTGCTTTTCGTTCCGAGCACAAATATTGTACTACGAAAAAAGCCGTTTGTCTTGTCTTATTTCGTAAAAAAAGTGCTTTTTTATAAAATTTTATCAGAAAAAACGGCAATTTCGCATTTTTTTGTGCGGTTATCCGCAATACGCCCGTAACAACGAAGCGAAACGACGCATGCTTTTATACCCGCTTTTTATGCCGACTCTATATGCCTGCCGCTGCGGCGGGCATAAAATAACGCAACGGCAGACAGCGAGGAGAATCAGTTCGGCGAACTCCAGTTTTCGTCGAAACCGTCTTCCACGTAAACGTCGCCGTTTTTACCGCTGGTGCGAACGACGTCGTTCTTTTCAAATTGTAAAATCACACAATCCGGAGATTCATACACTCTCTTTTTCATAGTTATTTCCCCCTGAATCAATCTATCGATACGGTGACGGCGTTTCCCGAAACCGTCGGCTTATAGTTTTTGCCGTTCACGCATACGATTTTCACGTTGTTAATATCCGCGCCGTCGGCAGCGGTGATCGTTAAAACGTTGCCGCTCAACGATACGGCGTAAGGAGAAGCATAGCCCGCGATTTCAGTAAGAACCGCGTTGCCGTTTTCAACGGTTACGTCGATCACCTTATTCAGCACGCCTTTCGCAAATTCTTTCACCGTTTCTTTTTCCGTACTGCTTGCAACGGCGCTTTTGCTCACTTCGTAAATCGATCTTGCCTGATTTTCGGCGGAATATTCGCCGTAATAATAGGTAACCGCGCCGTCTTTTTCCACGGCGACGTATGCCCTCGCCGCAAATTTACGATTCAGATTTCCCGCCTGAATATTCACCAGCGAAGCGTAAAAGCCGCTGTATCCTTCCGCCATGGCGTTTACTTCGGCATTGAACGTATCGGAGACGATATCCGCATATTTCAACGAAGCCGCGTTAAACGCGGAAATCGTAAATTCGTCGGCTTGTTTTACGTAATCGAGCGGCGCGACGATAACACCCGCTTTTACGTTGTTTTCGCCGTACACTTCGATAAGTTTGTTCCAGTCTGCCGTTCTTATGCCCGCCGCCCAACGGATTCCGTACGGCTCGCTCGTTCTCACCGAAGCGCCGTTTTTAATCATTTTCACCTCGGGCGAAGATTTCATCGGCGTTTCCACCGTCACGGTCTGCGTATCAAAATCTTCGTCTTTGAAAACAGCGGTGTACGTTGCCTTGCCCGTTTCGGTGAACGTAGCGCTGTCGCCGCCGAAAACAGTTTCCACCGTTTCGGTTTTCGCCACTCCTCCGCAGGCATAATAGCGCGTTGCGGTACAGGACAAATTATCGGAAGCAAACGCATACGCGTTATATTGCTCACCGCCGACGTTTGCGCAATCCTCACCGTGGGCATGTGCGTTTACATACACTTTTTTAAACGTTACAAATTCGTTTGCGCTGAATTTCACGCGGATTGATTCGGTCCCCTCGGGCAAAACAAAATACCCTTTTTCATTCGCGGCGATTTCGTTGTTTCCGGCCAGAACCGTTACGGCAAGATTGCTGCCGAAAGAAGAATCTGCCGTATAATAAATCTGTTTGTCTACACTGACAATATTTTTCCCCGTAACGTCGATTTCTTTTGTAATCGCGGTAGCCGCATTGCCGGCAGAGCCGTTCAGGCAAACTTTGTAATCTTTATTACCGTTTTCAAACGTAAAGCCGTAAATTCCGCCGTTCACGATATTCCAATCATTCCAAGTATATTCCGTATCGCCTGTACCGAAATCGGAAGTATATGTCGATCCGTCGGGCGCAACAAGCGTTTTATTTTCGATAAATTCGTTGCCCGCCGCGTTTTTGATCGAAATGTTTTTGAAATACGTCGGCCAACTGATTCCCGCGTCACCGTAAATTTCAATGGTTGTGGCACTGCGAACAGTATTATCGCCCCTATCCGTAACTTGTGTTCCTGCAACAAACTCAAACGATTTTGAAGTCCAACCGGCTATCGTGGATTGCCCGCAATCACCCAAAGAAATCTGATCCTGCCAATAAGTGCCATACAAAATCGTTACCGCCTGGCTTCCACCCGACCGATAATCGAAACCCAGCGTATAAGTTTTTCCTTGTTCAAGCCTTGACGTATCGAGCCGTAAATATCCCCTCGATCCGCTTCCGCTATCTTTCGTGACTGCGGAAGAAGCGAATACATACGTTCCGTCCGTCTGTTTCGCCACGTTGTAATTCCCGCCGTACGTATATCCTTCCAGATACGCGCCCGAAAACGAACCGTTCACTATGTACTGCATGGTTGCTCCGTCTTCGTCCGTACCCGTGATCGAAAGTTCGTCGATCAGGTATCCGCCGTACGAAGCGATTCCTATCCAACTGATATCCGTCTGCCCGGCAACGGCGGTAAATTTGTAATTATACGTTTGCCATTCCGTATCGGGCGTGCCCGCGGTGCTGTTCACGGGCGCGGCGTACCAAACTCGCTCACCCGCCGTAGTGACGTTATCGAGACGGATACTCATTCGATCCGCCGTGCCGCCCGACGTGTTTTTATATTTGAAAGACAAATTATACGTCTTTCCGTGCGGCAAGATACCGAAAACGGTTTTATATACGTCGTTATGATTGAGTTTCAGCGATTTTCCGTCTCCGTCGGAACTATCGGAGGAAAGATTTGTTTCGCTCAATACAGGCATGGAAGCGGGATCTTCGCTCGCTCCGTCGTTTCCTACGCCGATCATTTTAAACATATTCGTATTCGGAGCGATCACTTTTTTAACGGTGAGATCATCTATATTGATAATTCCCGTACCTTCGGCGCGAATACGAAGCACGATTTTCTTCGTGGCGGCTTCCGTAGTACGGGTAAACGACGTTTCCGTCCAATCGGATAAAACGCCCGAAACACTGTGCCTGTCGATATATTGAGTCTGACTGAGAATCGTGCTGTCCGTCACGTCATTGCCGTTTTCGTCGATTTCTTTAATGCAATACACAAGTTTTCCGGAAGCATCGGCAATTTTCACGAAAGACGAAATTTCATAATTCGTGCCGGACTCCACCGCAAACGAATATGAGTATATCCACAGTTCGTCTCCCGCTTTTTTACGCTCGATTTCCAACGCGTTGCCTGTTCTGCCGTTCTGTGTGGCGCGAACAAACAATTCGTTCGACTGATAATATGTTTTTATCGTTTCGTTATAGAAATAATACTGCCACCCCGAAAGCGCTTCGTTTCCGCCCGTAATTTCAACGGCTTGAGTTTCAAAGCCCGTAGGCGTTGCGCTTTCCGCCGTCACGCCGCCGACGGCTGAAGCCGTGGCTGATCCCAATAATGCCGCAACCAGCGCGATCGCTGCGGCAATACGCATTTTTCCGAATTTTTTCATAGATTTTCCTCCTTAACAAATTTTAAGCCGCCGTTTCGTATTTTTGTCGGCCGCTTACACTCCCAGCATCATCATTATACAGCACCACCCCCCCCCTTGTCTTGCTTTATTTCGTAAAAAAAGTGCTTTTTTATAAAATTTTATCAGAAAAAACGGCAATTTCGAATTTTTTTGTGCGGTTATCCGCAAATTTACTTGCAAATCGGATAAAATCGGCTATAATTAAAATATATACGATTCAAAGTGAAACAAAGGCGGAAAAACGATGATGTCGAATCTCGAAAAAATGATTTTGAATAAAAATCTGCTGTGCAGAAAATACACCACGCCGAACCGCCCGCATTCTCATAATATGTGGGAACTCATCTTTTTTGAAAAAGGCGAGACGGCGAACACCGTGAACGACGTGGAATACACGGCAAACCCCGGCGACGTTTTTCTGATCGGGCCGCCGCATACGCACGCCATCACGTTCCGCTCTACGCCGCACCTGCATCGCGATTTATACTACACCGACGAATCGGTGCGCGAGGTTGCCGCTATGTTTTCGGAGGACTTGTACGACAAATTATGTTCCGACGATATTCTGCATTTCCACATGTCGTCAAACACCTTCCAAACGATCATCCGTCAATCGGAAAAACTGGAAGCTCTGGCGGTGCTGGCAAGCATGGACAACGGCGGAATCACGAACGACGAACTGAAGAAAATAAGCATATCCGTCTTACATTTCGTGATCGGTTTGTCGCAGATCAAAACGATCAGCGCCACCCCATCTTACCCGAAATGGCTGCTCGATATCATTCAGCGTTTAAGTTCGCCCGAATATTTCACGAAATCGGTGGAGAATATCGTATCGGAGACGTATTATTCCCATGCCACCGTTTCAAACATCTTCCGCGAATATCTCGGCGTAACGCTTTCGGAATACCTTATCAATTTAAGGCTGGAACACGCAGCGGAACTTTTAACGAACACCTCGAAAAGCACTCTTGAAATATGTTCGGCGGTGGGATACGATTCTCTTTCGTATTTTATCAAACAATTCAAAAAGAAATTCGGCGTAACTCCCCACAAATACCGCCTGAATACGAAAAAAAATCAATAACGAAAAGCATCGGAAACAAAAAACGGCAGACAGGAGTTTGCTCTCCCGTCCGCCGTTTTTTTCGATATTTATTTTCTCTTTCATAAAAAAATAATCCGAACTTTTCCTTATTCGGGAAATGTTCGGATACGTTCCGGGTTTTTAATACGAAATAGCTACAGCATTACGCCAACATTTACCATTCGTTGAACAAATTCATGTAATTATATCTAACTCTTTGCTCCTCTTCGGTAATTTCTTGGCATTTTAATATTAATGATTATTTGGTCCTTCAAGTAATGTTTCACCTCTTTTAATAGTTTCCTGAGTACGGGCGTACCGCCCGCAAAATGGCGGTAACGCGCACATTCTTTTTCCCTGGAGCGAAACCTTGCCCGGTGCACGAAACGGCGTTCGCGATTTTTTTCGACGAACGCCGTTTTTATCCGATTAGTTTTTATCCGTTTTGCTTTTATCCGATTATTTTTTTGCGATATATTTCCGCATATCCATAGCGCAGGCAAACAAAATAATCGCGCCTTTTACAATCGTTTGCGCCGCAGGATTGAATTCAAGGAACACAAGTCCCGCGTTCACGATCTGCAACAAGAACACACCGAGGATAACGCCGCGGATTTTACCGATACCGCCCATAAACGATACGCCGCCGATTACGCACGCCGCGATGGCGTCGAGTTCGTAGTTCACGCCCGTAGCCGTCGAATTCGAAGCGATACGCGCAGATTCCACGAAACCGGAAATACCGTAAGTGATTCCGGCAAGCGCAAACACCAGAATGATGGTTTTGGCAACGTTCACGCCGGAAACTGCCGCAGCTTCCTGATTCGTCCCCACCGCAAACATATTTTTGCCGAGTTTGGTCTTGTTCCAGATAATCCACATCACTATGGTTACGGCAACGGTGATCCACAAGTAATTCGGAATTTGCACGCCGCCGATCTTAAATCCGCCCTTGATAAAATCGATGTACGTCTGATCGAGTCCCGCGATCGGCGCGCTGTTATTCTGCCCGAGCGACACATACCACATCACCATTCCGTAAAGAATGAGTTGCGTGCCAAGCGTTACGATAAACGGGTGCAGCTTGAATTTCGAAACCATAAATCCGTTAAACGCGCCCACCAGGCCGCCCACCGCCATGGAAATCAATAAGCCGATCGGAATCAGCCACACGCTATACGCAAGCGAGGGAAACATTTTATTCATCACGCCGCTCGATTGCAGCAGCGAAGCGCAGATACAGGCGCAAAGCCCTACGCAACGCCCCGCGGAAAGGTCGGTACCCGTAAGTACGATCGCCCCGGCGATTCCGAGCGCCATAATCAATCTGGCAGCCGATTGCATGGTGATGTTTACGATAGAATCGAACGACAAAAAGTTATTGTTGTAAATAAACACCACAAGCACGAAAATCCCGATCAGGATATACAACGCGTGATTTAAAAGCCATTCGCAAACGGTTTTTGTTTTTTGTTTTCCGGTCAGACTGTTAAAAGCCGCCCGGTTTTTTGCTCTTTGTTCTTTTTTAAGTTTGTGATTGCGCTTGAAATCCGCGCCTTTTTCCTTGAAAAAGTTCACGAAGCCTCTTCCGAAACGCTTGAATACGTTTTTTTCCCGCGCCGATTTTTCTTCGCCCGTTACCGTTTCCGCCGCCGGGCGTTCGTTTGCCGTGCTTTCGGAAATCTCATTTTCGCGAATTTCATTGTTTTTCATTTCGTCACACATATTATCCCTTCCTTTAAGCGTATTTTGCCGCCAATGCCATTATTTGTTCCTGCGTGCAATTCTTGCCGTCCACTTCTCCGGCGATTCTCCCGCCGGACATCACGATGATTCTGTCGCAAACGCCCATAATTTCCGGCATTTCCGAAGAAACCATGATCACGCCGCGCCCCTGCTTTGCAAGATCGAGTATAAGTTCGTAAATTTCATATTTCGCGCCCACGTCGATGCCTCGCGTAGGCTCGTCGAGCAAAAGCACTTGCGGATCGGTGAGAAGCCAGCGCCCGAGAATTACTTTCTGCTGATTTCCGCCGGAAAGATTTTTGATCGCCGCTTTTGCCGAAGGCGTTTTCACGCGCATCGATTCGATCACCCATTCGGTATCTTTTCTCATCTTTTTATCGGAAAGCAGCCCGTGTTTTTTATAGGCGTCGAGATTGGCGATGCAGGCGTTTTCCTGCACCGAAAGGCCCGCAAAAATTCCCGTAGCTCTGCGTTCTTCGGTAAGCAGAGCGATTTTATTTTTGATCGCGTCGTCCGGCGATTCGATTTCCAACGTTTTTCCGTTTAAAATAATTTCTCCGGATTCTTTTTTATTCATGCCGAAAATCGCTTCCAGCACTTCCGTTCTTCCCGCGCCTACCAGCCCGGCAAATCCAAGCACCTCGCCCTTTTTCAGAGAAAAACTCACGTTTTTCACATGATTATACCTGCAAGTCAGATTTTTCACCGTCAACAGTTCTTCTCCGGGCACGTTCGTTTTCGGCGGATATACGTTCGTCAGATCGCGCCCCACCATTTTTCTGATAATTTCGTCTATGGTAAGATCCTTTGCGGCGTCGGTGGAAATATACTTGCCGTCGCGCATGATGGTTACTTCGTCGGAAATTCTCAGAATTTCGTCCATCTTGTGCGAAATGTAAATAATACCGCAGCCGCGCGCGCGCAATCTGTTCACGATTTTAAACAAATGCTCTACTTCTACACTCGTCAAAGACGAGGTCGGCTCGTCAAGCACGAGAAGTTTCGCGTTATACGAAACGGCTTTGGCGATTTCCACCATCTGTCTTTGCGCTACCGACAGGGTACTCATGATCACTTTCGGATCTACGTCGATTTCAAGATCTTTAAAAAGCTCGGTCGTATCTTTATACATTTTACGCTGAGAAATCAGTCCGAATTTCGTAGGGTATCTTCCCAGCCAGATATTGTCCATTACGTCGCGCTTCAAAACCTGATTCAATTCCTGATGCACCATCGCAACGCCGTTTTCCATGGCGTTTTTCGGTCCGGAAAATTCAACTTCTTCGCCCTCGATTTTTATGCTGCCCGAATCTTTTTTATAAATTCCGAACAAGCATTTCATCAGCGTGGATTTTCCCGCGCCGTTTTCTCCCATCAGCGCGTGAACCGTTCCTTTTTTCACGGTAAGACAAGCGTTGTCCAACGCTTTCACCCCCGGAAACGATTTGCATATATCCGACATTTCCAACAAAATATTCTCTTCGTTATTCGCCATTTTCTTCACCTTTTCATATCTTACGGAAGTTTTCCGGCAAAGTTTTTACGTTTGCCGGAAAACTTTCGCAAAGAGAACCGATCTGTTGGCAGATTGTTTACGCCTGAGTTACGGGCGAATAAGGGATTCTCAATTTTCTCACGTTGTTCTCGAATTTATAATCCGTGCCGTCGAGGAAAGCTTTTCCGCCTTTCAGATTCATCGCGATTTTCACGATCGCGGTGGCCATCGCGTCGCCGTCCTGCTTCACCGTACCTTCCATCTTACCGTTTCTGATCGCGTCTAAAGCCGTGGAAAGCGCGTCTACGCCGTACACGGGGATATATTTCGCGCCGCTCGTCGTTTTGCTGCCCTGATTGTTGTAGCCCTTCGTGTTGAGCGCGGAAATCACGCCGAGAGCCATGTCGTCGTTATTGCAAATCACCAACTCGATGTTCGGCGTGCCGGTATCCTGGAACAGCGCGCTCATCATCGTGTTCGCCGTGTTGCTGTCCCAATTCGCCATCTGATCCGCGCCCACTCTTTGCAGCACGTCGCCGTTCTTGTTTGCAGAGGTCAGGGCGGTGTTCGCCGCCAGAAGCGAATTTGCGTCGCTTACGGAGTACGTCGTTCTGCCGTCGGCTTCCGCGTTCCCCACTTCGGCACGGAACATCGCGTACTGAATTTTGCCGTCGCCGTTTAAATCATATTTCTTAAACGCTTCGTCGGTAGACATCAAGCCGGCAATCATTTCGCCGAGCATGTGTCCGGGCGCGTTGGGATCCGTGCCAACGAAGCAGATATTGTCCGCCTTGTTCACCGCGCTGTCGTTCACTTCGCGGTTGAAGAAAATGGCGGGTTTGCCTTTGTCTTTGCATTTTTGCGCCAGATCGTCGCCGGCGGCCTGGAAGTCCACCGCATTGATAATCAAAAGATCCGCGCCTTTGGTGATGGCCGTATCGATCTGCGTGCTTTGCGTTTGCTGATTGTTCTCCCCGTTATAGAAGGTTACGGTAATGCCTTCCTGTTCGCCGAATTTCGACTGCAACGCGTTGCGTACGGTGGTAATATAACTGTCGTCGTACTTATATGCAAACACCGCAATCTGATACCCATCGTCCTTGCTGCACGCGGAGAGCGCGCCGCATACCCCTACGCTTACGCAAAGCGCCATAGCTGCCGATACTACACGTTTAAACTTCATGATTATTCCTCCTTGCGAGTGATGTTTTTGCCGTTTTGGAGTTGGCTTTTCTCGCTTACAAATACATTTTACAATACTTTTAAAATCAATGGAATAGGTTTTTTTATCGAGTTGTTACGATTTTTTAATATTTGTAAAATGTTTCTGTCTTATTTTTTCCAATTTCTCCTTCGAAATATAACTAATCCGCGATATTTTATGATTTTTTTCGCAAACAAAAAACGGCGAAATTTTTTCGCCGCCTTTTACCTGCATTTTCCGTTGCCGGTTTTATGCAAAGGGAAACAACAACCGATCCACTTTTTCGCTGTACATATTTTCCCGCGTAGCAACCACCGTGTCCACTCTCACCGAATTTTTCTTTTTCAACTTTCCGCTCGCGTAAAGATAGGCGTTCTGCACGCTGTAATACCCCATGGCATAAGGATTTTGCACCACCAAAGCGTCGAGCGCGCCCTTTTCGAGATGCTCGATCGAAGTAACGTTGTTATCGAATCCCACCACGTTTATTTTTTGCTGATTCCCCGTGCTTTCCACCGCCGTTCCCGCGCCTAACGTCGTCCATTCGTTAAACGCCGCCATCGCGTTGATCGCGGGGAATTTTTCAAGCATTTCTTCTACGCGCACAGCCGCGTCGGCGGTGTTCGATACAACGTTTTCCGTTGCTACGATCTCCGCGTTCCCGTCCTCGCGCGCGGCGCTCAGAAACCCGTTCACTCTTTCCGCCCCGTTCCCCGTCTGTTCGTAAGGACTCACGATCCCCGCCACGATTTTTTCGTTTGTAAGTTCCCTGAGCGCAAAAAACGCGCTTCTTCCGCTCTCGAAATTATCGATCATAATCTCCGCCGCCGCGCGATCCGATTTGCTGCCGCTGTCAAACATAATCACATGAATGCCCGCCGCCGCCATTCTGTCTATATACGCGGCGCTGCCTTCATAACTTATGGCGGAAATCGCAACGGCTGCGGGTTTTTCCGCAATCGCCTTTTCGAAATACGCGTTCTGCTCGCTTTCCGCTTCTTCCGAAGACGGCTCTAAAAAAGTTACTTTAACGTTATACTCCGCGGCGGCGGCGTCCGCTCCGCTTTTCACGGAACGCCAGAACACAGAATCCGAGCCTTTCGTAATCAGATAAATCCCGGAATCGACGCCGAAATTGCCGCGGGCGGAACAGCCCGAAGCCGCCCACGGAAAAAACATGCACAAGCCGCAACATACAATCGCCCAAAATTTTCTCCCCGCGCTCATTCTTGTTTTTCCTCCGTTGTTCTCGGCAATCGAAGCGTTATCGTCGTGCCTTCGTCCTCCACGCTGTCCACAAAAACGCCGTACTCTTCGCCGAAGCACATTTTAATACGCAGATCCACGTTTTTGATGCCTATCCCCATCGTTTCGCAATTTCCGGCGCGTATTTTCTCTAATTTTTCCGCGCTCATACCGCACCCGTCGTCGGCAACGGTTAAAATCAAGTCTTTTTCGGACACTCTCCCTTTCACCGAAATATGCAGTTTTTCGCCCTCGATAATGCCGTGCTTAATCGCATTTTCAATAAACGGCTGCAAAATAATTTTATTGCAGCGGCAGGCAAGCGCCTCGGGCGAAATATCCATCGTATAATCGAATTTGCTTTTAAAGCGCATGCTTTGAATTTTCAGATAACTTTCCGCATGCTCCGCTTCCTTCGCCACGAGTATCAGCTTTTTCCCGCGGGAAATTCCCACGCGGAACAATTTGGCAAGAGCAGACGTCATTTCCGCGGCTTCGTCCGCTTTTCCCATTTTGCACATCCACACAATGGAATCGAGCGTATTGTATAGAAAGTGCGGATTGATTTGATTTCTCAGAATTTCCAGATGACTTTCATGCAATTCGCGCTGCTTTGTTTCCACCTCTCTAAGCAAATCCTGCACCACTTTCACGTTCACGCCGAACGATTCCGAAAGTCCGCTGACTTCTTTAATCGAACTTTTTTCGGGCTGATACCGATAGCCGTAAATATCTTTTTCAAACGCCGCCATTTCCTTCGACAAGCCTTTAATCGAAACGCTCAGCCGCTCGGAAAGGACCATTGCGATTCCCCACGAAGCAATCACGGCAGTGCCGCACACCAAGGCGATCAGAATAAATTTCTGTTGCGAATACACCGATAAAAGTTCCCGGGGATAGCTTACCGTAACAAGTCGCCATTGCGTTTTATCCAGCAACGATACGGTGTACGCCATATCGCCCCGGTAAATCACCCCTTCTTCGTTCAGCGGAACGGTTTCTTCCGTTTTCGCGCCGGAAGCAATCAGTTTGCGCCTCGGGTGATAAACGTTTCCGCCGGATACGTCTGTAATATAGCAATACCCCCTGTCGCCGATTCTCGCATTATCCACCGCTTCCGAAACGGCGAGCATGGTAAGATCCGCAGAAAAACACACTTTTCCGTACACGCTGTCGCTCACCGAAGAACAAGCCGTAAACACCCACGGAAACCCGCCCGCGAAAATATTCTGCACGTGAATCGGCGAAAAATAATACTCGTCCTCCTCCGCCTGCGCGCGATAATCCGAAAGATTTTTCGAATACGTGCTTTTCAGCTCGCGTTTCGACCAATATCTGAGAATATTTCCGCCTTCATCGTAAACGATGATCGCGTTTATATTGCGATCGAGTTCCAGGGCGGAGTTTGCGGCAACGTCGAGCGCGGCGGCGTCCGTTTTCAGTTTCCGTTTCAATATATCGAGCGTTTCAATCGTTTCATCGATTTGCCGCTGCACCGAAAGCGCAATCTGTTCGGCGGCGCTTTCCACCCCCGTAATCGCCGATCTTGAAAGCAAATCGCCGAAGCTCGAAGAAAGCACGGAAGCCATCGCGGCTATAATCACAAACGAAAGCGCGCTCATCACGACGGCAATGAGTGCCGCAAACGATATTTTTTTACGGGGCTTTTCAGCCTTTATTCTTTTTTCGCCGTTCTTTTTCATTCGCCTGCATCCTCTCCGCCCGCCGCGCGCATTTTTGCGGGTGAAACGCCGTAGTACTTTTTAAATCCGTACGAAAAATAGTGTTGATCCAAATAGCCGCATCTTTCGCAGATTTCGGAAATTTTCATATTCGAGCCGAGCAAAAGCTCTTTCGCTTTTTCCATTCTCTTTTCTGTCAGCAGGCTCACAAACGACGCTCCGCACGATTTACTTACGAGCGAACTTAAATACGGCACGGAACAGCACAGCTCGTCCGAAAGAGAACTTAAAGTAAGCTCCGCGTCAAAAAAGCGCGAATTGATCGCTTCTTTTGCCTTGTCGATCAGCTGCGAAGCAGAAGTTTTCCGCTGTTCTTCCAGATACTTTTTCGCCTTCAGGCATACTTCCGAAATTCCGTTCTTCATGCGATCTGCGCCGTAAACGCGAAATTCCTCCGCAAACGCGCCGGCGGAAAACAAATCGGCAGGCGGCGCCTGATCGGTAACCGATTTTGCGGCTCTGTATACGGCCATCACCAGATTCGCCGTCAGTCCGCCCATATCTATTCTTTTCTCTTCCGCTTTTGCCGAAACAAAAGCAAGATATTCGCAGATTTGTTCTTCCGTACCAGTTTTTAAAAGTTGTTCCAGCTTCGCTCCGAATCGATCGGCAAAATCGTCGTCGCGGCTGTTCTTCGTTTTTTCCACGTCGTTTGCGTAAAGCATTTCGCCCGTCGTATCCGTTTCTTCGTTTCCGTCGTTTCCGAGCAAACTGTCCAGCGCCACTCTCGCCTCTTTATACCCGCGCCGCACATGCTTTAAAGAAGTAAACGGCGCGCTGATTCCGCAATACGCCTTATATTTCAGATACTTCGCAAAAAGCTCCAGCGTTTCCCGCACGGCAGCGGCATACTCGTTTTTTTCCTCTTTTTTTACAAGGACCAACGTAGCAATCGCCCCGTCTGCAAGCGCAATGCTTTGCGCTTGAAAACTTTTTTTCATCACGCCGTCTATGAGCCGGGCGATACGATCGTTGTCCTCTTCCCCCTGATTTCCGGCTTTGTTTCCGCCCGTGCTTTTCCCTATCCCCGTAGCCATCACGTACATTTCGCAAGACGGATCGTCGCAACAAAGCCCCATATCTTCCGCCAGTTTTTCCCTTGTTCCGGCGTCCGCGTCCGCGCCGTCGAACACAAGTTTCATAAAAGCAAGTTCCCCGGCAAGACGGGTACGTTCCTTTCTGTCGTCCGTCTCTCCGTGTCCCGTCCACTCCGCAAAGTTTCTGTCCATTCGCGCCTTGATTTTCACAAGCTCCGCGGTAAGCTCTTCGGGCGTGATCGGTTTGAGCAAATATCCGGCAACGTTGTATTCGAGCGCGCGTCTCGCGTATTCGAAATCATCATAGCCGGTAAGAAACGCAATCGTCGCCGAAGGCCTTACGTCGCGAACGGCCGCGGCAAATTCAAGCCCCGTCATATACGGCATCTTTATATCCGATAAAATAAGATCGGGGCTTAATCTTTCCGTCAGTTCCAGCGCCTCGAATCCGTTGCTCGCCTGCCCCACGAGTTCAAAGCCCGCCGCTTTAAAATCCACAAGTTCGGCAATCGACGTCCTTATTTCTTCTTCGTCATCCACAAGTAACAATGTGTAGCTCATCTGTTCTCTCCGTAATCGGAAAACATCCGCTTTTTCGGCAGCGGACGTCATCGTCCTTCATATCATTGATAATATTATAACAGATTTTATTCAAAAAATCAATAGCAAATCTAAAAGAACGGCAAATAATCATCGCCAAAGTACGAGTTTGCACAAAAAATCGTAAGTTTGCACGCAAGAGTGCAAAGTTTGCACAATCAAAAATTCGCAGTTCCGAGCATTCTTGCAATAAATATTTTGCTTAGATAACAAAAAAGCCGAAGATTTTCTCTTCGACCTTACATGTTTTTATATGTCGTCTTTTCCTGCGGTTTTCTTTTTTCCGCTCGTTCCGCAATTGCCGTTTTATCAGGCAAGGTGTTGTCAGAATCGATTTTCACTTCAAGATGAGAATCGGGTTTTTTGTGGGATAATACCACCAACGTCTCGACGTTTGTATTGTTATTCAAAAAGATTTCCCGCACTTCTTTCCCGTCTTTATACACAGGAAAGTTGAATTTCATTGATTTTAAGGGCATTTCGCTCTCACCTTCGGGATAAATTTGAATTTCTTTGACCAAAGTCGCAATCAACTCTTTCTTTTCCTCATCACTGATTATATCATATAATTCGTTAAAATGCTCTAATATTTTATAAATATTTTCCATCGTGATGAATTCCGCTTCCACAGACTTTCTTCTCGTTCTCGCATCCTCGATGTTCGCTTCTATTTCGGCAATCGTGTCGTACAGTCCGTCAAGCCGCAAAGTCATATCGTGAATCTTTCTTTCGCGGTGCGCCACATCAATGGGAAGCGAATCGATCTCGCGCTCCAACCGCGCTTTGTTTATTTCCACCTCTTTCAGTTTGGTTTCGTAGTTGTGTATTTCCGTATCGATTTTCGACGTGTCTACCTGCAAACCGATTTTCTTTTTTATCTCGGCGGCAAAGTGTTCGTCTTGCACCAACTCTTTGATAAACTCTATTACAAGCGGCTCAATGTCCGTCTTTTTGAGATTTGCACTATAATCGCAAGAACGTCCTCGTTCCTGCTTATTTCGGCTAATGTCTTTTAGTGCGGAAATCTTTTTCAGCTCTCTCAATGCTTCGTCTCTTGAAATATACAGTCTCGGATGCGATTCCGAAATATCCATATTGAGCCGAACGTGCATTCTGTCCAATACGGACTTTTCTATCTTGCCTTTATGCCTATACTCCGTTTGCCTCTTTCTGTACTTACACTTTGGCTCTCTCTCGGCAAACCAAAAGTGTATATGTAGATGGTGCGGCTTGTCCTTGTGCAAAGCACATATTAGGTCTACATTGTTCGGATCTAATCCCATATCCTTAAAGAATTCTCCGAACGTGCGCTTAATTAGCCGCATACACTTTTCGGGAGAATCTATCTTGTACGACATTTCCTTATTCAAAGATATAAAGCCGTGCCAAATATTCTTGAGTGCATGAGCGCGTTTCTTTATGTCTGCTAACTGCTCTTGCGTTATAACTCCGTCGCCGTTAAACACTCCTGTGGACTTCTCGAAATAGTTAATGAGCGAACGCGTTTCGGTTTTAGAATTTTCGCCATTCAACTTTCTGTCCGAAGTCATATACTTGTAGATATTGTTTCCGCTATCTGACATCTCGTAATACGGACGTTCACGCTCAAACTTTGCTCTCTCTTCCGCCGTTGCGTTACTCTTAACTTTCCACGGCGTGTATGTAATATTGAAAATTATAGGTTGATTGCTTATTTTTGTTTCCTCCTACTTTGTTCTTTCTCTTGTGAACGAATGTTCGAAGGCGGGTTTCCCGCTTCGGAACGCAAAATGCAAATAGCCACAAAATTTGCATTTTTCTTATCCTGCTGGTAAAATATAGTTGAATTGCAACATAATATTTCATATCAATTTTCCTTATTAAATGTTTGTGTTATA
>ENA-UERK01000030-UERK01000030.1-human-gut-metagenome-genome-assembly--contig:-NODE-30-length-114345-cov-19.121399_pt1 | contig 114345 bp, 83 predicted proteins | sample MGYA00242957_ERZ507957 | MGnify/ENA primary metagenome ERZ507957 (study PRJEB26167, sample SAMN06115538) | human gut metagenome | host: Homo sapiens | place: China:Heilongjiang | collected 2015-11-06...
CGGTCTATATCTGTTTTCTCATCAGTCATGTGCCACCGGCACACTCCTTCTTCGAAAATAGATCTATCCTCGAAAATTTTCTCCTAATCTGAGGCAGGTTATTTTTTTCACGTTACTTATCACTCCGAACAGGAAGCAGATCTTATCTCTTTGCTGAAGAAATAAGATCTCATCACCTGAAATAGCATTCCTTATTTTTTGAATTTCCTCAAATCATGGGAAAGTCTGGCGGCGCAGAAATCAGGACCGCACATGGTGCAGTATTCTCCGTCGGTATGGCCTGCCTCCTCAAAATATTGGAGGGCACGTTCCGGGTCAAGAGACAGATGAAACTGGTCACGCCAGCGGAACTCGAAACGCGCCTTGGACAAGGCATTGTCACGGATAACCGCACCCGGATGTCCTTTGGCGAGATCCGCAGCGTGTGCGGCAATCTTGTATGTTACTACACCTACGCGGACATCCTCCTTGTCAGGAAGTGCAAGATGCTCCTTCGGTGTCACATAACAAAGCATAGCTGTCCCCAGCCACGCAATCTGGGCACCGCCGATAGCTGAAGTTATGTGGTCATAACCAGGAGCGATATCAGTTACCAGAGGTCCAAGTGTATAGAATGGTGCTTCATGGCATTTGGTAATCTGACGATCCATATTTTCCTGAATCTTATGCATTGGAACATGACCAGGGCCCTCGATGAAAGCCTGGACATTTTTTGCCCATGCACGCGTAACCAATTCACCCATAGTATCTAACTCAGCGAACTGTGCAGCATCATTGGCATCGGCAATACAACCCGGACGGAGGCCATCACCGAGAGACAATGCCACATCATACTTGGAAACGATGTCGCAGATATCATCGAAATGCTCATACAGGAAACTCTCCTTGTTATATAGGAGACACCACTTGCTCATGATACTTCCTCCACGGCTCACGATACCGCATAGACGGTTGTCTGCCAAGTGGACGTTCTCCAGACGGATTCCGGCATGGATGGTAAAGTAATCGACCCCCTGCTCGCACTGCTCTATCAATGTGTCGCGATAGACCGCCCAATTCAAGTCCGCCACATTGCCCTTGACTTTTTCCAGAGCCTGATAGATCGGAACGGTGCCTACAGGAACAGGTGAATTTCTGATGATCCACTCCCTGGTCTCATGAATGTTGGCTCCGGTAGAAAGGTCCATCACCGTATCTCCACCCCATTTGCAGGACCAAACAGCCTTGTCCACTTCTTCGTCAATGCTGGAAGTCGTGGCCGAGTTACCGATATTGGCATTGATCTTCACCAAAAAGTTTCTGCCGATTATCATTGGCTCGCTCTCGGGGTGATTGATGTTTGCGGGAAGCACCGCGCGACCGCGGGCGATTTCGTCGCGCACGAATTCCGGTGTGATGTAACTGTCAATGCCGGCTTCCTTGCATTTCATGTTCTCTCGAATGGCAACATACTCCATTTCCGGAGTGATGATTCCGGCTTTCGCGTATGCCATCTGAGTGATATTCTTGCCCTCAATTGCCCTGCGAGGCAGTTTGATATGGCCGAAACGGAGACTATCCAAAGAATGATCTTCGAGGCGCTGTCGGCCATAATCACTTGAAACACAACTTAGTTCCTCAGTATCATTGCGCTCGATTATCCATTTTTCTCGCATCCTCGGCAAGCCCTGTTTAAGGTCAACCTGATATTCCGGGTCGCTATATGGACCGCTGGTATCATAGATATACACAGGCTCATTCGGTTCCATGTGAGGCACACCGTTTTCATCTTTGGTTACAGTAGGAGTGAGATTGACCTTCATCATGCCCACTCTAATTTCCGGGTACAATGTTCCCGACAGATACGCCTTTTCTCTTTGGGCGTAAGCTTTGTTGTCTGCTGGCATAAAAATGCTTTCTATTAATATGTTACTATGTAAGAACAATGCCGGAATACAGAGCAAAGCCTGCTGGCGGAAATCACTTAAGCCCCTTTGAATGCCCGTCTTAAGTTAAATGTATCCCTGCGGCAGCATTATCTGCATCAGGTTCAATGGGTATAATCTCAGCCGATTTGTCAGCACCCCGTAATGTTCGCTCGCAAATATAGATATTTTTCAATAAATTGGTTGTAGGAATGTAAGATTTTCCGTATAATCGGTATATTATAGAAAAGAGAGTTTATAGATATGGAAATTTTGATTTCATTTTTGGGAGGCGCCATTGCGGCAGCCATTGTTGTAGCCCTCATTTTCAAGAGCAGAATGAGCCAGGCGGTGGATATCGCAAAAGCCGGACTGGAGGCGGATTACAAGTCGAAACTCGCGAAAAGTGACGCAGATTTGGCTCATGCCGAAAAGGATGCAGAAGGGTTAAGGTCAATGATAGAGCAGGAGCGTGTCAATGCCAATGCCAAGGTCGCAGAGGTTAAGGCTGATATGGAAAAGCGCAACAATGAGTCACTTGAGGCACTCGAGAAAAAGAACAGGGAAATGATGGCAGCACTTCAGGAGAAGTTCAATGAGACCATCGGAAAGGTTACAGCCCAAGTCAAGGCCGATACCAATGACATGCTCAAGGCCAGCCAGAAGGAGTTCGCCGAGTCCAGCAATCAGAGCATCGGGCAGATTCTTAATCCGCTCAAGGAAAACATCGCCCAACTGAAGGTGACGATGGAAAATGGCAGTACTGCCCAAGCCAAGATGCATGGTGAAATCGAGCAGCAGATCAAGGGTCTCATGGAATTCAGCGATGCCACACGAAAGAGCGCGGACGAGTTGGCAGCCGCATTTAGGCACGGAAGCAAAATCCAGGGAGACTGGGGTGAGATTCAATTGAAAAACTTGCTTGAGACTCAAGGACTCAAATGCGGGATTCATTTCGATATACAGCCTACTCTCAGAGATCAGGAAGGGAAGGCTCTTAAAAGTGAGGACGGCAATCTCATGCGTCCGGACGTCATCCTGCATCTTGACCAGAGGCGTGAGGTAATTATCGACTCAAAGGTATCATTGACAGCTTTCGCAAATTATGTCAATGCCGATAATGACATTGACAAAGAGCGTTATCTGAAGGAGCATATTGCCAGCATCAAGAGGCATGTGGATGAACTTGCGAAAAAGGACTATTCGAAGTATGTGGTCGCACCGAAGATTTCTGCAGGCTACGTGATAATGTTTGTGCCGCATGCTGGTGCGCTCTGGACGGCATTGAATGCGGAACCTGGACTCTGGAGGGATGCAGCGGACAAAAATGTCTGCATAGCTGATGAACAAAGCCTTTATGGTGCCCTCAAGATGGTCAGTCTGACATGGACTCAAATTGCCCAGGCCAATAATCATGCACAGGTTTATGCTCTTGCTTCTGAGATAATCAATCGTCTCGGAATGTTTCTGGAAAACTACAAGAAAGTAGGTGACAGTATCCAGAATGCTTTGAATTCATACGAGACATCATCCAAGAAACTGAAAGGCGGCAGCCAGAGTGTATTCACCACTGCCAGCCAGCTGGTAAAGCTTGGGGCCAAGAATGATGGCAAGCATCAGATTCCCGAAGAATTCATTGACATTGATGAAATTCCGGCTCTGGAAGAACCAGCTGACAATCAGCCTAATGAAGCTCCTGCGGAGCCCAAGAGCGGAGAGTAATATCTCAATGAGCATTGACAGCCCGACCGGTCACCAAAGTTTTTTTGCAACCGGCTGGGCTATTTTCCATTAATTGACTATCTTAGACATCGGGAAACAACGGCTCCGACTGATGGGCACAGATTATTCCCTATATTTTTAGCGCAAATTGTAAATAAATATGATACATAGAGTCAATGTCGAGTTTCCTGATGTTTACATTCTGGTTAGACTATATCGTAATTTCAGTAGGCCTTGGGATGAATTTCATCAGAGTATTCAGCCGGCGATATCGTCAATACAAGAGAACATTGACAACTATCGGGGAAACATTGTAGTTCTACTGAACGATGATTCCTGGACAAACGATGAGGCAGCGCTTAAAGAACATCAATCCAATGTTGCCGATGCATTCAAGCAATTCGGGCAACTGGATGCAGGCAAGATATCAGATCTCAAGCCATGGATCATTGACTCTCAATCTGACTCATTGGACAACAGAATCTGTTCATCAGGCATTGAATATCTGAATGAAACGGAATACAGCTGTTTCACTTCTGAAGATTACGTTTATACCAGGAGGCGGAATAGCCGTCTTATATTTGTCAAGACAGGAGGAAAAGGGTCTTCTTATGCCATGTGGGCACTGAGAGAACTATTTCTATACTGCGCGAAAGACAATGATATTGCGATTACTCTTGACCAAGATGACAGACTCGGAGCAAAAGCAGCGCATAGAATTGCACGTAAAATGCGCAGGACCAAGGCAGATGTCTGCGTTTCCCAGTTTGCAACCAAAGATACAAAGATATCATCGAGTATCCATGGTACAGGTGTCATCCATAATAGGACAGTCCGCAGTCTAGCTGCATGCATGATTAATTCGAATTATCGGGACTATGCGCGGGTAATGAACAGGATTGACACTTTGTGCTGGACAAAATCGTTCACGAAGCGTACATTGTCAACTTATCATGATAATCTCTTCAGTTTTCTGAAAACATATCGCAGGTCTCCGGAGGATTATTTCACAAGATATCGCGCTTATGAGGATTTCATTGACTATTATCCTCTCATGAAGCGAGGTACCTGCGTTTGTGGTGTGGCATATAAGGCACATGTTTACAACAAGAACACCGATGCCATAACCACTAATCCGTCATTGAGGGATTTCAAGGATGACAGAAGAGAACATCTTATGTCGTTGATAATGCTGAGCCAGTATTTCAACGATTCTCTGGTGCCGGGATATAAACCGATGCTACGCGATTTCGTTTGCGGCAAGATCAGAAAAATAGAGAACATACTGAACGGTTACCGACAGAAGGCTGCGCAAGGCATTGACAGTGAACTTTCCTGCACATACCCGGGATACTTTTTAAGTACATTGTGTGACATTGATAGTAAAAGAGCTTGTTATTCGTCTAATGATTCGATTCCGTCTATCGGGAACAAGCACATGCCGGATTATGATGAGATTTGCTTGTGCAGGTTGTTTGAACTTCCTGTAGATTTTTCCAGCGTCCGAAGTCCAAGTGTAAAAGAACATTTGGAACAGGTCGTTTTACAGTCTTCCCAGAAGCGGTATTTGACGTTACGTCAATGGCTCAAAGAAAAGTTTATTCGTTTTGGAGCATTTTGGGGAAAGTATCACAGAAGGTTGGCGCGCATCACTTTTGACAACACAATAGAATCCAGAAGAGATTATCGGAAGACGCCGAGACAAGTCGAAGCGAGGAAATTATTGTTTACGACCGCTATCCCGATAGTTATATTTGTCATGCTTATATATTACTATCGGGGGCTCCTGTCCGCCTCGACATTTGGCGGTCCTTCTGAGGCGGTAACAAATCTGCTTGCGGTAATTACTACCATAATTGTTTTCCTGCTTGGCCGTTACTTTTTTCTCAGGGCTGGAGCATCAGAAGAGAAGTCAGCAAAAAAACTGTATTTCAGCGAGTTTGAGGATTTGCTGCGTCATATAAATGCTAACCTCAAGGTGATGGTGCAGTTACAATATGAACTTGGCCAAAGTAATGAGGATTGCTCTGTAGCCTCGGTCCATCTGAAGAATTTACAATGGCCCGAGAAATCATGTCTATTCTCAGATGATGTCGCAAAAATCATCGACAAAGACAAGATTGACGATTTCGCAAGACTGAAAGTCAATATCAGAAATATCAATAATAGTGCGACATATCTGTCATCTTATGCCGAAAGCAGTGGTTGCCGCAAAGCCAAATTAATGGAACTCATCGATTGGGAAATAGCCAGAAACTTTGGGTATTACATTTGTTTCTCCTATATGAAGGCAAACAATTTCCAATTTCCTGATCCTGAGACTATTCTGGTCTATTCTATGAATCATTCAATACAAAAAGCGTTTGAGCAGATTTATCTGAACATCCCTAAGGACAAGAGACATAAGGATGTCGTCGATTATCTGAACATGTATTTCAATGACAGGGAATTCAAACGAAACGTTGTCATCCTTCCAAAATCAGAATAGGAATATATCATAACCGCTAAATGTGATTTCAAAAGTGGTTTTTGAAGACACAAAGATTTAAAAATCATCATTAAAATTTAAGAATCATAAAAATCTTCTGAAATCACCTGCCGTTTTCGGGGCATTTCGCCACATTTTCAGGTTTTGCTCGAAAATTTTATATAGTATTGCAACCTTGATTGACGCACGGCCAGCCGGTTTACGACCGCCGATGTCAACGTCAACACTTTGTTTTAATCGAATAAATACTTAATTTTATGACAGAATTAGTCAAGGTTGGAAGCGAGGGCAAGTACATCGACCTGATGGTCGACTGGAGCTTCAAAAAGATTTTCGGGACGGAAGTCAACAAGGACATTCTCATCGAATTCCTCAAGGTGATTTTCCCGCAGTACGCAATATCGGACATCACATACGTTCCGACGGAGCAGTTGGGAATTATGGAGGATGACAGGAAGGCAATCTTCGACGTGTTGTGCCGGACTGAGGACGGAAAGACGTTTCTCGTAGAGATGCAGCGTGGTTATCAGAAGCACTTCTTCGAGAGGGCCCTGTTCTACACTTCATTCCCGATAATGAAACAGGGAAAGAAGGCATTGGCCGAAGAGGCAAGGGGGAACAGGCCGTGGGACTTCAGTCTGGACGGGGTATTCTTCCTGGGAATCCTGAACTTCAAGTATGAGGATGACGAGATGACGGAGCACCGGTACCGGCTGATGGAGGCGACTTCGAAAAAGCTGATGACGGACAAACTGGAGTTCGTCTTCGTGGAGGTGGAGAAGTTCGACAAGGGTGAGGATAAGCTGGAGACGGATCTGGACAAGTGGCTGTATCTGCTGAAGAACATGTCAAACTTGCTGGGACGCCCTGAGAGGCTGAGGGACAGGATATTCACGAAGCTCTTTGATGTTGCGGAGCTCGCCCAACTTGACGACGAGGATAGAACCAATTACATTAAATCCATGAATACTGAACGGGACACATACAATCAGATTGAGTACGCGCGTGAGACTGGACGTGAAGAAGGGCGTGAGGAAGGGCTAGAAGAAGGACACAAGAAAGGACATAAAGAAGGCAAAGAGGAAGGTCTCAAGGAAGGTCGCGCTGAAGGCGCAAAACAGACTAGTTTCGACATTGCCAAAAGAATGTTGGAAAAAGGGATTGACATTGAGACAATTTCAGAACTGACTGGTTTGACAGAAAAGGAGATTTCCGAATTGAACCGGATTAACGACTAAACGATGACAACCAGCATGGTTTTTTCCCCCCCCCCTGACCCCTTTGACACAGGTTCAATTTCGTTCGTTTTGGTACAACCACCCAAGCAAGCAGCCGCGATAACACATCCGGCAAAATAAAGTTTTCTCATTATCCGTGAATTTTAATCCCAATTCTCTACATCTACGTTAACAAGATCTTTAAGTCCGCCACCAGAAGGAGTGGTAACATATTCGGAAGTCGCGAAAGAAGAGGTAACCTCGACAGACAAGAACTCCATCAGCGGAGCTTCGTAAAGCTTCGTATTCATCTAACTTACTACTATATTGGTTTTTATATCTATTATATCAACCTTTTTATTAAAAAGGCGCGCAAGCTAGACATAATTTTTTATTCTGCAAAAATTAAATTGTTAAGATTTTATTTCATTTTTTCCTTTTCCGGAAACACATTTGAACTTGTAAACAAGCGTTCCGTTCACAGGCTGTCCGGAGCGGTCGTCACGTAACACCGTATAACCCGAAAGATACAGGATATCATCACCTTCCAGCCTGACATTCATCTTATAGAAATAACCTTGGCAGCGGCCGTCATCGGATACTTTTCCATAATAAGGGTCAATGCCCAGGTCATAATTTCCTGACGAGTCCACGGAGAATTTCGGCGTAAAAACACTCTTGTTCCAAAACGCGATTGAAGTGTTCAGGTAGATTTCTTCTATCAGCAGGCTGATTCTCACGGAAGTCCGATACGGCGCCGCCATATCTATCTCTATACCGATTTCATCTGTCAGGTCCGGCACCTCTTTCAATTCATCAAAAATCGAAGCGGAAGCCACGCCGTCGCCATTCAGGTCCACCGGAGCCCCGTCCCATTCCGCGCCGACGAGTTCATACTCACCGACAAGCCGGTCCATCGCGGCACGAGCCGCATCCGTCATATCATATACGACCTTATTCTTGTCACACGCTACCGCGGCCATAAGGGTCAATGCCAATGAAATGGCAAAATTTATCTTGTTCATTGTTGTTATCTCTTTTTAAGATCAATACAGAAATCCGCCGGAGTCATAATCGAAACCATGCCGGTACCGCCACTGACATTGCTCGGATAAGGAATTTCATCAATGAAGGTCCAGGAACCTTGCTCCGAATTGTCGAATGCGTAGTCGTTCATATAAGTATAGGTGCTTCGGGACATTGACAATACACGGAAACAGATTTTCCCGTACTCGGCCGGCACATATTCGTCACGCGACCATGAATTCGGATAATAATTATGCAGGAGTGTCTTTTCCACAGCCAGTTTCAATGTATATTCCTTGTCAGCGAAAGTATTGTCCGTAAACAAGTTATATTCATTGGCATAATAATTATTCGCATCACTGGAACTGTCCTCCATACCGATTTTAAGATTCCTGTACAGCAGGCTTTCATACTTGTTGTCGAACTTGATGTCACTGTATCTGCTGCACAAGAACTGGCCTTCCACGTAAGGACTGCCGGACGGCACTTCAGAAGCCCTGTACTCTGATTCATAAGACATTACCATACGGTAGAAATTGCTTTCTCCGGCAACGTCCTGCAGATGGACCTTGGTCATATAGAAACCGACCAGCTCGCCTCCTTTGTTCTTCGCCATGAATGAAGTCGTGTCCACTGCATTGACAACAGGAGCATTGGGAGCGACAGCGACCGCCTCGGCATGGGCATCGCCGGCATCGACCGTGATCCTGACCTCGTCACCGGCATTGAAAGGGGCCTTGAACCGGATGGCATTGGCATTGTACGAGAACCGCTCCGGCTCGGTCACCTTGTCCGTAGACGCCACCAGATTGCCGTTCACGTAGCATTCAAGATGCGCCGATTCGACGGGTTTTACATCGTCATACATGCCCCAGGTAAGGAAAACCGTATGCAGCGTGTCGCCCGCCACCAGATTGCCGTTCACCACGAGCATCTTCTCCGGGCCTTCCCGGCGCAGGTCAATGTATTCCTCACATGCGACCGACATCATTGCCGCAATCATTATCAATATTGACTTTTTCATGATTTCTAGAACTTGAAGGTGTAACTGAAAGAAGGAAGGAACAAGAGGAAGGTCTTCTTGCTCAATGCCGGGGTATACGTGGTTTTCCCGGTGTCCGGGTTCTTCACTTCCCTGCTGTCCAAAGTCACCCAGTTAGGATTTTTGGCGCCATAGGCATTGTACATTCCGAAGTTCCAGATACGCTCGCCATGACGTTTCTTCTTGTGGATATTGACGCTGAAATCTAGCCTGTGGGACGGCTGAAGCCTGTAATTGTTCCTGCTGGAAATATAGTCCACCATTGACATACCCTTTCCGTCCGGAGAGAGTGTAACTGTCGACCTGGTGGAGACCGTCATCCAGTTTCCGGAGGCAATGGTCCATATTGCGCTCAGGTCCACTCTTTTACCGAGTTTCTGGTTCAGGCTGACGCAGAAGTTGTGCCTGCGGTCATAAACGAACGGGAAGCGTTTTCCATTGTTGATGGTGCCGTCGCGGAAGATGCGGTCGGTCTTGGACAATGTATATGAGACGGTTCCGGTGGTGCGGCCAAGTGTCTTCTGGACATAGAGTTCCACACCATAGGACTGTCCCTGTCCCATCTCGACGTTTTCTTCCCAGTCGGCAGCCGAGGAGAATGACATCTTTCCGTCTTTATATTCAAGGACATTGTTCATCCGCTTCCAGTAACCCTCCACCGAGAATTCCCATCCTTTCAGGCCGCTGTAATATGTGCCGAGCGAGACGATGTCCGATGTTACCGGCTTGATGTTCTTGGTAATAGGCACCCAGAGGTCTGTAGGAAGGCTGAGGTTGCCCGATGTGAGCTGATGCACGTATTGCGACATCTTGGAATAAGCCGTCTTGACAGCCCAGCCCTTTCCGAATGAGACCTTGACCGCGGCACGTGGTTCCGGACAGAAATATGTACGACCATTGACCAGGAACAGGCTCAGGTGCAATCCCGGATTGAATGATACATGCTCCCCGAAGGTCATGTCATCTTCAATATAGGCAGAAAGTTCATTGCCATAAAGGTTCGGGCTGGCGTCGTTCACCTTGTCGCTTTTTTCTTCCTTGCCGTCAAGGTTGTTGAGACTGCGCGAGCGTTCCACTTCCGGGCGGTAAAGGTGATTCACGAATTCGCCGCCGAATTTTATCAGGTGCGAAGGCGCCGGAACATAATCGAAGTCAATTCTCGCGCCCAGGTCACGGATGCCTGACGTATAGGAATACCTGTACTGCTTGTCATAGTTCTCCGTTTCCGATTTCAGAAGTTCCCTAGTATTGGTGACCATGTTCATCTTATATGTATTCCACGAAACCGAGGTATTTGCAAACAGCTTGCTGCTGAAGACATGGTTCCACCTTACCGATGCCAATGTGTTGCCCCATTTGAGGTTCATTTTCGTATTCTCCTCTTCGTACTTCGTATATGGCTCATAGTCAGGGCCATAATATCTCGAACTGGATTTGTCGGAATCAGAGTATCTGAAATAATCGCGTCCTGTATAGAATCCCACGAAGATCTTGTCCGAGTCGCTGAAACGATGGGTTACCTTGGCATTGATATCATAAAACGCGTAATTGGCAGGGCTTCCGCAGGCCTTTATCAGTCTGTCGAACAGGAAAGTGTGCATCCCGCGCGCGCTGAAGGACCAGGTGGTGTTTTCGCCGGCTATAGGGCCTTCGAAGTGGAGTTTTTCCGAAAGGAGTCCTGCTGATACCGAGCCGTGAAATCCCTTGGTATTGCCGTCATTGGTCCTGACGTCGACTATACTGGATACTCTGCCGCCATATCTTGCTGGGAAAGAGCCTTTGTAGAATGTAACTTTCTTGACCGCTTCAGGCGTGAAGACCGACAGCAGGCCGAGCAGATGGCTGACATTGTAAAGCGGTGTTCCGTCGAGCATCATAAGGTTTTCGTCCGCTCCACCGCCCCGCACATAGATTCCGGAAAATCCTTCCATGCCGCTCTGCACGCCAGGCATCAGTTGAATGGTCTTGATGACATCAGGTTCGCCCAGCACCACCGTCATATTCTTGATCATCTCCTGAGGGATTTCCAATGCGCCCATATAGGTGGACTGTATGCCGGCGTCCTTTCGTGCCACAATAGTCGAGGCTTTCAGTGAAGCCGCCTGCGCCAATGAAATGTTTACAACAGTATCCCGCTGTAGGTCAATGCTTTTCTGCAAATCAGCGCATCCGACGTAGGAGTATGTCAGGTCAATGTTTCCGCATGGGATGGTGATCGTATAGTATCCGAATTCGTTGGTGACTGCGCCAATGATTCTGGAGTTTGCCCTCGATTTGTCATTTGTTGCCGCTGAGGCATTCGCCCCGGGTGTCGCCGCGGAAGCTTTCGTCCCCGATGCAGCATCCGTAATCGTCACCATCACTCCCGCTCCAATGAGCGTTTCCCCAGTAGCTGCATCCCGGATATATCCGCTGACTGTACACTTGTTCTGGGCAGCCAGATTGACAGCAAAAATGACGGCCATCGCCGCCAATGTAAATTTTCGCATTAAAGAATATTTGTTTGAGGATTCCTTAGCTAGCAATCCTTTTCATTATAACCAATCCACACTCTCCCCCCCCCTCTCATCCATCCATACAAAGATGCAACTCACACAAGTATTGTTGCATTTTTATACATATTTCCCGGTATTGTTGTTTAATATCGTCGCAAACGGACACATTCGGTGCAAGTTAAAACGTTTTCTCGGAACAAAACGCATCACACAAGCACACCTGGTATCGTCTAAAACGTTTTCGCGGTACAAAATGAACCATGTAAAATGGTTCCAAAAAATGAACAACCAGAGTAAACTCATTTCAGGGAAAGACTCCAATCGAAGTCAACCAAAATCAGGAAATGACACCGAAACGGATCACAGAAAAAGTACACGTGGCAAAAAAGCCCGATATAAGCACAGGATGCAATGTCGATGTATTTTCTTGCATCAATTGACGAAATTACAATTCGTCATTGCTCAGCTTGGACATTTGCTCTATAATGGCCATGTCCATATAATTCAAAACGACATAGCGTCGATACTCGCCACCATTGGATTTACCTCTAATATTCGACAAAGTCAGTGTAATATTATTGTTTCCGACATAACTGACGGAGTTTCCGTCTTCATCTGACTCGTCATCCTTCTCTCCATATTTATTTGCTAATCGTTCCTTGTATAACTTATATACTCTATTCAATTCATTTTTATCATCTGACAAATAATCAGTCAAACTAATTTCGACTCTTAGTTCATAGAAAGCTCCTTCGTCGTTCATTCTGAACGTTCCAAAATCCCAAGTCCGTCCCGCAAACATCAAATCCTTAAACGTGACAACTTTACCATAAAAGTCATTATTTTCTGAAATAAATGTTCCCTTATATCCAACTGCGGTTTTTATTGAGGAGGAGTTCTGACGTGAGCCCATTTTCATACTGAAAAATGTATCCTGAAGAGTTGGCAATGCAGCATTTAGCATATCTGAATAAATCAAAGACATTGACAGATATGCGACTGATACAACGTCATTATCTTCAGCCTTTTGGTGCACAACCATAACGGCACTACCTTCCTCACTCATGCTGATTTTAGCATCGGTATGAGTATCTGGATTCGAAGAGTCCATCAGTTTATACTTTTTAGAAAGTTCTTCACATAATTCATTATAAATACTATCTAGTGTCTGCCCTGCGGGGATATTTTTATCAAAGGCAAATAGAAGGCCCCCGAAAATGTTCGAATTCAGAGTGAGTACAATCATAGACGGATAAAGCCTATCACCGTAAGTGACATTTTGAAAAGTATATCCTTTCCATGTGATAGAGCTGAAATCTATGGAATCTTTTGCTCCAAGATAAATTCCGTCATCACCTATGCGAGATTTGATTTGTTCCAATGTATACGAATCACCAAATCTCAATCCGAAAAATTCATCTGGGATTGTTTGTTGGGCGTTCGCAATGACCGAAAGCGCAAACAACGCGACAACAATAATATACTTTTTCATACCAGTATGATTATTAATAGTTCTTTTAAATATAGGGATTAATCTGACCATTCATGCATCTACAGATACTTGATATAACATCATTGTGCAAATCTACGATCACGAAGAGTCTTGCATAAGACGATAACCGTTCTCACCAGACAGTTCTCCTCTCAGGTTATAAAAACAGGCCTATCGAACTCTCACTCCTGTAAAAATATCCACGCTATTTGAAAAGTTCCGAATGGGAACCCAACCTGACCAACCTAATCTGGTTTTCTGTTTCATCAAGCCAAATAAGCAACGTGTCACTTTCAATATGGCATTCCATGAATCCACGATATTCTCCTATCAGCATATGCGGCTTATATTCTTTTGGAACAATACCGTTTTCTTTAAGCTTAGAAAGTACCTCCTTCAACTGCGCTATTTGCTTCGGCTTGTTCTGATATCTTTTAAGATCTTTCTTGAACTGCTTGGATATCTTCAACTCCCACATACCACCACTATTTCAATTATTTCAATGATTCCACATACTTCTCAAAATTATCCAAATCAAGTGTTTCGAGATTCCCGTTTCCCTTTGCATCCTTCATTGCTGTCAAAGTCTCCTCATTAGGTTCCCTATATACTGCGTCCAAAAGGACACTCTCAACAAAATTGTTCAGACTCCTGTTTTCCTTCTTTGCAGCCACTTTAAGTCTATCAAGAAGATCAGTCCTAAGCCTGAATGCCGTCTGTTTTCTATCAACTGCTACAGTATTCATAATCCTTTTCATTATATATTATATCACAAATATATAACATGTGTATAACAAAAACAAATTCTTCGGAAAAGCCCGGCGGGGGTGGAGCCTCTGGAGGCATGGTCGCCCATGACCTTGTGAATGGGTGGCAGGTGACAGCCTGACGGGATGAGCGAAGCGAACCTCTCGTGAACCTCCTCAGCCACAAATATATACAGAAAACGGAGACCATTTCTGATCTCCGTTTGAGTGCTCCCTTAGGGGCTCGAACCCTAGACCCCAACATTAAGAGTGTCGTGCTCTACCAACTGAGCTAAGGAAGCAAAACCCTCGCCAAATATGCGAGGGACTTCGAGGTGCCAAGCAGAATCGAACTGCTGTACTTGGTTTTGCAGACCAATGCCTAACCGCTCGGCCATAGCACCATTGCTTTGGGAATACAAAGATAGGTATATTTTTCTTCTTTCCAAAACTTTTCCGGACTTTTTGCTCTTTTATGCCATTTTTATGAAACAATTATGGCATTAGAGTAAGTCCTACGCAAGATTTCGACTACTTCTTAGGAATCTTCAGAACCATGCCAGGCTTTATAGCAGTGGAAATTCCATTGAACTTCATGATGTCGTCAGCACTGATTCCCGGATACGCCTTGGCAATACTATATAAGGTATCGCCTTTCTTCACCGTATAGATAGTATAACCGGAAACACCTGCCGACTTCGAAGACGAAGTTCCGCTTGCAGAAACCGCCCCTGATCCGGACTTTGCAGCGGCTGATTGTTTAGACGAGGTCGCAGAACCTGACTTGGCAACGGACTGCCGTGAAGTGACCGAAGACTTGGCCGTCGATGACGAAGCCGGTTTGGCTGTCGACACAGGACCGCCACCCTTGCCATAAATCACAAGCACCTGGCCAACACGTAAATTATTGCTCTTCAGATGATTCCACTTCTTTAGCTGGGAAACTGACACATGATATCTTGAAGCAATCCTTCCGAGATAATCACCACTCCTCACTCTGTATGTAATCCTGTTACCATTACTTGAAGAAGCGATGTTCTGCAAAGTCGCAGGATTGAACAACTCCTTCGCCCTGTGAGTATAGACAGAATCCTCCACCTCAATGAACTTGCCGGAATACTGCAAAGGCAAACGCAGAATATACTCCTTCTCATTTCCCGGAATAATATCATGCACATACTGAGGATTGAGGTTTCGGAGCTCATCCACAGAAATGCCGGTCAAATCATGAATCTGCTGGAAATGAAGCATGCGATGAATCAGGAAAGTGTCCAGATGAGCCGGCATCTGAACCGGATCAGGCACAATGCCATGCTCCTTGTAATAAGAGAACGCATACATTGCACCGACAAAAGCCGGAACATAGCCCCTGGTCTCACGAGGAAGATACTCATACACCGACCAGAAATCCTTGTTGCCACCGCAACGGCGAATCGCCTTGTTAACATTGCCTGCACCGCAGTTGTATGACGAAATCGCAAGATTCCAGTCTCCGAAAATCCTGTAGGCATCATACATGTATCTTGCGGCCGCGTCAGCAGCCTTGAAAGGGTCAAGCCTCTCGTCCACATAAGAATTGATCTCGAGGCCATAATTCTTCGCAGTAGTGTACATGAACTGCCACATACCCTTGGCACCGGCCCTGGATACTGCTATCGGATTGAGGGCAGACTCAATGACAGCCATATATTTCAATTCATCCGGCATGCCGTATCTGTCCAAAGTCTGCTCGAAAATCGGGAAATAATAACGTGACAATGCCAGCATCTTGGCCATCTTGGTAGGCATCTTGTCAGAATAGAGAATGATATAGTTACGCACCGTCTCATTATACGGCAGCGTAATATATGAATTCATCTTCGCAAGACGCTCCATGAAAACCTTGTCAGGGACATTCGACGTAAACTTGACAGAATCCATATTGTAACTGCCCTCGTCACTGGTCCTTGCCTGACGATGAAGATACCAAAGATTCAGCAGACTGTCAGTCACTTCCTGAGAATAAGTCTCCGGAGCAACACCATCCAGAAGAGAAAACGACTTTCCTCCATCTGTATATTCCTCCTCAACGTACGCAGTATCCCGAAAAGAATCGATCTCAAGCATGAGAGAATCCAGCATTGACCTTAGACGTATATTCTCATTGATCAATTCCTTCTTCGACTTTTTCTGTCGGATTCCTGAAAAAAGATTCTGCGCGGAAGCACTCTCACAGGAGGGCCCGAAAACAACAGCCGCTACCACAGCGGCGGTAGAAAAAAAACTGTATAATTTCATTGACAATTAACTCTTTACAAACTCATATCTTTTTCGGCAGTTTCGGATTTCAATGTTATGCGAACATCAGAACCTGAATCCGATGCTAAGACCGAAAGCTTCAGAACCGGAGACCGTCGGACGACTGAAGCCACTTCTGCCCGAATAACCTCCCGTATTCATGGCATAACCCATGTCAGGAGAAATCATCGTCGGAGAAACACTCATCGAAATATCGTCACCAAGTTCAAAATTCTGCATATAGGAAAAGACATTCGCGTCAATGATCTGAAGCAGATAAAAACCTGCCAATGCCACGACGAAATAATCCCGATACCTTCTATAAACATCCCTGTAATACTTTGCTGTAGAAGCAGATACAGGACCATCATAAGTGGAATTCTCGGCAGTGGCGGCATTATAGATTCTCTTATAACGCAAATAATTCGTATTGTTCGTAATCAGAAAATGGGCGGAACACATGAGCCCCGTATAATAAATCGGTATCTTCCAAAACTCCCCGTTGTATGCCTGTCCGAGACCAGGAAGAAGCGCCGAGTAGAGAGTTGCCTTTCCGGCCTGCGGATACGTTCCTTTCTTATAGTTTCCGACACCGTCAAGCAACGAGCCCCAATAAATCAGCCCCGTTCCCAGAAAGCACAAATTGCTTATCGTCTTGTCACGACTGTTTCCATCCACATTGTATTGATGCCTGAAATATATTCCGGCACCGGCAGTCGCAGCTATTCCGCCATATATGACAGGCAGTTTCCAATACTGTTTGTTGTACATCTGCTGCGCTCCCACGAAAACGGTGGAACCGGCAAAAAGGACACCTATGCGCGCATCCCTCTTATGCCGCACTCCCCCGAAAAACTCTTTGAAGGTGAATGCGGCATCTGTAGAATCTCTGGCTGTAGAATCACTCTCATCATTATAGTTCTGAGTGAAAGCCTTCTCCTTGAACTGAGCCCTCGCATTGAACGAAAACGACAGCAGGAACAAGCACAGCAGAGCCAGTATGTGATATTTTCTTTTAGACATCGGCAGCAAATCAGATATTTGAATCCTCAAGAGCCTTGAGAAAACGGCTGATTTCCGCGTCAGAGTCAAAATGAATCGTCATTGTACCCTTTCCGGATTCAGTTCTTTTCAGGCTGATGCTCTTATCAAAAAACTTGCCGATATGCTCAAGAACTTTATAATAATCGTCCGGAAGAGCAACTTCTTTCTTCTGCGGCTTGGCAGGACTTCCCTGCAATTCCTTGATCTTGTCCTCCAACTGTCTCACCGACAGGCCATGTTTAATCACAAGATCACACAACTGCTCCTGAAGAGTCTGGTCAGCCACGCCAAGAATAACTTTTGCATGACCTACACTTAAGAGACCGACCTTCAAGTCATGCTGAACCTTAGCCGGCAATTTCAGAAGACGAAGATAATTGGTTACCGACGCTCTCTTCTTTCCCACTCTGTCAGCCATCTGCTCCTGAGTCAGACTGCATTCATCGATAAGACGCTGATAACTCATGGCCACCTCGATAGGATCCAGATTCTCTCTCTGGATATTCTCCACAATCGCCATCTCCAGCATTCCTTGGTCATTGGCATCCCTGATATATGCAGGAACCATCGTCATTCCGGTCATCCTGCAGGCCTTGAAACGACGTTCACCACTGATAATCTGATATCTGTTGTCAGATTTCTTTCTGACTGTGATAGGCTGGATAAGTCCGAAAGTACGGATCGACAACGCCAATTCCTCCAGAGCCTCCTGATCAAAAGACATTCTCGGCTGGAAAGGATTCGGTTCAATCATATCTACCGGGATGCGAAGCACATCAGCAGTGTCCTGAGGCTCTTTTGTCCCCACGACCTCCTTATTGACATATCCGACCGGACTGCGCAACGACTCAAGGTCCCCTACATCACCAAGCAGCGCCCCGATGCCTCTTCCAAGTCCTCTCTGTTGTTTACTCATGTCTTACACTATTTATTTCATTTTTCTCCAGAACCTCTTTCGCGAGATTCAGGTAATTCGTAGTTCCGTTGCTCATGATGTCATACAGAATAATCGGCTTGCCATGGGAAGGAGCCTCGCTGAGGCGGATGTTTCTCTGAATTATGGAATTGAACACCATATCCTTGAAATGTTCCCGAAGCTGGTTCAGCACCTGTGTATGCACCTTCGTACGGCCATCGAACATCGTAACCACAAATCCTTCTATTGTCAATGCCGGATTCACGCCATTCTGAACCAATCTGATGGTCTGGAGCAACTTTCCGAGTCCCTCCAACGCAAAGAACTCCGGCTGAACAGGAATCATCACCGAATCCGCAGCAGTCAGCGAATTGACAGTAATGAGCCCCAATGAAGGAGAACAGTCTATAATAATATAATCATAGTCATCGCGGACCGGTTCAATAGCTTTCTTCATGATGGACTCACGCTCCTCAGCCTCAAGCATCTCTATCTCGACTCCGACAAGGTTAATATGTGACGGCACCATCTGGAGATTGGCAATCTCTGTCTGAATCAACGCGTCACGGATACCTATCTCTCCGATAAGTACCTCATACAAAGTCCGTTTTCTGTCATCCTCAGGAGAGAAGTTGAGTCCGGATGTGGTATTGGCCTGCGGATCCGCATCAATGATGAGGACCTTTTTCTCAAGGACAGCCAAAGACGCCGCAAGATTAATCGCAGTCGTAGTCTTTCCGACTCCTCCCTTCTGGTTCGCTATTGCTATGATCTTTCCCATCTTTTAAATTCTATAAGGCATACCGCAACAACGTGAACATGTCGTCCGCACACCATCATTTAATCATGTAAAGTTCACAAAATTAATAAAATAATCGATACCCCCTGCGAACTGTTGATAACTTTTCTTTTACACAGGGTCCACATCCAGCGCAACATGCCCATTATAAGCATGTTGGGTCTCGAAAGCCTTCACGATATCCACAAGTTTCCGTTTATTGTCAGACAGCGCACCGTCCTTCCTGAAACTTACACGTAGATGCCTCACGAATATATCTGACTGCCTGTCCACAGCCGGCGGGTAAGGACCGACGACAGAAACCGGCTGGGCAAACGTCTGCACAAATCCTGACATGGAAATACCAAAAGCATTGACAATGGCAGAATATAACATTCGCGAGAGCTTTTCCAGTCTCGCTTCATTGGCGTCCTTCACGATTACCCGCACAATTCTCGAAAACGGGGGATAACCGAAGGCCTGGCGTTCGTCCATCATTGACTCTATCAATGCTTTTCTTTCAGACTCCGAGGCAAGACTCATTACGCCATCCTCGTTTTCATGCGAAAAAGCCTGATATACAGGATGATCCGGACGCGATGTCTGTATAACCAAAATTCCTTTCTGACCACGCCGTCCTGTCCTTCCCCGGAATTGCTCCAGAAGTTGGAACGCCCTTTCGTCCGCTCTGAAATCCTGCTGGCCCAAAAGTGAATCCGCCATAAGCACGGCCACAAGCGAGAGACCATCAAAATCAAAGCCCTTCGTAATTATCTGAGTCCCGACAAGTATATCGATTTTTCTGTCTGCAAAATCCCGGATTATCTCCGATTCCTTGCCTGCAACAGCGGCCGTATCACTGTCCAGACGGGCAACCCTGGCCTCCGGGAAAAGATTGGACACCTCTTCCTCAATCTTCTGCGTACCGGCGCCCAACGCCTCCATTGTCCCGCCGCATTTGGCGCACTTCCCCGAAAATGGTGTTCTCCAGCCACAGTAATGACACAATAGAATCCCCTCCTGACGATGCCAGCTCAGCGGCACATTACAATGCAGACAACGCGGGATATCCCCACACGCAGTGCATTGGACAGCAGGAGAATACGCACGTCTTGCACGAAGAAGCAGAACCTGTCCGCCGTCCGCCAGAGCCGTTCTGATACGCTGAATGAGCTTAAAAGAGAAATTCCCCGCCATTCCCCTCTTTCTCCTTTCCGCAGAAGTGTCAATGATTTCCACATCCGAATCGGACGCGCCGTAATATCTTTCCGGAAGATCGACTTTCTTCATCCTCCCGATTCTGCAATTGTAGAGGGACTCCAGCGAAGGAGTTGCAGTCCCGAGGATAATCTCCGCCCCGTAAATACGGGCCAGCATCAATGCAGTATCCCTTCCGTTGTATCTTGGTGCCGGAGCGTCCTGCTTATACGAGGTATCATGTTCCTCATCCAAGATTATCAATCCCAGGTCATGGTGAGGCAGGAATATCGAAGAACGCGTACCAAGCACTATGTAATTTCCCGAACGGATCTCTGACGCGACATCTTCCCTCTTGGCAGCAGTAACTTTCGAATGGAAAGTGAACAGATATGCTCCGAAAATACGCCTGAGCCTTTCTTCCAGTTGCCTGCTGACTGCAATCTCAGGAATCATGTAAAGGACATTCTTCCCCTGACGCATTGTTTCCAATGCCAGTTTCACATATATTTCAGTCTTTCCGGAGCCCGTGATTCCATTGAGAAGGACAGGCAGATGCTCCTGAAATGCAGATTTCACTGCCGAATATGCATCATTCTGCGCAGCGCTCAGCGACACATCATATGAGGATTCGAAGCATCGCACATTGTCCGGACCTGACACTTTCTCATCCTCCAGCATTGACATGGACTGCTCCACAAGCGAAATCTGGGCCGCATATTTTTCCGCCTCATCCGAAAACTTCTTCTTCGAAGAATCTGACTTCGCGCGTTCTGCCGCCGCCCGCTTTTTTTCAAGAAAAGCGGAAAGCCTATCCTTCCGGGACGCAAGCGCCTGAAGTTTCCTGTCAATGACAGAGAGACGCTTCTCCTCACGTTTCGCATCTGCAACTTCCTTATCCACTTTCAGTTGCGGATAAGCTGCCTTAAAAACCTCGCCCACGGTACAGAGATAGTATCCGGAAACAAAACGCCACAATTCAAGCTCATTGGCAGTAATCGTCTCCAGTCCCCTTTCCAATGACAAGACGGCATTGATTTTACCCTCCTCAACGTCAGGTTCAATACAGGCCGCGCTGATCACGCCAAGATACTCCTTCCTTGCAAACAGGACAGAAACCCTCATTCCCACGGCAATTCCGCCCCGCGCCATCTCAGCAGGGACATAATAATACGGCTCCCAGTCAAGTCTGAGCGGGAGTATGACTCTTATATATGTTCTGTCCTTCAACATGTTTATTATGCGAATTTACAAACATTTTCACTGAATTTACTATATCTTTGCCGAGATTAAACGGCCGGTCATTAACCGGCAACCATAAAGACGGACAGAAAATGAAAGATGAAAACATGCAGGTATTACCTGAAGATTTGCTTAAAATTCTAAGCATCAGCACATCAGCATCACAGGAAGATTTGGCAACCGACGACTGGGACAGCGACTACAACTGCAGTTATAGCGCCGACGGCCTCAAACTGCTCGATGCAGAGAACTTTCCCGATGAAGTAAATGTCCGCGAAGGTACCAGAATAATCTGCGACAATGTTTTCTCCTTCCAGCCATACATGGCTGAAGACCGTCCTATAGGCAGTGAAATCCCAGAAGAAGAAAGAGTTTCATTTCTGGACAAGATTCATATGCCTGACTCATTGGAACATATCGGCGAAGCTGCATTCAAGGAGTGCGGCTGGGTCAAGAGATTCGGTCTCCCGAAATCCCTCCTTACCGTCAGGGACGAGGCATTCTATGGCTGCTGGGAACTCGAGCAGATAGGTTTCCCCGCATCTCTCAAAGCCATCGGAGAACGTGCATTCTTCGAGTGTTTCTCTCTTGAGAAAGTAAGGATAAACAAAGGACTCAAACTGATAGGCGCCGAAGCATTCTCATTTTGCGAATCCCTTAAGGAAATCACTCTGCCGGAAGGACTTATAGCCATCGGCCCCGACGCTTTCTACGGATGTACCAAACTCAGGAAGATTTTCATTCCGAAAGGAACCTCAGACATATACAAGGAGATCTTCCCCGAGAAGCAGCATCGCTATCTCAAGGAGGTTTAACGTAACCGGTATTGCTACTGCCGCAGTTCCGGCCATACACGCTAAAAGTCATAAGTAATCTGCATTTTAAGTTCAGCCTTGGCCGGACGCCACTTTGTTTGTCCTGGACTAAGCCACGGGGTATCCGTATATCCCGTTCTAATATATGCCTTGACGGCATCATTCTTCCTCAAATGGAATTTGAGCCGTGCCACTAATGACAAGGAGTAACCCCGCCCATAATACGCAGGAACATTGAAAGACCCCGGCGCATCACGTTCGTAGCAATACAGACGGCCGTCCCAGCTGTCGGCGGCAAACATTGTCCCACGCAAGAAAACGGCCCCGATCCGTCCGGAATAACTTTCCTCGACATAGCCCAGTCCGGACAACTTATCCGTCAACGCCGCATAGGCCCGGACTACCGTATTCCACTTCCCGGCATTGACCTTCAAATCAGCACGCAAATCCAGCCGGTTCGTGTTCCCGTAAGACTTCCAACGTTCTGTGACCCTCAAATCCAGATTAACAGACTCAGAGAGCCTCAAAGGGCTGGACAACAACACCTTGACCTGCTTCCTGTCCTTTTCCGGGACAAAAGCATAGTCTACACTCAGTTCATACGACTTGAATGAAATTCCGGCCGCTGCACCATGTTCCCCACCCTTGCCGGAAAACGCACGAACCGGAGCCGTAAAAGACAAATCATACTCCGAAGGGATATATCTTCCAGCCAGTGCCAATTTCCACTCCCCTGCCGGAAACATGAAGCCTCCTGTCAATGCCGGTTTCACATTACAGATATCCATGGCTGCCTCACCGAAAATCTCGACTCCCCGGATACAGAATCTTGCATCTGCGGAGACTTTTGTCAATGGCAACACCACCTTATCCCCGACACAAAACACCTCTATCCCTGCATTGGCCTTTCCCATAGACTTCGCATTTTTTAAATTGCAAAGTGCTGTAAGTGAGACTTGTCCATGTCTAAAAAAACATGCAGCATTCATTCCGGGCAGCAAATCCAATTGCAGTTTCGATCCGTTTTCACACCAGTCTCGGAACCCGGGTGAACCCAAGAACACAGATATTCCGAAACGTCCGTAATCAAGTTCCGCAGCGGCTCCCCTGAGACTGGAGGATGAAGATGCCGACATTGACGGAGAGATGCCTGTAGGCCTTTTCCAGAAGGAACGGGGTCCGGAAACCCCTGTCATGGCGAATCCACTCCACAGGGCAAGGCCCTGACCGAATCTGAGGGAATAGTCACCTACGACAAGACGGGACAGGTGCCTCCTCCCGAAATAAGCGCCATGCACGGTATATGCAGACGGCCACGGGACATCGTCCGAATATGTCCTTTTCAATGACAGACCTGCAGACCATCGTCCTTCAGCCCCCGTCCTGAACTTTTCATAATGGGACCATGAATAATCAGGAGACTTCCCGTCGAAAGGTATTGACAACTTGTTCAATTCATTGATTGTCAATGAGTTCCGCACAGGTGTCCGATAATCCGAGGACTTCCCCGGCAAAGAGTGCGACTCCAATGATATGAACCATCTCAGCGCTTCCGCCGTCTCTTTTCCGAAACCATCGACAGCCCCAAGTTCCGATATAGACAAGACATCCCCACTTCGCGCCCTGTAATCCAACAGAGATACAATCTGGTACATTGACATGAGCCCGGACGACTCCAGCACATTCCTTCCGACAAGATTGATCGGAACAGGATGCTCCGCAAGGTCCCACCATTTTTCCATTTCCTCTTCCGGAATCTGCTCCAGCTCAGACACGCCGGACAAATAGGCTGCAGCTTCCGGAACGGAAGACACGACATTGACAGGCTGAGACATTGACCGTCCCTTCCCGTCTCCAACTATTTCGCGCTGTCCTTGTGAAAACGCCCGCGACTGCAGGCACATTGACATTGACAGCAAGACTACAACACAAATTCGTATTCTCATACGGCCATTTTTTGTGGCCGTTCTACCCGAAGTCCTGCTTTACGCCGCAATATAGGAATTATTTTTCTTTGTTGGAATTTTTATAGTAATTTTGTGTCCTTGAATAAAAAGCAACATGAGCAAGATTACTTTATTCGACAAAACCTTCAGACCTTTCATTCCCAATGAGGAACTGGAAAAGGCCATTGACAAGGTGGCAGACCACATAAACGCAGACTTCAGCGACTCCAAGGAGCCTGTCGTCCTGCTCTGCATCTTGAACGGTTCGATAATGTTCACTGCCGAACTGATGAAAAGGCTGTCATTCGACTGCCAACTCGTTTCCATGAAATTGTCTTCGTACTGCGGTACCGAGAGCACCGGAAACGTCAAGCAGGTCATGGGCATGACCGGTAATATAGAAGGCAAGCATGTGATTATCGTCGAAGATATCGTTGATACAGGCAACACAATCGTAGATTTGACTCGTATTGTAAAGGAAAAAGGCGCATTGGACTGCAAAGTCTGCACCATGCTTCTCAAGCCAGAGGTCTATAAGAAAGATGTCAAACTCGACTACGTGGCAATGGAGATTCCGAACAAGTTCATCGTCGGATTCGGACTGGACTACAACGAGCTCGGCAGAAACTATAAAGACATTTATATCCTCGACGAGGATTAAGAGCCCCGTCACAGGCAAGGTCAATGTAACTGCATGTTTTGCAACGGCTTGCAGATTATAAAAATGTGCATAAACCGAAGTATAACTCAGGATGCGCACGCATCCGGCAAATTATAGTAGAACTACAAATGAAGTATTACATTCTTTTCGGGCCTCCGGGAGCAGGTAAAGGCACCCAGGCTAGCGCAATGGTAGAAAAATACAATCTCTGCCACCTTTCTACAGGCGAATTGCTCCGTAAGGAGATTGCAGAGGGCACTGAACTTGGCAAAAAGGCTAAAGCCCTTATCGATGCAGGTTCTCTCGTTCCTGATGAGGTTGTAGAGGGCATGATTGACAATGCTTTCAAGACTATCAAGGGTGTTTCAGGTTTTCTTCTCGACGGTTTCCCGAGAACTATTGCCCAGGCAGAGGTTCTGGACAAGATGCTTGCAGCTGGAAACGAGGCTGTGACTTCTGTCATTTCAATCATGATTCCTGACGAGATGATCAAGGAGCGTATCCGCCACAGAGCTTCTATCGAGGGTCGTGCCGATGACGCAAAAGAGGAGACTATCAACAATAGAATCAAGACATACCACGAGAAGACCGAGCCTCTTATCGAGTTTTATAAGAAGGCCGGCAAATATGAGGAAATCGACGGCACAGGCACTATCGACGCTGTCCGCGAAACAATTTTCTCTGTAATGGACAAATTCTAGTATCCGGAACATACTACGTATTGAGGCTGCCTGAACACTCAGACAGCCTCAATTGTATTACTTCATTTCCAACTCGTTCACAATCACTTCGGCAGCGGAAAGCGCCCATGAAGGGAAATTGTCATCACGATGGAACTTGCCGCCATTGGCAAAATCCAGCAGAACGGACAAATCAAATTTCTCGGCCTCTACAGCAGCACAGAAGCGGGTCGCGTCATAAGCATTGCACTTCTGCTCGATATGGGAAGGAACCATCATCAGAGGCTTGCCGAGATACATGGCTTCACAGATGGACTCGAATCCGGCAGTAGAAGCATAGGCATGGCACCCGGCCATCTGACGGAGGAACTCCTTGTCATCAAGGTAATAAAAACGGAGAGTATCATCCACAATCTTGACAGGAGCCTCATCGGCATTGTCCCAGAAAAACCGGAGAGAGACATCCGGATGTTCACGATGCCAGGCATTGACCTCCTCCGCAAAACCGGCATTGAGCATATATCCCAATATATAGCCTCCATCCCTGAACTCGGGACTTTCGCGATAAGCGAGAACCTCAGGACGAAGCAGTGGCGGAACCACCTTTATCCGGCCGTCATCCGGCATTGGCCTGAATGACAGTGCCAGAAGTTTGGATGCACCATTGGCAATCGCGCGAGAAAAAAGATTCAATCCCAGATGTCCTTCGTAACCAAACTCCGGGATATGCATATCTTTATGAAGGAACAGGAACTGGTGCCCCACACAGACCATAGGAATTTTCTCATCGGTCAATTTATATGCAACCGTACCGAGCAATTCGTAAAAATTCACGATAACGTCAGCACCGCTTTCCTTGATATGAGTACGAATCAATGATATAGAAGGTATGAATTTCGGAGAAATCGCAATATTCAGAAGTACGGACTTCAATGCATCAGGCCGCTTGTCGCCTGTTGCAGATACGAAATTCACTGATTCAAAATAAGTTATCGGGGCACTTACACCTTGCGTAAAAAATGCAGGAAGAATCCTGGATTCACTCTTTCCGACAAGCATTCCGACCACCTGATGACCTCTGGAAACCAGAAGCCTTTCCATCGTCATAGCCTGCGTAAGATGTCCTCTGCCCTCTCCTTGTATTATAAACAAGTACTTCATTATCCCGAAATTTAAAATTATCGAACTAAAATTAGATCTGATATCTGGCGATGCGCCAGTTGCCGTCATAATCCTCTACAAGCGCGGTCAATGACTCCACCCAATCCCCGGAATTCAGGTAATGGATACCACCCTTGAGCATCTTGTCTTCAGGATGATGGATATGACCGCAGATAATGCCGTCGCACCCCTTGGCCTTGGCATACGAAGCAAGATCAGACTCAAAACCGGAAATCGCGGAAACAGCCTGCTTGACCTTGTGCTTGACGACCGCGGAAAGAGAATAATACTCTTTTCCCCGTTTCTGGCGGGCCTTGTTCCAGACATTATTGAACTTCAGCAGAAGATTATAGGCGACATCGCCGAGCTTTGCCAAGAAAGTCAGCCTCGAAGTGATACTGTCGAAAGCATGTCCATGGATAACTACATAAGAATGATTCTTCTCCTTGATGATGAATTCATGAACAAGGCTGATATTGGCCATTTTGGACGGGACCAGCGGATCCAGGAAATCATCATGGTTACCGGTAACATAAATCACCTCCGTATTATGCTTTTCCATCATCTTCATTATCACATGAAAGAAAGCTGAATGCACGACTGTCCACTTGTCATTGGAATTCTTCAGCTGCCAGCCATCGATTATGTCCCCATCCATTATAAGCCGATCGCAGTCAACGGAACCGAGAAATTCTGTAACTTCTCTGACTTTGGAATGTGGCGCACCGATGTGGACATCTGAAATAACCACTGTCTTATAATGAGGTCTTTCCATTTTCAATGCTATTATTTCCCCTTGGTAAACTCTGTAACCTTCTGATCGTCAGCAACAGGACAGACAAGCACATTTCCGTCCTTGGCAGCCACGACATAACCATCCAGACCATCTACCACAATCATGCCCGGATTTCCGGAATGCACTATACAATTCTTGCAGCCGAACATCCTGACATCGCTTCCGACAGTCCTGTTTCCGTTCTCATCAGCCGGAACATGCTTGCCTACTGAACTCCAGCTTCCAAGATCGGACCACTCCAGATCCGAAGCGATCACATATATGGACGGTGATTTTTCCATCACGGCGTAGTCGATGGAAATCTTCTCGCACTGAGGAAAAAGCTCGGCCAGAACCGCCTTCTCGTCTTCCCTGCCGAAAGCCTGTGAAATCCTGTCCATCATCGACACGATCTGAGGGCAGTACTGCCTCATCTGGGAAACAATCGTCTTCACCGACCAGACAAAGATACCGGCATTCCAGAAATAATTGCCGGCGGCAAGATACTGCTCGGCAATATCCCTCTTCGGCTTCTCCTTGAAGACATTGACCTTCACTATCTTATCCTCTTCGACGGAAGAAGAGCAGATATAGCCGTATCCTGTTTCAGGTCTGTCCGGATGGATTCCGACAGTGACGATGCAATCATTTTCAGCGGTAAAGTTCAATGCCTTCCTGATCACATCCGCAAACTGCCCGGTCCTCAGGACCAGTGCATCAGACGGGGTAACAACTATGTTGGCGTCCGGATCCTTACGCATTATCTTCCAACACGCATAAGCGATGCACGGAGCCGTATTTCTCGGAACAGGTTCCGCAAGAATCTGATCAACAGGTATCTGTGGCAACTGTTCCCTGACGACATCCACATATCTTTCAGAAGTCACCACCCATATTCTGGACGAATCGCACACCGGCAAAAATCTTTCCACAGTAAGCTGTATGAGAGATTTACCAACACCGAGAAGGTCAATGAACTGCTTCGGCGTTTCCGGCGTACTGACAGGCCAAAGCCTGGTACCGATACCACCTGCCATTATGACTACGTGTGTATTCATATCTTTCAATTTTTAAAACTACTTTCTCAAATTTAATAACAATATACCAATTTAAGAACGTGTGTTACAGAATTTTCACAAAAGAAGTTATCTGATTTCAAGAACATTGTCACAATATTTCACCACATTGCCACGATGCGTAATGAAAATTATGGTCTTCCCGACAGCAGAAGAAGAGAGGTTCCTGAGAAGCCTTTCCTCGGTTTCATTGTCAAGCGAAGAACTGAATTCATCCAGCAACAGAATGCTTCCTGAGCGCAGAAGGCCACGGGCGACGGCAATACGCTGGGCCTGCCCCTCACTCAAGCCCGTGCCGAACTCACCGCAAACAGTATCAAGCCCTTCCGGAAGTTCGCGGACAAAATCAGCCGCAGCCACGTCGAGAGCATCCCATAGCATCTGTTCTGTCGCATCCGGATTGCCCATAAGCAGATTCTCGCGTAGCGACCCGCTGAAGAGAGTATTTCCCTGAGGGACATAGATGAAATTGGTTCTTGTCAATGCCGATACTTCGATTCCGTCTTTCTCCCCTTCACCACACCCCGAATAAATGCGTACAGTGCCGGAAACAGGCTTCAGCAACGACAGCATAAGCCTGATCAATGTACTCTTTCCGGCTCCCGTCTCCCCTATGACGGCAGTCCTCGAACCAGGCACGAAATCATGCGAAAATGCATTGAATATACACCTGTCGCCATCAGGATATCTGAAAGTGAGATTATCAATGCTGATTCCGGCGGGAGCCTCCACCAAGATCTGAGACCCTTCATCCTCTTTCTCTCCCCCGTCGATTTCCATCAGGCGGTCAGCGGCTACACTAGCATTGACAAAAGAAGAAATCTGCCGCGCAATCCGCATTGACGGACCCTGTATCTGCCCCACAAGCTGAAGAAAGGCAGTCAAGATACCGAATGTCACCGTGCCGGAATAAATTCCAAAAACGCCCCAAAGCAGAGCTATCGAGTAACCGATTCCGAAAGCAGCACTCACAGCAGACGAAGAAAAGATGCTGAACCCTGTACGTTTCCTGACAGTGCCCATTTCTTCTGACTGCAACCTGTCCAGACGGTCTCCAACAGCATCACCCTGCAACATTGACTGGACGACAATCTTGTGCTGGAGGCTTTCCTGTATATGGCTCTGGACGACACTTTCCGTATCTCTGATTTGTCTGGAGAGTTTCCGCATCCTTCTGAAAAAGATTTTGCTCAATGCGAAAAAGAACGGAGCCACGGCGATAATCACTACGGCGAGACGGAAATCCAGCATTGACAAGAAGATGAAGGCCGCTATCAATTGCAGCATGGATGAGACCAAAGCCGGGAAGTCCTGACAGACGACGCTTGCAACTGTCTCAGCATCAGTAAAAACTCGGCTTATGGTATCTCCGCTGTGATGGCTGTCCTTTCCTGTCCATTGGGATTTCAGAAGCCCGTCAAACAGATGCTGACGCATATTGAAGACTGTCCTGTAAAATGAAATGCTCTCCACATGAGCCTTCAGAGCATTGACAAGAACCCTCAGAATGACTGACAGGAACAGCAGTATGCCGCACATGACAAGATGCTGCCTGTCATGAGTGATGGTGGCCACATCCACAAGGGACTTGCTGAGCCATATAAAAAAAAGGTTCAGGCCAATGCTGACGGAGCACAGGAAAATATTCGCGACTATATACCATCGGGCACAGGCGGAATTGCGCCAAAGCCATTCAACATTCTTCATAGCAAGGTGTTTCAATGACAAATATCGATCAATGAAAGACATCAATCCAGACAAAGATAGTATAAAAATAAAAAAAGGCCTTACTTTTGATAAGGACCTTTTTAAATCGTTGAGTAATGACGCCTCACGCGCAAAAACTCACACTAACCACATAATTAATAACACTAAAACTAATAACCAACGAGTTGTATGTGAGAGAACCTCATCATCAACTCGATTGCAAAGTTACTGCTTTTTACTTTCGTGACAAATATTTTCTTACATTTTTTCGATAAATTTTCACATGTATTTTCTAATTATTTGGTTATCCATAATTTAAAACGTAACTAAAATTTGCAAAAAAAATTTGCAAATTTAAAAACAACCCCCTAAAACGTTTACACAGGTATCATGTCGGACGAAAAACTAAAATTTTTAGACAGTACTTACAATTTGTTATTTTACAATATTAAATTTTTACAAATCATAAGTTATACCCCTGCCAGTTTTACAGTCTTTCATTTCGAAACAAAAATTGCAACACAAACGAAACATATAGGATAGGTTTGCGTACCGGCAATCCTAAAAAGACATGATTTTTTCGTAACTTCGTATTGAAAATAATTGACACATGACAATCAGAAAAGCACAACCCGGAGACATGCCGAGAATCATGGAAATCTTCGAAGACGCAAAGAAATACATGAGAGAGCACGGCAACCGCAACCAATGGAACGGAGCGTATCCGGAGGAAAGCCTAATCCGGGAAGATATCGGGAAGGAGCATTGCTATGTCATCGAGGATTCTGACAGAATCACAGATGCCGGGACAAAGGTAATCGCCACATTCTGTTTCATTCCTGGCATTGACCCGACATATGACATCATCTACGACGGACATTGGCTGAATGACGAGCCGTACGGGACAATCCACAGACTGGCTTCGGACGGGAGCAGACACGGCATCGGCAAGGCCTGCATTGACTTTTGCGGCAGGCTTACCCGCAATCTCAGGGCAGACACCCACAAGGACAATCTGACGATGCAGAATCTTCTTGAGGGCTGCGGGTTCAGAAGATGCGGAATCATCCATCTTCAAAATGGGGACGAGCGTATCGCATACCACAAGTTATGTCAATGTGACAGCAGCGGAAATGGCATGCAGGCATGACAATATGGCTCAGAGACTCGTATGGAGCAATTTTTGATAATCAGCAACCTTAAATATTGAAAGATAAAACAACAATAATATGAGCAACAAAGAGATGCCAATCCTGCTTCTGACAGGATATCTGGGAAGCGGCAAGACCACATTGGTAAACCGTATTCTTAAAAACAAGAAAGGTATTCGTTTCGCCGTGATTGTCAATGATATAGGCGAAGTCAACATAGATGCGGACCTGATCCAGCAGGGCGGAGTCGTCGGAAAGAATGACGACAGTCTGGTAGCCCTCCAGAACGGCTGCATTTGCTGCACTTTGAAAACTGACCTTATGCAACAGATAGTCGAGATCATGAAGATGGACAAATTCGACTATATCGTCATTGAGGCAAGCGGTATCTGCGAGCCGGAGCCTATCGCACAGACAATCTGTTCAATGAAGGCCATCGGCGGTGTATATACTGAGTTCGGAACACCTAAACTAGACTGTCTGGTCACAGTTGTAGATGCATTGAGGCTGGCTGACGAGTTCGGATGCGGTGAGAGCCTTGAGCGCAAGGATCTCGGGGAAGAGGATATCGAAAACCTTATCATCCAGCAGATTGAGTTCTGCAACATCATCCTCCTGAACAAGGTGTCCGAGGTCAAGCCGGAAGCCCTCGAGAAAATCAAGAAGATTATCCGTGAGATTCAGACCAAGGCCCAGATCATAGAGTGTGACTACGCCGAGGTAGATATCGAGAAACTCCTTGATACTGATATGTTTGACTTCAGGCAGACTGAAGCCGGGGCAGGCTGGATAAGAGGACTGGAAAGCGATGTCCACGAGGATGGGCACGAACACCATCACGATGAAGAGGAGCATGAACACCATCACGATGAAGAAGATGAAGAGCACGGACATCATCATGACCATGAGGACGAAGACCACGGCCATGATCACCATCACCACCATCATCACGACCACGACCACGAAGGCGGAGAGGTGGAGGAATATGGCATAGGAACCTTCGTTTATTATAGGAGACCGGCTTTCGATCTGAACAAATTCGACTGGTTCGTAAGCAAGATTCTCCCGAAGAGCGGCGTAATCAGAGCTAAAGGCCTGTGCTATTTCTCGGACAATACCGACATGTCATGCCTCTTCGAGCAGGCAGGAAAGCAGATAATGCTTCGCGAAGCAGGTCAATGGTATGCCACAGCTCCAGAGGAGGAGTTGATAAAGATGATGCGCCAGGACCCGACCATCATGAAAGACTGGGATGCCCATTACGGAGACCGAATGCAGAAACTTGTCTTCATCGGCCAGCACATGGACAAAGAACAGATTTGCAAGGCTCTGGATACCTGCCTTGCTGAAGACTAGCCTATCCTGAACTTGCGCATGTCACTTCGGTATCGCAAGAAGAAGAACAGACCTGCCAGACTGAGGCCCACAGGGACTCCTATCCACACGCCGACTGCTCCCAGTCCGAACTTGAAGCCAAGGACATATGCCACCGGAATAGCGATGACATAATAACTTACGAATGCGGCATACATGATGGGCTTTACGTCCTGAAGACCTCGAAGAACATTGGCAAAACAGAGTTGAATGCCGTCTCCCAACTGATATGCGAAAAGCACGAAGAACAGGGAGACGGCAATTTTTGCCACTTCCGGAGAATCAGTGAACAATCTGACAGCCTGATTACGGAACAAATACAGCATCAGGGACAGGAAGACAGATGTGCACAGAATCATCAGGTATCCCCTCTTCACATAGGCATTGACACCGTCGAAATTCCGCTTGCCGTAGCAGTTGCTCACAAGTATGGAGATGGCGAATGACAGGCCCTGCATCAGAAGGAAGAAAAGCTGTGAAATGGTTATAGCAACCTGATGCGCGGCCAATGCAGTAACACCTATCCAGCCGACCATTATGGCGCTGAACGAGAACGTGGAGGATTCCAGGCCCATCTGGATTGCCACAGGGTATCCCATGCCGAAAATATGGCGCATCTTGACACGAGAGAACAGCGCCTCCCTGACAGCAGTCGCGTAGATTGCGAACTTTTTCGACTTGAAAATGTAAAGGGCGAATGCCAGGAGCATCAGGATTCTGGAGATCAATGTACTGAGACCTGCTCCGACAAGACCCATTTCCGGGCAACCCAGTTTTCCGTAAATCAAAACCCAGTTGCCGAATATATTGAGGATGTTGCCTGCCATGAGGAACAGCATTGACACTTCCGGCTTGCAGATTCCGTCAGTAAACTGCTTGAGAACATTGAACCCGGACGCAAAAATCGTGGATATTCCGACAATGACAAAGTACGGACGGATAAGCGGAAGCAGTTCCGGCGCCTGACCTGTCCTGTCAATGAAAACATAGATAATCGAGAGCAGAACCAGACCGATGATACCGATAATGCCATTGACCATCATTCCGTTCCTGAGACTCACTCCTACACCCTTCACGTTTCCGGTTCCGTGGAAAGCCCCGATTATCGGTGTCATTCCTGATGCGAAGCCCAACTCGGTCAATATGAAGAAGTTCATCACATTGTTCACGAATGAAGATGCTGCCAGTTCATTTACACTGTGCCATCCTATCATTATATTGTCAGCAAATGCCAGGATAATCACACAAGCCTGACCGAGCATGATCGGGATACCGATACGGAGAATTTCCTTAATCTTATTCATATCTCATGAAAACAAACATTGATATGCCGAGCATATCATCTCTACAGCAAAAACAAAAAAAATTGCAGTCTCTTCCGCGATTTCGGAAAAGACCGCAAATTTAATCTAAATTCGAGACAATGCCAAACTACTTCATGAGTCTGGAAACCTTGTCCGCAGAGAATAAGAACCAGTCGCTGCAAGGCACGTAGCTATATGGTATGAACTCCATAACTCTCAGGCAGACCTTGTCTTCAGACTTGGAATTGTACATGTCGATCATGAGACCGTCATTTGCACTGTTCAGATTTTCCCACGAAATATCAGAAGGATTGACTTTCAAAGCCGCCATAATCTCAGCCTTGCGGCTTGCCGGGAAATACTTGATTATGCGGCTGAAGCGCTCACCTGTAACGGCATCCTTATAATCAGTCTTCATAAAAAGAAGCAGGAGTGCTCCCGGAACAGCCAGACAGCATCCGAAGATATTGACTGATACGGATGTAGGAAGGATTACAAGTACAACGCCGATAACGAGAAGTGCAAGTGATATTGTGATGTCGCGCACCGAACGCACGCGGATAAATTCTTTTTCCATAATAATAAATCTCTTTTGTGGGGATTGTCAATGCTGATGTGACATATCCCCGATTGATAAAAAATCCCGCAGACAACGCGTCTGCAAAAATGTGAAGGTCAATGATAGAGCCGGACGCGATACCGCATCCGAAACATCATCCTAAATTCTTATCTTTCTGAGATTTATAAGATGCTTCGAAAAAGAAGCCATGCCGGACGGAAGAAGTCCGGTATATAAACAATACTGTACGGAACGTACTACACTTTCGATTTTTCCGTTCTTCGAGAACGATGATTTCAAATGTGCGCCTGAGACAAGCGTTTCCGAAGTCCTTTCAGATTCACTGCCGTGCACACGGACAGGGACGACCTGATTTGCGCCTGACGCAATTTCAAGAGTATTCCAGTCATTATAGCAGAACTCATCGCTCAAGTCGGCATTGTCAATGCTATAAGAATGGCCTGTATGGTTCAGCAGTATATCAAAACCATTGCCGACAGACTTTCCGGATACACGAATGCCGTCATTCCCCATAAAAGGGAATGACAACAGCAATATTACCAGTATCTTGAAAAGTCTGGACATATGATTTATCCTGCCTTTGGTCCAGTTCCTGAAACCTTCTCGAATTCTCCTTCCGCAAGTGTAGAGCACTGACCGTCGAAATGCGCCCCATACTCTACAACGAGGTGCTGGATATGCAAGTCAGCCTTTACCCGGCTGGTGTCTTTCAATGTCAGAGTATCCCTGACATAGATGCTGCCATCCATCTTACCCCAGAAATCGAGGTTTTCGCAAAAGATTTCGCCTTTGATTTCAGCCTTCTCGCCTACGACAACGCGTCCGCTTGAAAAAATACGACCTTCGAAGATTCCGTCAATACGCAAATCTACAGGTGAATTGATCTCACCCTTGAGAACAGTGCCGGTGGAAATACGGCTGACCTCATTGACATTGACAACAGGTGCTTGTGTTTTACTCATAACTTGCTTACTTAATTATACAAGCCCCTTTCCGTGGCAGTTCTTATACTTGAGTCCCGAACCGCATGGGCAAGGATCATTACGTCCGATCTTCTTATCTACATGAATCGGCATCCTGGTCTTGGGAGCACCGTTTGTAGCAAGGTCACCATGCTGGGTCTGCATCCTTGACATGTCCTGTCTGCGCTGAGGAGCGGCCTCTCTAGGAGCCTGTTCTGCCTGGTCAGGCTGCTTCAGGAAGATGGTAGCGCGGAGAAGGAACGATAGCACGTCCTTATCCAGTGCCTCCAGCATTGAAGCGAAGAGGTTGTAACTCTCAAGTTTATAGATTACAAGCGGATCCTTCTGCTCGTATGCGGCATTCTGTACAGACTGGCGAAGATCGTCGAGGTCACGGAGCTGCTGTTTCCAATGTTCGTCGATCTGATAGAGGATAATGACTTTGCTGAGTGACTTGGCAAGCTCACGTCCCTGTGTTTCATACGCTTTCTTGAGATTGAAGGTAAGCTGGAGAACCTTGCGGCCGTCAGTGATAGGGACTGCTATATTCTGCCATTTCTCACCCTGAGTCTCCTGGATTTCCTTGATGAAAGGATAAACCTTCTCGATCATGGCAGCCATTCTTCTGTTATAGACAGCATTCATCTGGGCAGTGAGCGCTTTCTTGATTTCTTCCTTCTTGGAACTTGTCCAGAATGCCTCATCGAAGCCCGGATCTATTGAGAGCTGGCCCATCAGCGAATCTGAGAAGTCCGCATAGCTCATGCCTTCAGCCTTTTCAACCATGACATCGGCAGCATCGATCATCATGTTCATCACATCGATCTCAATACGCTCTCCGGACATCGCATTACGACGTCTTGAATAGATGGCCTCACGCTGATAGTTCATGACATCGTCATATTCGAGAAGTCTCTTACGGATACCGAAGTTGTTCTCCTCCACTTTCTTCTGGGCAGTCTCGATACTCCTTGAAAGATATTTGCTCTCGAGAGCATCCTCATCAGTCATTCCCATCTTGTCCACCATTGCGGCAATCTTGTCAGAGCCGAACAGACGCATGAGTTTGTCCTCGAATGACACATAGAATGTAGAAGAACCAGGATCTCCCTGACGTCCCGCACGACCTCTCAACTGACGGTCGACACGACGGCTGTCATGTCTCTCGGTACCGATAATCGCAAGACCTCCGGCTGCCTTGACCTCAGGAGAAAGTTTGATATCGGTTCCTCGGCCGGCCATGTTGGTGGCAACTGTCACAGTACTTGACTGTCCTGCCTGTGCGACAATCTCCGCTTCTCTTGCGAACTGCTTGGCATTCAACACATTGTGAGGAATTCCACGCATCTTGAGCATTCGGCTCAAGAGCTCTGAAGTATCGACGTCCGTAGTACCCACGAGCACTGGACGACCAGCCTTGCGAAGCTCCTCGACGCGGTTTATCACGGCCGCATATTTGGCCTTCTTGGTCTTATATATCTTGTCTTCCTCGTCAATCCTGAGAATAGGCTTGTTCGTAGGGATAACGACAACATCAAGTTTATAGATGGACCAGAACTCACCAGCCTCAGTCTCTGCAGTACCTGTCATACCGGCAAGCTTGTGATACATTCTGAAGTAGTTCTGGAGAGTAATTGTAGCGAATGTCTGGGTAGCAGCCTCCACAGCGACATTCTCCTTGGCCTCGACTGCCTGGTGCAATCCGTCACTCCATCTTCTGCCCTCCATGATACGGCCGGTCTGCTCATCGACAATCTTCACCTTGCCGTCCTCGGAGATGATATAATCCACGTTCTTTTCGAACATCGCATATGCCTTCAAGAGCTGGATCATTGTGTGTACACGCTCGTTCTTGAGAGCGTAATCCTCCATGAGAGCATCTTTCTTCTCATGCTTTTCAGCCTCGGAAAGACTGCTCTTTTCAATGTCAGCCAGCATTGAACCCATATCCGGAAGGACAAAGAAGTTCGGGTCTGACACCTCAGCTGCAAGGACATCGTGCCCCTTGTCGGTCAATTCGATGGAATGCTGCTGCTCATTGATCACGAAGTACAGAGGATCCGTAACTTCAGGCATCTGACGCTCATTGTCCTGAATATAGAAGTTTTCGGCTTTCTGCATCAGCTGCTTCATGCCCGGCTCACTCAGGAACTTGATGAGAGGCTGATATTTAGGAAGTCCCTTATGGCAACGGAAGAGAAGTTTTGCTCCTTCATCCTCCTTCCCGTCGGCAATCGCCTTCTTGGCCTCATTCAAAGTCTTGGTAACAAAAGACTTCTGGCTGGCATACAGTTTCTCGACGTAAGGTCTGAAAATCTTGTACTGCTCGTCATCCTGAGTCTTCGCTACAGGACCTGATATGATAAGAGGAGTTCTCGCGTCATCGATAAGGACAGAGTCCACCTCATCGACAATCGCAAAATGATGCTTGCGCTGGACAAGGTCACTCATTCTCGTAGCCATATTGTCACGAAGATAGTCGAAACCGAATTCATTGTTGGTTCCGAATGTCACGTCACACTCATATGCCTTTCTTCTGGCATCGCTGTTAGGCTCGTGCTTGTCAATGCAATCTACTGAAAGTCCATGGAACATGTAGAGCGGTCCCATCCATTCCGAGTCTCGTTTGGAGAGGTAGTCATTCACAGTCACCATGTGGACACCCTTTCCGGCAAGCGCATTGAGGAATACAGGCAAAGTCGCAACGAGAGTCTTACCCTCACCGGTAGCCATCTCGGAAATCTTTCCCTGATGAAGAACGATACCACCGATAATCTGGACATCGTAGTGGACCATGTCCCAGGTAACCTCGTTTCCGCCGGCCATCCAATGGTTCTGCCAGAGAGCCTTGTCTCCTTCAATCTTCACGAAATCACGTGTCGTGCTGAGATTGCGGTCGAAGTCATTTGCCGTCACCTCGACAACAGGATTCTGTGCGAATCTGCGCGCCGTAGACTTCATGATGGCAAAAGCCTTAGGAAGAATCTCATCGAGAACTCTCTCGATTTCCTTATCCTCTTCCTTCACAAGTTTATCTGACTCAGTAGCAAGAGTTTCCTTCTCTTCTACAGGAATATCCTTCTCAAGCTCGTCCTTGATTTCGGCGATTCTCTTCTCGAAAGGAGCCTCGCATTCGCGAAGCTTCTTCTTCAAATCCTCAGTGAGAGCCCTAAGTTCGTCATTTGAAAGTTTGTCAATGGTCGCGTACTCCGCCAGCACCTTGTCCAGAATAGGCCTTACCTGTTTCATGTCCCGGTCCGACTTTGTTCCGAACATTTTCTTTATGATATCTGCTAATGCCATTTTATAATCTGTTTTTAACTTAATTTCGCAAATATAATGAATCTATGGAAAAATTGCAATTACGCCTGTTTTCCAGCTTTAACAATTCTGTAAATTTCCATAAGCCTATCCGCGATAGCGCCCGGGTTGTTGCGCATCAAAGACTTTTTTACGGAAGCCGCACTGATTATCCGGGAAAGTTCCTCAGAATCAAGAAGAGATACTATCGCTGCAGCAAAACTGCCGGCATCGCCTCTTTCAGCAAGAATACCGGTTTTGCCATTGTCAATGATAGTAGGTATGCCACCGACATCCGCTGCAACCGAAGGCACGCCTATCATCTGAGCTTCGCAGAGACTGTTGGGACTGTTTTCAATGTAAGAAGGATGGACATAGACAGAGGCATTGACAAGAGCCTCGGCGAGCCTGTCCGCATCAATGACGCCCGCGGGTGTAACATTGACGTCAACAGCCTTGATTCCGGTGAATTTTTCGAAGAATCCTGCATCGGTATTGCCATATACCACCCAGCGGAATTTCCTTCCGTATTTGCGGACCAGCACATCAGCCGTCCTGAGGACAAGATCCATCCCTTTGAACGGAGCCTCGGATATAGTCGTGACAATCAACGGATTATCAGGATCAAGTCCCTTCCACTTCCCGGCATTGGCATAAAACTGGGGGCGCATCACTTCTTCGAGCGGAAAGTAGGCGGCATCCGGATTGGATTTCATGACGCATCCCCTGTCCCAGTCCGTGCGGCCGATATAATTCTTCACGGTAGCAAAAATCATTTTCTCCTGTCTGCTGCGCCTCCTGAAGGATTCGGCATAATAAAACTTGCCGAACTTGCCGGCCAGCCCTTTGCCGGACATGCAATACCGCAACATTGACATTCCCGGAGGAAGGAATGATTTCCAGCACTCCCCCAGGATACCCTGAAGATGAAGAACCACAGGGACATCAGTATAGGCCGCTATCTTTCCGTAGATATGTTCCGAACCGAAGACTTCAATGACATCCGGTGAAAAATCATCGATAACCTTCGTGAATGCATCCATTATGTATGCGTTTTCCAGCGCACTTCCTCCGAGAAGTTTCCTGACACGCCCCGAACGGCTCTTTTCGTAGGGATTGAAAACGGGATAATATTCCACCCCGCCGATGACGGAAACCTCACCTTGTGACTTGGAGACGAACACAATTCCAAGGGAAGTCCGCATTGACATGAGATCCTTCAGAGAAGAGACCCAGCCTCCGCCATTATACTTCAGTTTTCCGTTGGCTTCGGCAGGAGGTGTATTTGTAAACCAGAGGACTCTCATCTTCCCGCATATTTCTCGCGTTTTCCGCTTCTGATTTCTGCCTTGGCCTCCTTGATGGTCATGCGCCTGGACAAATCCACGAAAAAGTGTGAATGACTGGAGATTCTTTCAAATTTGGGAGGCAGTTGCATATAGTCGCCATATATCTGACGCAGAATCGCATCATCTCCGATTGGCAACCGGACCTCGAAGTCCTCGAAATCGGCCAAGGTATAACCTTCGAAGAGAGCCTTCGGATGACAGACCTTCTGGACTGAAGAGTAGGTCGCGAGAGTAATCCGCATGTCGCCGGCAGATTCCGCCATTGCGGCATCCATGGCATTGAACTCCTCACGCAGACTGTTCTTGCGAGGACGCATCCACAGGAGGTCCTTCACTACCCCGGCCGCCTTCATGAAACGTCCTCCGGCAATCATACGGAGCCAATCCGCGAGCCTGTATCTGCGGATTGAACGGCGATATCTCTTGAAAGTGGAATTGTACTTGTTCTTAAGCCGCCTGTTGGCGTCCAGATCCGGACCGACAGAATCCAGAGGGAAGACATCCACGAACATTCCGAAAACGACAGGATATTTCTCCTGTTCCCATATCGTAGTGTTCATGTCCATGAATTTGGCAAAAGCTACGGGATAATCCGAATCGGAAGTTCTGGTGCTGACAATGTCATATTCACCTTCCAGTCCCGGCGCAATCTGTGCCACCTTGCCTGACATCTTCAGGAATTTCTCGTAATCCTTCCTCGGCATATAGACATCAATGTCATCATCCCAAGGAATCATGCCTTTGTGCCGCTCCGCTCCTATTGCCGCTCCGAAAGCGAGATACCATGTAAGTCCGGCAGAATCGCAGAACTTCATGAAATCCTTCATAGTGCGGAGCAAGACCGCTCTATATTTGTCGTCCATATTTGCTATAAAAATCTATTTCTCTGAAAAATGTTTAAAGTTATGAAAGAGTTGGCTATTTTCAAAAAATCTACACCCAGAATTTAGGCAGGTCCGGTGTCAATGTAAATTCAGGAACATCATTTCCTATCTTGCCGAATATCCTGGAGGCGAAATACATGTCATGAAGTGAAATTCCTATATTATAAGAAAGTATGCGCTCCGAGTCGGATTCCCTGCCCGGATTTTTTCCCAGAAGGACATTGGAAAATTCATCGAAAGACCTGAACTTGTCGAAATACTTGAATCCGCGGACATGGGAGGTATCATCTGCGAACACCTTGTCGAAGAACAAGTCGCAGTTCTGGAAACCTCTGGTATGGACAGGAACGACCAGCACTCCTTCATCATAGCACGAATCGGGAGCGATCAGTCCGTCAGCCGCAGTGATGCAGGAAAGGATCACCTCGGCGCCGCGGACAAGAGACTCCGTATCATTGACAACGGAAAAAGATATATTGTCGTATTCCTTGAACCGGCCGATGAAGTCAGCCTCCTGCCCCTTATGAGCAAGAAGTCTCACATGGATTTCCCGCTCCGGTTCCATGGCCTGCATACAGAGCAGAGTGGCCCTGCACGTGTTTCCGAGTCCCATAAAAGCATACTCTTTGGCATTCCTCTTTCTCAAGTGTCTGATTGCCAATGCCGCCACAGCTCCGGTTCTCATTGCCGTCACCCAGGTTCCATCCATAAGGGCAAGTTCCTCTCCGGTCACGGAATCGAAGAGCATTATGCAACTTTCCAGCGACGGCACCCTGTGGGGATAACGGTTAACCACCTTCACGCCATAGACCTTCTCGTCAGGAATATAAGACGGCATTGTATTCACAAAGACATTGTCCGGAAGGTGAATGCTGATTTTTGCCGGAAGCTCACATTCATATTTATGGCGGATGATATGGTCAGCCCATGAAACACACTCCGCAGGAGTTATGCCCAATCTGCTTATATGTTCAAAATCAACAAGTTTCATCATGTCAAAGATTTCAGGATTATAAAGAGCGCAGTATGCCTATGAGTTTCTGATTGTCCTCGTGGTTTCTCACTGCCAGCCGCAAAAGCTGTTTGCCTGCCATGTTGCGTTTCCTGCCGCAGTCACTGACCAGAACATCATTCTCTACAAGGAGCTGCGTCAGTTCAGCCGATGTAAATCGGGAAACGACCTCGCAAAGGAAATAATTCGCCTGTGAAGGGATTACGCGCAGATAAGGGATGGTCTTGAGATTCTCATAGAAAGACGCCCTCTCGGCAATGAACTTTTTGCAGGCTGAATGGTAATCGCTTTCATATTTTCCGAATATCTGCATGTAGAACTCCGCAAAAGAATTTATGTTCCAGATACTTACCTCTTTCTTTATCCTGGATATCAGACCCTTGTCCGAAGACGCCAGGACACCGAGCCTGAGTCCCGGAACGCCATAGGACTTGGAGATGCTCTTCATTATATAAAGCCCCTCATACGACTCCAGAACGTCGTTGTGCAACAAGCTGCAATCAGCCTCAGAATCCACGAAATCCACAAAGCTCTCGTCCAGCAGCAACTTGATTTTCATTGACTTGCACCATTCTATCAGCCTCAGCACATCCCGTTTCGGCATATAGTGCCCAGAAGGGTTGTCAGGATTCACGAGCAGCAGCATTGACACGCTCTTGTCAGCGAAAAACTCCATCAGGTCATCGGCAGTATAACTGTAATCCTCTGTCTGACAAATATATGGAACAATGCTGGAGTCTTCAAGCCTGTTCGGATATTCATCGAATGTAGGGAAAATCACACCGGTCTTTTCACCGGAATGCTCCTCCATCATTATCTTGATAAGTTCAGCGGCACCATTGCCTACGACTATATAATCCTGGCTAACGCCGAAATACTTGCCGGCGAGAAGAGAATTTACATACATGCCTGACGGATAATTCTCCAGCAGCACGTCGAAGTTGGACTTCAATTCATCGTGCATTCTCTTGGTCGGGAAATATGGATTCACAAGATAGCAATAGTCAAGCAGATGCGGGAAACGCCAATAACCGCCATAGCGCCTGTGATATGCCTGATACTTCACGGAACCGTCCGAGAAAAGGGCTGAAGCTATGTCAAGGTCCTGAACATCATCTATTTCATACCATTTGGAATCCCCCACAGGGAGTGCCTTCATATTGGAGTTGTTAAGGAGAATCAGCACGCGGAGCACCTGCTCGTAATACTCGTTGTTGCCCATGACTTTGCTGTATGCCTCCAGGAAAGGTACATACTTGTCACGACAGAACTCCTTGCTCATCTTGTAGATGTTCACGGTCTTGTAATAGACATCGACATCCTCATATCTGAATGCCTGCTTCGGGATGAAATTCACGATATTGCGATCCTCATCAATGCGGACCATCGTGCCGTCCATCCAGTTCTCATATTTGTCCACAAGTGCAAGATCAGGCTCGGGGCTGGACACGAGCATATCCATAATCTTCTTGTCGAAAATCAGGTCCGACTCCATGAGGATAGTGTCATCCTTGCAGAGTTCGTCCTTCGCCAATGCCAGCGAATATATATTGTTTGTCTTGTCGTATATGGGATTGTCAATATATTCAATCTTCAGGACATCGTCATACCGATGTCCGATATAGTTCTTCAGGTTCTGGCCCTGATATCCTGTCACAATGATAAGTTTTTCAAGTCCGTAACCGGATAGAATCGAGATATATCTGTCGATAAGCCTGACGCCGTTGACCTCAAGCATGCATTTGGTATTGTTCTTTGTCAGCTCACCGAGACGTTTGCCCATCCCGGCCGCCAGTATTATAGCCTGCATGAAAAAATGTTTTTGCCGAAAAACAAATTTAGTCATTATTCCGCAAATGTCAGATATATTCGGACGGAAAACGGACAGCATTGAAGTTCAAGGTGAAAAAAGGGTACAACTATCCGTTAATTTTATTATATTTGAAAACGGACTTGGAATCCGTCGTGCATCATTGAAACCAAATCATGGCGAAATACCGCACCCGGAGGCTTCATAACAGACAGAAGACATGGAGAAAGAGACAAATAAAAATCTTGCGTTGTCGGACAAGCAGGTCACAAACGCGGAAAACGGAATAACGGTTCCTGTTGTTACCAAAGATATGGTCGATGACCGTTTCCCCCACTACAGCGACGAAGGAAAGTCAATGATAATGAAAGCCTGGCAGATAGCATCCGATGCTCTGTCGGGCGATTTCAGGGATAACGGACACCCTTTCGTGGAGCATCCCCTGAACGTGGCTCTCATCGTTTCTGATGAAATCGGATTGCCGGCAGAATGCGTCTGCGCTGTTTTTCTCCACGAAACACTGCGCAAGCATCCTGACTATGACATAAAATCTGCAGACTTCTCATCCGAGATATACAAGATGGTGGACGGGCTCGACAAGATTGCCACCATCAAGCCGAAAGATACAAAACTCGAGGCGGAGAACTACAAGAAACTCATAGTACAGTATTCTACAGACCCCCGGGTCACAGTCCTGAAGATTGCAGACCGTCTGGAGGTGATGAGAAATCTGGAAATGTTCCCGAAACTCTCCAGAGAGCGCAAAATTCTGGAGACATTGATGCTGTACATACCTCTCGCACACCAGCTAGGACTTTACAATATCAAGAGCGAGCTGGAGGACATTTACTTCCGATTTGCCGACCCGGTGGAGTACAGGCTCATTACCAATAAGTTGAAGGCCACCGAGAAGGACAGAATCAAACTCACCGAGGAGTTCATCCGGCCGCTGGCCAAGGAATTGTCCGATACCGGGATCAAGTACAAACTCAAAATCCGCACAAAGACTGCATATTCCATCTACAAGAAGATGCAGAAACAGAAAGTGCCTTTCGAGGGCGTATATGATGTTTTCGCAATCCGTTTCATCATTGACTGTGACACTGACCACAAGAACGAGGTGGATCTCTGCTGGCAGGTTTATTCACTCGTGACCAAAGAGTATGAAGCGGATCCGAAGAGGCTCAGAGACTGGCTTTCCAATCCGAAGCCTAACGGATACGAGTCCCTGCACATTACGGTAAAGAACAAGGAAAACGCCTATATCGAGGTGCAGATAAGGACCAAGAGGATGGATGACATCGCAGAAAACGGTCATGCCGCGCACTGGTCATACAAAGGCATCAAGCATGAAGTCACCATGGACAAATGGCTGACTTCTGTACGCTATAACCTCGAACATCCGCAGAACACCTCGCCGGAAGACCTGCCGCAGCCTCCATCGAAGGAAATTTTCGTATTCACGCCTTCAGGAGAACTGAGGATTCTGCCTACGGGTTCATCAATGCTGGATTTCGCGTTCAATATCCACTCCAACCTGGGACTCAAGTGCATAGGAGGAAAGGTGAATGGCAAGGCTGTTTCCATCAAGGAAAAGCTGAAGACCGGAGACATCGTGGAAATCATGAGCGGAAAGAACCAGAAGCCGTCACCGGACTGGGTGAATTATGTGGTTTCCGCCAAAGCCAAGAACAAGATCCGACAGGCATTGAGCGAATCGGAGTTCAAGATCGCGGCCGAGGGCAAGGAACTTCTGTCCAGAAGGCTCAAGAACTGGAAACTGGAATTCCCTGACGACCAGATGGCCGAGTTCATGAAGAAGCATAAGTATCCGACTGTCAATTCATTATTTGCGGCAATCGGAGACGGTACCGTTGACATTGACTCCATCAAGACCTTCATCCTGGAGCATGATGAGATGCAGGCGAAGGCAATCGAAGCGGCTAAGACTGCTGACATTGCCGCGGCTGAGGCATCGAGGTCAAGATGGATTTCAGGCCATTCGTCGGACGATATCCTGGTACTGAACGCCAAAGACTTGAAAGGACTGGACTACAAGATGTCCAAGTGCTGCAATCCGGTATTCGGTGACGACGTATTCGGATTCGTCACCAGGACGGACGGCATCAAGATACACCGTATGTCTTGCCCTAATGCTGCAAGGCTGATAGAAATGTATCCTTACCGAATCCAGAAGGTCCGCTGGGCTGACACCCCGACAAGCGGGACATTCCAGGCCACGCTTAGGGTCATCGCCGCCATAGAGCCGTTCATCATCAATCAGATAATGGATACCATCAACACCTATAGAGCAACATTGCGCCAGTTCAATGTCAATGAAAACCAGCGCAATGGAACTTATGATATTTCAATGAAAGTCTCAGTCCCTTCAAACATGGAACTTGACAAGATAATCTTCCAGATAAAGACTCTGAAGAATGTTCTGAAAGTAGTGCGCCAATAGTGCACTACTTTTTTTCCGCATTCGCCTTGAGTTTGGCAGTCAGCGCACGCTGGAAGGCCCTTGCATTTTTCAAATGTTCAGAGTAAGTAGCTGCAAACAAATGGGTTCCATTGAAATCAGGACTTGCACAGAAGAACAGGTCGTTTCCTCCCTGAGGATTGAGGACAGCGTTCATGGCATCCTTTCCCGGAACACAGATCGGAGCCGGCGGCAATCCATAATTCATGTAGGTATTATATGGAGACTCGACCTTGAGATGATTCTTCAGGATTCTGTTCAGTGTATAGTCATAGCAGAAAGCGATTGTCGGATCCGCCTGAAGTTTCATTCCACGATGAAGCCTGTTGAGATACACTCCGGCAATCATAGGGTACTCCGGCACATGGTTCGACTCACCGCGTACAATGCTTGCAAGCACGGACACTTCCATCTCGGTAAGTCCCTGGACCTTGGCCTTTTCTTTGTTCGCATCAGTCCAGAACGCATCATAGGCAGCTTTCTGCTTGTCAAGCACAACCTCCATGGAATCAGTCCAATAAACCTGATATGTATCCGGCATGAAAAGGGCAAATACATTGTCCGGCGCAAAGCCATATCTTGAAAGCAGAGCTGAGTCACGCAATGCACTCAGCACGGTGAGCGTATCCATCATCATCTGATTGCTGATTTTCTTTGCGATGACACGCTTCAGACGCATTGACCCTGAAAGGACAAGGTTCACAGGAGTCTGCCATCCGCCTTTAAGCATACGCGCCACATACATGCTGGAATTTGAAGAACTGACAGAATAATGTCCCGGTCTGCAGCCCACAGGATGCCCAGGGTCGAGCAGTCCGTTCTTTCTGAACACACGTTCCAGACTGCGGAATTTCTTTACCTCACATTTTTCGCGAAGTTCTTCGAGGACATCGAAAGAGTTCATGTTCGGATAAACATAAATCTCCGCATTCTTTCCGAAATTGGGGAGTTTTCTGTCATAGTACTCTCGCCACGCAAAGGCGGAAGCCACTGCCACACAGATAATTACGACCGTCGAAGCGATTCCGGCTATCAGTTTCTTTTTTTTGTTCATTTTCTCAGTTTGATTTCATCTCCAGGCACAGTGACATAGTCAGCTGCGCATAAGTTTAATTTGCAAAGCTCGGACAACTTGATGCCGAACCTCTGTGAAAGGTCATGGAGAGACTCTCCTCCGTTGTCTGAAATATATTTGTCGAGGCCCCTAGGTGCCTGTCCTTTCTTCTGCTGGATATAGACTATCGTTCCTGGCGCAAGAGCCTCATTCCTTGTAGCATCGTTGAATTTCAATATCTCACGAGGGAAAAGATTGAACTTGTCAGCTATCGAGCCGTAGCTTTCGCCCTCCTCCGAATATACGAACGGAACTCCGTTCATGGAATATACCTGCCGTGTCAATGCAAATGAAAACACCTCAGACTTGCCCTTGCTCTTGTATTTCTTCGGTTCTTCCAATGCATGTGGTGAGGCCGGAATCGAAGATTCACCGACTTTGTCATTGACATTGACCTTCTTTGTGGACTTTTCGGCACGTCTTTCCTCCCGTTTCTGCTTCTTTGTCAGCGCCGCCGGCATGTATATTTCGCCGGACTTGTCAGCATTGACCTTGGTCTCATTCACATTGGCATTGACAGAAGCCTTGCCGCTGTGGAAATCGGCAGGTTTCATCTTGTCGTAATCATACAAATGGTAGTCCTCTATGACTTTTATCAGTTTGGACGGGTAGGACGGATCGGTGGCATAGCCTGCCTTCTTCAAGCCATGGGCCCACGCCTTGTAGTCTGTTATATCATTGTCGAACAGCGACTTATACCTGTCTCTATAACGAAGAAAATCGGAGTGGTCACGAAAACTTTCATCGGCCGAGCCATAGACACGGAAACATTCCCCGCGCCTGTCATCGTCATGATACATCTTCTTGCCGGACCAGTCATGACACTTGATTCCGAAATGGTTGTTGCCCTCCGTGGCCAATGATGATTTTCCGGCACCGGATTCCAGAAGTCCCTGAGCCAAGGTTATACTTGCAGGAACACCTGACCTGTACATCTCACGGACAGCGACTTCAGCATATTTGCGTATGTATGCGGCCTGGGGAGTATTGTCAGGAACACCGGCGGCAATCAGCAATGTGACCGCTGCTATCAATAACAAGACTTTGTTTCTTATTTTCATCTTCAATGCCATGATTAGGACAACCATGTAAAGTTAGCAAAAAATGGAGAATATCAATGTCAGGATATCCTGAAAGCGTCCAGAGTCAACTATACTTCGAAGACGTCTCCGTCATTGGCTGCAAAAGAATCAGGGAAAACCTCCCTGCACTCCTTCTGATACAATGCCGCATCCCTACACCTTGATGAATAGTGGGCGATCACAAGTTTCCTTGCCCCGGAATCCAATGCGCACCTGGCAGCCTGGACAGTGGTGGAATGATACCTGAGTTTTGCCTGGTCAGCATACTTCTGAAGATAAGTGGCTTCATGATAAAGCAGGTCCACGCCCTTCACCCACTCGTGCAGTTCCGGAAACGGAGCCGTATCGCTGCAATATGCATAACTTCTCGGCTCGTAAGGAAGATAGGTTGCCTCCTCGTTGCTTATCAGCAGAGGCTCATCTGTTCCGGACCTTTTCACGAAACCATTAAGGAAGGTCACGCCATCGTCAATGCCGGCCGGACGCAGCACATCTTCACCTCTTTTCAATGTTCCTATCTCGGTCTTGGTAAACCCGTACTTTTCCAATGCCTCTTTACGGATATTGAGCTGAGGAGTTTTCTCCCTGAACATATAACCGTAAGTCTCGATCTTATGGTTCAGCGGAAATGCCAGAACTTCAAGGGATTTGGTAGAATAAATCACCTGCGGTTCCTTGACGGAAACGGGATGGAAGTCAATGTCAATGCCGATGCCCTTGCCATAATAGGAGAGGAAGAATTTCAGAAGAGGACCAAGATTCGACGGACCGTAAATGACGACAGGTGCGGTTCTCGAAGACAGTCCCAATGTAGAAAGAAGCGGGAAGAGACCGAATACATGGTCGCCGTGGATATGTGAGATGAAGATGGTGTCAAGTTTGGAAAGAGACACCCTGCTCTTTATCATCTGCCTCTGGACGGCTTCACCGCAGTCTATCAAAAACAAGCGCCCATGTACTTCAAGTACGTGAGCGCTCTGAAATCTATCGTTAACGGGCATTGCCGAAGCAGTGCCCATTATCTTCAAAGTAAAATTATTCACCCTTAGCGAATTTGTCCTTGAGTGCTGCAAGCGCGTCAATGTCACCGAGAGTTGTCTTCTCAACTGAAGAATTGACATGCTTGATAGCGTTCTTGGTGTTGTTTGCCTCAGCTGCAGCCTTCTCAGCCTTAACCTCTGCATAAGTCTTGAGGTGTGAAAGGAAGAGTTTTCTGGTGCTTCTTCTGAGCTCTGTAACAACGAATGGAAGCTTCTCGCCTTCTACAGCCTGCTTGCCATCCTCCTTAACGAGATCCTTCTTGAATGCGAATCCCTCGGTACCATCCTCAAGAGTTACGTTAGCGCCCTTGTCAGTAGCTGAACCTACAGTAGCCTCAACTGTTGTTCCTACAGGATACTTGCTCTCGAGCTCGTTCCATGGGTTAGGGAGAAGCTGCTTGTGACCAAGGCTGAGCTTGTGGTTAGCCTCATCGAAATCAAGGATAACTACGTCGATAGTGTCACCTACCTGAACCATCTCTGACGGATGTTTGATCTTGTCCCAAGAGAGGTCGCTGATGTGTACGAGACCCTCGATACCATCCTCGAGCTCAGCAAATACACCGAAGTTTGTGATATTGCGGACAACAGCCTTGTGCTGTGAACCTACAGGATATTTCTCACGGATATTCTCCCAAGGATTAACTGTAAGCTGCTTGAGACCAAGTGACATCTTTCTGTTCTCTCTGTCGAGTGAAAGGATCTGAGCCTCTACCTCGTCGCCTACCTTCAGGAAATCCTGAGCGATACGGAGTCTTGGAGACCATGACATTTCTGAAACGTGGATAAGTCCCTCAACACCTGGCTTAATCTCAACGAATGCGCCGTAGTCAGCGATGAGAACAACTTTACCCTTAACCTTGTCACCAACCTTGATGTTCGGATCGAGGCTGTCCCAAGGATGTGCTGTAAGCTGCTTGAGACCGAGAGCGATTCTCTTCTGCTGCTCATTGAAATCGAGAACAACAACCTTGATCTTCTCATCGAGCTTAACAACCTCTTCAGGATTGTTTACGCGGCCCCAAGAGAGGTCTGTGATGTGGATAAGACCGTCAACGCCACCGAGGTCAACGAATACACCATAGTTAGTGATGTTCTTGACTGTTCCCTCGAGAACCTGACCTTTCTCAAGCTTGCCGATGATTTCGCTCTTCTGCTTCTCGAGTTCAGCCTCGAGGAGAGCCTTGTGAGATACGACAACATTGCGGAACTCCTGATTAATCTTAACAATCTTGAAGTCCATTGTCTGGTCAACGTATGCATCGTAATCCTTGATAGGACGGATGTCGATCTGAGAACCAGGGAGGAATGCCTCGATGCCGAATACATCTACGATCATACCGCCCTTTGTGCGGGTCTTGACATAACCCTTAACGATCTCACCCTTGTCGAATGCCTCATTAACCATATCCCAAGAGCGCAGCTGACGTGCCTTCTTGTGTGAAAGAACAAGCTGTCCTTTCTTGTCCTCAGGTGACTCTACGTAAACCTCTACCTTGTCGCCTACCTTAAGATCAGGGTTGTAACGGAACTCCGGAGCCATGATGACACCTTCGCTCTTGTAACCGATGTTAACGAGAACCTCTCTCTTGCTGATAGCAGTTACTGTTCCCTCAACAACCTCATTTTCATTGACCTTAGACAATGTCTTGTCATAAGCGGCCTCGATAGAAGCCTTGTCCTCATCGCCATAGGCAGCTTCCTTCTCGAAAGCATCCCAGTCGAAGTTTTCAGGAGCCACTGAAGCGTTCAGCGGAGCCTTCTTGGTTTCTTCTTTTACAGGAGCCTCAACCTCTGGAGTCTCAACTGTAACTTTGTTTTCTTCCATAAAATTAACGAATAAAAAACTAGTGGTTTAACATTATTTATTGTGCCTGTGCAGACATGCAAAAACGCACCGTCCACAAAAAGCGGTGCAAATTTAGACAAATTATTCTGATTTACAAAGATTTCTGAAGTTTTCGCACAAAAGCCTACAGCATCTTCCTGCGCTTGAACAAGTATAGGATAATGCCCAATGACAGGAGCATGAATCCTACGATGAGAGCCCAGGACCACGGCTTGTCCGAGAACGGAAGTTCCACGTTCATTCCGTAGAAACTTGCGACAAGTGTCGGAGGCATCAAAAGCAGGGATATCAGAGTAAATATCTTCATGATGCGGTTCTGGTCAAGGTTGATAAGACCGACTACAGTATCCTGGAGGTATTCAAGTCTCTCGAAACTGAAGTTCGAATGATTGATAAGTGACGAGATATCCTGCAGGAGCACATTGAAACGAGGCTCCAGCTCGACAGGATATTTGTCACTCTTCATCATATTGGAAATGAGACGCTGCTTATCGACGATGTTCTCCCTGACAGTCATGGTATTATCCTGCAGCTGGTTGATATCCAGAAGGAAATCCTCATTGATATCTTCCTGCTGGTTAATTCGCCTGCTGTACTGGGCAATCTCCTTGGACATAAGCTCTATCATATCGGCATCAAGATCGACTCGCTGGTCCATGATGCTGACAAATACCCAATATCCGTTAGGGAAAAGTCTCGGGACCGCCTGCATCTTCCTCTGAAGTTCCGTGAAACTTCGGAGCGGCACATCCCTCAATGTAGTAAGGACATTCTCGACCAAAGTGAATGACACGGCCTCCATCGCATACTCCTCCGGTCCAGGGATAAGGAAGTTGGTGTTGGCAAAAATCGCAGTATCCGTTTCCGAGAAACGTGATGAACTCTCAATCTCCTCTGCCTGGGCACGGCTCTGGATTTCCGTATCCAGAAAAGCCTCGGTCGCACGCTTTTCATCACCTGTAGGCGAAAAAAGATCTATCCATATCACATCTTCATGTTTCAATACGGTCAAATCCGACATTGACTGCGAATAAACGATTTTTCCGCTGGACCTGTAGAAAATTGATACCATACCTCTGATGTTTTTTTCCGGAATTCCGGGAGGTTAAACTTCTTCTCCTGCCTACTGCACAGAACTGCAAGCCCGCAAAATTATCACTTTTTCCCGAAATGAAGAAGAAAAAGGCAGTATATTTGTGAAAATTATCCATAGAACATGACAGATAGAACAAAAACCCAGGGGCTGCTGGCCCTGAGTCCGCTCATTGTATTTCTCGGAATATACCTCATCTCCTCCATAGTCGCAGGAGATTTCTATAAGATTCCTATAGCATCCGCATTTCTCATAGCCTCCGCCTACGGCCTGCTCATCAGCAAAAAAGGTCCGCTCGAAGACAAGATAGCCGTCTTTTCACAGGGCGCAGGACAGAAAAACGTCCTTCTCATGCTCTGGATATTCATCCTCGCCGGCGCCTTCGCTGAAACCGCAAAAGAAATAGGCGCAATCGAGGCCACTGTCAATGCCACACTGGCAATTCTTCCACCGTCAATGATATACGTGGGATTGTTTCTGGCGTCCTGTTTCATCTCAATGGCGATAGGAACCAGTGTCGGCACCATAGTAGCCCTCGTCCCGGTAGCCGCGGGAATAGCAACGGAATCCGGCATTGACACGGGCTTCATCACAGCCATTGTCGCCGGCGGAGCATTTTTCGGCGACAATCTTTCCTTCATTTCGGATACGACAATTGCAGCGACGAAGACTCAGGGCTGCCTCATGTCAGACAAGTTCAAGGTCAACCTCAGAATCGTCGCCCCGGCAGCATTGACAGTCGCGGCAATATATATCATAATGGGGCAGGACGCGTCTTTTGCGCAGCCGGCAGGCGACATCAATTGGGTCAGGCTCATCCCCTATATTCTGGTGATCGGGCTCGCTCTTTCCGGCGTCAATGTCGTGGAAGTCCTCGCCGTCGGCATCGTTGTCAATGCAATAATCGGTTTTTCTCAAGGCACTCTCGACTGGACCGGATGGCTGGGCGGAATCGGCAAAGGTATTGCAGGAATGGGAGACCTGATAATAGTGACAATGCTGTCCGGAGGCATGCTGGAACTGATCAGGTACAACGGAGGCATCGACTATCTCGTCTATCTGCTTACCAGACGGATAGGAGGCAAACGCGGTGCGGAACTCAGCATCGCTGCCCTTGTCAGTCTGGCAAATGTCTGCACGGCTAACAATACAATCGCGATTCTCACCACAGGAGGAATTACCAAAGATATCACTTCGCGTTTCGGTCTGGACCCGCGCAAGACTGCCAGCATCCTGGACACATTCTCGTGCGTAATCCAGGGGCTTCTACCCTACGGTGCACAGATGCTGATGGCTTCAGGCCTCGCAGGAATATCTTCGCTCAGTATAATCAAATGGCTTTTCTATCCGTATGCCTTGGGCATTTTCGCCATAACGGCCATCATGCTGAGACTGCCGAGAAAATACAGCTGAAAAAAAATCCGTTGCACTTCAAGTATTTGCAGAAGTGCAACGGATTCTGTTTTACCAGTATATTATAGACTACCAGCCGTTATTCTGACCGAGGTTAGGGTCGAGAAGTGACTGTCCTGAAGGGATAGGCTCCAGATAGTACTTGTCATTCCATACACGGTCAACCTTAGCGCCGGTACCTGTAGCAGCAGAAGTATTATAAGGTGACTTATAGACTTTGCCATCTACAGTGACGAAGAAGTTCGCCTCCGTCACACCATTCCAGTCAGAATCTTTTACAGTCTCACTGTATGCCTTCAGGGCATCACTGGAAACTCCGACGTATCCGGAAGGATTCTCCTTGGTATCAAGATTCTTTCCGAGAGCCCATCTCATGAGGTCATCATGACGGAATCCGTCAGCCATGAGTTCACTTCTGCGGTCACGGCGAAGCTCCTGAAGAAGAACATTAGCAGCAGGATCCTTAGGATCTTTGGTAATGACAGTACCGTCCACTGAGCAGCCGTCAGTACCGACGAGTTTCAATGCCGGAATCTTGCCATGCTTAGTACGGAGAACATTCACGGACTTGTCAAGGTCAGCCTGAGTAATCTGATTGAGTTCGGCACATGCCTCGGCATAGTTTTCAAGGACCTCAGAATACTGGAAAATAGGGCCGTCGGTATCATTCAAAGGGCCAAGCCATGTTCCAAGTCCTTCATATTCAGTCTTTTTGTCCCACTCGACAAATTTAGTAGTCCAGTATCCAGTTGTAGAATTGATACCTGCATCATAAGTGAGTTTGACAACCGGAAGAATTGTCGATGTGACAGTGCATCCGAGACGCTCATCACGGTTGCTGAAAATACCGCTCAGGGTAGAATCATCATAACCGCCAGCCTTCATGTGGATAGGCAGACCATTGGACTGTGCATAGTTTTCCACTGCGCTCTTGGTCAATCCCCATGTAGGAGTAGATGTAACCACATATCCGTACTGGGTGTGACCGGCAGTAACCTTACCTCCATTGACATTGGCAATAGAATAAATCTTGTAGAGGAGAACTTCCTTGCTTCCGGCCAATGACAAAGAGTTGTACATGGTCTTGTAGTTGTCTGAAATCTCATACAGGCCACTGGAAATCACCTTGTTGGCAGCTTCCTTAGCCTTTGCGTAGAACTGGTCAGGATGGCCATTTGACAACTTGTGGTACTTCTCCCATGCGCCCTCATAAAGAGCAACTCTGGAAAGAAGAGCCGCAGCTACCATATTGTTTACAGTATTGGCTCCTGCCTTGGACGGTTCCAGACAGTTGTTCATCGCAAACTCCAGATCCGCAACGACATTATCCATTACAGTGACGCGTGAATCCCTAGGACGGGTAACGTTCTCCTGCTTAGAGAAATCCACTTCTGAATCTACCCATACTACATCTCCATAAGTCTTCACCAACTCATAGTGATAAAGAGCTCTGAAGAAACGGGCTACTCCTCTCCAATGATTTGCAGCAGCCTCTGACAGATTAGGTATTCTGTCCACACGAGACAGAAGGATATTGGCTTCACGGATCCTGTCATAAGGAGTATTCCAGGCTGAAGATGAGTTAGGAATATTCTTGGTAAATTCCGTGAATGATTCGGTAGCATAATCATCAGTCAAGGTCTCGCCATGATACTGACCTCTTGTCCAACCTGAGCCGTAGCTCATACTGCTGAGATAGCCATAAAATTTCCAAGAGTAAATTTCAAGAGCCGATTCAGAAGTCCAGTTGGTGTCGTCCGAGTTGCTGTCCAACGGTTTCTTGTCCAGATAGTCGGAACATCCGCTCAGACCGATGGCAGCCACAGCGGCCATCGCTAACATATATAATTTATTTCTCATATAATCAAAGTATTAGAAATTAGAAAGTAATCTGAAGTCCACAAGACCACTGGCGGTTGAACGGCATTGCACGACCTGCCATCGTCATATCCATGCCATTGGTGTAACTCTTCGAACTACCTCCCGTACATTCAGGATCCATTACTCCGTCGATATGGTCGAAGGTGAAGAGATTCTGTGCGCTGAAATAGAAACGGAGCTTCTCGACAAAAATCTTTCTGGTAAGATTCTGCGGAAGAGTGTAGCCTACTGTGAAGTTCTTTATTCTCAGGTAAGCAAGATTGTTCAGATACTTGGTCTGAGGAGCGAAGTTGTTGCATCCGGAGTTGCCAGGAAGACCCGAAAGCGAACCGAAAGCGCCATTGATATATGGACGAGGGAATCTCGCATTCTGGTTGCTTTCTGTCCAGTAATCCAGCTGATTCTCGAAAATATTCATCTGTGCGCCTGCAGCATGAGGAATAAAGAGTGAAGAAGTACTCCACATGTCACGTTTTCCGACACCCTGGAAAAGGATTTCCACATCAAAACCTTTCAGCATCGCGCCTACTCTGAGTGAATACTCATAACGAGGGAGCTGGTTTCCTATTCTCTTGAGGTCTCCGTGGTCATCGATAGTACCCTTTCCGGTATCAATCTTTCCGTCCTTGTTTAAATCCTTGTACTTGATATCACCAGCACCGAAACGGAAAGAACCATTCTGCAGATAAGACTGGTCAGGGGTACCCGTCTTGAGAGTACCATCCGGGTTCACGTCAGAAGAATTGAAATATCTGTCAGTCTCGAATCCCCAGATTTCACCAAGTTTCTTTCCCTTATACCAACTGTTGAGTGCACCGGTAGTATTGTTCCACTTGGTAATCTCAGATTTGGCATCAGAAAGAGTGAAGGTTCCGTAGATTGCAAAATCCTTGTTGAATGCGTGATTGTAATCGATCTGGAGTTCCCATCCGTTGGTCTTCATATCACCACCATTCTCAAGAGGTGCTACAGCGATACCTGCATAACGCACAATCTCGTTACCTGCCACAAGCATACCTACGTTGCGTCTCTGATACCAGTCGAAGGTAACATTGAGTTCATTATTGAAGAATCCTGCATCGAAGCCTATATCCAAGGTGCGAATCTTTTCCCAAGTCATATCAGGATTGACTGCAGAAGGAGTGGTAGTCGTGGAGACCTGGTTCATATCGGTTCCTATCCAGCTTACAGTTTCTGTAGCCATCGTAGAGATGTAAGGATACCATGACTCAAGTGCCTGGTTACCTACAGAACCGTAAGAAGCCCTTACCTTGAGTGTCGGAACGTACGGCTTGATATTGGTCCAGAACTTCTCTTCAGAGATACGGTAACCTGCAGAAGCTGATGAGAAGAATGCCCACTGCTTGCCTGTACGGAATGAAGAAGAACCGTCATAACGTCCGTTCAATTCGAGGAGATACTTTTCCTTGTAGTTATAGTTGATACGTCCGAAGAAACCGGCTGTAGCCCTATGCCTGAGTGACTCATCGACAATACCTTCATTCTTGCCGTCGGTAAGATTGAGTGTCGGATGCTCCACATCCTGCACACCGTTTACCTTGACAGACTGGTTGTCGTATCTGAGATCCTCGGCATTCGCACCCACCTTGATTGCGAAATTATGCTGCTTCTGGATATCGAACAGATAGTCGAAATAAGCATTGTAGGTATTGGTAATCTTACTTACATAAGTTCTCTCCAGGAAATCATTTGTAGTGACGGCAGCCTTCTTAGGGAATGACCAGTTTGCGACATAATAAGGCTGGCGCATAGACCTGTTCTCATAGTTGTAACGTCCTCTTGTGTAGTCTCCATAGAAAGAAAGGCCCGGAGCAAGATTAATCCTGACGTTGCCTCCGAGAGTCAGATACTGGTCCTTGGAAGAACAGATGCTTTCATTTGCGACATACGCATTTCCATGACGGAAATACAGGCCTTCACCGGTTGCAGCCGAATCACTCGCATACGTACCGTCAGCCAATTTGCTGCCGTCAGATATTCCGAACGGGAAGAATGTAGGGAAACGCATCACATAATAAAGAAGGCCGGTAGCACCTTTACTCTGTGAATAGCCATAAGGATACTCGTATTCCTTTTCCACATACATAACCTTGGTTCCGATATTCAACCAGTTCTTGACCTGAGTGTTGGTGGAAAGATTGAGGTTGTATCTCTTCACGTCATTCTTCTTGGCCGCTTTCAGAGTACCGTCGTTCATGGTATAACCGAGTCCGATATTGTAGTTCGTCTTACCGGTATTGCCATTGACGGAAAGATTATGGGTCTGGGAGAATGAAGTCTTGAAAATCTCCTTGTTAGGGTCAGAAACCCTATAGTAATAAGGAGTGCCTTCTATGAACTCGTAGTCCTCGCCGTATTTGTAAACAGGGTTGCTGAGATTTCCGGAATATTTGTCGAACCAAGTCGTGATACCCTTTCCGATGGTATCGTAATACATACCGAAAGCCTCAATTCTGGATCCGTCCACGTTCTTCTGTGCAAGCATACCTTCCTCGAGCTGGGCAAGCACGCCTTCCTTGTCAGTAATGTACTTAGGAAGGCCGATAGGCTGGTTCCAGGAGAAGTTGTTCGAATAAGTGATGGAAACTTTGTCCTTTACGGCAGAACCGTCTTTCGAAGTGATGAGGACAACTCCCCATGCCGCACGGGAACCGTAGATGGAAGCTGAAGCCGCGTCCTTGAGGACAGAAATGCTCTTGATATTGTCAGGGTTCACAAAAGACAGGTCAGGAACCTCGACACCGTCAAGAAGGATAAGAGGAGTATTGTCTCCGTTGATAGAACCTGTACCACGGATTTTCATCGTAGGAGATGCATTCAGGTCATTGCTGTTATAGGTAATGGACAATCCCGGAACAACACCCTGAAGACCTTTGGAAACATCGGTGATAGGCTTGCTGCCAAATGCCTTGTCCACATCCACAGCAGCGACAGAACCTGTCATGTTGACCTTCTTCTGTGTACCGAAACCGACAACGACTACCTCATCGAGGAACTGAGTGTCCTCTCTAAGTGTAACGGACAAATTTTCTGAAGCAGCGACACTTATGGTCTCATATCCGATACAAGATACTTCAAGAGAAGCTCCTGACTTCACAGAGATGGTGAATTTTCCATCAATGTCAGTATTCACACCATTGGTCGTACCTTTCTCGATGACGCTGGCACCCGGGACTGGCCAGCCTGAAGAATCCAGGATCCTGCCGGACACCAAAATTCGAGTCTGCTGATAAACATTTGATGCTGAAGGTTTTTCAGCACGAGCCGCATACATATTGACGCCCGTAGGTAAATAGGCGCAAAGAGCAGCTGCCAGACAAATGTAAAGTTTTACATTGCCATTCTTTTTTTCATGAATCATAGGCAGATTATTAGTTGATAAAAAATGTTATCGTTTAAAAATTCAGGTATCACAAATATAAATTATTTATGCATTTCTACACACTTTTTTCTAAAAAAAAATGAAGTTTGGCCAAGACGCCGTTTTTGATTAAGTTTGTATGTTTATTCAAAAGCAACCAAATGATCAGAAAAACGACCAATAAGGATCTCACGACATACAACACATTCAGGATGAAGGTAAAATGCCGCTCATTCATAGAATACGATTCCGTCGCGGATCTCATTGACATAGATTTCGACACTCTTCCTACACCAGTCAAGCATATCGGCGGCGGAAGCAACCTGCTCTTCAGCGGAAATTTCGACGGAACAATTCTACACTCGGCAGTGAAATTCATCTACAAACTGCCGGAAGACGACCCTCTGTATATGTCTGACAATGAAGCGCTTGTATCAGTAGGCTCGGGCGTAATATTTGACGATTTCTGCAAATGGGCGGCGGAAAACGGACTGTGGGGCGCAGAGAATCTGTCATATATCCCAGGCGAAACAGGGGCGGCGGCCGTCCAGAACATCGGAGCCTACGGTGCTGAAATCACAGACATCATACGTCAGGTTTATTGCTACGACACCATCGAAGAAGAGTTCGTCCATTTCAATGTCAACGAATGCAAATACGGATACCGCGAGTCAATGTTCAAGTCTCCCGAGACCAGGGACAGATACATAGTGACCAACGTCATACTGGCATTGACAAGAGAGAGAAGCCCGAGACTCGAGTACGGAAATATCCGCACGGCCCTGAGCGGAGCCCTCGGCGTCCCGGCCGAGGAAGTGGACGGGTCAGAAGCACTTACACCGGCATTGATAAGAGACGTCATTATCGGCATCCGCCGGGAGAAACTGCCGGAAGTTTCAGAAATCGGAAGTGCGGGCAGCTTTTTCAAGAATCCCGTAGTTCCGGAAGAGGTATTCGCCAATGTCAAAGATGTCGCCGAAGGGGCAGAAGTTCCTCACTATGTGACAGATAAGGGAATAAAAATACCTGCCGCATGGCTGATTGAGCAATGCGGATGGAAAGGACGCACCTGCGGCAATGCTGGAGTCTATGAGAAGCAGCCGCTGGTCATTGTCAATGCTACCGGAAAGGCAACCCCGAAGGAAATCATTGACCTTAAAAATCAAATCATCGCTTCAGTGAAAGAGAAGTTCGGAATCGGACTGCACCCCGAAGCGGAAATATTATAGGAAATGTACAACAGCACATTTATAGTAGAGGGAGGACATGAACTCCACGGAGAAATCATCCCGCAAGGGGCGAAGAACGAGGCTCTTGAGGTAATAAGCGCGGTACTTCTCACAAAAGAAGAAGTCATCATAAGCAATGTCCCTGAAATCCTGGATGTAAAGAACCTGATAAGCCTGCTGGAAAGCATGGGAGTCAAGGTAAAACGCCTGGGACATGGCGAATACAGCTTCAAGGCGGATGACATTGACACTGAATACATTGAAAGCGAAGATTTCGTGAAGAAGTGCGCATCCTTGCGCGGTTCGGTTCTGGTGGTCGGTCCTCTCCTCGCCAGGTTCGGAAAGGCATGGTTCCCCAAACCTGGCGGCGACCGCATCGGAAGACGGCGTGTGGACACGCATATTCAGGGAATGATCAATCTCGGAGCGTCACACAGGTATGACGACAAGCGCAAGGCTTTCTATCTTGAAGCCCCCGCATCAGGCCATCTGCAGGGTACGTATATGCTTCTGGATGAGGCATCTGTGACAGGCACGGCCAACATTCTCATGGCTGCGGCTCTAGCTGAAGGCAAGACCGTAATCTACAATGCCGCATGCGAGCCCTATATCCAGCAGCTCAGCAGAATGCTGAAGGCCATGGGAGCCGGCATTGAGGGTATCGGTTCGAATCTGCTCACGATTACAGGTGTTGACGCCCTTCATGGAGCGGCCCACAAGATTCTTCCGGACATGATCGAGGTCGGCAGTTTCATCGGCATGGCAGCATTGACAAGAAGTTCGATAACCATCAAGGATGTGTCCTGGAAGAACCTCGGCATCATTCCGGAGAGTTTCAGGAGACTGGGAGTGCATCTGGAGCAGCGCGGTGACGACATTTTCATCCCGGCCCAGGAAAGCTATACCATTGATTCGTTCATGGACGGCTCCATTATGACCATTGCAGATGCACCATGGCCGGGACTCACTCCGGACCTTCTCAGCGTCATGCTGGTAGTTGCCACACAGTGCAAAGGAAGTGTATTGATACATCAGAAAATGTTCGAAAGCCGACTTTTCTTCGTGGACAAACTTATAGAGATGGGTGCCCAGATCATTCTCTGCGACCCGCACAGGGCTGTAGTCATCGGACACGACCACAGGTTCCGACTGAAAGCCGGCAACCTTCTTTCACCTGATATCCGTGCAGGTATCGCACTACTTCTGGCAGCAATGTCAGCCAAGGGAACAAGTACGATAAGCAATGTCGGACAGATAGACCGAGGATATGAAAACATCGAGCAGAGGCTCAATGCCCTGGGCGCAAAAATTACAAGACGCTAAAAGTCCCGTAATGCCTAGAACACATTAAGCAAGATATTGATTCCCAGCAATATAAGGACAACACCGCCGCACACGGCAGCAGGTTTGCCGGCTCTGGTTCCGATCAGGTTTCCGCCCTTGATGCCGATGATGACAGACAGGGCTGTAATAATGAAGACGGCTACGACAGGGACCGTCATGCCTGCCAGATTGCGTCCTGCCATCGACATTGAAATACCTACCGCCAAGGCATCGATACTGTCGGCGATTCCGGCGAGAACGATATTCCGAAAGCCTGTAAGGTTTCTTGGCTTCTCCTCGGAAAAGGCCTCCCTTATCATTGACACGCCCACAAAAACCAGAAGCCCCATTCCGATCCATTTGACGAAATGCATCAAGTACCTCGCGATGAAGTCGCCGAATGCCCAACCGACAAAGAGGAATGAAGTCTGAATGATTGCGAAAATCAATGCTATCTTGAGCACCTGTGCGAGTGTCACTTTTTTCATCGTGACGCTCGAACACAATGCCACGGCAAAGCAGTCGGCACACAACGATGCCGACAGAAGAATGTCAGTAATCAGTTCTTCCATATCAAGGCCTGAAAAGCTGGCGGTTTACTATGGACCTTCCAAGTGTCAGCTGGTCAGCGTATTCCAAATCGTCTCCAAATCCGAGACCACGTGCCGGGGATGACACCTTGATACCGAAAGCCGAAATCTGCCTGTATATATAGAACGACGTCGTCTCGCCTTCCACATCCCCGCTGAGCGCAAGGATTATTTCAATGTTGCCCGGCTCGACGCCAGATTCGGTCAAGGCTTCTACTCTATTCTTAAGTTCGATAATTTTCAGGTCGGAAGGACCGATTCCGTCGATCGGCGATATTTTCCCGCCAAGCACATGATAGACTCCATGATATTGTCCGGTAGCCTCGACACTCATGACATCACGAACATTCTCCACAACACATATTGTATTGTGGTCACGACTGTTGTCCGAGCAGATTGAGCACTGCTCATCATCTGAAATCATCATGCAGGTACGGCAATAACGCACATTCTCCCTAAGAAGCCTGATAGAATCCGTAAAGTGACGCACATTCTCGACAGGCTGCTTCAGGAGGTGGAGGGCAAGGCGCAGTGCGCTCTTCTCCCCTACCCCCGGAAGCGAACTTATGGCTTCGACAGCATTTTCAAGAAGCTCTGACGGATACTTTTCACTTCGCATCCTTGTCTCCCTGATTATAAGCATCTACGGCCTTACGCACAGAGCCATATTTCAGAAGAAGCCTCTTTGCAAGCTCATAGTCATTGATATCAGCCTCTCCCATAATCATTCTCGAGCCTCTATCGACAAGCTTCTTGTTGGTCAGCTGCATGTCGACCATCTTGTTGCCTTTGACATGACCAAGGCGGATCATTGTCGCAGTAGAAATCATATTGAGGACAAGTTTCTCAGCAGTACCTGCCTTCATTCTTGTACTTCCTGTAACGAACTCAGGTCCAACCACTACTTCCACAGGGACTTCTGAAACGGCTGCAAGTTCAGAACCTTTGTTACAAGTAATACACCCGGTAAGCAGGCCACGCTCTCTGGCAATCTTCACTGCGCCGATAACATAAGGAGTCGATCCTGAGGCTGCTACACCTACTACCACATCGTCGGCTGTAGGAGAAAACGGCTGCATATCTTTCCATCCGCCTTCATTGCTGTCCTCCGCAGCTTCCACCGCATTACGGATTGCCTTGTCTCCGCCGGCAATAAGCCCTATGAATTTGTCGCTTACTCCATAAGTAGGAGGAATCTCGGATGCATCTACTACTCCCAGACGTCCGCTGGTGCCCGCGCCGAGATAAAAGACACGTCCACCTCTCTTCAACCTTTCAACTATTCCCTCCACAAGTTTCTCTATCTGAGGGATTTCCTCGGCAACTGCCACAGGAACACAACTGTCCTCATTATTGATGCCCGTAAGTATTTCTTTTACGGACATGTCCTGAAGATTGTGGTAATTGGATGACTGTTCTGTTGTTCTCATGGTTTTACATTGTATGATATTTGACAAGCCCCTCTATCGGGGAAGCTGTAATTTCTGAAATCTTGACATTGAATTCAGACGCGATGCGTTCCAATGTCTCCTTATGCGCCATGGCATATCCGCCGACAACGCCTACCTTGCTGTATTTCTTAAGGTCATACTGGGCGATGCATCTGGAGAACAGCTGTCTGAAGTTATTGTCAATCAGGTCTTTCACATAAGGATACTCATCGTAGTGACGGCTGATGAACGGAGCGAAAGAACCGAGGTATCTTGCCGGCGCCGGTCCCTTATAGACATTCTGGACCACAGTAAGATAATCCACCTCATATTCTGATGCAAATTCGTCTGCAAGTTTCTGTGGGACAAGTCCTTTCAGAAAATCGGACATAAACTGACGCCCGAGGCTTGCTCCACCTCCTTCGTCTCCCAGAATAAAGCCACCCGAGCGGACATTCCTGACGATTTTCTCACCATCATATTCGCAACTGTTCGAACCGGTTCCGAGTATGACGGCAATTCCCGGTTCCTTGCCGCAGACAGCCCTGGCGGCATCCAGAAGATCTGACGCATATTCTATCTGAGCATCAGGAAAGGCCTTCCTGAATTCATCGTCCAGCCTCCTGGCACTCTCTGGCACAGACTTTCCGTCCGAAATGAGACCTGCCGCATAGAAATGAATTTCATTGACCTTCTCCCCTGTCGGATTTAGTTCTGGAATCGCATCCTTCAGAACCTTTTCAATGAAAGAAGACTCCGCTGTGGCAACATTCATTCCAGGCGTCTTGAGAGAATATCTCTCACCTGTTTCAGACACTGAGCACCAATCTGTCTTGGTAGCTCCGCTTTCCGCTATAATGACCATAAAAAAACAGTTTAGTGTTTGTTACATATGCACTCGGGTTCATATATGTACAGTTCATGGATTTCCCTGTCATATCCCGGATAGAATCCCTTAGGCATACCCAAGATGATTCTCGCCCCTCTGTTCGCAAGGACTATAAGTTCCCCGGTAAGCGGGTCTATACTGAGTCCTTCGATTTCTCCCGTCCTGCGAAAATCCGACATCGTACGATAGAGCTCCGGTCTCACCTGTTCCGGCAATACAGAACTTCCTGAAGTATAGATTTCGCAGACATACAGATGGTCAGGAAGATTTTTTTCGGCATCCCCGTCGTCGCAGGAGATAATTATGCTGCCGCCCTTGCAGACTATTCCCTGCTGAAGTCCCGGAGCAGGGTCCAATGCAACTTTTCCCACATACTCTCCGGTCTTGAGGTCATAGCAATACAGATGCGTGCCCTGAACCCAGTCAGCCATCCATACACGGCCATGCTCCTTATCTACGGCAAGACCGCAGACTTCCACCTGGCCGGACGCGGGATTCCACGGAATGGAGCGCTTCCATTCCAATGTCTCCGCATCATAGACGGCGACCTGGATATTCTGTCCCACACCATCAATGAAAGTCTCGATTCCGGCGTAAATCTCACCATTGTAAACATCAATGTCACCGATGTGGTTCGCCGAAAGCTCGAGGCTGCGGAAAGGGTCAATGTCAGAGCGCACGAGTTCTCCGTCTTTACGGTACTTGTAAAGCGCAGTCGAGCCGGATACGTAATAGTATTCGCCGTCTGACGCAATTCCCTGGCGTCCTCCGACTTCCATTACACGGGCCAATGTCCATCCGTCATCATCTGTAAGTGACGGTGATGCTTGTCCGCATTGCGCATGCGACATAAACAGCCCGCTGCTCACAGAGAGCAGCAGGGCCATCAAAAAAAATCTTCTTTTCACGTTTATTACTTCTCAGGCATTGCCTCAAGAACTGCCTTGAGGAATTCCCAACATTTGTCAACCGTGTCAATCTTCACTCTCTCATCAGGTGAATGAGGGTGCAGGATTGTAGGTCCGAACGAAACCATATCCCAGTTAGGATATTTTGCACCGAGAAGAGCGCACTCAAGTCCCGCATGGATAGCAGTAACCTTCATATCCTTACCGAAGAGTTTCTTGTAAACATCCTTCATCGTAGCGATAACCGGTGTAGAAGGAAGCGGAACCCATCCTGAATAGGCGCCGTATGTTGTAAACTGGGCGCCGGCGAGTTCGAAGAGGCAACGCATTCTCTCCGCAAGATCCATTTTGGCTGAATCCACGGAGCTTCTCAAGTATGAAAGTACAGTAATGTGTCCGTCCTGAATTCTTACGACAGCCATGTTCACTGATGTCTCCACGAGACCGTGCATGACAGGGCTCATTCTGTCAACGCTGCTAGGGCACGCGCAGATGGCCTTGACTGCCTTCTGCATAACCTCATCTTCCACATATTCTGCAGGCATATCGCACTTCTCGAAGAAGCATGCTGCAGAAGGGTCGGTATCAGCATATTCAGCCTTGACCTCGGCGAATACAAGTTCGACGATCTTCTTGACCTCGTCAACTCTGCCGGCAGGTACAAGGACGTCAGCTGACGCCTCGAAAGGAATAGCATTATGGAGGCTGCCTCCGACAAAGTCAGAAACCTTCACTCCATATTTCTCTACGAGTGGAAGAAGGATGCGGGCAACAATCTTGTTTGCATTGGCTCTGTACAATACGATATCCTGACCGGAATGTCCGCCCTGAAGACCTTTCACTGAGAGTCTATATGCCTCATAACCGGCAGGTGCCGGCATTGACTTATACTCGAAATCAGCTTTTCCGTACAAACCGCCGGCGCATCCGATATAAAGCTCGCCTTCAGACTCTGAGTCAAGATTCAGAAGGACATCGCCCTTCAGTTCGCCAGGTTTGAGTTTTTCCGCTCCTGTCATTCCTGTTTCCTCATCATAGGTGATAAGCGCCTCTACAGGGCCGTGTTTGAGGGTATTGTCCTCAAGAACAGCAAGTGCAAGACATACTCCGATTCCATCGTCAGCTCCGAGGGTAGTACCCTTTGCGGTTACCCACTCACCGTCAATCTGTGTCTGGATAGGATCCTTGAGGAAATCATGAACGGTATCGGCAGTCTTCTGGGGAACCATGTCCACATGTGCCTGGAGGATGACTCCTCTTCTGTTCTCATAACCCGGTGTAGCCGGTTTGCTGAATATGATATTGCCGGTTTCATCTCTGCGCACATCTACATTGTGCTCTTTTCCCCAGTCAAGAAGGAATTGCTCAGCTTTCTCTTCATGCTTTGAAGGACGGGGAATCTGTGAGAGTGCATCGAAATTTCTCCACACGCCTTTCGGCTCTAAATCTTTGATAGTCATGATCTATTAGTTTAAAGTGATTATTTGGTATTTATCTGAAATGTACTTTCAATTCCGAGCTGATATACAGGTACTCTGCTCTGCAGAAGGACATTGACACCATCCGTCAGCTTGATCGAGCAGGATGCAGGAACACGATAGTGGGCAACTGTACCCTTGGCTGAAGATGATTTTCCCGGAACCTGACTTACAGGCTGAGCTGCAACTTCGAGAAGATATGGCTTACCTGAAAGGTCATCTGCCGGCACGAGGCCTTTGGAATCAGAAAGACGGAAAGCGACATACAGCTGGGACTCATTGCTCTTCTCAGGAACCACGTCATAGTTCATCTTCTGGGTCGAATACTCGCTGTAGCCTATGAACATCGACATATACTCGCTCTCGAGACGGGAAATCTCCTCCACTGCGGAAGCGAGCGCCTCGCCGCTGAAAGTGGCATCGGTATCGCCTGTAACTATCTGGACTTTTTTCTTCCTGAGGTTGAAAATCATCTCGGCTGCCTCTTTGGCCCTGGATTCCAGCGACTTCTGGACAACCATCTCCTGCTGGACAGCCACTTTGTTGTAGGCGGACTCGCTTTTAACGTTACGGTATAGAGTGGTCGCCTCGGATGTCAGATTCGAAGAAAGGCCCTTGTCTGAAAAATCAGCCTTTCCGAATGCCGGGAAACGCCATTCGGTATCGCCTGCGGCAGATGAGACTGAGACCAGCCCCTGCGAGGTCAATGACAGGAAGGCAGGCATGCCTGAACCCAGGGCAACAGTATATCTGTGGGCCTGGTCAGCTTCAGTGCAAGGTGTCATCTTCACGGAAGTTACCGAATATGAGACGGCATCCGTCTGTCTTGCATTGACACCAAGGTATTTCTGTGCGTATTTGGCATAAGGGCCGGCATAGAAATGCTCGCCGCTGGCCTCCACCTCAAGTCGGATGACCGTGGACGGCAGCGAATATACCAGACAGCCTTCAGGGTCTTTCTGCGCATTCTGGGCAGAAACAGCAGGCAGGAACAACATGGTTCCGGCCACCAAACTAAGAACTCTTTTCATACTGTAAATATTTTTCATGTTCGGTTTCTTATTTTTTCCATCTATTATGTGTCCACAGATAATTTGCCGGCTGGTCAATGATATCCTTTTCCAGCAGCCTGTAGAACTTGTTCATGACGTCTTCCGGAGAAAACTGCGATGCATCTTTGCAGATTTCTGTGAATGTCATCTCGTAGCCGAAATCCTTTTTCGCGCGGAATGCCATATAGACGACGGCAAAATGGAATTTGCAGGCCAATGTCGCGCCTCCGGTCATGGTCTGGGTCGGCTGGTTCATGAAATTGTCCACGACATGGCCCGAAGCATAGTTATATGGGCACTGGTCAGTCGGGAACACGTAGATATGCTTTTCATTCCTGTGCTGAATGACGTAGCGCATTATGTTCCGCGATTCCACATAGCAGGTCGAATAGTTTTCAGGCGAAATCGGAGCACATCTGTTAAGGCCAAGAATCTTGTCCCAGAAACTGTTTTTCAATTCCTTGTATATGACAGTGACATCCTTTTCCTGGAACTCCACAGAATCAGGAGCATACGCATAATTCCTGATTCCTCCTGTCAGTTCCCAGTTACCGAGATGCGAATTCATCAGGATTACGCCTGGCCTTTCCTTATACAGACGGTTCAGCACATCGGCATTGACAAGTTCGCAAATATGGGATTCGTGCAGACGTTTCGTGTCGTGCGCACCGGCGAACCAGAATGTTTCCGCCACAAGATTGCCGAAATGCCTGTAGAAATTCTTGGCGATGGCTTTCAATTCCCAATATTTCTTTTCAGGGAAAGATCTGGCCAGATTCATCATCACGACATCCCTCCTGTAATGGAGAGGCCCATAGACTACCCAAGCAATGATTTTTCCCCATAAATAGTGCAGTTTCAGAGGCTGCAAAGCAAGCAGTCTCATCATGCCCTTCATTATGTTTACTCCAAACTGCATAAATATCATTTCTTCACAAATAACAAATATAGTCATTATTCTTAATTGTTGTGCACTTGAAAAGTGACTTTTCCGCCGATTTATCGGGCATAAACTCACAAAATGGCACTTTTCCACACAAAACGATTAAAATTTGTATGTAAATGGCTTCAATTTCTTGACATTTTCAACGATAATTGCTAAGTTTGTAAGTCCACACATGGAATTAATTAACTATTAAAAACACATAACAATGTTCAAAGATCAGCCGAAAGGATTGTTCGCCCTCGCTCTGGCCAATACAGGAGAGCGATTCGGGTACTACACCATGCTCGCTATTTTCCTCCTGTTCATCCAGGCAAAATTCGGATTCAGCGCAGCCGTTTCCACCCAGATTTATTCCATCTTCCTGGCAGCGGTATATTTCATGCCTCTGTTCGGTGGTATGCTTGCCGACAAGATCGGTTACGGCAAGTGCGTCACCACAGGTATCGCCGTCATGTTCTTCGGATACCTCTGTCTGGCAATTCCTACAGGACCGGATATCGCAGGTAAAATTCTGATGTTCGGAGCGCTTGCTCTAATCGCCATCGGTACCGGTCTCTTCAAAGGTAACCTCCAGGTCATGGTCGGAAACCTCTATGATGATCCTAAGTATGCATCTAAGCGCGACTCTGCATTCAGCCTCTTCTACATGGCCATCAACATCGGTGCGATGTTCGCTCCTTCGATGGCAAAGGCTGTCACCAATTTCTTCCTCGGCAAATCAGGTCTCGTATATAACGCAAACATTCCTGCCCTCGCCCATCAGATGATGAACGGCACCATCACCCCTGAAAACGCAGAAAAGCTTCAGGGCCTTGCCGCTTCAATGTCAGGCGCATCAGGAATGGACATGACTTCATTCAGCGAGATGTACATCGAGAAACTTTCTACAGCATACAATTACGGATTCGGTATCGCCTGCATCTCACTCATCATTTCGGTAGCAATCTATTTCAGCTGCCGCTCATGGTTCAAACATGCTGACGTCAATGCAAAACAGGCAAAAGCCGCACACAGCAATGAGGTCGAGCTCACACCGGAGCAGACAAAGAGCCGTATCACCGCCCTTATGCTTGTATTCGCTGTCGTTATCTTCTTCTGGATGGCATTCCACCAGAACGGTGCTACAATGACATTGTTTGCAAGAGACTACACAGCCAGCACAGTAACAGGTGCTACAAGAATCGGATTCAACATCTGGAGCCTTGTTCTGATCGCAATTTCAGTCTATACACTGTTCGGAGCATTCCAGTCTGAAAAGACAAGCGGAAAAGCAATCTGCGGCGTTGCCACCCTCGGTTTGTGGGGCGTTGCCTACGCTATCTTCTCTGGTATGCCTGCAGTCGTAAACATCCTTCCTTCAGACTTCCAGCAGTTCAACCCATTCTTCGTGGTAGCATTGACACCGGTATCCCTTGCGATTTTCGGCGCACTCGCAAAGAAGGGCAAAGAGCCTTCAGCTCCACGCAAGATCGGTCTCGGAATGATTGTCGCAGCGGTAGGTTTCTCCATCCTCACATTCGCATCGCTCAATCTCGCATCACCTAAGGAACTCGGCGGAACAGTCAGCCCTGACCTCATCTCACCGGACTGGCTCATTTCGACTTATCTGGTACTTACCTTCGCAGAGCTTCTGCTCTCACCAATGGGTATCTCATTCGTATCGAAGGTTGCCCCTCCTAAATATAAGGGAGCTATGATGGGTTGCTGGTTTGCAGCTACCGCCCTCGGAAACTATCTGGTTTCCATCCCTGGTCTCCTCTGGAACAAGATTCCTCTGTGGGGTGTTTGGGGACTTCTCATCACACTCTGCCTCCTTTCAGCCCTCTTCATCTTCTCTATCATGAAGAAGCTCGAATCAGCTACCGAGTGCTAAAATAAACCGACATAACAGATGAGGAAAGTCAGACAGGCTTTCCTCATTTGCTTTAAGTAAGCGTTAAAAAATGACAAAAGAAACTATAGCTCTGCTCAAGGAATGGGCCGAGACATACAATAATCCGGAATACTTCAGGGAAGACCCGATCGCATTCCCTACGAAGTTCACTGAAATGATGGAAGCCGGAAAATGCAACCTGAAAGATGTGGAGATAGCTGCCGTCTTCGCCGCACATTTCGCTTGGGGGCGCAGGTCAATGATAGTCCGCGACTGCGGACGCCTGTTCGATGAAATGGACTGGCAACCATACGATTACGTAATGAAAGGCGAATGGCGTGACGACCCGGTCAGCATTCACAGGACCATAAAATGGAGCGAAGTGGCAGCAATCTGCAAAAGATTGAAAGACATCTATGAAAGACAGGAGAGCATAGAAACATTGACAGTACCTCAAATCAGGACATCAGTCTTCGGACAGAAGGAAGATGCGAAGGCTCCGAACAAGAAGATCAATATGATGAGACGCTGGATGGTCAGAGATGACGGCAAGGTGGACCTCGGCCTCTGGAAGAACACATCCCCGGACACGTTGCTGATTCCGCTGGATGTCCATGTGTATCAGCAGGCTACGGAGCTTGGACTCACAGAAAGGAAGCCCAAGGACATAAAGACTGTCATTGAAATAACCGATACTTTCCGCGACATTTTTCCGGGCGACCCATGCAAGGGAGACTTCGCGCTGTTCGGGTACGGCGTGACACATCAGTATTGACATTTGCGGGACTATTCTACAGGCATTTCCATGGCAGCGCATACAAGTTTTGTACGGGAGCGGAATTTTTCGTATATTGGCAATGATAAATCTGAACAAACGCAGCCATGCCACAGCTATACGTCATATCAGGATGCAATGGTGCCGGAAAAACCACGGCATCCTATGCGCTGCTTCCCGAGATGCTCGGATGCAGCCAGTTTGTGAATTCCGACGAATTCGCAAAAAGTCTTTCGCCTTTCAGTCCAGATGCCGTTTCCATTCAGGCCAGCAAGCTTATGTTATTGAAAATGAACTATCTTTTCAAGCGCAATGAGGACTTCGCAATAGAGACGACGCTGGCCACAAGGAGCCTGAAAAAGACTATCACCAAGGCCCGGGCACAGGGCTACGGAATCACGATATTGTACTTCTGGCTGAACTCCCCCGAACTTGCCGTCGAAAGGGTGAGGGCTAGGGTTGCAGCCGGTGGGCACAACATCCCGGAAGAAACCATAAGACGGCGATATATGGCCGGACTCCACTATTTTTTCAATATATATAGGAATATGGCAGACCGGTGGATTCTGGCGGACAATTCCCAGATTCCGTTCAGGGTCGTCGCCGAAGGGCAGGCAGGCAGGCTGACCATTAAAGACGAACAGACATATTCAAAGATACAAGAATTGGCGGACTTTGCTGAGAAATCTCTTTCCGGGGAATGATTCTTCAGACTTCCCCACCGCTGAAAACTGATTAAAAACATGATATCAGACAAACAATTTTACTTAGACACATTCAACATTGATGAAAACGACTTGAGGAAACTCACTGTCACCGCATTGTCCCACGGAGGAGACTATTGCGACTTGTATTTCGAAAACACGATGCTCCAGACCCATCAGCTAATGGACGGGGAAGTTTCGTCAAGCGGACTCAACATTGACTATGGAGTCGGCATCAGGGTCCTCTGCGGAGAAAAGACCGGCTACGCATATTCGGAAAGCACAGAGTGGGCAGACATGGAAAGCGCCGCAAAAGCCGCTTCCGCAATATCTCAAGGTCAGGCGGTCAAGCCACGCGACACCAGAAGCATCGGAGCGACATACACGGCTCAGGAAAACAACGGAGGCAGACTGGTGAGGAGACTTTACCCTGGACAGCCTAATCCGCGTGCGGACAGATATCCTATTCTGCAGAACTGGAGAGAAACCAGCCCCGCCATCGCCGTGGAATATCTGGGGAAACTGGAGAAATCCATCAAGAAGAGAGACGGCAGAATCACCAGCGTCATCTGCGTATTGTCCAGCCAGACAAGCGATTACCTGATGTACAATTCCTTCGGGGAACTGAAATACGAGACCAGGCCGATGACCACCGTCCAGGCCATGCTCGTGGCTGACAACGGCAAGGGAAAGATTCAGAAGAATGTTTCCAGAAGTTTCAGGAAAGGTGCCGAAATGGCCACAGACGAACTGATAGAAGAAATCGCGGAGAAAATCACCTGCGGCATTGATGAGGCCTTCGAGGCTGTGCGTCCGAAAGGCGGTCAGATGCAGGTGGTCATGGGCGCGGGAGCTTCAGGAATTCTGCTCCACGAGGCCATGGGACACGCTTTCGAAGCCGATTTCAACAGAAAGGGACAGTCCATTTTCTCTGACAAGATGGGACAGCGCGTCTGCCCTGAAGGAATCAATATCGCTGACGATGCCACAATCCTCGGAAACCGCGGTTCCCTGAATTTCGACGACGAGGGCGTCCCTGGCCAGAGAACGCTCATGGTGGAAAACGGAATACTGACCTCATATCTCCACGACAGAATCAGCGCGAAATTCTACGGAGTAGCACCTACCGGAAACGGACGCCGAGAATCCTTCCGTTCAAGTCCAATCCCGAGAATGAGAGCCACTTATATGGAAAGCGGAAACGCCGAACCGGAGGGAATCATCGCCTCCGTGTCCAAAGGAATTTATGTCAATGAATTCAGCAACGGGCAGGTAAAAATCGGCGAGGGCGACTTCACATTCTTCGTGAAGAGTGGCTTTCTGATCGAAAACGGAAAGCTGACGACACCTGTGAAGGACATCAATGTCATCGGAAACGGCCCACAGGCATTGAAAGATATCGTTGCGGTCGGAAACGATTGTGTGATAGACGACAGCGCCTGGACTTGCGGCAAGGGACAGTCAGTTCCGGTCTGCTGCGGAATGCCGACCGTCCTTATCGACAATCTTACTGTAGGAGGAGAATAAAATGGAGAATATGATCAATGGAATGATAACTGAAGAAGAGAAGGCATTGGCAGACAACAGCATTGACATGGCTCTTGAAGCTGGCGCCTCTGCGGTTCAGGTCACATTGGACAAGGCCAAGACTGAGATTATCGCACTTCTGGACGGAGAGATCGACAATATCAGGCAGACTGGAGACAGAGCATTGACTTTCAAGGTCTTCGCTGACGGAAAATATGGAGTATTCTCCACGAACAGGCTCGAAGCGGAAAGTGTCCGCAACCTCCTGAAGATGGCGGTGGAGAATGTCAGACTGCTTGCCCCGGACAAGTTCCGCAGACTGCCGGACAAGGAGGAGACGGCCAAAGACGCCATCCGCGGAGATGAAATGGAACTTTGCTGGGACGGTTACGATTCGGTGACAGCCGAGGAGAGGCTTGGCATGGTCAGGAGAGCATCCGTATTCAATGAGTTTTCCGGGGATTCCCCCGATAGGGAATGGAAACTGGTCTCCGAAGAAGTGGAATACAACAACACATTGACAGACACATACTTGACCAGCTCCGACAGAATCGTTTGCAGACAAATCGAGACATCTTTCGAGGTCTGCAGCAATGTGACAGTCGAGGACAAGGAGGGCAACAAATACAGCGGACTATGGTGGGATTACAGCATCAGTCCTGAAAAGGTGCTTGCCTCCGACTGCGGCCACAAAGCAGTAATGCAGGCAGCAAGCCAGATAGGTCAGGTCAATGTCAATGGAGGAAAATACAGAATGGTCGTCTCAAGGAGGGTCTCAGGAAGATTGGTGCAGCCTGTCCTCAATGCCCTTTCGGGAAGGGCCATACAGCAGAAATCATCCTTCCTGACTGAAACTTTAGACAAGAAAGTTTTCAGCGACGGCCTTACCATCCTGGACAGGCCTAGGGAAAAAGGAAAGAGCGGATCAATCCTGTTCGACGGTGAAGGAAGGGCATGTCTGGACAGAGACATCATTGTAAATGGTGTCATAAAAGAGTATTTCATAAACACTTACATGTCCGGCAAACTTGGAATGCCGGCGACTTCGGATGGCGCGAACAGGCCTGTCGTCCAGCCGTTTGTATCAAAGGAACTCGGAGCCGGGGGCAACATTGACCTTACTCTTCTTCAGGAAGCGGATGTGCTCGCGCTTTGCGGTTCCGGTATTCTGGTAACGGATTTCAATGGAGGCAACTGCAATTCAGCCACCGGCGATTTTTCTTACGGCGTGGAGGGATTTGTCTTCGAAAACGGGGAAATCAAGTCACCCGTTTCAGGGATGCTGATAACGGGGAACATGAAAGAGCTCTGGAGCAATCTACTGGTGGCTGCTTCTGACCCGATGGACGGTTTCAGCAGGCAGGTTCCGACTCTGGCTTTCGATGATGTGACGTTCAGCGCATAAATATACTAAGATTATTACTGGGGCGTTTTTGTGTAATGTTCTATAAGACAACACAAAAACGTCCCTTTTTAACAAAAACATTATAAAACGATTTGGAAAGCTGGTATAATAAGCTTATATTAGTACTTTAATCTATAGCCGGACCGAGTGGCGCTACTCGAAAAACCAACAGATATTACAGTTTCCAAGAGAAACGACACATAATAATTTTTATACACTACCGCTTATGATTAAAGCAAACAATCAAAAGGGATTGGCGGGACGCCGATTACTTATTGCTTTAGCGGCATTCACACTACTTCCAGCCGGAAGAGCCGACTGTTTGGCAAACAGTCCGGGCAATGCCGCGTCCGATTCAGCAAGCACTCTCATGCAAGACCAGAAAAAAGAAATCTCAGGAACCGTCCTGGATTCCAATGGCGAACCGCTAGTGGGCGTAAGCGTCATTGAAAAAGGAAGCATGAACGGTGTCATTACAGACAGCCACGGCCGTTTCAACATTACAGTGAAAGCTGGAGCCGTGCTTCAGTTCTCATCCATTGGATACACTGATAAAGAAGTAGTTGCGGCCCCTGGAATGAGGGTAACACTCGAAGATGACAGCGAGCTGCTTTCAGAAGTCGTTGTCGTGGGTTACGGTAGTCAGAAAAGGGCCAGCCTCACAGGTTCCATCGCAGTCGTCGATGTAGAAAAGACTCTCGACAGCCGTCCTATCGCTGACGTAGGACGAGGACTGCAGGGCTCGGTTCCTGGAGTGAACATCAGAATCCCGACCGGTGAAGTCGGTTCCGACCCTATCATCAATATCCGCGGACAGATCGGTTCCATCTCTGGTAACAACAACCCTCTGATTCTCCTCGACAACGTGGAGATTCCAAGTATCCAGATGGTCAATCCTGACGATATCCAGTCTATTTCAGTCCTGAAGGATGCCGCGGCATCTTCAATCTACGGTTCCAAGGCTGCCTTCGGTGTAATTCTCATCACCTCCAAGACGGGAGCGGGAAAAGAGAAAATCGAAGTCACATACTCCGACAACTTCTCATGGCAGAACACCGCCAAGAAAATCGAAATCGGAGGACTTGGAGCATTGAAATACACCCTCGACGCACAGAAGAACATGGGTGCGGCGATGCCTGCCGGCGGTTTCTGGCGAATCAGCCCTGAAAGCTACGAGAAGGCTGTCGAGTGGCAGAAACTCTATGGCGGAAAAGTCAAGGACGGAGATCCTGTCGTCTATGGAAGAGACTGGTACTATGACGGAGTCAACAAATATGGCTATCGTCTCTATGACGGAGCAAAGGCAATGATACGCGAATGGGCACCTAGCCAGTCGCACAACCTTTCCATCAGCGGAACATCAGGCAAGACATCGTACAACGTGGGCCTCGGCTACCTCAGACAGAGCGGTATGTCCAGAACCGCGCAGCACGATGACTTCACCAGATACAACTCATCCATCAGCGTCACATCCAACCTGAACAAATTCCTCAGCATCCGTGCAAGTTCCATCTTCTCGGACCGCAACAAGAGATATCCGGGTGTCGGCACGACTGTAGCCGACCCATGGCTCTACCTCTACAGATGGAGCCCGCTCTTCCCTATCGGAGTCAAGGAAAACGGAAACGACCTCCGCGAGGCCGCATACGAGCTCAGGGCAGCCAACACCGACAACCTGAGAAACAGATATTTCAATGTCAATCTCGGTGCGACAGTGAACATCACCAAGAACTGGGACGTGAAGTTCGACTACACCTACGACCAGAGGACACAGGAGAAGAACTCTTCAAACCCGCAGTTCAGAGGCGGACAAATGTGGTACTCGCCTACCGAATGGTTCGGAGAGGACGGTTCAAGGGTCTATGTCAATGAAGCAGGACAGATCGTGGATCCGTCAGCAGACGGGTCAATGCCGGGATATTGCTTCCCTGTGCAGGACTATTTCTCGAACGTCACATCTACCAGCATTACCCGATACAGATATGCGAACACTACCAATACCATCAACGCATATACAACTTACAATCTTCTCCTCGGTTCCGGCGGTCAGCATGACATCAAAATCATGGCCGGACTCAACAGAGTCACAACCACTTGGGAGTCAGTAGAGGCAAGCAAGACAAACCTCCTCAACATTGACAATCCACAGTTCAACACTGCGACAGGAGACCAGTTCGCAAGCGGAAACACCAACTGGGATTCACAGCTCGGATTCTTCGGCCGTCTGAACTACTCATTCGGTAACAGATACTTCCTCGAGGCCAATATCCGCCGCGACGGTTCTTCGAAGTTCCCTTCACACCTCAGATGGCAGACATTCCCTTCATTCTCAGGAGGTTGGATTTTCACCAACGAGAAGTTCATGAAGAAGGCGGAGCCAGTGCTCAGCTTCGGTAAGATCAGGGCTTCATGGGGAAGCATCGGAGACCAGTCCGTAGCAAACACACTCTATCTCTCCACACTCTCGAGTTCGCAGTCCAACTGGCTTGACGGTTCCGGAAACAAGACCACACAGTATGGAACTCCGTCACTTGTGGACTATGACATCACATGGCAGAGGATCGAGACTCTCGACGTGGGTGCAGACCTCAGATTCTGGAAGAACCAGATCGGCATCACATTCGACTGGTTCCAGAGAGACACCAAGAACATGATCATACCTGGTGAAGACCTCCCTGTAACCCTCGGAACAACTGCTCCTAAAGGAAACTACGGAAGCCTCCGCACACGCGGATGGGAGTTGGCTCTCGATTTCGGATTCAGATTCCAGAATGGTCTCGGAATCAATGGTATGGCAACCCTCTCAGATGCAGTAACTGACATCACGAAGGGTGCCGACTGGGCTACACCGTGGGAAAACAGACTTCTTTCCAACGCATACTCTACCGGCAGACGCTACGGCGACATCTACGGATTCGTGACGGACCGACTCTTCCAGAAGGACGACTTCGTATATGGGCCTGACGGAGAAATCGAAAAGATTACCGTAATCTATAAGGGCACAGCCCGCACGACCTTCAGGCAGTCCGCCAAATATCCTGTATATCAGGTTCACTACGAGAACAGCGACAAACTCATCTTTGCCCCTGGAGACACGAAGTTCGTCGATGTGGATGGTGACGGATATATCACACCTGGAGACGGCACCAACGGCAATCCTGGAGACCAGGTAGTCATCGGAAACTCTACTCCTAGATACGAATACGGTTTCAGGCTCGGCGCTGACTGGAAAGGATTCGACTTCTCCATCTTCTTCCAGGGCATCGGAAAGCGCAAGATCTGGGGAAGCGGACAGCTCGCAATTCCGGGATACTCGGCAAAGGAAGGCGCATTGCCTAAGACCTTCACCAAGGACTACTGGACAGAGGACAACACTGATGCGTTCTATCCGCGCGCATGGAACCTCAACGGCAGCAATACCGGGTTCAGCATGCAGAGGCAGAGCCGATATATGCTGAACATGGCATACCTGAGAATCAAGAACATAACCCTCGGTTATTCAGTGCCTGAGCGTTATCTTTCCAAGGTCAGGGTCAGCAAGGCAAGAGTTTACCTCTCACTTGAAAACTTCTTCACATTTGACCACCTGAGAGGACTTCCTATCGACCCTGAGGCAATTTCAGGTTACTCAATGTTCTCAAGCAACTACAATATGGGACGTACCGGTACCGGAACACCTGTATTCAAGTCAGTATCATTCGGTGTACAGTTATCATTCTAATGAGGAATCACATGAAACACAGATTTATATATATACTCACGGGACTTGCACTGCTGATGGGCAGTTGCGACGTCCTGGACAGGCCGTCACGAACCACAGCTGAAGACGAGAGCTACTGGAAGAGTGAAGAGAGCCTCAGATTATATGCCAACTCGTTCTACGGCCATTTCTTCACCGGCTATGGTGTCAAATACACCACAGCTTACGCTCCGGGCAACAGTTACTCTTTCAACGACGACGTTCTCCGTCTCTCGTCCCAGTCCCAGTTCACCCGTTCAGTGCCTACTTCCAAGGGAAGCACAAGTCTTGACCTGGGAGAATGGCAGAGCGAATATACCGGACCAGACTGGAACTTCGCATGGATCAGAAAGGCAAACATCATGTCCGACAGGATGGAGGCCAGAATGAAAGGCACCCTCAGCAACGAGCAGTTCAACCACTGGATGGGTATCGCCCGTTTCTTCAGAGGACTCGAATATGCAAGACTTGTAAATGTCTTCGGAGATGTCCCTTACTACGATTATGCTCCTGAGAACACAGAGCTGAATGCCCTATACAAAGACCGCGACAACAGAGATGATGTCATGGACCATGTCTATGACGACTTCGAGTTCGCACTTGCCAATGTCAGACTAAATGACGGACAGCAGCAGGTCAACAGATACATCGTATCAGCCCTCGTGAGCAGATGGGCCCTCATCGAAGGAAGCTGGCAGAAGTACTACTACCAGAATGACGAAAGGGCGAAGAAGTTCTTCAACCTCGCAGTAGAGGCCGCAGACAAAGTAATCAGCAGCGGCAAATACGCCATCACAGAGGAGTTCAGAAACCTTTTCGGTTCCAAAGACCTTACATCCAGCAAGGACGTCATCCTCTACCGCAAATACGATGCTTCCCAGGGCGTAACACACTGTGTGGCTTCTTATTGCAATGTAAACGACCCTACCGACATCGGTGCGAACCTGACCCTCATCAAGTCATTCATCTGCAATGACGGAAAGGCATGGAACGATCCTAACTCGACAGTAGCCGGCGCTTCCGATTTCAGCCTCGCGAATCTCATCAAGACACGCGACCCTAGATTCGAAGCTACCTTCTACAACAAGACAACTCCTAAGAACAAGGCCAGCTATCTCTACATGACCAAGTTCATTCCTCGCTCCGCGCTCGAATATCTCAACAAAAAAGGCGGAACACCTGCTCCTGAATTTCAGGGAGAGAAGAACGTGACCGGATATCCTGTACTCAGATACGCCGAAGTCCTCCTCAACTGGATCGAGGCCAAAGCCGAACTTCAATTCCTCGGAGAAGGCACAGTGACACAGGAAGACATCGACAATTCCATCAATGCCATCCGCCACCGTCCTATCGCGGAAGAGGCCATGAACCAGGGAGTACAGCAGACTGCCGACATGAAGCTCGCCACCCTCACCGACGATCCTTCGAGAGACAAGACCGTCCCTGCCCTACTTTGGGAAATCAGACGTGAACGCAGAATGGAGCTTGCATTCGAATTCTCGAGAATCATTGACCTCAGAAGATGGGGCAAAGTCGAGTACATGGACACTGATTTGAACAAGGAACTGCTCATGGGAACATGGGTGAACTTCGATACGGATGCTCCGGATGAGCTGAAGCCTGCCAATGTCAACAAGCTCCGCGTAGTGGACATGAAAGGCAAGGAAATAGTTTACAACGGTTCAAACACTGCCCAGATGAAGGGATTCTTCTACTCGCCTGAGGCTCTCGGACGCCAGCCGTACATGAACATTCCTAATGTCAATCCTTATCTCTGCCCTATCGGAACAAATCAGATAAGCGACTACAAGAAACGCGGCTATACTCTCACCCAGACTGAGGGATGGCCTGATGAACAGTAATTTAGCATTGAATTGATATGAAGAACATATTATACTTCATCAGCGCTGCGGCGATATGCACAGGCATGTTCACCGCTTGCGAGGACAATCTACCGGAGAGCAGGGACTTCCCTTACGAGACAAATCTCGTCTCCATAAAGATTGTCAATGCCGGTGCTGACGGCAATACCGTCGTGGAAGGAACAATCGACGAGAACAAGAAGGAAATCACGTTCCCGAAACTCGACAAAGACTCTCCATTTGCAGAACTCCGTGTGGAAGCCAGCGTATCTGAGGGAGCGGAGCTCACCCAGACGACTTTCGACTACTCTATGGAAGAAGGCGTGGCCAGCAAGACAGCTGTCATCCGCGTCCAGAACCACAAGAGATATACCGACTATTTCATGACTGTCAAGCGCCGCATCCCTGTATATGGAGCCGACTTCGAAAAGGCAGTTGAATACAAGTTCCTGGACGCATCCCAGATACCGGGAGGAACAGGCAGCGTTTCCAGAGGCGCCGACTTCGACGGTGAGAACGTGCTGATAGTAAGAAGGACACCTCCTTATATCCTCAAATATGAGGACCTGAAGGCCGGCAAGATCCAGCCTAAGGAACTGGACATGACAGATGTTTCCGGTGGAACCTTCCCTGTCAACTGCGGTTTCCTTGCAAACGGGCATATCTATATTGCGTCCCTTTCAGGTGCCGCCGCGTCACCTCTCAAGATTTACTACTGGGAGAATGCTGACGCCAAGCCGGAAGTAATCGGAAACTTCACAAATATTCCGGGTGCCGATGCAAGACACGGAGACGTGATTTCCGCCAGCATTGACAAGAACGGCAACGGATACATATTCTTCGGTTCGAACGGTTCGAAGGATTTCATAAGAATCAAGGTTTCCGACCACAAGACCACCAGCGAACCGACGGTTCTTGCAAGTAATGCCAATGCTACCCCTAACACATATGTGTATAGGATTGAGGACACTGACAAGTACCTGTGGAGCGGACTTCGCCTGCCGGTAACATTGACAGACGAGAACGTTACCCCTGGCGGGGCGACATTGCCGCTGGACGACAATATCTTGCCGAAAGAGTCAGTAGCCGCAAGAATGTTCACCTTCAATCAGGAGAGATACCTCATGGCATGTGTTGCGAAATTCGGAAGCGCAAGCCAGGTAACCCCTACATTGAACGTATATAACCTCACCAAGGGTGCAACTCCAGAAGAGGCTATGGAAAACTTCAAGGCAGCAGAATCACACCAGCCTGACTACTCTGTAATCATCGGCGGAGATTCCGGCATCACGGCTCCGGGTATAAGCACCAACTATCACATCATCAAGGATAGTGAAGGCAAGGATGAAAAACTTGTCATCTTCGGTTACCGGCTCAATACCGGATTCGTAATCACTGAATTCCCTATCAAGCAAGAAGAAGACTGATGAAAACGAATTTCAGATATTTTCTTTATGCAGCAGCCGTCGTCCTGGCGGCTGCCTGCAATGAAAAGCAGGAACTCCCAGATAGACCTGACAAACCCGGAACCAATCCGGATAAACCTGCTGCCGAGGTTCCTGTCTTGCCACGTCCTCAGCTGAGAGGAGCATGGATGGCGACAGTGTGGGGACTTGACTGGCCGGACGGAAATCACGACGCAGCCAGCCAGAAATCACTCTACACCGAGTATCTGGATCTGTTCAAGAGACTGGGTATCAATGCCGTATTCTTTCAGGTACGCGGAATGGCCGATGCCTACTATGAGTCATCATACGAGCCATGGAGCCGCTCCATTACCGGAACGCAGGGGCAGAAACCAAGTTATGATGTCATGGAGTTCCTCATCAGCGAGGCCCACAAAAGAGGAATCGAATTCCACGCCTGGATAAATCCTTACAGGGTTTCAACTCCTTCCTATTTCGGCGAAGGCCTGGATCCGAAGATTCCCGCTTCGATGGTGAAGAAATATGACAAGATTTGGGTCTATAATCCGGCTCTTCCTGAAGTCAGACAGAGGATTGCAGACATCGTGAAGGAGATCGTAACCAAGTTCGATGTGGACGGAATCCATATGGACGACTATTTCTATCCGTCAGTTTCATCTCTTGGAGATGAGGATGACTTCAAGAAATACGGTTCGAACTATAATTCCATCGAGGATTTCAGGAGAGGCAACATCTTCGAGATGGTGAAACTTGTAAAGAATACAATCCGGTCGGTCAAACCGGAAGTGGCTTTCACTATAGGACCTCAGGGTAACTACGATAACAACTACAGTACCCAGTACATTGACATGCCTAAGGTATGTGCGGCGAAACTCATTGACGCGGCCATTCCTCAGCTCTACTGGTCCACAAAAGCAAGCAAGGACTACTATACCCCGAGACTTGACTGGTGGTCACAGAATGTAGGTTCAGTACCGATGATGATAGGACACAGTCTGAGCGGATTCAAAGAGAACAGCAGCGGATATGAGTCCTCTTCAGAACTTGAGACACAATTCAGCCTGGCCGACAAGAAGTCGAACAGTTACGGACATCTTCTCTACAGTGCAAAGACCGTAAAGAGTGACCCTAAGGGCATCCAGTCCGTAATCAAGAGTTCATTCGGCAAGAAGGCGCTGATTCCTCATCTCGGAGGGACCGGAGCTGATGCCGCACCTGATGCTCCGAAGAACATCGTAATCTCAGGAGGGACACTGAACTGGGACAAGTCAGCCGCCGCCAAGTATTATGCCGTTTACATGAGCAACGGAAACAAGAAAGTCGCAACTCTGATAGATACTGTGGACGGAACATCTTACCAGCTTTCCGCGAAAGGTAAATATTTCGTTACAGCACTTGACAAGAACAATCTTGAAAGCAAGATATCAGAAATCGTAAAATATTGATAATGGCGGGGTTTCGCCGATTCGAAACCCAAAACTGACATTATATTGCTGTGGACGGATGGCCGAGATTTGCGGTCATCCGTCCTGTTTTCGAGGAATGGTCGTTTTTTTTATGTAATTTTGTAGAATGTGTGAATCAAAGTGAACACGAAAAATTTATATAACATGAAGATAGAAAACAAAAAGGTAGTCGAGCTTACTTACGAGCTCACTGTAGATGGAAAGGTAGTGGACAGGACAACTGAAATGACCGGCCCGCTCGATTATATTCACGGAGAGCACATGCTCCTCCCCAAATTCGAGGCGGAACTGGAAGGACTCGAGCCTGAAAGCGAATTCGCATTCACATTGACACCGGAAGAAGGCTACGGCGAATACGATCCGAAACACAAATTCGAGATTCCTAAACAGTCTTTCGAAATCGACGGAAAAATCCGCGAGGACCTGATGCAGGTAGGAAAGATCATCCCTATGCTGAACAGTTCAGGAATGGTCGTACAGGGACTCATTGCCGCTGTCAATGATGATACTGTCACCATGGACTTCAACCATCCTATGGCCGGCAAGACATTGAATTTCAAGGGCAAGGTCGTTTCTGTCCGTGACGCTACAGAGAAGGAACTTACCGAGGGACTTCACGGAGAGTTCGTTCCGAAGGAAGGCGGATGCCACGGCGGCTGCGGATGTCATCACGAAGACGGCGACCACGAGTGCTGCCATGGCGAGGGACATGAGGGCGGATGCTGCCACGGCGACGGACATGAAGGAGAGTGCCACTGCCATGGTGAAGGACACGAAGGAGAGTGCCACTGCCATGGTGAAGGACACGAAGGAGAGTGCCACTGCCACGAAAACTAGACTCGTAAAATGAAGACAGCCGTAGTCATACTTAACTGGAACACAAAGAATTACCTTGAGCAGTTCGTTCCTGGAGTTCTCCGCTCTCTGGAGGGCGAAGACGCATGCCTTGTCGTGGCGGACAGCGCTTCGACAGACGGTTCCATGCAGATGCTTGCCGAGAAGTTCCCTGAAGTAAGGCAGATACGGCTGGACAAGAACTATGGATTTACCGGAGGGTACAACAGGGCCCTCCGGCAAATTGATGCAGAATACTACGTCCTCCTGAACTCTGACATTGAAGTGCCGGAAGGATGGCTCAAGCCGCTGGTGCAGACGATGGATTCATGTCCCGATGTGGGCGCCTGTTCCCCGAAACTGCATTCGTGGTTCGATAAGGACAAATTCGAATACGCAGGAGCCGCCGGAGGATATCTCGACTATTTCGGCTTCCCGTTCTGCCGCGGCAGACTGATGAAAATGCTGGAAAAGGATGAAGGTCAATATGACAGGCGCGCCGACGTGCTTTGGGCTACCGGAGCGTGTCTTATGGTGAGGAGTTCGCTTTTCAACGGGCTGGGCGGTCTGGACGACAGGTTTTTCGCCCACATGGAAGAGATTGACCTCTGCTGGAGAATCCAGCTCGCAGGATACAGAATAAGAATCGTACCGGAGTCCCTCGTATATCATATAGGAGGCGGAACACTTCCTCAGACCTCCCCATGGAAACTCAAGCTGAACTACAGGAATAACCTGATGCTTCTGGAGAACAATCTGGCCAAGACACAGGCATTGACAATCTCCGAAAAGAAGAAAGGCATTGACAATTCCGGAAAGATTGCCGCGAAAGCGGTCAGGCAGGCCGGCAGGAGAATCTGGTTGAGGATGGTCATTGACGGGCTCACGGGAGCGGCGTATCTGCTGATGCTGAAACGGGACTACTTCAAGGCTGTCATTGACGCGCACAAAGAGTTCAGGCAGCTGTCGAAGCGGCCGGGAGCGGAGGAGGTCAATGACTGGCTGTCGGAGTCAGCCGCGAAAAGACCGAGGCCTCAGGTCCAGGGCATATATCCGCATTTGATTATCCCGATGGCCATATTCCTGAGAAACAAATCGTTCGGCATCATCAACAAATATTTTCAAAAATAATTCAGACCATGGTAATCATCATCGAAGGTGCGGGAGAAGTAGGTTCCCATCTGGCAAAGATGCTCAGCAACGAGGCAAATGACATCACTGTCATTGACATTGATGAAGAAAGGCTTGCGAGACTGAGCATGACGGCGGACATCGTCACCATACTCGGGGATTTGTCCTGCATCGAGGTACTGAAGGATGCAGGGGTGGAACATGCAGACCTTTTCATTGCAGTAAACCCGAACAGTTCGCAGGACGTGAATCTTGTGAGCGCGCTTCTGGCAAAGAAACTCGGCTGCAAGAAAGTTTGTGCCCGCATCAATAACGAGGAGTATCTTTCTTTCGAGAACAAACACCTGTTCACGGAACTTGGCATTGATCTTATGTTCTATCCCGAGAAGATTGCGGCCGGCGAAATCGCAGGTCTGCTCAAGCGTACAGCTTCGACGGAAACCATGGATTTTGCGAGGGGGAAACTGCAGCTGGCAGTGTTCAAGTTGGAGGATGACTCCCCTATCCTTGACATGAAGATAGCCGAGTTTGCGGCCTGCGTCCCTTTCGGGACACAGTTCAGAGTCGTGGCCATATCTCGTGACGACACGACCATAATGCCGAAATTCGACACTCGTCTGAAGTATCATGACCTGGTCTATATCATAACCACACGTGATGGCATCAATCCGCTGATGAATTTCCTGGGCAAGAGCAACATTGAAATCAACAATGTGATGATTCTCGGCGCAGGTGCCATCGGCGAAATGGTAGCGGGTTCCATCTGCAAGCAGGTCGAGGCCGTGAAGGTAATCGATTCCGACAAGCAGAGGTGCATCGAGTTGAGCGAAAATACCGATGACAATGTCCAGGTTATCAACGGGGACGGTCGTGATTCCGACTTCCTTCTGGAGGAAAACATCAAGGATTATGATGCTTTCGTAGCGGTTACGAATAATGATGAGGCCAATATCCTGGCCTGCGTCGTAGCCAAGCGATTCGGCGTGGAGCGCACGATTGCGGAGGTCGAGAATCTGGAGTATATCCGTCTGGCCGAGGAGATGGGCGTGGACGCCGTCATAAACAAGAAACTAATCACTGCCGGCAAGATATTCAAGATGACGCTCAGCAACAAGGTCCGTTTCGTGAAATACATGAGCGGAACCAATGCTGAAATCTTGGAATACATAGTCGCCCCGGACAGCGCAATAACACGCAAGACATTGAAAGACATTGACTTTCCTGAGAATGCCATCATCGGAGGTATTATCCGCGGCAATGATTATTTCATCGCTGTCGGTGACACTCAGATCGAGGCTTACGACAGGGTCGCCGTATTTGCCCTGCCTTCAGCTGTCAAGGAAGTCGATAAGATGTTCAGATAATCAGAACCTTACAAAAGACATAAATTCATGGCATCATACCTGCAGATTGAAAACATAAGCAAGAGTTACGGCCCGAAGGTGCTTTTCGAGCATATCGGGTTCAATATCAACGAAGGAGACAAAATCGCGCTGATTGCCCCAAATGGGACGGGTAAGTCCACGTTGCTCAGGATATTGGCCGGAAACGACAAGTCGGACTCCGGCGGAAAAATCACATTCCTGAAGCATATACGAATCGCGTTTCTGGAACAGGAGTTCAGCCACGACCCTGAAAAGGTTGTCTTTACGCAGGTCATGGATTCAAGCAGGAATTTCACAGAGGGGCTGGATGATGACGACTTGTTTGCTTATGAACTCAGGGTCAAGAAGTTCCTGACAAGTTTCGGTATTGATGAAGGGGCATTGATGAAGAACCTTTCCGGCGGCGAGGTGAAGAGGGTGGCATTGACAGTCATGCTCGCTTCCGAGGCCGATTTCTACATCATGGACGAGCCGACCAACCACCTTGACATCGACGCAATCGAGTTTCTGGAGAATTATCTCGGACATTCGCGCAGCACCCTGCTGATGGTGACTCACGACCGCTATTTCCTTGATCATGTGTGCAATACGGTCATGGAACTGGACCACGGGGCAGTCTATACATATAAGGGTAATTACGAGAATTATCTGGAAAAACGCCAGGAACGCATTGACAATTACAATGCGAAGACGGCGAAGGTCAATAATATTCTCCGGAGGGAGCTGGAGTGGATCAGGAGTTCGCCTTGCGCCCGCACCGGAAAGGCCAGGTACAGGATCAATGCCTTTTATGACCTGAAGGACAGGGCCGAGCAGACTTACACGAGCAAAAAGGTGAGCCTGGAATCCATGGGAAAAGGCTCAAGGCTCGGAAGCAAGATCATTGACTGCAAGAATCTGAGTTTCAGTTACGGGGCTGACAAATATCTGGACCATTTCACATATAATTTCCAGAGATTCGAGCGTGTCGGCATCGTCGGAAAGAACGGTACCGGCAAATCCACCTTCCTGAACATCCTTACCGGGAACATACCGGAGAACGGAGAACTGAGCGGCATCATCGAGCGCGGAGAGTCATTGAAAATAGGCTACTACCGCCAGAGCGGAATGAAATTCAATGAGGATCAGACGGTTATGGAGATTGTCAGCGACACTCACCTTCTGAACCAGTTTCTGTTCAGCCACGACATGTTCACTACCAAGGTTTCGAAGTTGTCGGGCGGCGAGAGAAGAAGGCTCTATCTGATGACGATTCTGATGCAGAATCCGAATCTGCTGATTCTGGACGAGCCGACCAATGACCTGGACATCGTGACATTGGACGTGCTGGAGGAATACCTGAATGAATTCAAAGGCTCATTAATAATCGTATCGCACGACCGTCATTTTCTGGACAGACTTGTCGATCACCTCTTCATATTCTGCGGCGACGGCGTGGTGAAGGATTTCATCGGCTCGTACAGCGAGTACCACGAATATATCAAGGAGTATGAGGCCCGGCAGAAAGCTGCCGCCAGAGCGGAGGCGAACAAGGGTAAAGTCAATGACAGTGATGTCAATGCGGACCGCCCTGCCAAGAAGAAGAAACTCTCATACAAGGAGCAGAAGGAACTGGAGCAGTTGGAAAAGGATATGGAGGCTTTAGGCAAGGAGAAGGAAGAGCTGGAGCAACAGCTTTCTTCGGGGACGATTCCTTACGACAAAATTCAGGAGGCATCGACCCGTTTCGGTGAGGTAAAGGACCTCATCGACGAGAAAGAGATGCGCTGGCTGGAACTTCAGGAGAGCCTGCAGTAGCCTGACCCCTCAAATTTCAGAAATGTTACATTTCTATTTCAAAAAATAATTGTACCTTTGCTTTCGAAACGTAATCGTTTTATGTTTCGAAATAAAAGAACACACCAACTATTTTCGGGAATTGTCTTGCGACATTGACCTGTTCCGACAAATCCCTGAAAATATGGCAAACTCGCAAACAAACCAAAACATTAAATAAACAATGGCTAGATTTTTTGACCCGCCTGCACCGAAGCCACAGCTTCCGTCAGAGAAAGTCCCTAAAGTTTTCAATGCTATGAGATGGAAGGTATTCCTAGGTGCCTTCCTCGGATATGCCGGTTATTACCTCGTCCGCAAGAATCTTTCTCTTGCAGCGCCTGACATGATCAAGGATGGCATCCTTGACGCAGGTAAGGTAGGACTTGCAATGTCAGCAGTATCAATCGCTTACGCATTCAGCAAGTTCATCATGGGTAGTGTGTCGGATCGTTCTGATTCACGTAAATTCCTCTGCGTGGGACTCGTCCTTTCCGCATTGGTAATGATACTTACGGGTATCATCCCTTATGGCGCGAATACTGCATTGAACACCACCGTCATCTTCTTCCTCATGCTCGTTGTTGGATGGCTGTCAGGTATGGGATGGCCTCCATGCGGCCGTATCATGACTCACTGGTTCTCGCAGAACGAGAGGAGTTTCAAGATGAGTATCTGGAATGTTTCACATACTATCGGCAGTTTCTCCCTCGGTTTTCTAGCAATTGCCGGTGTGGCTCTTTTCGCATTCTTCGCGCCTACTTTCGGCATGGATGCGGCTCAGGCCTGGAGGGGTAACTTCATTTTCCCTGCCGTTGTGGCCATCGTCATAGCTATCTTCTGCTGGTGGGCCATCCGTGACACCCCGGAGTCTTGCGGTCTGCCTTCAGTCCAGGAATACAGAAATGATTACAGCGGAGTAAAGAGCAAGGGCCCTGCAGGAGACAAGCTTCCGTTCAAGGTTCTCTTCATAGATTACGTTTTCAAGAACAAGCTTCTGTGGATTGTGGCTCTCAGCAACATCTTCGTATATATGGTACGTTATGGTATCGGCGACTGGTCTCCTACCTTCCTTCAGGATGCAGGAATCATGACTGCTGACGAGAGCAAGGTCGCTTTCTCCGTGCATAACCTCATCGGAGCGTTCGGAACAATCCTCTGCGGTCTTGCGACATCCAAGATTTTCAAGGGCCGTTGCGCACCTATGAATGTCATCTGCATGATTGCCTGCATGTTCGGTGTCTTGATCTACTGGTTTGTAGGCGCAGGTTATATTGCCATGAGCCCTGCTCTCCAGAAGACACTCGTCTATGTAGCCCTCTGCCTCATCGGATTCTTCATCTATGGTCCTGTGGCACTTACAGGAGTACAGGCATTGAATCTTGTTCCTAAGAATGCTGCGGGTACTGCAGCCGGTTTCGTCGGCCTGTTCGGTTATTTCGTCGGTGATGCCATCTGCTCCAAGATTTTCGTCGGCAGCGTAGCAAATTCTCTCGGATGGAATGCAGCCAATCTTACTGTCGCTATCGGAGCCGGTATCGGAGTCATCCTCTGCGCCATGCTTATCAAGAGCGAAAAGTCTGTGACCAACAATTAATTCCGAATAAACTGTCCGCCGGCTGATTCACGTCTGCCGGCGGAATTTCATAACAAACAGATATGAGAAAATTTATATTGTCAATGCTGGTTTTCCTTTCGGTCTGCGCCGCAGCAGATGCGAGGAAGGTCAGCGGAAAAGTCCATTCGGGCGCAAAAGTTCTGCAAGGTGTAATCGTTACTGACGGTTCTTCTTTCACAAAGACCAAAGGTGACGGAACCTTCAAACTGAACGCCGACAACAAGGCCAGATTCGTCTATATCATAACTCCTTCCGGTTATGTAGCTGACTACAGAAGCGGTACTCCGGAGTTCTACAAGGAGGCTTCTGACAATGAGCTGGATTTCAATCTCGAGAAGACGGCAAGGTCGTCAAGCTACACTCTGTTTTCCGTTTCCGACCCTCAGATCAGAAACAACAATCAGCTGAAGCAGTTCGCAGGTCTTCCTTTCGAGGATCTGAAGGCCGAAGGAAAGAAGTATGGCAAGAAGGGTCCGGTAGTGGCCATTATGCTCGGTGACTCCGGCTGGGACAAGAACCTCCCTACCCTTCTTCCCGAATACAAGAAGAAAATCAGCAGACTCGGTTTCCCTGTCTATACAGTAACCGGAAACCATGACTATAACAAGGAACGTTCTTTCAAGAATTATTCGAAGGATTATTTCGACAATTTCGGTCCTTACAATTATGCCTTCTGGATGGGCAAGGATCTCGTGCTCTGCGTGAACAACATCATCTATTACAAGGAGAAAGAGTATGTCGAGGGATATTCTGAGGAGGTCCTCAAGTTCGTCGAGAATCTCCTTAAGTACGTTCCGAAGAAGACTCATATCTTCATGGCCCAGCATTGTCCTATCGACAGATGGTGGCGTCCTGAAGAAACCAGGAGGATTGTCAATGGTGACAAGATGCTTGCTCTTCTGGAGGGCCGCAAGGTGGATATCCTTTCCGGCCATACCCATATCATGAACAATTACCAGATTACGCCAGACATCATGGATCACAATGCGCCAAGTATCTGCGGTTCGTGGTGGTTCGCTGACTGGTGCCGTGACGGTGTGCCTGCCGGCTATGAGATTTTCAATGTCAAGGGCAAGGATATCAGCTGGTTCTACCGTTCTCTTGGCCACGATGACGATTATCAGGTGGAGATCATTGCTCCCGGCCAGAGCATGTATCATCCTAATTCCGTGATTGCCAATGTCTGGGATTATGATGAGAATTGGTCTGTCACCTGGTCTCAGGATGGCATTGACATGGGCCCTATGAAGATGGTCGAGGATTGTTCTCCTACCTATATCAAGAAGATTGAGGAGCATTATCAGGGAGAGCCGATTCCGGGCTTCCGCAGCCCGAAGAGGTCAATCCATTATTTCGCGGCGACGCCGAGCCAGTATGCCAAGGTGGTGACTGTCAATGTCAGGAGCCGTTTCGGCAAGGAGTGGCATTATGAGGTCAAGCTTGCTGAACATGTAGATGTCCAGGCTCACCGCGGAGGTGCCGGCCTGTGGCCTGAGAATACGTTTACGTCAATGACGAATGCGACATTGATGGGTGTAAATACTCTTGAGCTTGATCTTCAGATCAGCAAGGACGGACAGATTGTGGTTTCGCATGATGCATATTTCCATTCCCGCTATGCCACCCGTCCTGACGGAAGCATTGTCATGCCTGATGATCCTAAGGAGTATCTTTATACCATGCCTTATGATTCCATCGCCAAGTATGATGTGGGAATGCGAGCCAGTGAGGTCTGGCCGGGCAAGGAGCAGTCTCCTGCAGTGAAGCCGCTTGCTACCGAGCTTATAGATTCCGTGGAGACATTGACAAGGCTTCGTGGTCTCGACCCTATGCGGTACAATATCGAGATCAAGTGCAAGAAGGGTAAGGGAGAGGGCATCAATTGGCCTGAGTACCACGAGTTTGTGGACAAGTGCATCGAGTTGCTCATGTCCAAGAATCTCGGTGACAGGCTTGTTGTCCAGTGCTTCGATGTTCGCGCTCTGAATTATATGCACGAGAAGTATCCTCAGCTCAAGCTTTCTTATCTTATCAGCAAGAAGGACACTGACTGGGATACGTATATGGGCAAGCTGAATTTCACTCCTGAGTGGCTGAGTCCTGAGCATGTGATCGTGGATGCCAAGATGGTGGAGAATTGCCGCAAGGCCGGCATCAAGCTGGTTCCTTGGACTGTCGATGATGAGGCCGAGATCAAGAGAATTCTGGATCTTCATGTGGAGGCTATCATTTCGAATTATCCTGACCGTGTTCTGAAGGTTACCAGAGGATATGTGAAGTAGGATTTTTTAGAAATTATTTGTGCCCCGCGCCTTGTACGTTTATCGTGCTCGGCGCGGGTTTTTGTGATGGATGGGAGCTTGTATGATGACAGGGGTCTTGTGTGATGTGATCGTTTTGTTCCGCAAAAACGTTTTAGGTTGTACAAACTGAGACAATTAGGCAGTTTTGTTCCGCAGAAACGTTTTAACCGGGACAAAAGGCACTATTTCCAAGAGATCGAAGAGATGTCTCTCGAACTTCATTCAAATATAAAACATCAGCCGGGTCCTTCCTGGGCCCGGCTGATTATTTACAATATGCTGACAATCAAGACCAAACAGACTTTCAGCACAACCAATCGCAACTAAATTGCCATATTACCGCACATGCAGCGCGGCAAGGCCATCGGCCACTGACATTGAACAGAAGCGGTGGTAGTCGGTCATAAATGACGGATTGTCCTGGAGACGGAGAGCCTTGAACGGTGAAAGATTCAGGAAACTGTCAGAAACTCCGGAAGCGTCGGCGCACCCGGAAAGCAAGGCCTCATCTTCAGAAGTGATGTGCGGCTCGAAAACCTCTATCGGCTGGCCAGACTCAGTACGCCTGAAAATCAGATACTTGGCATAACTTGCTATCAGGAAGGCAAGACGACTGATATCATGTCCGTCACGGAGCATCTTGGACAAGGTCGGAACAATGTACACCTCAAACTTGGCAACGCCATCGCCGCAGAGACGAGAAACCTGATCACTGATGGCAGCATTGGAAAAACGACGGAGCAAGGTTGCCTTGTACTCATCGAGGTCAACACCAGCCGGAGCCGACACATACGGAGTCACATCCACATCCATGAAAGTCTTGATGAGAGAACGGTATCGGCTATCGGCAAGAACCGCATCGACCTTACGGAAACCCTCCAGATAAGCAGGATAACAAAGAAGAGAATGAGACGCATTGAGAAGACTGAGCTTCATATTCTCATAAGGAGTCACATCATCAGTAAACTGGACACCGACACGCTCCCAGGCAGGACGGCCGGCAATGAACTTGTCTTCCACAACCCACTGGATGAAATCCTCACAATGCACATCAGTAATGTCACCCGACTTGGTCGCAGGCGTAATCCTGTCCACCATAGAATTCGGGAAAGTCACATTCGACTCCGCCCAGACAGCCACCTCAGGATACTTCGCACGGAAATACTCCATGAACGACCGCTCTGCCGTAGCACCATTATGCTGCAGATTGTCGCACGAAAGAATCGTAACCGGAAGACCGGCCGCCATACGGCGCTTCAACCCCTCGGCAACATACCAAAAGACACTATGAGGCCTGTCAATGTCAACCTTATAACCACCTTCGGTAATTGTCAATGTTATAATCTTCGTCGAAGGCGCGGCAATACGGGCAATAATCGGCTCGCTATCCTCCTCGCCCCAATTCAGTTCCACAAGAGAACCAATCCGATAAACAGTATTCTTTCCGGAAGGCTCACAAACAGTAAGATTATACTCTCCCCTGTTGCATTTCAAAGCATTGAAAAGAGGCCCGTCAGCCGGCATGATCATCGCCCCTGAAACACCCCATGACCTCTGATCGGGATCCTCAAGAAGAAGATTCGTATAATATTCAAGATGAGCACGATGGAAATTACCCACGCCGAAATGGACAATGCCGGGAACAACTGTCTCCCTGTCATAACCATACACCACCTGACCCTTCAGACTATCCGGAACCGGATTGATGGCACCACTGCAGGTACATACAAAGGCTGCGACTTCAACAGCCTTCTCATGGGCTGCCGCAACAGACTCACCATTCATTCTAGCCATCACATAAGTAGCTGTAAATGAATCTCCTGCACCGACAGTATCGACAACATTGACCTTAGGCGTCTCCTTGTGCGAAAGCAGTCCTTCAGGACCATAGATCTCGCTGCAGACAGCGCCTTGGGTAAATATCACACTTTTCAATGAGAATCTGCTGATCAATGCCGAAATCTGTTCTGCAGCAGAACCCGGAATCGAGAACAATTCAGCGACGACAGGAAGCTCATCCTCATTGAGCTTCAGCACATCCGCACGCTCAAGAGAGGCCTCGATAATTTCACGACTATAATAATGCTGACGCAAATTGATGTCATACACCCTGAGACAAGACTCAGGAGCGGAATCAATCATCTTCAGTACACTCTCGTGTGATGTCCGGAACCTCTGGGCCAATGTCCCCCAACAAATGACATCTGCATCCGAGAACAGCCCCAGAGTCTTGGAGTCACATGACATGAAATCCCATGCAACCCCCTCAACAATCTCATATTCAGGAACTCCGGCGCTATCCATCGTCACAAGGACACGACTTGTAGGCTTATCGTTCCGCTGGATATAATCCAGATTCAAACCTGTCCCCTTCAATGCCTCCAGAGTTTCATCTCCAAGTTCATCAATGCCAATGGCCGAAACCGGATACACATCGGCCCCGAACTCCTTTGCAAAAAAAGCAAAATTCACTGGAGCGCCACCAAGACGTTTTCCTGACGGGAAAACATCCCATACAGTCTCCCCTATTCCTATAACTTTCTTCATACTATCTGCTTTTATAAGGTCCTGAAACATTCTTGACAGTCATCTTGCCGTCAGAATCAGATGTAGTGACAATGTAATACTTGCTGCCACCGTCCACTACGCGGACAACAATATTGCCGTCATATCCCTTCACATAAGAAGCCTCCTCAGCAGTAACCTTGTCATCCACTCCGGAGGGACGCTCACCCTGCCAGAAATTGGTAATGAAAAGATCCACTTTAGGAAGTGTCTTCTCCATCTCAGCCATGATGCTAGTACGAGGATGGCTATCCACCCAGGAATTGACGATAATAGCCTGTGGATTAAGCACTTTCAATGCTTCCGGCTGATTTGTGGAAGCAGAACCGTGATGATCAGCTTTCATAACCTCAACCATTCCGGCAGCCTTGGCGCAAGGAAGCTCGGCATCCTTCCACGCAAAATTCGAACGGTTATTGTACTGAAGGTCGGCTCCGGCAAAATAATCGAACTTGCCATAGGAAATTCTCATGACAGCGCTGCAGATATTCTCAGCAGGACACTTGTCCGAGCCGGCGATTTTTGCAGGATTAGCCACCACAATATCCTTCTTATCCGGGAAAGTCTTCCTGGTCTGGGTTCCGACTCCGGTCCAGATTTCACCATTAACAGCAATATTCTGAACCCTGACGTCATACTTGGATATCTTCGGTGCAATCTGAGCATTAGAACCGGCCTTGAAAATCTCAGCCTTCATACCGGAATTCGCCACGTGCCACTTTACGGCGTTGACATAATTCCTGATAGTTTCTTTATTGCTTGCAAGATTCTGCATATCAAACGGATAGTCATAATCCGGCCAGCCTCGGTCAATCATCTTCGCGACCTTGAAATCATCCATAATCTCAGTCAGGCCATTGAGACGATATGAGCCGTTTACGGACATCGGCATTGACGAGTTGCAGTCTCCCATATGGTCGTTGTGAAGATGGGACATGACCACATAATCGATGGTACTGTTACCGGTCCATGCCATACATTTCTTCAGATAGGCACTGATAATCTGGGAACCGCGGGTATTTGTCGCCGTAGGGTCCCAACGGCTGCGGATTCCTGTATTTGTGGTATTGCCGTTGGAATTCGTAGCGACAAGAGAACTTGCAGCATCGATGAGAAGCTGAGTACCGTCAGGCATTATCACAAACGCAGACTCACCTGTAGTGGTATTGATGAAATGAATATCCATCACTCCCTCCTTCCAGGCCGGCAGGACCTCACCGACTTTGATTGTCGATGAACCAGTCTCGCCGTCTCCTCCGGGAGCAGGCTTTATATTCGGCTTTGACGGCCCCGCCTCAGATGAACAAGCCATCACCGGAAGACACATCACGGCAGCCGTAAGAAAAGAAACTAACCTTTGCATGCTATATGAAGATTTAAGAACATCTCACCGCCATCAATATTTACGGAAAGACGCAGATAATTACCAAAATTAGGCTGCACCTTTATAATATGCAAACCCTCTCCCCCGAACGATACAGGGGCGCTTCCGTCATCTGCCCAGTGTACGCCATCCTGTGACATCTGAACCTGACCGCTGAATACAGGGGTTCCCTTCACTTTCTCGACCATGACGAAGAAAACCGCTTCGTCTGCCCAGCCCACCTCGTAAGAATGAGTCTGGAAACTGCCGGAAAAATATTTCTTCACCTCGAGGTGAGAATCATTGAACATTTTCATATTTTTCAAATTGTTTTTTCAGACAGTATGACAGCACGACACTGTCATACCATCTTCTATTCCTGAGAAACGACTACAGAATCGACATAGAAGAAAACTCGTCTGCCGGTATCGGCACCAACCCAGAAGAGAGGATTGATCAGATTCTCAATTCTATGATAGCCATCTACAGCATCCGCCTTGATACCTTTCATATCCCAAATTCTGTCCTGGCACTGAAATTCCACATATTCTTTCAGCTCGGTATCGACTTTCAGGCGCATGTACTGCCAGTTGAGTTTGCAGTCTGTCTCATTGTAAATCAGTTCCTGATGTCCGTCAGGAAGGTTCATGAACCCGTCGTGGTCACCATTCTCATAACGGCGTCCGAACCACCATGGATCCACGCCCTTCTTGCACCAGTCACCCTCCAGGCCATAGGCCCACTCCCTGTCAGAGACACCGTCACGGGAATGCACATACTGCCATTTCTGAGTCATCTTGCCATCGACGGCATTGAGATATCTCATACCCACAAAGAAGCGCTTTCCTCGGGTCTGGATATCGAATCCCATACCGAAATCCCTTATGGAATTCTCATGAAGACCTGGCTGGGGACGGTCAGGCGCATCCATGACATCCTGCTCGGCAGTATATGAAAACCAACACTCTATCTGAAGATATCTGCTGCCAGGACGCGAAAAGGAAAGCCTTTTGATAGCATGGCCCAGCGAGCCTTCAGCCGGCTTCTCAGTATATGGAGAAGCCACTGGACGAGTCGACAGTTTAAGACTATAAGTGCCGGACATGGCCCCATGAGTTCCAGGGTATCGATAAGTAGCCGAACTCAACATTATAGGCGGCCACTGATCCTTGCAGATCAATGTCTTAGGCACATCAAAATCAGGGTACTCTGTAAAGTTAGGCATCAGAGTCATCCAGCCATTGAAGCCGGTATTGAACACATCGTAGGCCAGCACTCTCTTAAGCGGCTGGAACCGGCTTCTCAACATAATTTCATCAACACTCATATAATTAATTCATTAATATCCGGGATTTTGCTCAAGTTTTCCATTCATAATCTGAACTTCATCACTAGGAAGAGGCCACAGATAAACCTTGGAAACAAATTTTCTCTCCACATGCTGCTCGATATAGTCATTTTCCGCTGCCATCTTATCAAAATTAGGGAATCCTTCCTCATCGAACTCTGGAGTCTCCGGCCAGAACCATTTTCCGTCTGCCAACGCCTTCTTGTTCACCTTGGCATCACGTGAGAAACCATATCTGTTGTGGGCAAAGGCATTTTCGAACTGATGCCAGCGCTGGAGATCGAAGTAACGGTGATTCTCCCATGCCAGCTCCACGCGACGCTCCCTGCGGACAATCCTCCTGAGAGCAGCCTGATCCGTAACAGTAATTGCAGGATAAGCGGCAGTTTCGCTCCTCTTGACCTTATATGCTCTGGCACGTACATCATTGATACATGCAAGCACCTCATCATCGATCTGATTCAGCTCAATCTTAGCCTCAGCATACATCAGCAGGACATCAGCATAACGCATGAGAATAATAGGATTGTCATTGTAAAGACGCAGCCTCCAGTCAGCCTGTGCGCCCTTCTTCAGGCAACATCCGTTATAAGAACAGTTCTTCGAATCAGAACCACCCTTGCTGTCCTTGTTGGCAATCATCTTGCCTGCCTGATAATCCATTGTCTCGGTCGCAGCAGGAGAAGGATTCCAGTCAATGCCAGTGTCTCCGTAAATCTTCGTTCCCGGAGCAGCAAAAGTCTCACAGCAACGCGGGTCGCGGTCCTTGAAAGGGTCATGAGGATCAAATCCGCTGCCCGGTTCATCAATGGTCTTACCATTTGTCATCTCATAAGAGGCAAGGAGTTCCCATGAAGGCTGGGCATCATGAGTTCCACCCGCGGATCTTGCAATGAAAGACTTGACACTCTGAGTGGTAGGCTTTCCATTGGAATCCACCTCAATATCTGTAGAGTGAGGAATTGACCAAATGATTTCGCAATTCTTTGTCTTATCACGGAAAAGCTCGCCATAATCAGGATAGAGCGAATACTTCCCGAGGTCAATACAAGCCTTTGCCGCAGCCGCAGCCGTCTCATAATCAGCCTGATAGAGCGCGATCCTGGCCTTGAACGCGAGCGCGCATCCCCTATCGGCTCTTGTCAATGCTGAATTATTGTCGGCAGGCAGATTCTCGGCTGCATAGTCGAAGTCCTTGTAAATCTGCTCAAGCACTGTCTTCTTGTCAGTCCTGCCCATCTCGAAAGCCTGCTCCGGAGTTATGCCGGTAAGATAGAACGGAACATCACCCCAGAGAGTTATAAGTCTCGAGTAGGCATAGGCACGGAAGAAGCAAGCCTCCGCACGAAGTTTGTCAAGTTCTGCAGCAGAGTATTTACCGCCCAGTTTTTCGATTGACTCAATGATACGGTTCGCACGAGTCACATTCTTGTATGTGTAACTCCAGGTCTTGGCAATATTGACCTGTCCTTTGGTTGTGGTCGCGTCAATGAGACCTGACGAAACAGGATAAGACACCAGACGCTGATTCCAGTCGTCGGTCTGACGGTCCATCGCATAGCCATGCTCAATGGGAAAGAACTCACTGCGATAGAAGTCATTGAGGGAAATCTTCACCTCTTCAGGAGACGAATACCAGTTCTCACTGGATGCAGCTGAAAGCGGGTTGAGATCCAGATCCGCACAAGAAGCAAGAGTAAGAGCTCCGAGTGCACTTAATATGATGTTTAATGTCTTTTTCATAATATCAGAAATTAACGGCACTAGAATTTAAGGTCAAGACCGAATGTCCATGTTCTTGCAATATAGGTAGATGCACCGGCCTCAGGGTCCCAGCCCTTAAGGTAATTGTCGAAGCAGAACGGATCATCGACATTGAAATAAACCCTCAGTCCCTTCAGATTCACTTTGCTTACCATTGACTTAGGGAAGGTATATCCGAGATTGATGTTCTTGATTCTCAGATATGCGCTGTTGACAAGCCAGTAATCAGACATTTTGTAGTTGTTGTATCTTGCACCGCTCTCGCTGAGTCTAGGATATTTCACCTTAAGGTTCTGTTCCTCAGTATTATAACGGCTCCAATAATTCCTGCTGCCGTCCGAATTGCGGATTACAGAAGGTGCTGACAGCCACTGTCCCTGGAAAGGACGTACCATATCCTCTGTCAGATTTGACAGCTGGTGTCCAACGCCATTGAACAGCATTGAGAATGAGATGCCTTTCCATCCGAGATTGATGCTGCCGCCATAAATGTAATGAGGAAGTGAACTTCCAAGTATTACGCGGTCATAAGTATCATTGATAATTCCGTCAGGTGTTCCGTCAGGTCCGCTGACATCCATGTACTTCACGTCTCCGGGCTTGGTGGACGCTACGAGAAGCGGACTTGAAGAGATCTCTTCTTCTGTCTGGAAAAGTCCGTTCGACCTGTAGCCATACCATGAACAATACTCCTCTCCCTCAGTAATGATAGTGCCGTTGGAATTGAACACCTGCTTTCCTCCAAGATTGCCCATCACCGAACGGTAATCTGAAAGATTGACACTGATGCCATAAGAGAAATCACCTACCGAATCGCTCCAGCCGAGCTTGATTTCCCATCCTCTGGTATTCATCGTACCTGCGTTACGATCAGGTGCGGAATAACCTGTGAATGAAGGAATTGCTACAGCAAGCAGCATATCGGTCGTCTTCTTGTAATAGTAATCTGCTGTAAAATCGAGACGATTTCCAAGGAAAGATGCGTCAATGCCGGCATCCCAGCTCCATGTCTTCTCCCAATGGATGTCCTTGTAAGCATAGTCCTGCTGCGCACCTGTCATAGTAGAAACCGGTGAAGAACCTGTGCTGTCATACAAAAGTGCCTTATTGAAGGTAATGTATGTCTGGTAAGGATAGTTGCCGATACGCTCATTTCCGAGGCTGCCGATGGAAGCACGTACTTTAAGATGGTCCAGCCAGCTTACATTCGACATGAACTTCTCATTGGAAATGACCCAGCCAAGTGATGCGCTTGGGAAGAATCCCCAGCGGTAATCCTTATGGAAACGTGATGAAGCATCACCACGGGCATTGAGCTGGACATAGTAGCGGTTGTCATAGTTATACATGATACGTCCGAAGAAAGAACGATATGCATTCTGGTAAGAGTTGCCTCCCACGGTAAGTGAGTTCTCATTGGCAAGGTCAAGGTACGGGAAGTTTGCGAGGTCCATCTCGTTGGAACCGGCAGTCAGTTTCTCGTAAGTATAGCTATACTCCTCATAACCTGCCATGACATTGAAATTATGCTTCTTTGCAAAAGTATGGTCATATGTCGCAATCACCTGAGACTCAAAGGTCTTGGAGTCACTTCTCGTCTCGGAAAGAGAGTTTGCGTTATATCCGGAGACATAGCCGATAATGACATCAGTTTCGTAAGCGTCATATACAGGTACCGCCTTGCTGAGACTCTTGGTCTTCACGAAGTTGTAAGTCGGAGTAAAATTGGCTGTAATGTCAAGTCCCTTGACAGGCTTGTAGCTTAGACTGAGCTTTGCAGTCATGTTAGTGCTGACAGTCTTCTGGAATCCACCTTCACGCAGAGCTCCGAGAGTATTGCTGAAAGAGCCCTCCTTACCTGAAGCGACACGCCCGTCAGGATAAAGTCCTGCGTAGATGGACGGATACATGTTAGCCGCCTTGATAGGGCTTCCGGTCTGAGGGTCCTTCTTGGTCGCCTGACGGAAAGCAAAATCCAGGGCTCCGCTCCACTTGTCGCTGAGCTTGATGGTGTTGCGGGAGCGGAGAGAAAGTCTCTCATGGCTGAGTCCCTGATACAACGCATTGGAATTCTCATATCCTGCAGAAGTTCTGCTCTTGATAGTCTTGTTGCCATAAGTCATTGTGACATTGTGCTTATGACGCATGCTGGAGTTCTTCAGAATCGCAGATTTCCAGTTGAAGTCAGGATATGTAATCGGATCGTAAGCATTGTTCTGAAGATAAGTGTCAATGAATTCCTTAGAGAACCCCGCATACTCTCCGCCCTCAGGGTTGCCTGCATCATTCCATGAATACTCATTGAAATCATTCATATAATCGAGTACACCGGTTCTGTATGAAGGGAATTCTGTCGGAGTTATCACGGATACCTCTCCGTTGTAGCCGATCTGCAGCTGTCCTTCAGAAGCCTCCTTTGTCGTAATGAGAATTACGCCCGATGCGGCACGTGCACCATAGATGGCGGCAGAAGCGGCATCCTTCAACACGGTAATCTGGCGCACATCCTCAGTCGGAACATTGTCCAAACTGCTGACGGCCATACCGTCCACAAGTATAAGCGGGCTGGAGTCCGACATTGTAGTAATACCTCTGACCTTCACAGTGGCACTTGCACCCGGCATGCTGCTTGAACGAGTCACGCTCAATCCCGGAACAACACCCTGAAGCGACTGGGACAGCTGGGAAGTGCTCTGCTGTCCGATGATTTTATCATTGACAACACCTACCGCTCCGGTAAGGTCCTTCTTTTTCACTGAACCATAACCGATTACGACGGTCTCTTCCAGTTCGACAGCATCCTCGGCCATAATGACATTTAGAGGATTCTGTCCGTTCCACACTTCTCTCTTCGGAAGGAAACCCATGAACGTGAATTCGAGTGTCTGGCCCTTCTTCACATCCTCGATAGTAAAATTTCCGTCAAGGTCTGTGGTCGCCCACTTTCCATTGTCCTTATTCAGAACCATCGCTCCGGCTATAGGTCCGTTAGAATCGCTGACAGTTCCTTTCAAGATTTCCTGAGCGAAAGCCCCGACTGGCAACATCAAAGCTGCCATTATTGTTAATATCTTGATTTTCATAATGTTATTCTGCAATTTCAATTATAACATGCTGGTCATAAGTCTTTACGGCAGTACCATCTTCGAGGCTAGGTCTCTGTGCTGAGAATCTTGTCTGTCCACCGGCCTCGGTACGGTCGATATAAAGTCCGCTGTTCTTGCTGCCATCCAGTCCGAGATGTCCGGCCTGACGGAAACGGAGAACTACTGAATCCAGATCCCTGTCCGCAGTAAATGTACCGTCCACTGCTACATATGCTCCGTTTTTCTTCGCGTCGAGAAGTGTAGCGGCGAAGTTATAAGTAATTGTCTCGGAATAAGATACAGCATTACCGGTCAAACCTTTCTCTGAAGATTCAAGTCGCTGGCTAACCGGCATTGTCGGCTTCCAGCCATCACCCGACTTATACTCAAGCATCCAGTATGCGGATGTTGCAGTACCCATCTTCGTAACGAAATAATAGTGAATCTTAGTTCCTGCAGGTATCTTCTTATCTACAGTGACAAGCCAATAATCCTCCGGGATAGCACCTGAAATGTACGGGTCACCATTGCCGCCCACAAGACGCTGGCAGACAACCTTTTTCGCTTCATATCCGGTTCTTTCGGCAGCATAATACTCGATCTTGCCCTTTCCTGTACTGGCATTGAGGTACTTGCCGTTAGTTCCAGGGAATACCGTCTGGTCGCCGTCGTCCACGAAGGTCTCGCCTGTGGTTGCGGTCAATGCATTGAGGTCCCAATCCGCGAGGATGCCGGCAAAGGCTTTCTGGGTCAATGTAAATGTATATGTCTTGTCTCCTTCCAGAACGACATTGACAGAAACGACTCTGTCTGACAGTTCCCCGTTTTCTGGAAGCGTGACGGTAACATCAGCCTCACCGAAACCTGAAGCAGGTGAGATCACGACATCTTCATCCGAACATGTGGCTGTCCATTTGCGGTCGCCGTAAACCTTGAACCCTGCGGAGACAGCGGTAGATTCGATGACTGCTGATTCAGGCGCAATTCCCTTAGGGACAATACCTTTCTGTTTCAATGTAAGTTTGAGTGGTGTAACATCATCTCCTATGAAACGGACTGTTCCCGTTCGTTCCTCAGTCGATTCGTTCGCATCCACCTCGAAATGAAGCACTGTCTTGTCTCCGGAAGTTTCAGTATCGGAAATTCTAGCCCAATAATGCTCTCCTGATGCATCAGAACAGTCATTGTTGACTCTGTAATAGACGTTGGATGTTAGTGTTACAGTAGCTGTGCCACCTTCGGAATCCAACGTAAGCAGTTTTGTCTCAAGCTCCATGTAAGGATCAGAAGCTGTCTGACACGAGGCAAGTGCAACAATTGCTAGACTTGCCGATAAAAGCTTTTTCAGATTCATAGATATGGAATATTAGTTGTTATTCTGTGTTACTGCTGTAGCCGCAAGGGATTTCTCCACCTCGCCACATTTCTTTTCATAATAATCGTATAGTTCATTCCAGTCATAGAAATAGCCGGAAACAGTCTCCAGAGGGAGTTTCACGTCAGTTTCATTGAGCATCACCCTCACGAGGACATCAGCCTCTGCATTCCTGTAGAACACAAACTGCAGGTTAGTTCCCATCGGGATATCCCAACTGCGCCATTTATCCATCACTTCAGCCGGTTCGGAAGTCTCGAACGCCCAGTCGCCCGCCTGGAGATTAACCATCAGCGCCATCAACGTTCCGTCGTGACCGAAGTTCAGGTCAATGCCATGACGGCCAAGGTCAATGTCATTTCTGGATTCGTCCAGAATATGTTTCAGTGTCCTCGCCCCAAGCCCCGCTCCCCTTCCGCGGGTCACAGGTTCATTGCCTTTCTGCGCATAGTATCTGTAATTCTCGATTTCCGCCAATGCCAGGATTTCGTCCTCGGTGAAAATATCCCACAGAGGGACCTGACGGTCAAGGCATTGCATAAGAGAAGCCATCAGATAGAAGCGTCTCTCAAGGTCATAAGGCTCATACGCGGCCTTGACTTTGTCAATGTCAATGAAGAGTCTCGAGAGGAAAGCATCTGCATCAATCCTGGAGTTGCGGAACTCTTCGTATTTCTTGTCCCAGAACCCTTTTCCGCTGATGATGTCTGCATCTATCTGGAGTCTTCCCGGACAAACTGTCCCGTACTGGTTAAGGTCCTTGAGGAAAGACCTGGAGTTGTCAATCTCATCTGCCCGCAAATCCGGACGACGCGAAAGGATTCCTTCAATCACAGACTGCATTGTGGCGGCAACTCTAAGGACATTTGTAGCATTGGCCTTGACAAACGGCTGTCCGTCAAATACTTCCGGATAATTATCCGCCATTCTGGCACCCAACTCCCGGGATTGTCTGTAACCTATGCCTGTCAAATCACCCTCACGATACATGACATTGACCTTGAAAGGCTCCAGCCTGTCGTAAACCGCTTTTCCGAATCCTGTCAGATTGCCTTCAGCAGCAGCGGTCTCCAGGACTTCATATATCCGAGGATATGTAACATTGTCATCCACATGACGAGCTCCGTGTCTGAAATATCCATTGATATAGAAGGGCTTATAACCATCCGGCGCATCCGGTACGATTACTTCTCCCGTATTGTCCACGTAATATACCCCGCCTGCCTTCTCCGGATTCCGCTTAAGTTCTTCAAGAGCGTTTGCAGGAGCCGGCTTGCTTTTCGGAAGGGAAACCTTGTATATATATGGCTTCCTGTCTGTCTTCGCAGGATTAGTATTGGTATTCACATACATCCAGTCGCCTACAATAGCAATGTCTTCCAGCTCGTTTGGAATCTGCTCCTGAAGTTCATAACGTGCTGATATTGTGCGTGTATCAGTATCATAGACGCGGATTCGTGACGGTCTTGACGGATCCTGGACGCCAAGCCCGAAACAATAATAGATCTTGCCATCATGGACACAACCTGCCTGAGTGAACCATGTCTCGAAAGGAAATACTACCTGGTCCTCAATATCATTGACCCCAAGGATAATTTCTTTTCCTTCTGACAGCAACGGAACTCTGAACCTTGTCGCGACATATTGGTTTTCATATGCATTGCGAGTAACTTTCTGGACGGTACGTTTTCTGGCAGAGAATACCCACAAGCTGTTGCGTTCTCTGTCCACCATCCAGCTCGGCGCTCCGAAAATGTCCACATAGCCATTCTCCTTCCAGCCAGCATTGTCAAGCGTGATTGTCTGGATCATTTCTGAAGAGAATCTGCGTCCTTTCCTGGTAATGCTCTCCACGAAGCAAGTCCACTCGATATCGCTGCCTACTTTTCCGTTTGAGACATAGAGCAGCGGGAACGATGCGACTTTCGCAGTCTCTGTTCCGAAACTTGCATTGTTAGCATGATTGTCCGGTCTGGAGGAAGCCAATGGAAATGATGCCAGCGGCTCAGGAGAAGCTGTCTTGAAGTCATAGACATTGACATTGCCGCCATCTTCCAGCGCGAATACATACCTGTCCCAGATTTCCAGGCCCTGCTGTGCATTGCCCCGTCGCTCTTTTGCGATAAATACCGAGCAATCGACATTCTTCTCCGGTTCCGGATAGATTTGGGCAACGGCCACGCAAGGCAGCATTGACAATATCAAATATGTGGCGAACCTTTTCATTTTCTTCTGCTGTCAATTATTCTGTAAACAATATATATCGCTATGAGCACGAATATCGAGATTGTAAATCCAAGCACGATATTCTTGACTGCCAATGTTTTAGGATCACCTGCCACAAGAAGGCCCACCAACAGGAGAGCTATCACGCCAAGTGTTATGCAGAAGCAGGATATTGCCATGAAAGAGTAACTCTTGACGCACTTTCTGGTATGCTCGTCAGGCTCGTTGTCCGCATCAGGATCATGATATTTGCAGATTGCTTCATATCCACGGTCCTCCAGACCTCTGCACCTTGACCGGATTTCCATGACGGCCAGTATAAGGACTGGCAAAACGCATCCTGAGATGGATTCTATCAGACTCTGGCTCAGAACTGAAGCCGGGATGGTGAGTTTCGCGGTAATTCCGACGGCCCAGGTCAATAGCATTGACCATATCAGCTGACGGCCTGTAAGTCTCTTCGAGAAGAGGCCCCAGATAGATGGGATATACAGAGGGCACATTATCATTGTCAAAAGCGTAACGACTACTTTTTCAGCGCCTCCGGCAAATGGAATCAGCATTGACAATCCTATGATTACCAGTCCGAAAATCACGGTGAAGGTTCTTCCGATCCTGATCAGTTTCTTTTCGTCTGCGTTGCGGTTTTTCTCGTTATGCTTCCAGATGTCGTATGTATAGACATTGGCATAGACATTCAGGATTCCGGAAACGTTGCTCAGTGTCGCCGAGAGCATCGCAGCCAGCATCATGCCGACCATTCCGCTCATCAGGACGAGTTTGCTCATGTTCACATAAGCGTGTTCGCCATTGTATGTCATGGTGACAGCATCTGCATCCAGGGCAAAACCAGGCTCCATCACACGATAAATCATCGTTGGAAGATACCAGATGAGCGGTGTCAGAAAATACAGCAAACCAATGAGATAGGTGCTTTTCTTCGCGTCTTTTCTGGTCGGCACGCTGATATATCTCTGGACAAATGGCCAGTCACCGCCGATCATTGCGACATTGAGGAATACCCACAGGAGCAGCCATCCCCAAGTATATGTTCCGGATGTTCCGGAGAAGAAGCCAGGTATCTGCATCGCACCGTCAATGAAATTGCCGACTCCCCCGACTGCATGGAAAGACAGCGGAATCATGAATACGACTACCGCAAGAAGGACTCCGAACTGGATAACGTCAGTCATGAGGACTGCGAGAAATCCGCCTACTACGGTGTATATCAATGCTATGGCTCCTAGAATAAGGAGGGCCCACCAGATGCTGAGATATCCTGCGGCTGTGTCTCCCGCCATTCCTGTCGAAGCGAAAATACTGTCTTCCGGCACCTTGATGAGCGCGCACATTACTACTGCTACCGCATAGAGTGCGACTGCCGTGTGCACCGCTCTTGCGATGATTCCGGAAATCGTGTAGAAACTTACCGAACTGTGTCCGAAACGGACTGTCAGGAATTCACCCGGAGATTTTATCTTCAGGCTCCTCCATTTTCCCGATATCCATTTTCCTACTATCAATGATGCCACACCAAGACACATGGCGACTACCACAGCGACAAGTCCTGATTTATAAGCGACTCCGCCCCAGACGACAAATGTGCTGGCGGAGAAGATGGTCATGTATGATGATATGCCGGACAACCACCATGAGGAATTCCTTCCGGCGATGAACATATCTTCCGAACTCTTTATCTTTCTGGACATTATGATGCTTACTGCTATCAGTCCCAAAAAGTAAAATAAGATGACGATATAGTCAAGTGTTCCCATTAGTTCTAGTATCTGTTAATTATCAAGTCGTTAAACCTGCTGATTCTTATTCTGTTAATATTAGCATTTTTCAAGATTGCAAAAGTCCGGAAAAAATGTTAAAGGCATGTTCCGATTTCACGAAGGCGTGATGTCAATGCTGCAATGTCTGCATCCTGTACATTTCTTCCGGCTGCCGCACATTGGGCCGCAGCGACTCCCGCTGACTGTCCCATGTCCATGCAGCTTGACTGGACTCTGATGGAAGCAAATGCTGTCTTGTCTGCGCTTATGCATCTCCCGGCCACAATCAGGTTCGGAAAATCCGCTGCTATCAATGACCTGTATGGTACGTAGGCAGGCTGCTTCAGGAAGGTTATATTTTGTTTTTCGCCATTGGCGACATGAATATCAATAGGATGTGCTCCCCTTGAAATACTGTCCTCGAATCTGGTTGTGTTCAGGTATTCTTCGCCTGTCAGCACATGCACTCCCTGTATTCTTCTGGTCTCCCTGACTCCGGCCTGTGTCGAAACGGACATCAGGAAACTGTCCTTGAATTCGTCCACATTTTCCTTAAGGATTGCAGCCATTCTGAAACAGTCCTCGCGAAGTTTGCACTCCGCATGCGAATAATCCCTATTGTCGCAAGCGTTGCCGGATGTTCTGGTAACATTGACAGTAATAACTCCGGGCTGCATTGTCGGGCAGAACCATGGCCCTCCGAATTCCGGCAAATTGAGTTCGTCTTTCCTCGCTATCAGTTTTTCTCTGACCGGCAGGCAATGACAGTTCACTCCCTGGCGGTTATGGTGGATGGCTTCCTGCATCATCGGAGTATCGAGATTGACTCCTCCCATTATGAAATATGAAGAAAGCGGCTGAAGAGGACGGCCCTCTGATTCCAGCATCGGCACTCCCGCCATCGCAGCGACATCCGCGTCTCCGGTACAATCAATGAATACTTTCGCAGCAAGGGCCTCTGCACCATTTTTATTGTCAATGATAATGTAGCTGATTCTGTTTCCGTCTTTTACGCATCCGGAAAGATATGAATGCATATAGATATCCACTCCAGCTTCCAGTACCATCCTCTGCGCAATGAGTTTGTAATGTTCCGGTTCGAAGGCAACATTGGCAAGCGGTGATTCGATTTCTGCACCTCCTGCATTTTTCAATTTCTGTACGAATTCCCATGGGATTCCGCCCGTAACTTGCTTTCCGTTATAAGAGAATACACTAATCGGATTTACATATCCGGCAGTTGCCATACCTCCGAAAAACCCGTATTGCTCCACTATTGCTGTTTTTGCTCCTTCTCTGGCAGCCGCAATTGCTGCAATGAAGCCGGCTGGACCGCCTCCGCAGACGACGACATCATATTCGCCTACTACAGGTACTGTGTTCCGGATTTCAATTCTGGACACTGGTTTCATGTTGTCTATAATTTTAAGTCTATACTGCATCTTATTGGTTATCAGTTCATTCACTATCATTGACCAATCCCCTTAGATGGATTGTTCTTCAGGGCATCCTTTCGGATAAATGATTTGAACCGATTCAAATACAATGCAAATATAGAAATTTTTTGAATCGGTTCAAATATTTATTGCAAATTTTTAGTATTTTTGTAAAAGATGAAAACTAGATACCTCATATTCGGCAAGGAATACTGTGATGAAAATCTTTTGGCATAGTATTGGACTCACAGGCCTTGAAAGCAGGATTGGAAATGGAAAAAATTACTATCAAAGATATTGCGCGTGAAGCCGGAGTGTCTGTCGGACTTGTCTCTATGACGCTTAATGGCAGGAGTGGTGTAAATCCGAAGACGGCTGACGCTATCATGAAGGTGATCAAACGGCTTAATTATACCCCGAATAAGGCTGCTTCTGCGCTACGTATCGGGTACAAGAAGACTATCGGTGTGATTACTCCGGATCTTGCCAACCACTATTTCTCCGACATTTCCAGGCATATTGAAAATATTGCCTATGACAATGGATATACGGTTCTGTTCGGCAGTTCGGACGATCGCATTGACAAAATCGGCCAGCTTATCGAGACTTTTCATTCCGACGGGGTGAAGGGGCTTCTTCTGAGTCCGTGCGACGGCTGTGAGGAGGAGTTGAGAAAGGCGATGAGACTCGGTATGAAAGTGGTCCTGATGAACCGTGACCTGCCTGGTCTTGAGGATGTCGGAAGAATTCTTCTGGACAATGACAAGGCCATCCAGATGGGTCTGCACCATCTTCTGGACAATGGATACAGGCATCTCGAGATGATTTCCAACGATATAAAGCTTTCGACTTTGAATATGCGTGAGCGCAGTTATCTGAAGACGATGAATGAGATGGGCTTCGGTGACATCGCCAAGGTAAGTTATGTCAATGAAAATAATTCGGATGAGCTCGAGCAATGTATCCGTGAAGTCGTAAGTCGGGGTACGGATGCAATTATCATCCCGCGTGGTTATTTGGCGCTATATGTGAGCAAGGCCATCAAGCGCCTGGGCTTGCGTATCCCGGAAGACCTGGCCATCATAGGTTTCGACGGCGGCGAGACATATCGTATCGCGACTCCAACATTGACCCAACTAAGTCAGAATACGAGGGAGACTGCCGTTGACGCATTCAACATGTTGATCGACATGCTAAAGGACAATGCCCCGGGCAAGGATATTTATCTGGAGCCGAAGTTGGAGGAGGGCGACTCGACAAGGAGATGTCGTGAGTAATCTGAATCTTGCAGCACGCAGTCTGTCTGGCTGTTTCACAGGTTCATATATCTGGTCAATGAAGGGGTTGAGAGTTTTTTCAGCAAAGTCATAGGTTCCTACCCGATTTGCGCCGAATATGGTTTTTAACGAGACTATAGTCCATCATGCCTGCCGGGTGAAGCACCTGGAGGTTTTGGAATGAGGTCTCTGGTTTCCGTACCTGCCAGCAGAAGTTTTAAGAGATGCTTCGAGCAAGGTCTCAGGCCGTGTAAGTAAGCATACAAATAAGTTGGTAGAGATTTGTGATGGATTTTCGAGGATAGATTCCTTTTAGAAGAAGCAGTGTGCTGGACGCACACGACTGATGATGCAGGAATATAGACAGAAAAGACTCGCAAAGATTCCAAAGTTATTTTTTAAGGATTACTAAGCGGCATAGATAGAATATAATCTCAGTTTTTACATTATATTTACATGATGTAAAAATTAGCTTGCAACATGGAGAGTTCAGATATCATAAATTTTCTCGAGCATAAGGGAGTCAAAGCTACGGCCAACAGACTCCTAATTTTCAAAGCTTTGCTTGATGTGCATAAGCCAATGAGTCTCTCTGCACTGGAGGATGCCCTCCCTGATATGGACAAGTCCAGCATATTTCGGGTTATGTCAATGTTTCTGGAGCACGATGTAGTTCATGCTTTCGAGGATGGCCGTGGTGTAGTTAATTATGAGCTCTGCAGTCATGACGGCGCCTGCAATCATACCGATGGACATATTCATTTCTATTGTGAATCATGCCACCAGTCGTATTGCCTAGAGAATCAACAAATTCCTACGGTCTCGTTGCCTGATGGTTTCGAGTCGCATTCAGTTTCTTTTGTAGTCAAAGGTCTCTGTCCCGAGTGTCGTAAACATTCAAAGTAATATAGTCGGGGCTGTTGAAGTAAGATAGCGTCATGTGGTCATTCTAGATGGCAGACTGTCTAAACTGCCAGATGACTTGCAATAGAATAATCAATTATAAACGGTGTAAAAAACAGGCATTATTTACACCGAATGGTTCAATCCGACAAAATGGTGTAAAATCAGGCCGTTTTTTACCCCGTTTTGTCAGTATGACATAGTTGCAGTCGGGGCCTGGTGCCCATCCGTCGTTACCGAGCTGGCATTTCGGACCTTGGTTCTGCCACAGAGATACGTAACAAGGACACTTGAGTAGCCATAATGAGTGGACAGGCGCAGATGGATTTCCGGAAACCAATCAAGGAGAGTCCTGATTTTCGACCCTCTTGGCAGGCGCGATTAGGAACACATTCATGGTAAGATACTGAAGATGAGGGTGTTGCGAGATTAAAGCCACGACATGAATCGCCAAAACCACCTTTCAATGATACCTCTTGGCAAGAGGCTTAATATCTAATCAATTAAGATACAGACAATTACGGCTACATCGACCTGTCAGGAGGGTCGAAATTCACACTGGAAAGCAAAAGTACGGAACCGCTGGCGGCGCATCAACGTGTAACTCCGGTGACGCTTACGAAAAACACAGCGAAATAAGACGACAAAACAAGGATAAACTCAAACATAGTTCTGACACAGGGACAGGACAGAGAGAAACACGCATGGCCATATAGCGTGGACAGGCTCAGATGAATTTTCTGAAACCAATCAGGGAGAGCCATGATTTTCGACCCTCTTGGCAGGCGTGATTAGTGACACTTTTGCAGTAAGTCACTGAAATTGAGCGCATTGCGAGAGAAAGGCCACGACATGAATCTGCCAAGACCACCTTTCATTAGCACCTCTTGGCAAGAGACAGATTACTTAATCAATTAAGATACAAACAATTACGGCCACATCGACCTGTCAAGAGGGTCGAAATTCACACGGGAAAGCAAAAGCACGGAACCGCTGGCTGTGCATCAATACGTAACTCCGGAGACACCCTCGAAAATGACACAGCGAGAAAATACGACAAAACAAGGATACACTCAACAATAGACAATAGTACGTGTGCGATTGTTGTCCGGAGTGTCGTAAACATACAGGATAGTTGTCAATGCCGCCTGTGTTCCCATCCGGCCAGTTCCCACCCGGGGCCTGCGGACAGGTACGCCCCGTCGGGGCTACCCTTCCCACCGCTGCGCGGCGGGCCCCTTCTCGTGAAGCCGCGGACGGCTACACCTGTCCGCAGGCCCGGGCAGCATCCCCGCAGGGAAACACGTCACTCCAGGACCGCAGAGTCCTGCCACAGGGACAGGCCGCAGCGACACCTGCGTGGACAACCGCATAACAAGGACACACTCAAACATGGTTCTGTCATAAGGACAGTCCACAACGATACCCGCATGGACATATGGCGTGGGCAACTGATGTGCTCCCGCGCACACCTGCAAACACGAAAAAGAGTCTCCGGACGATTTCTCGTCTGAAGACTCTTTCAAAGCACGGCGGCTTCCTACTCTCCCACCTGGTCTGGCAGTACCATCGGCGATGACGGGCTTAGCTTCTCTGTTCGGAATGGGAAGAGGCGGTTCCCCGTCGCTATAGCCACCGCTGTATATAACTTGAGAGAAAATATTCGGAAGACAGCTTCCTTTTTTCATACGCCTAACTTTCTCTGAAAGAAAGATCTCGGGCCATTAGTACAGGTCCGCTGAGGACGTCACCGTCCTTGCACGTCCTGCCTATCAACGTGGTAGTCTCCCACGACCCTCAATGGAAGTCTCATCTCGGAGATGGCTTCGCGCTTAGATGCTTTCAGCGCTTATCCTAACCCAACGTGGTTACCCGGCGGTGCAGCTGGCGCTACAACCGGTCCACCAGAGGTTGGTCCGTCCCGGTCCTCTCGTACTAAGGACAGGCCTCCTCAAACTTCCCGCGCCCACAACAGATAGAGACCGAACTGTCTCACGACGTTCTGAACCCAGCTCGCGTGCCACTTTAATCGGCGAACAGCCGAAC
>ENA-UERK01000035-UERK01000035.1-human-gut-metagenome-genome-assembly--contig:-NODE-35-length-105340-cov-7.561004_pt1 | contig 105340 bp, 84 predicted proteins | sample MGYA00242957_ERZ507957 | MGnify/ENA primary metagenome ERZ507957 (study PRJEB26167, sample SAMN06115538) | human gut metagenome | host: Homo sapiens | place: China:Heilongjiang | collected 2015-11-06...
ATGGTGCGGGTAAAATTGCGGATTGTACCACCCGCGGCGTTTGGCTTTTATTTAATTGCAGCGGAATAAAAAAATTTAACAAATAAAAAACGCGGCCTTGGGGCCGCAAAAACAGTACCGGCCGTGTAAAATCTGCGCGGCCGGCATTTTTCGTTTTTGTTCTGCTTGCTTTTAACAAAGGGAAGTAAGCCGCCGCGTTTAAATTACGGGCGGTTTTTAAAAATATAATCAGGCTCGGCGGTGTTGGCCGCCTTTCTTAAAGCGGTTGGAGTGGCGCCGTAAAACTTTTGGGTGGCGCGGTAAAACGAATTTTTATCGTGAAATCCACAGTACGAAATAATGGTTTTAATTGGCATATTGGTTGTTTGCAAAAGCTCAACCGCCTTTTTGGTGCGCAGTTGCTGGGTGTAGCTTTTAAAGCCCATGCCAAACTTTTCCTTAAACACGCGGCTAAAATAAGCCGGGCTGTAAAAGCATTTTTCGGCCAGCGTTTCTAGGGTTAAATCGGCCGAAAAATTGTTTTGAATATACTCCAGCATTTGGCGCATTACATCGCTTTTGTCGTAATACTCCTGGTGGTCGGCGCTGCTCAGCTTGCGAATCATTTTTAAAAACAGCGCCTCAATATAATCGCGCACCACATTTTTGTAAAGCGATTTTTTGCAGCGCAGCTCCTCAATAATATCCTCTAAAATGTGCTCTACGGCCTGTCGCTCCTGCCCGGTAAAGGTTACAATCGGGTCCGGGTTGCCCGAAATATCCCCGTGAAATTCGCTGAATTCCGTTAGGCTTAAAATGTCAAAGGCGTTTTTGCTGTTAATCAGCTCGCGGCTTAAAAAAAAACAAATCGAACATTACTTCAATGTAGGTCATAGAGCCGTTGGCCAAAAAATCGTGCGTTTTGCCGTAGTTTACATACAAAAAATCTCCGCGGCCAACCTCGTAAGCAACGCCGTCAATGTACTGGGTGCCGGTGCCGGCACAAATGTAAATCAGCTCAACAAAATCGTGTCGGTGCGGGTCGCCCCGGTGCTGAGTGGTTACAATTTTGTGCGCCCCGGTATGCTCATCGTGGTTTTTAATTACATTAAAAGATAAGGTTTTCATCTGCGCTAAGATTGCAGCTTTTTCAGCTGATAAAACTCCCCTTTCAAATTCATTAGTTCCTCGTAAGTGCCAAATTCGGTGCAGTGCCCGTCGCGCATAACGGCAATTTTATCGGCATTGCGAATGGTAGAAAGCCGGTGTGCCACAATAAAGGTGGTGCGGTTTTGGGTCAGGTTGTCAATGGCGTCCTGAATTTCTTTTTCGCTAATGCTGTCCAGCGCGCTGGTGGCTTCGTCAAAAATAATAACCTGCGGATCTCGAATAATAGCCCGCGCAATTGAAATACGCTGCCGCTGCCCGCCCGAAAGCTTGCCCCCGTGCTCGCCCACTACGGTATCTAACCCGTGGGGCAGGGTTTTAATAAACCCGGTTAGGTTGGCGGCCTTAACGGCGGCGTCCAGCTGCTTGGCGGTTACGGTTGGCAGCCCGTAGGTAATATTATCCCTTATAGTGCCCGAAAACAAAATGCTGGTTTGCGGCACTACGGCAATGTGCCGGCGGTAGCTGTGCAGATCCAGCGTGTTAATGTCGTTTCCGTCTATTAAAATCGTGCCGGAATTGGCCTTGTTAAACCCAATTACCATGTTTAAAACGGTAGACTTTCCCGCGCCGGATTCACCAACCAGCGCGATGGTTTCCCCCGCGTTTACATGTAGGTTTAGGTGGTTCAGCACCAGCTTTTCGGGGCTGTAGCCAAAGCAAACGTCTTTAAAATCGTACTCCCCGCGCAGGGTGGAAAGCTTTTTCTTGCCGTCGTTGTCCTCAATATCGTTTGCGCTTAAAATTTCCCCAATAGAGGCAATAGATTCGGTGCCCTTAGAAATGGTTGGCAGCAGCCCCACTAAGGAGGATATTTGGTTTACAATGGTGGTAAAGTAGGTTTGGTAAAGCGCAATTTCACCAATTGAAATATCGCCCTTGTACGCCATGTAGCTGGTTGTAGCAAGGCAAATGCCCTGAAATACCTGAAAAATTGCCCAGCTGGAGGCTCCAAACAGCTGCTGAATTAAATCTAACCGGTAGCCCTTTTCGGCAACATCCTTTAATTGGCTGGTAAATTTGTTAATTTCGCTGTCCTCCAGCGCGTGGGCGCGGGTAACGGGAATTAACTCTACCATATCCAAAACCTCGGCCGAGGTCTCCTCCACGCCTTTTCTAAAATCGCGGTTGCGGTTGCGGATCTTGGTGCGAAAGGCCACCGTAGTAATGGCCGCTATGGGCGCGCAAAGAATAAAAAATAAAAATACGATCCAATTGGTAAGCAGCACCACAACCAGCGAGGCGCTTAGGTTTAAAATAATGCCCAAAACCGTTTCAAACAGCTGAAAGGAAAGGGCCTCTACCGCTTCAACATCCCGCATGATCTTAGATTGAATTCGGCCGGATTGCATTTCTTTGTGAAAGGAAATGGAAAGCTGCTGCAATTTGCGCACCATGGCGCCGCGCAGCCCGGCCTCAACGCTGCGGCGGGCCCGGCTGAATAAAAGCGTATGCACATAGTGTGTTGGCACGTTCAGCGCCAGCAGCAAAAGCAAGCCGAGCATGTAAAGCGCCAGCTGCTGCAGCCCGTTTTGCGGGTGGCTGGCCGCAATGTTAATAACGGCGCTGGTAATAAGCGGCAGCACCCACGAGGGGCTGGATTTTATGGCAAAAAAAACGGCCGAAAAAAGCAGCTTAACATAATGTCCTTTATACAGCTTAAAAAGCAACCGGACGGATTTTTTGCTGCCATCGGCGTAATAGGCTATAAAATTTTTCTCCTGCCGCAGTAACTCTCGGTCGTCAAAATGCAGTTTGGGTTGTATTCGTTTGGCGTTTTGCATAGCAGCCACTCCCCCAGCCAAAGGTTAAAACCCTGGCTTTTTGCCGGTAAGCGTTAAACACTCCCAAGCGGTTTAAACGCTTTTCTAACTATGGGTATTATACCAGTTACCCTAAAAATGTCAACCCCAAAAGCGGTTAAAGTTCAAACAATTTTTAGGGCAAAATTTAAACCGCTTTGGCGCACAAAAAAGCCGCCCCAAAAAAGGGCGGTTCTTAGGGCGAACAAAAACCGAACTTGCCGGCTTGCGCCAACGGCCCTGCGGGCCAATTACAGTTTGCGCAAAAAATTAAACGGCGCGGGTAACCTTACCGGAACGCAAGCAACGGGTGCAAACGTTAATTCTGCGGGGAGAACCGTTTACAATTGCCTTTACGCGCTTAACATTAGGCTTCCAGGTGCGGTTGCTGCGACGGTGAGAGTGAGAAACCTTAATACCAAAGGTAATTTCTTTGCTGCAAATATCACATTTTGCCATTTGTGGCACCTCCTTTAAACTTTGGAGCGGCGGAAATTAAGAGAAAACCGCCAAACTTCCTGCATAACACAGGTTATTATAGCAGATTACACGGCCAATTGCAAGTGTTTTTTGCCCCTTTTTTATTTTTTGGCGATTTTACCGTGTTTAAACCCCTTTGCGGGTGTTGACACTGCCGCCAAACTGCTTTATAATGATAATGTTATTATTTTAAAAACTTAGCTTTTGGAGTGTTACAGTTTATGCATACCGTTTTAAAACAAATTAGCCGGGTAGGTTTGGTGCCCGTTATTAAATTAGAGGAGCCAAACAACGCCGTAAACCTTTGCAGCGCATTGGCCAAGGGCGGTATTCCGGTGGCGGAGGTTACCTTTCGCGCCGAAGGGGCCGAAAAAGCCATTTTTAACATTGCAAACGCCCTGCCGCAGGTTTTGGTTGGGGCCGGCACGGTAACCACGGTTGAGCAGGCTAAAGCTGCTGCCAGCGCCGGCGCAAAATACATTATTTCTCCGGGGTTTGACCCGGTAGTGGTAGAATACTGCCTTTCGCACAACATTTTAATTACCCCCGGCTGCGCCACCGCCGGGGACCTTTGCATGGCCAGCCGCATGGGGTTAGAGGTTGTAAAATTCTTTCCCGCCGAGGCGGCCGGCGGTATTCGCGCCCTAAAGGCTTTTTTTGGGCCGTTTGCCCAATTAAAATTTATGCCAACCGGCGGCATTAACGCCCAAAATGTTACCGAGTACTTAGCGCACCGGCAAATTATTGCCTGCGGCGGCAGCTGGATGGCGCCGGAAAAGCTAATTGCCGAGCAAAACTGGAGCGGCATTACCGCCGTTGCCGAGCAGGCTGTTTTGGGTATGCTGCAGCCGCGCCTTACCAAGCTAACGCTGCCCGGCGGCAGCGAAAGCGCCAACCCGCTTTTGGCCGGCTTAGGCTTTGGGGCCGGCAGCTTTGCCGTAGAACAAGCCGAGCCTGGCACCTTGGAATGCGGCGGGTGGAGCTTAACTGTAAACTCGGTAGAGCGGGCCGTAACCTACTTTACCGCAAAGGGCTTTGCCTTTTTGCCGCAAACCGCAAAACACGCGGCCAACGGCAACTGCACCGAAATTCAACTGGCAAACAAGCTGGCCGGCTTTGCCGTAACCCTGCGGCAGGCGTAAAATTTAAAGTGTAACATTTTGCCAAAAATTGCAGCCGAAAATTACAGCTGAAAATTGCGGCCGCTGTGACCGTAATTTTGCACGCGTTATTTTTTCCGGCAGTAATTGGCCGGTTTAAACTGCAGCGTTAAAATTGCAGCCCTTTAGGCCTTTTAAAACGGGCTTTGGGCTTTGTTGCAATTTTTTATAGCGTAAAAGTCGCACCGGGTGCTTTTTGCTTGCTTTTTTTAATAAATTATAGTACAATAAAAACGCTGTGGTTTAACCGTAGCAGCAACGGGAATTTAAAATTTAACTTTGGCAATGAGGTAGAAAAATGGAATTATTAGAACAACGGATTGTAAAAGACGGCAAGGTGAAGGCCGGCAACGTACTAAAGGTAGATAGCTTTTTAAACCACCAAATGGATGTAAACCTATTAAACGATTTAGGGCGCGAATTTAAGCGCCTGTTTGCGGACAGTGAAATTACAAAAATTTTAACCATAGAGGCCTCGGGCATTGGTATTGCCTGTATTGCTGCGCAGCATTTTAATGTGCCGGTTGTGTTTGCCAAAAAAACGCAAACCAAAAACATTGCGGGCGAAACCTATAAAAGCCGCGTAGAATCCTTTACCCACGGTAAGGTTTACGACATTATTGTTTCGAAAGAATTTTTAAAACCGGAGGATAAAGTTTTAATTATTGACGACTTTTTAGCCAAGGGCAGCGCGCTAAACGGCCTGGTGCAGCTGGTGCAGGACGCCGGAGCCACCATTGTTGGGGCTGGCATTGTAATTGAAAAGGGCTTTCAAGACGGCGGCCGCCTTATTCGCAGCCGCGGGATCCGGGTGGAATCCTTAGCGATTATTGATTCGATGGACGAAAACACCGGCATTGTTTTTCGGCACGCGGGGGCTGCAAACGCCTAATTTAACGCTTTGAAAAGTAAATTAACAAAATAGGCCGTACTTTTGCCCTTTTAGGCGGGGTTGGCTGCTGCCGGCCCGGCCGGTGGAAATTATCTTAAACCTGTTTACCTAAGTGTTCTTTTGTTCTTTTGTTTTTTAGCCGGCATTTATAAAATTATTTTGTTTTTGGGGCGCGGTTACTGCGAGCCTGAACGGCGTCTTTTTGCCGGCCAAATTTTTAATTTTTTTGCTAAATCTTCTACCGGCGCTGCCTTTTTCAGCAAAGCAGCGCCGGTAACACATTGCAGCCGTGCAGCGGGCGGTTGCTTTGGCGGGCAATAATGAACGGTAAAAGTCTTAAAACAAAGCCGCCGCTTAAACGGCAGAGCGGTTACATTAGGGCTATAAAGGGGTTTTTATATGTCTTTTATTGAACTAATTTTTCTTTCTGTTGGTCTTGCTATGGATGCGTTTGCCGTTTCGGTCTGTAAGGGGCTTTCCTGCCGAAAAATAGGGCTTTCGCAGCCGCTAACGGCCGGGCTTTACTTTGGCGGTTTTCAGGCCCTTATGCCCTTAGTTGGTTTTTTGCTGGGTCAAAGCTTTCAAAAATACATTGAATCTATTGACCACTGGATCGCCTTTGTGCTGCTGCTGCTAATTGGTGCCAACATGATTCGTGAAAGCTTTTCTAAGGAAGAGGAAACGGTAGAGGCATCCTTTGGCCCGCGGGCCATGCTGCCTATGGCGGTTGCCACCAGCATAGACGCCTTGGCGGTTGGGGTATCGTTAGCCTGTTTGCCGGGCACCAACATTACCGCTGCCATTAGCCTAATTGGCGCTATTACTTTGGTAATTTCGGCCGTTGGGGTTATTATTGGTCACTTTGCCGGCGGATTTTTAAAATCTAAGGCCGAATTTGCCGGTGGTGCCATTTTAATTTTAATTGGCCTTAAAATTTTGTTAGAACATTTGGGGTTTATTCATTTTTAAAAAACACGCAAAATGAAAAGGGAACACAAAAATGCAGAATGTAGCCATACGCCCGGCCACCGAGCAGGACGCCGCCGCGCTTTTAAAAATTTACGCGCCTTATGTGCAAAACACCGCCATTACCTTTGAGTACACTGTGCCAACGGTTGAGGAATTTAATGCCCGCATTGCCAACACCTTAAAAAAATACCCCTATTTGGTTGCTGAGCAAAACGGCCGGCCTTTGGGCTACGCCTACACCGGCCCGTTTAAAGAACGCGCCGCTTACGAATGGGCGGTTGAAACCAGCATTTACCTTGACCCAAGCGCTAGAAAAATGGGCTTGGGGCGGCAGCTTTACACGGCTTTAGAGGCCGTTTCAAAGGCGCAGGGCGTTTTAAACTTTAACGCCTGCATTGCCTGCACCAACCAGCCGGACGAGCATTTAAACAACAACAGCGTACAGTTCCACCACCACTTAGGCTTTACCACGGTTGGAACCTTTTGCCAGTGCGGGTACAAGTTTGGCATTTGGTACAACATGGTTTGGGTAGAAAAGCTTTTGGCAAAGCACCCCGCCGCGCCAAAGCCCCTTACCCCGTTTTTGGCTTTAAGCCGCCAAACGCTGCAGCGCTGCGGTGTAACCCCGCCGCTTTGCCCTTAAAAATTAAATTATTTTCGGCCGCTGTACGGCAGCGGCCGCCTTACTCGGCACGCCGCGCTTTGGTTGTGCCGAGCATTTTTTTGCCTGATTATTTTTAAAAAAATTGGCAAAAATAAAATCGTTCAATCTGCATTACAAAGGGGACGGTTTTAAAATGCACTTTACATTAAAAAAACGCACCGCTATTCGCCTTATAAGCTTTTTGTTGGCGGCGTTTACTGCGCTTTTTGGCCTTGCGTTAAAGCAAAGCTGCCAAATTCAAACGCTGCAGCGCGATTTGACTCACGACCGCCAGCAAATGTTGGAAAGTTTAAACGAAAGCTTAGAGGGCATGACCTTAACGCTGGAAAAAAGCCTTTATGTTGGCACCCCGGCGGGCATGAGCAGCTTAACCAACAAGTTAATTTTACTTTCGGGGAACGCCGGCGCGGCGCTTTCTAAGCTGCCCTCCGGCAACGGGGGCGTGCAAACGGTGGCCAAATTTTTGTCGCAGGTAAGCGACTACGCCGCCGTGCTTACCGAAAAATGTATTCGCGGCGAGGAAATTACAACCGCCGAGTACGACACCCTACGTGGCCTTTACGAAAGCGCCCAAAAGCTTTCGGCCAAAACCGACGAGCTAAAAACCCTTTACGGCAACTACAACGATTTAAAAAACAGCCTAAACGGCGAGTGGGCCACCGCGGCTGAAAGCGCTGTTTCCAGCCCAATGGAGGAATTAGACCGCTCGTTAGGCGAGCAGCCGGCCCTAATTTACGACGGCCCGTTTTCGGACCACATTAGCAAGCAAAGCTCGGCCCTGCTGCAGCAGGCAAGCCCCGTTACCAAAGAGCAGGCCGCAAAAAAATCGGCTGAACTTTTAGGCCTGAAAGAGGGCGATTTGCAGGCGCTGGAGGAGGAGCAGGGCAGCATGCCGGCTTACTGCTTTAAAGCCGAAAAAACAAGAATTGCCATTACCAAAAACGGCGGCTATTTAAGCTACTTTACCAACGGGCGGGAAATTGGCACCGCAGCTTTAGAGAGCAAGGACGCCCCGCAAAAGGCCAAGGAATTTTTACAAAAGTTGGGGCTGGGCAATTTTCAAAGCAGCTATTATTTTACCGACGAAGGCATTTGCACCGTTAATTTTTGCTATAAGCAGGGCAACATTTTGTGCTACACCGACCTTATTAAAATTGGCGTTGCGCTGGATAACGGGCAAATTGTTAGCTGCGAGGCACGCGGATTTATTATGAACCACAAGGCCCGAACGGTGCAGGCAGCCAAGCTTACCGCAGCCCAGGCGCAAGCGGTGCTTTCTAAAAAGCTGCAGCTTGTTTCTACCAATTGGTGCCTTATTCCCAGCGAGGGTAAGGAGGAGCTTTATTGCTATGAGTTTTACTGCCGCGGCCAAAAGGGGGAGGATGTTTTAGTGTATATTAACGCGCAAACTGGTGCCGAGGAGCAATTGCTAATTTTGCTAAAAACCGACGGCGGCACCCTAACCCGGTAGCCCGTTTAGCAAAAACAAATTTTTTAGCTCGCACCGGCAAGCCCCCAAAACAACCGGGGCTTGGCCGAAAAGCGCCGCTTAAAATTTTAAACGGCGCCCCAAAGCGCCAAAAAGCCCGCCCCTTTTGGGGCGGGCAGCTTTATTTGTGCAGCCAAACGGGGGCGGGTAACTGGCTAATGGTTTTGGTGTGCCAAACGCCGGTTTGCTCTGCTAAACCTATTTTAGCTAAATTAGTATTTAAAGGGAACAGGCCAAACACGGTAGGGCCGCTGCCCGAAAGCCCTGCCAGCAGCGCGCCGCGGGCGTACAGCCGGTTCATTGCCTGCCACTGTTCTGCCCGGTCGGGCGATACGGCTAAAAAGTCATTCTCGCAAAGGGTAAAAGCGGTAGTTTCCCTTCCGGATTTTAACAGCCGACCAATGAGCCTGCCGGTTGCAAGGTCGTGCGGCAGCTCGTCGACCAAAGCGTACATACCGCCGGTGGAACTTTTGGCATGGTTTTTTTGCAGCCAAACAGCGTACTGCTCGGGCTGCGGTAAAACGGTTAGCCGCTCTCCCACACCGGCAGCCAAGCAGCGCCCGCCTTGCAAACAAAACGGAACATCGGCCCCCAGCGTTTTTGCCAGCTCAAATAAATCTGTTGGTTCCAGCGGATTGCCGTGCAGCGTATTTAACCCGCGTAAAACAGCGGCTGCGTCGGTACTGCCGCCGCCCAGCCCCGCCGAAAACGGAATTTGCTTTTGTAAAAAAATGCTTACCTGCGGCCTGCGGCCAAGCTTGCTGTAAAAGGCCTCGGCCGCCCGAACCATTAAATTTTCCGGGCCTGCCGGGCAATCGTCCATAAAATATGCGGGCTGCTGCCCGGTTTCCTCAAATGTTAACTCATCACACAAATCAACCGTTTGCATAAGCGTGCTGATCTCGTGGTAGCCGTTTGGCAAAAGATCCCCAACTTTTAAAAATAAGTTGATTTTAGCCGGGGCTTTAACGGTTAAAATTTTCACCTTTAAGCTCCTTTAAAAATTCTCCTGTGCGGCGCAGCGCCTCTTTAATATGGTCTACCGAATAGCAGTAGGAGGCCCGCACAAACCCCTCGCCGCCAAGGCCAAAGGCGTCCCCTGGAATCATGGCAACCTTTTTGGCGTACAGCAGCTGCTCGCAAAAATCCTCACTGCTCAAACCCGTGCTTTTAATGCAGGGGAAAACATAAAACGCGCCCTGCGGCTCAAAGCAATCCAGCCCAATGCGGCGAAACCCGTCTACAATTAAACGGCGGCGGGTATCGTACTCCTCTGCCATGCGGGTAATATCCTCGTCCCCGTGTCGCAGTGCCTCTATGGCGGCGTACTGCGAGGTTGTAGGGGCCGACATAATGGCAAACTGGTGGATCTTGGTCATAATGGTTGTAATTTCTTTAGGGGCAAGCGCGTAACCCAAGCGCCACCCGGTCATAGAATAGGTTTTAGAAAAACCGGAGGCAATAACCGTGCGCTCGCGCATGCCGTCAATCTCCGCAATAGAAACATGGCGCTCACCGCCGTAGGTCAGCTCGGCGTAAATTTCGTCCGAAATAACAAAAAGGTCGTGTTTTTTAATCACAGCCGCAATTTTTTCTAAATCGCCCCGGCGCATAACCGCCCCGGTTGGGTTGCACGGAAAGGGGAGTACCAGCGCTTTTGTTTTGGGGGTAATGTGCTGCTCTAACTTTTCGGGGGTTAAAATAAATTGGTCTTTGGCGCTTAGCTCTACCCCAACCGGCTGCCCGCCGGCCAAGGTAACAATAGGCTCGTAGCAAACAAAGCTGGGCTGCGGTACCAAAACCTCGTCCCCGGGGGCTACCAGCGCGCGCACGGCAACATCAATAGCCTCGCTGCCGCCAACGGTTACCAAAACCTCGTTTACGGCGTAATTTAGGTTGTACCGCCGCTTTACAAAGCGGCAAATCTCCTCCCGCAAAGTTAAAAGGCCGCGATTGGCGGTGTAACGGGTCTTGCCATTTTCAAGCGAGGCAATGCCCGCGTGCCGAATGTGCCAAGGGGTTTTAAAATCCGGCTCCCCCACGCCTAAGGAGATCACATCCTGCATTTTTTCGGTAATATCAAAAAAACGGCGAATTCCGGAGGGCTTTAGCCCAACCGCAACCGGATTTAAGTATTTATTATAATCCATTACAGCCAAAAGCTCCCTCTGTCGTCTTCATTTTCGCCGCAAAGAACCACATCCAGCTCTTTATACCGGCGCAGCACAAAGTGGGTAGAGGTAGAAATAACCTCTGGCAGCGGCGCCAAAACCTTGCCCACAAACATAGCCACCTGTTGAAAGGTTTTGCCTTTTACAATTACGCAAAGGTCGTACCCGCCGGACATTAAATAAACCGTTTCTACCTCGGGGTAGTTGGTAATTTGCTGGGCAATCTCCTCAAAACCATTATCGGCCTGGGGGGTAACCTTTAGCTCAATTAAGGCCGAAACATAAGCGCTGTCCAGCCGCTCCCAATCTATTACCGTTTTAAACCCGCGAATAACGCCGGTTTTTTTTAGCTGTTCAATCTCGCTGCGAATTTCATCCTCAGAAGTATCCAACATTACCGCAAGGTCATGCATGGTGTAGCGCGCGTCCTGCTCTAACAGCTTTAATAGTTTTTTGTTCATTTCATCAACCCGACTTTCTGTGCCTGTTACAGCAATTACTCATACAGCTATTATACAATATATTTTTTAAAATGTATAGCCCCTTTTCCCGCAAATGTTGATTTATGCGCCGCGGTGTGCTATACTGGGTAGGTAGTTTCTTGTAGGGGGCAAAAAAATGGCCGGGTACGAAAATTTTTCAACCGTGTATGACGCTTTAATGGCCGATATTAACTACCCCGAGCAGGCCAAACGGTTGCTGCGTTTGTTCGAGCGGTACGACCGCCGGCCAACCCTGCTGTTAGATTTAGCCTGCGGCACCGGTAATTTTTCGGCCCCGCTGGCGGCCGAGGGGGTAGAGGTTATTGGGGTAGATTGCTCCCCCGGAATGTTGGCCGTTGCCCAAAGCAAGCGGCAAAACCCGCAAAACCCGTTGTTTTTGTGTCAGAGGGCTGAGGAACTGGACCTTTTTGGCACGGTAGACGGCGCCATTTGTATGTTAGACAGTTTAAATCACCTAACCAGCTATGCCGGTTTTGCCAAGGCTTTAAAACGAACGGCCTTGTTTTTAGAGCCGGGCCGCCTGTTTATTTTTGATTTAAATACCCCCTACAAGCACCAAAAAATTTTAAATAACAACACCTTTGTACGCCAGGTAGACGGCGCCTTTTGCGTGTGGCAAAATGCCCGGCAGGGCAACACGGTTGAGGTGCTGTTAGACCTTTTTGTAAAGCAGCCGGGCACCAACCTTTTTGCCCGCAGAACCGAGGAATTTTCCGAGCGCGCCTACACCCCGCGCGAGGTTGAAAGGGCGCTGCAGGCAGCCGGGCTTACCCCTGTTGCCGTTTTAGACGAAACCGGCGCAGCCCCGCACAAAAACAGCGAACGGCTGGTTTACATTACAAAAAAAGACCACTGAAAAGGAAAAGCTTATGGGAAAAATTATTCGCACCATTTCGTCGGACGGGCTGGTTATGGCCACCGCGATTGACGCTACCGATATTGTTGCCGCTGCCGAGCAAATTCACCAAACCTCGGCCGTAAATACAGCTGCGCTGGGCCGGTTGCTTACCGCTGCTGCCCTAATGGGCAACCTGTTAAAGGGCAAGCGGGACAGCTTAACCTTGCGGGTAGACGGAAACGGACCGACCGGCCTGCTGGTAGCCGCGGCAAACAGCAGCGGCGATGTACGCGGCTATGTTGAAAACCCGGTGGTAGAGCTGCCGCTGAATCCGGCCGGTAAGCTGGATGTTGGCGCCGCCGTTGGTCGAACCGGAAATTTATATGTTTTAAAGGACCTTGGTTTAAAGGAGCCGTACAACGGCTGCGTTCCCCTTGTTTCGGGCGAAATTGCCGAGGATATTACTTCCTACTATGCGGTAAGCGAGCAAATTCCAACCGTTTGCGCGTTGGGGGTTTTGGTAAACCCTAACCTTTCGGTAAGCTGCGCCGGTGGGTTTATCATTCAGCTGTTGCCCGCCGCGGGGGAGGACACCGCCGCTTTGGTTGAAAGCCAGGTGCAGGGTTTGCCCCCGGTTACAGCCCTGCTAAAGCAGGGACTTACCCCCTTGCAAATTTTAAACCGCGCCCTGCCTAAGCTGCAGCTGGAGCTGTTAGAGGAGCACGAAGCCGCCTACCGCTGCACCTGCTCGCGCAGCAGGTTTGAAAAAGCGCTGCGCTCCTTAGGGAAAAAAGAGTTAGAGGCCATGGCAGCCGAGCTGCCGCAGGCCGAAATTGATTGCCGCTTTGGCAACAAGCACTACATTTTTACCAAAGCAGAGTTAAAGGCACTGAGCCAAAAAGAGGTTTAACCACATTGTTTTAAACGCTTAATTTTTGTTTAAAAGCGCTTAACATTACAAAAAACTGCCGCCTGCAAGCCTAAACCAAGCTTGCAAACGGCAGTTTTTTAGTTTAATTGGCGGGCCTAAAAAGGGGTTGCTTTTCAGCGGCAATGCAAACCGGAAAAGCAAAGCCTAACCCCAAGGCAAAACCGCAGCCGTTTTTGGCCTTTTGCCTTTAAAAAGTGCCACCGGTTTAAAGCTTAAAACCGGCGCCCGCGGGCGCCAAACAGCGCGCCGTAAAAAGCGGGTATGCAAAGCTAAGGGGCCCCAGGGCTTTTCGGCCTATTTTTCGGTGCAAATTAAATTCTGGTAAAACCGCACGGCACCGGGCAGGCAGTTGTAGGCAATATTTTCGTTTAAGCCGTGCATGCCCTTCATTTGTTCCGGCGCATAAATTACCGGCGCAAAGCGAATACAGTTGTTGCAAATCGGTTGGTAAAACTGGGCGTCGGTAGCCCCGGTCATTACATACGGGCTGCTGGCAAGCCCCGGAAAGGTTTGCGTAATTACCCTTTGCACGGTTTGGTAGGCCGGGCCGTGAATATCTACCGGCTTCGTGTAATCGTTGGCGTGCAAAACCTCCATACTCAGGTTAAATTTTTCGGCCTCGCGGCGAATAATTTCTAAGCTTTCGTTTTGCCCCTGGTGCGGAATAAACCGCATGTTGGCCCCCAGCGTTGCCTTTTGGGGCAGGCTGTTAAACGCGTTAGAGCCAGATTGCATGGTAAACGCAATGGTGGTTTTAAGCATGGCGCCGGCCTGTGCGCTAACGGCCGGCAGCACCGCCTTTAAAAGCGGGCGAAACAGCCAAAGATTGCCAAACAGCAGCCGCAGGCCAAACGGCGCGTATGGCGCCAGCGTTTGGAACATTGCCGCCACCTGCGGGGAAATTTGCTTTTTAAACGGGGAGTGCTTTTCGGTTTTATTTACAAAGGCCGAAATCCGTGCAATGGGGGTGTTTTTGCCCGGTGCGCTGGCGTGGCCGCCGGTGCTGCGGGCCGTAAACCGCACATCGGCCTTGCCCTTTTCAAAAATGCCAACCATGGCAAAATTGCCGTGCACGCCGCCAATGGGCTCTTCAATAATGCCGCCGCCCTCATCGCAAAGCAAATAAAGCTTTACACCGCGGCGCTGCAGCTCTTTTACCAGCTTGGGTGCGCCGTCGCCGGCCCACTCCTCGGTGCAGGAGGAGGCTAAATAAACATCCTGCGGCGGCACAAATCCTTGTGCCAGCAAGCGCTCGGTTGCCTCAAAAAACGCCATTACCGAGCATTTGGTATCGGCCGCGCCGCGACCCCAAACCTTGCCCCCGGCAATTTTGCCCGAAAACGGCGGGTACTTCCATTCTCCCTCGGCCGGAACTGTATCCTGGTGGCTCATTAAAAGAATGGGCTTTTCGCTGCTTTTGCCTTTCCAGTAGTAAAGCAAATTGCCGTCAATTTCGGTGCGCTCCAGCTTTTCGTGCACCAGTGGAAACAGCTCTTTTAACACCGTGTGAAAGGCGTCAAATTTTTCGGCCTCGTAAACGCCGGGGTAAGAGGTAGTATCTACCTGCACCATTTTAGAAAGCTTTTGGGCCAAAGCCAGGGCCTCTTGCTCGTCCTCCTTAGGCTGGTAGGTAGAGGTTTTTTTGGGCATCAGCAGGGTGCGAACAACGGCTGTAAGCAGCAGCAATACCAATAGCCCCAACAAACCGGCTAAAACAAACAAAACCGTTTTCATTTAACAGCGGCCCCCTTTTGTTTTTTGTAAAAGTAATACGCAATGCCAATGGCCATAGCGCCGGAGGGAATAATCATAAAGCTGGTAGAACTAACCAAGGCCGGCACCAGCACAAATAACAGGCTCATTACCACCAGCGGTACCAAAGCAATTTTCATATTTTTACGGTAATACTTGTAGGCCATGGCGCCAAACAATGCCGGCACAACGTTATCAAACGCCGGCTGCAGCACCGGGGCCTGCAATAGCGGGCGCAGCGGCGTTAGGGCCGCCACCCCAATTGCCAGCACCAAAATAGTAACTAAGGAGGAGGTTGCAATAGAAAGGGTAGAAATAATTTCATTCTCCCGCGTGCCGGACTTAACCCCTACCATATCGCGCGCATTTACCGCACAGGGAATTTTCATATTAATTAAATTGCCGGTAATAAACGCAAGGTAGCCGCCGCCCGAGCCCAGCATGGGGGTGTAAATTAAAAATTCGGCAACGCTGCTGATCATCCAAATAAGGCCAACCGAAAAAAATCCCTTTCCTGCTGCGGCCAGGTTGGGGTACGCGCCCAAATAGCGACCAATTAAAAACGGGGCGCCAACCAGCATGACCAAAACAATAACGCTGGCAATTCGACCAATTCGGTGGGTAGATCTTGCGTATTTTTCCCAGTTTAAGTTTTTGTTTTCTTCCATTTTTCTTCCCCCTTACAGTAAACGAATTACCACGGCCGAGGCCATGCCCAGCAGCATACTAACGGCAATCGAAAAATTATCTACAAACGCAAACTTTGGCTTTTTGCTAAGCCACACAAACAGCGCCATGGTAAGGCCGGATACCGCAACCACAACCAGCGGCGTCCAATCGCCCGAAAAGGTAAAAAGCCCCCCGGCCGAAATAAAGGCGCCAATGTAGCTGCCTATGTACGCGCTTACCAGCCCAATAAACATGGCCGTCATTGCCATATCGCCAAACCCAACGGCCCCGCCGCCGGTTTTGTTTAGGTTTAGCCGGCTGGTGTATTTGCGGTTAAATAAAACCGAAAGGATCATGCCCCACATAATGCAAACGCTCATTAGCAGCGCAATGGTAGCAAAGCCCGAGGCTGTCATTTGCTCGGGTGAAAGCTTTTCCATGCCAACCTGTTCAGCAGCGGCCTGCGCCACCTGCGTTTCGTAGTGCAGCGCCCCAATTACCGAAAGCCGCAGCCACGGCCACGGTATTCCCAGGCTGCCGGAAAGCGCAATTACCCCCAGCAAAATGCCAACGCTGGGCAAAACCGAAAAGGTTGCGCTGGAAACAATAACCCGCTTCATTTTAGCGGTATTAATGCCAATGGCTTTACCGGCGCGGTACGCTCGTACCATAAAAACAACGCACAGCAAAGCCACAAACGCAATAATGCCCCCGCAAATTAAATACATAGGGGCGCTGCTGAGTTTTCCTAAAATGCTCATTTTAAAACTCCTAACTGGCAAAACAGCCGTATGATTTGCGAAAAATTGTTAATTCTATTATAGTGCCTTTTATCGCGCCGCGCAACCCCGGTTTTGCAAAAAAGTCGTTTTAGCCCCAAAGCCGGCAGCTGCAGCCCAAACCCCATTTTAGGCCGTTTGCCAACCGGCGGTTGCCCGTAAACAATTGGATTAAAGGCTAAAAGCAGCCCAAAACAAAGGGTTATTTGCCCCAAAGCAACCGCAAACAGGCAATTCTGCGGCCGGCAGCAGAATTACCGTTTAGGCTGCACCGGGCTAAAACACCGCGCACCGCTGCAGCAGCAAACCACCGTGCAATTTATTTTAAAACAGCCTTACGGCCGGCCAAACGCCGGCAAAAAAATTAGTAAAGGGGAATTTTTATGACAAACAAGTATTCCGGCACCAAAACCGAGCAAAATTTAATGGCCGCTTTTAACGGGGAATCACAGGCGCGGGGCAAGTACACTTTTTTTGCCGCCAAAGCCAAGCAAGAGGGGTTTGAGCAAATTGCCGCCCTGTTTTTAAAAACGGCCGACAACGAAAAAGAGCACGCAAAGATTTGGTTTAAAGAGCTAAACTGCCTGGGCGGCACTGCCGATAATTTGGAAAACGCCGCCGACAGCGAAAATTACGAATGGACCGATATGTACGAAAGATTTGCTAAAACCGCCGAGGAGGAGGGATTTACCGAGCTGGCCGCAAAATTCCGCCTGGTTGGGGCCATTGAAAAAATGCACGAGGAACGCTACCGTGCTTTGCTGAGCAATGTAAAATTGCAGGAGGTTTTTGCCAAGAGCTCGGTAAAAATTTGGGAGTGCCGTAGCTGCGGACACCTTGTGGTGGGTGAAAAAGCGCCGGTTGTTTGCCCAGTTTGCGCGCATCCGCAGGCGTATTTTGAAATTCACGCCGAAAATTATTAAAATCAACTTTGCGCTATTGGCGTTTGCCGTGCTCTTAGGGTGCAGTAAAACGCCAAACAAAATAAAACACCGTAAAAAATAAAAAAACAGCCGGTTGAAAATGCTTTTCAACCGGCTGCGCTGCATATTTTATTGCTTTAAAGGCCGGCAAAGCCAATAACCTTTAGGCTTTAGGCAGCTTTAGCTTGCCTTTTTCAAAGTGGGCTTTGGTCTCGCGCCCTACAACGCCGCTTAAAAATACCAGCGCCACTAAGTTCGGAAAAGCCATTAAGCCGTTAAAAATATCTGCCATGCCCCAAACGGCCGAAACGGTTAAATACGGGCCAACGGCTACGGCTACTATGTAAATAATGCGAAAAACCAGCAATGCGCCTTTCTTTTTGCCACCCAGCAGGTACTCAACGCAGCGCTCGGCGTAATAGTCCCAACCCAAAATGGTAGTAAAGGCAAAAAAAGCTAAGCAAAGCGAAAGTATAATAACGCAAAGCTCGTTATTAATGGGTAAGCCCTGCTCCCAGGCCCAGGCGGTAACATTAAAGGCGTCTAAATTCTGGCCGGTTACATTCGGGTTCCAGGCGCCGGTTACAATAATGGTAAGGCCGGTCATGGTGCAAATAATAATGGTATCTACAAAGGTGCCCGTCATAGATACCAGACCCTGCCGCACGCAGGAGTGCGTTTTGGCGGCAGCGGCGGCAATCGGGGCCGAGCCCAAGCCGGATTCGTTGGAGAAAATGCCGCGGCCAACACCCTTTTGAATGGCCGTTTTAAGGGTAAGGCCAACAATGGCGCCGCCAACCGCTTTAACATTAAATGCGCTTTGGCAGGCCAGCGAAACCGCAGCCGGAATTTTTTGTGCGTTGTAAATTAAAATTAAAATGGCAAACAGTACATAAGCCACCGCCATAAACGGCACCACAACCGAGGAAACCTTGGCAATACGCTTTACGCCGCCAATAATAACAAGGGCGGCAAAAAAGGTAACCAAAGCCCCGCAAATAACAACCGCTAAGGTAATGTCGCGTTTTTCATCTCCACTGCCAAGGGTAAATAACACCTGGCTGTTAAATACGCGGTCAGCCGCCGAGGTAATGCCGTTAATTTGGGTAATGGTACCAATGCCCAAAAGGCCGGCCAGCGCGCCAAACACGGCAAAAATTTTGCCCAGCCAGCGCCAGTTGCCGCCAAGGCATTCTTTCAATCCGCGCTCTATGTAATAAAACGGGCCGCCCAAAGCGTGGCCGTCGGCGTCTACTGTGCGGTATTTAATGGCCAGCAAGCCCTCAGAGTATTTGGTGGCCATGCCGAAAAATGCGGCAATCAACATCCAAATTAATGCGCCGGGGCCGCCGGCTACAATAGCCGTTGCAACGCCAACAATGTTGCCCGTACCAATGGTGGCCGAAAGAGCCGTGCAAAGCGCCCCGAAGGAGGAAACCTCGCCGTGGCCGCCCTCCTCATTTTTTACCATAAATTTTAAAGCCTTGCCCAGGTGGCGAACCTGCACGGCGCGGGTGCGCACCGTAAGCAAAATGCCGGCGCCAATAATTAAAATAATCAAGACCCAGCCCCAAACAAAGCCGTCGACCTTATCAATAATTGCGTTAAGATCCATTGTTTCAAAACCTCCAAAATAAAAAATAGCCGCTGTTTTTTAACAGCAGCTAACAAAACAAAGCAACAACCCGGCAAAGGCACCGGCAAAACCGGCTTTTTTGGGGTTTATAAAAATTACTTTGTCCTTTTGCCTGAGAGTTTCACCAAAAATTAGCTTGCCCCTTCGGCCCCCGGCAAAAACACCGTAAAAACGCGGCGGTAAACCGGACTTCTCCAAAGCTGCTGCTTACTTACAGTTTGAGCGACATTCTGCAAGTAAGGGCTGCGAAAAAGGTAAAACAAACCAAGCCTACCTAAAAAACACAGCCTGCAATAAAATTATTATATCACAGTAATTTGCGCTTTGCAATAGTTTTTTGAATAATTTATGAACTTTTTGTTGTAGTCCGGTAATCCTTTGTCCGGCTATTTGGCTTTTGGCGCAACCACTGGGTAAAACACACAAGTTCTGCTCCAGCCCCTGCTTTGCAAAAAAATGTTTGCAAAGTAAAGCAAATTGTGGTATAATAATTAAATTAATTTTACTATGAAAGGCAGATGAATATCTTGAATATTCCAAACGCTTACCACATTGACCACACGGCAGATATTCGCCGCCTGGCCCAAAAATACTGCACCGGGCAGGTTATTGATCCGCAGCTTTACAAAAAGTACAATGTAAACCGCGGCCTGCGCGACCAAAACGGCAACGGCGTTATTACCGGCCTTACCGAAATTAGCGAGGTAAACGGTTTTACTTACATTGACGGCGTTAAAACCCCGTGCGACGGCGAGCTGTTTTACCGCGGCGTTAATATTCAAGACCTTACTGCCGGCTTTATGAGCGAGCAGCGCTTTGGCTTTGAGGAAACGGCCTACCTGCTAATGTTTGGCCAGCTGCCCACCCTGCAGGAGCTAACCGAATTTAAAGACCTGTTAGCCAATTACCGCCGGCTGCCGCCCAACTTTGTTAAGGATGTTATTTTAAACGCCCCAACGGCCGATATGATGAACTCCATGACCAAAAGCGTTATTACCCTTTCGGGGTACGACGAATTGGCCAACTGCAACGAAATTCCAAATGTGCTGCGGCAGACTTTGCAATTAATTGCGGTTTTTCCGCTTTTAGCGGCCTACGGCTACCAGGCCTACAGCCATTATATTTTAGATAAAAGCTTAATTATTCATAACCCCGACCCGGCTTTAAGCACAGCCGAAAATATTTTGCGTATTCTACGGCCCGATAAAAAATATACCGCGGCCGAGGCTCACATGTTAGATTTAGCATTGGTGCTGCACGCCGAGCACGGCGGCGGTAACAACTCTACCTTTACGACCCATGTGGTAACCTCCTCGGGTACCGATACTTATTCCACCATGGCGGCGGCTTTGTGCAGCCTAAAAGGCCCGCGGCACGGCGGCGCCAACATTAAAGTGGTGCAAATGTTTAAAGACCTAAAGCGCAAGGTGCAGCATTGGGACGATGACGAGGAAATTGCCGCTTACCTGCAGGCGTTGCTGAACCGTGAAGCGTTTGACAAGGCCGGGCTGATCTATGGCATGGGTCATGCTATTTATACCAAAAGCGACCCGCGCGCCGTTATTTTTAGAAAATTTGTGAAAGACCTTTCGAAAGAAAAGGGTAGGGAGGACGAATATCGCCTTTACAAGGCGGTTGAGCGCATTGCGCCGCAGCTGATTGGCAAAAACCGCACGGTTTACAAGGGCGTAAGCGCCAATGTGGATTTTTACAGCGGCTTTGTTTACGATATGTTAGGCCTGCCGTTGGAGCTGTTTACCCCCATTTTTGCCATTAGCCGCATTGTTGGCTGGAGCGCCCACCGTATGGAGGAATTAATTAACCAAGGCAAAATTATTCGCCCGGCTTACATTAGCGTTTCTAACCGCAGCACCTACTGCCCGTTAAACATGCGGTAAGGGTAAATTTTAAAATTGGCGATATATTATCCCGGCTTGTTCGGGCGTTTTGGCCCTTGCGACCGCGTTTGGTTAGCGGTAGTATTGGGTTGGTAGCGGTTGGTTTGCAGCACTCTGCATAACAGCCTACAGCAGTACGCCCGCCCCGCTTTAAAGGGCAAAAGCCTTTCAAAAAAACACAGCAACCGCAATGCCGACCGCGCAAAGCTTTGCGCGGTCGGTATTATTCTTGCTGTTGCCTTAACCCGGCTAAAGCTGCAAAACTTAAAAGCCCGCACCCAATTTTTTGGGTGCGGGCTTTTAAGTAATAAGAGGTGCCGCCTTTGTAAAGCAACAAAAATAAGTAACTTTGGGACTGCCAACAATTAATTTTTAGGGCAGCGAAAATGGAAAGCTTTTAGGGTGATCACTCGGTAGTCCGGCAACTTTGCAGTCCGGCAATTTGGCCACTCGGCCAATCGGCAGCCTGGCAATTCAAGGCCGGGTACGGGCTTAAAATTGGCCAATTAGCTTTTCGGCACAGTGAATACCGTCTACCGCCGAGGAGGTAATGCCTCCGGCGTAACCGGCGCCCTCCCCGCAAGGGAAAATGCCTTGTACCGCGCTTTGAAAATTTTCGTTTCTTAAAATGCGTACCGGGCTGGAGCTGCGGGTCTCCGGCGCGGTTAAAACGGCGTCAGCCGCGTCAAAGCCTTTAATTTTTTGCCCAAAAAGGGGTAAGCCAGCTTGCAAGGCGGCGGTAACAAAGGGTGGAAACAGGCCTGCAAGGTTGGTAAAAACGCAGTTTGGCAACGCGGTTGGGGTAACGCTGCCAATTTGGTTTTTGGCCCCGTGCAAAAAGCTGCCAACCGTTTGGGCCGGCAGGCCCTTGCCGCCGGTTAGCCGGTAGGAGGCCTGCTCAATTTGCTGCTGCAGCACAATGCCGCCCAAGGGGCTTTGGCCAAAATCTTCGGGCAAAACACTAACCAAAACGGCGGCGTTGGCATTTTGCCCGTTACGGGCCTTGTAGCTCATGCCGTTGGTTACATAGCTGCCGGCAGTGTCGCTGGCGTTTACAACAACGCCGCCCGGGCACATGCAAAAGGTGTAAACGCCGCGGCCGGCCGGGTGCGCGGCCAATTTGTAGTCGCTCGGCGGAAGCGGGGGGTGGTTTGGGCCGTACTGCGCGGTGTCTAACCGGGCTTGCAAATGCTCAATTCTAACCCCAACGGCAAACGCTTTGGCGCACAGGGGCACCCCTTGCTCGGCCAAATGGTAAAACAGCGGCCGCGCCGCGTTGCCAATGGCTAAAATTAAGTGCGAGCAGGGTAGTGTTATGGCTTTCTTTTCCTGCTGGCAAATAAGGCCGGCCAACCGCCCGTTTTGCAGGCTTAGGCCGGTTACTTTGGTTGAAAATAAATATTCGCCGCCAAGGCGCAAAATCTCCTGCCGCATATTAAAAACAACGCGGCGCAGCACATCGGTGCCAATATGGGGCTTGGCGTCGGTTAAAATATCCTTACTGGCGCCAAATTCGGCAAAGGTATTCAGCACGGTGCGAATTAAAGGGTCTTTAATGCCGGTGTTTAATTTTCCGTCCGAAAAGGTTCCGGCGCCGCCCTCCCCAAACTGCACATTTGAAAGGGGGTCTACCGCGCCGCCCTGCCAAAAGCGCTGCACGGTTTTTTGTCGTTTTTCTACCGGCTCGCCCTGTTCAATAATCAGCGGCGGAACCCCGGCCTTGCACAGGGTTAAAGCGGCAAACAGCCCGGCCGGCCCGGCCCCCACAATAACGGGGCGCTGCGCTGGCAGGCGGGCGGCCGTAGGCCAGGCGTAGGGCGTTGGGGTAAAGGGGGTTGCATTTTTGTTTTTTAAGGCAATTTGCTCGTCGCTGGGGGAGCAAAGCTCAACCAAAAAGGTGCAGCAGTAATGGGCCTGCTCGCGCCGGCGGTAATCTAACGACTTTTTAAAAAGCGTTACCGTTTTAATTTTTTGGGGTGAAAGGTGTAAAAATTCGGCCACGGCGGCGGGGTATTCGCTATCTTTGGCGCCCAGCGGCAATTTTACATTGTTTATTTTAATCATGCTTGTTCCCCCAAATAACGCGCGGCAGAATTGGCCGTTAACAAACCCGTGCGCCAGGCCCAGCTTAGGTTAAAGCCGCCGCAATCGCCGTCGCAATCCAGCACCTCGCCGGCGGCAAACAGCCCCGGCACGGTTTTAGACATTAAAGCGGTTGGGTAAAAGCCCAAAAGCGCCGCGCCGCCGTTCGTAACCTGCGCGTTGCGGTAGCCGGTGCTGCCGCGCACCAAAAAGGGCAGCTGCTTGCTTAAAGCGGTTAAAGCCTGCAGCTGCGGCGCGGTAAGGGCGCTGCAGGGCTGCCCAAAGGCAATGCCGCAATGGCGCTGCAGGGTTTGGCCAACCTTTTTGTGTAGCAGGCCGGTAAAAAATTCCTCGGTTGGAAGGTAGGCAAGCTGTTTGGCTCGGTCTAAAAACAGGCTAAAAAGCTTGTCCTTTGTTAAATTGGTAAAAAGGTCTAACCAAAGGGCGGTGTTTTTTTGCTCGGTAACATAGCGGGAAAGCTGTAAAACCGGCGGGCCGGAAAGGCCGTAATCGCAAAACAGCACCTCCCCAAATTCGGCCGCCTGCGGCTTGCCGTTTTGCACGGCGGTTACCCGGCAAAGCAGCTTAATGCCCTTTAAGGGCTTGGTAAAGGTGTTTTCGGTTTTAACCTGCACCAGCGCCGGGGAGCAGGGGGTTATTGGGTGCCCCAGGCTTTGCAGCAAGCGGTAGCCCTCGCCGGTGCTGCCAAGGCGGTCGCCCCCGGCAAGGCCGCCGGTTGCAACCAAAACAGCCCGCGCCTGCAGGGTCTGCTCGCCGTTTTCGGTGTGGCAGGTTACGGTAAATTGGCTCGTTTTTTGCGCCCTTTGCAGGCCGGTTACCCGGCAGTTTAAAAACAGCTTTACGCCAAAGCCGACAGCGGCAAAGCGTAAAGCGTCGGTAACGGCGGAGGCTTGTAGGCCGGCCGGGTAGGCTTTTTCGCCCTCAAAACAAAACGGCACGCCAATGTTGGCAAAAAAGGCGGTAACGGTCTGCTCGCTTACGGCGTTTAAAATTTTTTCAGCGGCTGCGGGCGTACTGCTGTGGTAGCGGGCGGGGGTTACATTGCGGTTGGTAATGTTGCAGCGGCCGTTGCCGGTTACGCTAATTTTACGGCCAACCCGGCTGCCTTGCTCTAAAACCGCTACCGTTTTTTGCGGATTTTTTTGAGCAAAGGCAACGGCGCTGCAAAGGCCCGCGGCCCCGCCGCCTATGATTAAATAGTCAAACATCAGGCGTCCTCCGTTGCGGCATATTCCCGGTCTACCGTAACAACGGCGGTGTAGCGCGGGTCAATGAACCGGCAAACCTTTTTAATTTTTGCAATCAGCTCCGGGTCGGTCAGCTTGCTGCCACAGGGCTTAACAACATCAAAAATTAAATTTACATTGTTTTTGCCGTCTACCATTCTAAAATCGTGTAGAGTCAGGCGGTCGTCAATAATTTTTAGGCCGCTTGCAACCTTTTGCCGAACTTCGTTTGTTAATTTGTCATTTACGGCAATCGGGTCAATGTGCAAAACAATCTCCAGCCCCAGCTCCTGCTTAATGCGGCGCTCGCAGGCGTCAACATCTTCGTGACAGGCAACCAGGTCTACATCACTGGGTACTTCTATGTGCAAGGAGGCAAAGGAGCGCCCCGGGCCGTAATTGTGCACGATCAGGTCGTGTATGCCAACAAACTTGTCATACGAAAAAACAATGCGGTCAATGGCCTTAATGGTTTCCTTTTCGGGGGGCATGCCCAACAGGGGCTGAACCGTATCTTTAATGGTTACAATGCCGGAATAAAGAATAAACAGTGCTACCGCCGCGCTAACATAAGCGTCTAAATTCAGGCGGCCGGCCGTTACAAGGTAAAGCACCGTGCAAAGTAAAACCGCCAGGGTTGCAATACAATCGTTTATACTGTCCTGCGCGGTTGCCAGCAGGGCCTTAGAACCAATTTTTTTGCCTAATTTTTTTTGAAAAAAGAACATCCAAAGCTTAAGCAGAATAGAGGCACCCAAAACAACCGGCGTAAAGGTACTGACCTGCACGGCGGCAGGGTGCAGCATTAGCGAAATTGAGGATTTTAGCAGCTCAAAGCCAACTAAAATAATAATCACGCCAACCGCTAAGGCCGAAATATATTCTAACCGCCCGTGGCCAAATGGGTGCTCTTTATCGCCCGGCTTGGCCGAAAGGCGGTAGCCAATTTGGGTAATAAAGGCCGAGCCGGTATCGGAAAGATTGTTAAAACCGTCGGCCGTAACGCCGGCGCTGCCGGTAAGCAGGCCAACGGTTATTTTTAAGGCGGCTAAAAGCAGATTGCAAACAATGCCGGTAACCGCGCCCAAGCTAATGTAGCAACCGCGGGTTTTTGGGCTTTTAGTATTTTCAGGGTCTTTTACAAATAAGTGAATGAGCAATTTGGTCATTACAATACAGCTCCAAGCCTTTAAAACTTGCTGCCCTTTGCACCCTTGGCCCCAAAGGCAGTTTGCGCTAAAATGTTGGTGTTAATTTCAAACGCCAAGCTTTCGCGTTCGCGCTGGCGTTTAAAGGCCAGGGAAATTAGCCGGTTTAAAAGCTCCGGGTATTTTATGCCGCTGGCCTCCCACAAATAAAACGCCAGCGAGCCCGGAATAGTGTTAATTTCGTTTACAAAAATTTCTTTACTTTTGTTATCCATTAAAAAGTCTATTCTGGCAACGCCGTTTGCCCCAATGGCTTTAAAGGTGCGGCAGGCAAATTCTTGAATACTTTCGGTAACATCGGCCGGCAGTTCGGCCGGAAGCTTGCGGGTTAACGATTGCATTCCGCCGGATTTTTGGCCGCTGCTTAAATATTTATCTCCGTAGGAGAGAATTTGGTCGTGCATAACCGGCTCCTCGCAGGCCGAGGCCTGGCACTCAAAGCTGTCGCCCAGTACGGCGCAGTTAATTTCGCGCAGGTCGCAAATGGCGCGCTCTACCATAACCTCTTTGGCATAGTGAAAGGCGTTTTTAATGGCGGTGCCCAGATCACCCGCGTTTTCTACCTTGCTAATGCCAATGCTGGAGCCCAAATTTACCGGCTTTACAATAACGGGATAGGTAATAGATTTTTCTATGCGGTTTAAAATGTTTTGCTCGTATTCTACAAATTCACGGTCCGAGAACTTAATGCAGTCCAACACAGGGATCCCGTAGGCTTTTAGGGTGCTTTTAAACAGCACCTTGTTCATACCAACGGCCGAAGCGGTTACATCGCAGCCAACATAAGGCAGGTGAAACATTTCTAAAAAGCCCTGCAAAGTGCCGTCCTCACAATTCGTGCCGTGCACAATGGGAAAGGCTACATCTACAAAAATGGGCTTGCGGCCGGTAAAATCGTTTTTCTTTTCGCTTTTTAGGCAGGCCTTGCCGTTTTCCATCGTAAAGCTGACCGGGGCCGCCTTTTTTAAAAGCTCCTCCAGCGCGTTGTTGCCGCGAAAGGTGTTAATATCCAGCATGCTTTGAGATGTGTAAAACCGGTCGTTTTTGGCAATGTAAACGGGAATAATGTTGTATTTTGTTTTATCCATGCTGGCCATGGCCTGAACGGCCGAAATAATAGAAACCTCGTGCTCTACAGAATCGCCGCCAAACAGCACGGCTACATTTATAAAACCCTCTTGTAAATTGTTCATTTCAAGCTCTCCTTAAAAATGCTTAAACAAAGCCAACAAGCCCGCATTGAATGAAAGCGGTAAAATCTGCACTTTGGCTTTGCTAAAATACTTGTTAATTTGTTAAAACTAACCGGCGTAATTATCCGGCAAATCGTTTTCAAACAGCACAACGGTGTTGGGGGTGGTAATGTCTTTTAATAAATCCAACGCCTCTTGCAGGGTTTTGGTAACAACCAACTGCTCGGGCGGGTAATTTTGCTGTTCGGCCCCCGCCTTTAGCGGAACGGCGCGGTTTTCGCCAACTAAAATAATAGTGTCGCACACCTCGGCGGCAGCCTTGCCTAAGGCAACGTTGCTTTCGTACTCGGCTTCGCCAAGCTCTACCAGCCCGGGGGTTACAATAATTTTTTTCATGCCGTTAAAGCTGCCCAGTACCCGCACCGCCTCTAAGCAGCCAACCGGGTTGGCGTTGTAGGCGTCATCCAGCAGGGTAGAGCCGTTGTAAAAGCTTTTTAGCTCCAGCCGGTGGGGTGTTTGCTCTAACCTGGTTACCGCAAACCGCAGCTGCTTGGGGGTAACGCCAAGGTCTAAGGCCATGGCGGCGGCACCGGCAATGTTAACCATGTTGTACTTGCCAAGCAGGCGGCTAACCAATTGAATTTCCTGCCCGTTGTACTTTAAGGTAAAGCTGCAGCCGTTTTTGTGTGCTACCGGGCTTAGCACCCGGCAATCCGCCCCCTCGGCGGTGCCGTAGGTAATAACCTTAGCCCCTTGCGGGAGCTTTTTGGCGGCGTTAAGGGCGGGTTCACTGTCGGCGTTTACATAAATGCTGCCGCCGGCGGTAAGGCAGCTTTGGGCTAACTCAAATTTCGTATTGGCAACATTTTCAAGGGTTTTAAAGGTTTCTAAATGCTGGGGGCCAACGGCGGTAATAATGCCCGATTGTGGGTGGCAAATTTCGCACAGCTCGGCAATATCCCCAACATTTTTAGCCCCCATTTCGGCAATAAAAATTTCGGTTTCGGGGCGTAAATGCTCCCGCACGGTGCGCACAATGCCCATAGGGGTGTTAAAGCTGCCTGGCGTGGCAACAACATTGTATTTTTCGCCTAACAGGCGGGCCAAAACGGTTTTAACGGTTGTTTTACCAAAGCTGCCGGTAACGCCCAAAACCTTTAGGTCGGGGTGTGCCGCCAAAATTTGCTTGGCCTGCTTTAAGTATTGGTTGGCAATGGCCTTTTCTACCGGCAAAGCGCAGTAAAAGCCGGTTAGCATTAATAAAAAAGGAAAATAGGCAAACAGTAAGGTTACAGTGCCCCAAAGGCGGTAAAGCCCGGGCAACAGGCAGTAAAAAATTAACGGTAAGGCGCTTAACACGGCCGTGGTGGCAATTAGGCGCTTTACCCGCGCGGTGTACACCAGCTTTTTAATTGCCCGCTTTTGCGCGGCGTGCCAGGTAAGGCAGCTAAAGCCAAAAACAATAATTGAAATGGGCAGCAAAAAGTGCCCGCAGTTTAGGTACATTAGCCCAAAAGCAACAACAAAAAGCAGCGGGCAGAATAAATTCGGCACGGTAAAGCTGCTCTTTAGCCACCCAAAATAGCGGGAGGGGAAATAGCTGTTTTGCTGCAGCATGTGCAGGTGGCGCTGCATAAAAACCAGCCCGCTAAGGGCAAAAAACAAAAAGGAAAATAGCAGTAGGAAACTCATTAACATAAACCTCCAAAAGGCTTTTCACATCATTTTAAGCTGCGGCAGGCCAAAATTCGGGCTGCGAAAAAGGTGAAAAGAAGCGGGCCGCAAAAACCGTAAACCAAAAATACACCGCAAATACACTGCGTAAACCGGGTACGCCAACCGCAAACCGGGCTACGCCAAAAAGGCGGTTAAAATGGCGTTGGTTTCGCCCGGACGCTCTAAAAACGCAAAGTGCCCGCAGCCTTTAAAGGTGCAAAGCCCGGCGTCGGGAATTAATTTTTCCATAATTTTAGCGTCTTTCAGCGGGGTAGCGGTGTCCTCTTCCCCCCAAATCAGCAGGGTGGGGCAGGTAATTTTGGGTAAAAGCTTAGTGGCGTCGGTGTGAATTAGCTGTACCAGCGTTTGCCGCATTACCGGGGAGGCGTTATTATAATCGGCCGAGCCAAAATGGCTGCGAACCGATTGCAGCGCCTGCGCGGTGTGGCTTTTTAAGCCCGGCAGCGTTAAAAAGAATTTTGCCGTTTTAAAAGCGGCCAGCCGTAGGGTTTTAAGGGGGCTTTGCGGGGGCTTTAAACCGGCGCTGTCAAACAATACGGCCTTTTGGGCGGTCAGGCGTCCGGTGCCCAGCAAATGCAAGGCAACCCGCCCGCCGTTAGAGTGGCCCATAAGAATTAAATTTTTAAGCTCTAACGCCTGTACAAAGGCAGCAACCAGCTCGGTGTAATCGCTTAGCTGCATGGGGCTTTCAGGCTCCGGGCTTTCGCCACAACCCGGAAAATCTAACGCGATAAGGCGAAAACGGTTGCTAAATGCAGTAATAATCGGGTTCCATACCGTGGTAGAGGAGCCCCAACCGTGCAGCAGCAAAATAGGCGTGCCGCTGCCCTGCTCGGTGTAATGTATGTTGTAGCCGTTGACTGTAATATTCAACCAAGGCACCGTCCTTTAACACAAATTCTTTGGGAAAGCTTGTTGGCCCGACTGCAGGGCCTGCAAAATACAGCGAGCTTTTGCGTTTTTGGCTTTTTATTATGGTTTTAAACAAGGCCAAAAGTGTGCAGCCGCTTTTAACATAAATATAAATACAATACTTCAAAATATTATACCAAATTTTTACCCGTTTGAGAAGTGCTTTTTTAAATTTTTCCGCTTTGTTTTAAAAAATTCGGGTAAAAACGGGTCAGTCGGCCGGCTTTGCGCAATAAAATGCCAATCATGTTGCTTGGCGGCGGTGCCGGCATTGTTCAAAGCAGGGCCGTTAATTTTGCTTTACAAACGGCTTTAAAGCGTGTATTTTTGCCAAAATGACTGCCGGTAGGCCGTTGGCGTTACGCCAACCTCCCGCTTGAACACCTTATTAAAATATTGCTGGCAGCCAAAACCGGCTTCTGCGGCAATTTTGCCTATATCAATTTCGGTTTCCCAAAGCAGGCGCTTGGCGCGGTCTAACCGGCAATTTTGCAAATAGCGGTGTGGGGTAAGGCCGCAGGCCTCGGTAAACAGGCGGTGGAAATAAATTTCGCTTAAATGTACACTGGCGGCAATGTCGCAAAGCCGAATGGGCTCGGCCAAATGCTGGTTCATAAAGGCTTTGGCGGCCGCAATGCTTTGGTAATTGGCGCCGCTGCGGTGGGCCGGGATTTTGGCATCGGTCAAAATTTGCTCCAGCAGCAGTAACAGCTTGCCGTAAAAGCGCAGGGAGTTGCTTTGCTCGCTTAGCAAAATAACCTCATCTAACATACTGCAAATGCGCCCGGGGTGGCTGCTGCAAAAATAATCCGGCGCATGTTGCAGCCGTTCGGCCAGCTCGCCCGTGGCGCAGAATTTTAAAAACGCCGTTTTAAAGGGCAAAAAGCTGTACCGCTCCTGCCCCGGCTTTGCAATTTGAATGTGGTTTTTTAAAATAGGGTAAACGCGCCCGTTGGTTACTGTTTTAAGGCCGTTTGCCAAATAAAATTCAACCTCAAATTGCGTTACCTTGCGCTTTGGCGACTGCCTTAGCCCGCTGAATTTACTGCAATCAAAATAACCGCATTCTATTTGGGTTGGCAGCTGTAACATTTTAAACCCCCAAAAAAGTAAGAAAAGTTAAAAAAGAACTAATCTTTTCTATATATTTTTCTGTATTATATCACTATAATAAAGTAAAATATTTTAAATGTCAAGGGGCGATTTTATGAAACCCGTACAATACCGAATTACCAAAACCGTTATTCCAACCTACCCACAGCCGCAGCCCGAGGAGCTGCCCATGTTTGCCGAAAACCGCGTGCATCAGCGCACCAGCGGCCGGCCGTACCCCAACAAGGTTGTGCTTTCGGTAGACCGCAGCTGCAAGGAAAACAAAGAATACACCCTAATTACCTTAGAAAACGATTATGTTAAAATTGAGATTTTGCCCGAAATTGGCGGCAGAATTTATTCGGCCTTAGATAAAACAACCGGGTACGATTATTTTTACAAGCAGCATGTAATAAAGCCGGCGTTAATTGGGGTGCTGGGCTCCTGGATCTCGGGCGGGGTGGAATTTAACTGGCCGTTTCACCACCGGGCCTCGGGCTTTATGCCCTGCGATTACAAAGTAGAGGAGCTGCCAAACGGTGCGGCCGTTTGCTTTCTTGGCGAGCACGACCCCATAGACCGCATGAAAAGCCTGGTGCAAATTATTTTGCGCCCGGACGCCACTTTTTTAGAAACTAAGGTGCGCCTTTACAACCGTACGGCGGGCAAAAGGTCGTTTTTATGGTGGGAGAATGCCGCCGTGCCGGTAAACGAGCAATATCAGATCTTTTTTCCGCCGGATGTTTCGTATGTAAATTTTCACTACTTAAAATCCCGCACTACCTACCCCGTGGCCGGCAACGGCGTTTACAACGGGATCCCCATGCAGCAGGAGCGGGATATTTCCTGGCACAAAAACACGCGGGAGGCCACCTCTTACTTTGCGGCCGCCTCTGACTACGACTTTTTTGGCGGCTACGATCACGGCAAGCAGTGCGGCGTGGTGCATATAGGCAACCATCACCTTTCACCCGGCAAAAAAATGTTTACCTGGGCTTACGGGCAGCTGGCAAAATCTTGGGAGAATGCTTTAACCGATACCGACGGCCAGTATGCTGAGCTTATGGCCGGTTCGTATTCCGATAATCAACCGGATTTTGCCTGGTTAGACCCGTACGAAACCAAGGAGTTTAGCCAATATTGGTACCCTATTTTTAAAATTGGCGCGCCAACCTTTGCCAATTTAAACGCCGCTTTTCGGTTGGATCGCGCCGCCGGCACTTTTACCCTGCAAACTACCCGCAGCTTTCAAAACGCCGAAATTAAAATTTTTAATGAGGATGGCGTTTATTTTACCAAAACCTGCAGCTTAACCCCCAACACGGTTTTTTCGGCTAAGCTGCCAAAATTGCCTAAGTTGGTTACGGTGCAAATAACGGCCAACGGAGCCGTGCTTGCCGCCTACACCGAGCAAAATTTTAACCGGTTGAATATGCCGCCGGTAATTCAGGATATGCCCGCTGCCGCCGGTATGACCGACCCGGACGAGCTGTACCTTGCCGGGGTGCATGTTGCCCAGTACCGCGACCCGGCCACCGAGCCGGACGCCTATTGGCTGCGCGCCTTAGAACGCAAACCAAACCACGCGCCCAGCCTTTTGGCCTTGGCCGAATACGAGCTGGAGAGGTTTGATTTAACCGCTGCCGAGCATTACGCCACCCGCGCCCTGGCCGCCTTAACCCTTTACAACGCCCACCCGCAAAGCGGCATGGTCTATTACCTTTTGGGCCGCATTTTTGAGGAACAAAAAAACTTTAAAGCCGCTTACAACAACTATTATAAAGCCTACTGGGCGGCCGATTGCGTGGCCAAGGCCATGACCCGCATTGCCGTGCTGGATTTAAAAAACAACGACCCCGCCGCTGCCGCCGAGCACGCCCGCTGCGCCTTAGAGCACGGCGGCAAAAACAGCCTTGCGTTAGGCTGCCTGTTGCTTTCTTTGCAAAAGCAGGGCCGCGCCAAGCAGGCCGCCGATTTGGCCGGGCAGCACCTTGCGGCCGACCCGTTAGACCATTTTATTCGCTTAATTGCCGGGGCAGACAATTTTTACGCGCCGCTGGCCGCCAACCCGGTGCAAACCTGCTTAGACCTTGCATTTGATTTATTGGATTTAGGCCAAACCGAGCTTGCTTTGCAGCTGCTGAGCGGGCTGGGGCAAAAACGGCCGGATTGCCGGCAAAAGCCGCTTTATTACACCTTGGGCTACCTGCAAACCCTTTTGGGGCAAAACGCAGCGGCCAGCTACCAAAAAGCTGGGCAGACGCCGTTGGGGCCTTGCTACCCCCACCGTTTTGGGGAAATTGCCGTGCTGCAAAACGCCCCAAAAACCGATGAAACAGCCAAAATGCTTCTGGGCTGCCTTTATTACAACCGGCGGCACTACCAAACTGCCGCAACGCTTTGGCAGCAAAGCCAAAGCAGCCTTGCCGCGCGCCGCAACCTTGCCGTGGCCTATTTTAGCCACTTAAACCGGCCGGACGAGGCACTGAAAATGATGCAGACCTTGGTTTTAGAAAACCCGACTGACCCGGAGCTTTTGTACGAAACGGTAGTGCTAATGGATAAACTGAGCGCCCCGCCCGCGCAAAAAATTAAGCTGCTGCGGGCCGCGCCCGCTTTACAGCGGGACGACCTTTTAACGGAACTGGCCAAGGCCTACAACCAGGCGCTGCAGCCCGAAAAGGCCTTAGCCGTTTTAATGGGGCACCCCTTTGTTCCGTGCGAGGGCGGCGAGCACACCGTTGCCGACCAGTACCTTTTTGCGCATTTAACCCTTGGCCGCAGCCTTTTGGCGGCCGGCAAGCCGCAGCAGGCTCTGCAGGCTTTTCAAACCGGGCAGCGTTTGCCGCAAAGCTTGGGCGCCGGGCTTTGGAACCGCTGCAAGCTGGTTCCGCTGCGTTTTTTTGAGGCCTTGACCCTAAAGCAGCTTGAAAAAGCAGAGCCGGCCAATTTAATTTTTAAAGATATTGCAGAAATAGAGGTAGAATATTTTAGCAATATGCATTTAAAAGAGCTGCCGTATTTTAAAGCCTTGGCCATGCAGCAGCTGGGGCAGCGCACCAAAGCGCAGCAAACTCTTACCGCCGCGTTAAGGGAGTGGCAAAAATTCGGCGAGGTTCAAGATAACGGCTTTTTTAACACCACCCCGTTTTTTATTCCTTTTATTGAAAGCCCTAAAAAGCTGCGCCGCGCACAGTATTGCTACCTTTTAGCCCTGTGTAACAGCTTTATGAAGGAGCCAAACACCGCGCGGCAGCTGTTGCAGGAAAGCCTTGCCAAAAACAGCGAGAACCTGTTGGCCCTTAGCTTTTTAAAATTCGGTTTTCCGGGTTAAAGCCCGTTGGCTCGGGCCGGTAAAAATTTAGCCGCGGCGCCCGCTGCCAAGGTTAGCCCTAAGCTGGCCCGGGCAAAGGAAAAATAACAGCCCTTTGGGCTGGCAGCTTTGTACGCCGCAAGCCTTAGGCGGCCGTACCGAAAGTGTTAAAAATCTTGGAGCAGGGGGAGCGGCCGCGCTCCTTGTGTATAAAATACCCTTGGGGCGGGCGTTTAAATCGGCCGGTCAATTTAATTCACCAATTAAAACAGCTTCATTTTACAAAAACAAAAAATCAACCGCGCAGCACCGGTAAACCGGGTTGCTGTGCGGTTGATTTTTAAAGTTTGGGCTTATTTTTAAAAGGGTTACTGTAAAGCGTCTACAAAAGCGGCAATGGCGTCGCCGTTTTTGCGGTCAAAATCAAACGGCTTTTGCAGCATGGTCCAGGTTTCGGGGTGGGTGGCGGTGTCGCCCGGCTGCATAACGCGCTGCTCCGAAAGGGTCTCAATTTCAATAAACAGGCCGCAGCAGTAGGTTTCCATAGAAACGCCGCCGTCCGGGTAGCGGCCGGTGGGGTGGTTTTGGGCGTACTGCTTTTTAAACACGCTGTTTTGCAGGGCGTAATAAACCGTGCCGCGGTTTAGGTCAAAACCCAGCTTAAAGGGGTCGGGCCTTTCGGGGTCTTGCTTTACGGTAACAAAGTTTTTGCCAAAGTAAATGCGCTCGTCTGAAATATCGTCGTAAGACCAAATTGAAATAACCCGGTTGTGCAGCAGGCCGGTGTTGTTTTGGTTGGTGGGAATAATCAGCGTGCCGTTTTGGTTGCACACCGAAAGCGCCCAAAGCGAAAGATCCTGCGGTTTAGCGCCAATGTTTTTCATTTGGTGCAGCACCTTCATTTCCGGCTTTTCCGGGTCCATATTAAGCTCAAAGCCCATGGCAAGGCCGTTTTGGGTTTGCGGATTTTGGGTTAGGCGAACGCCGTTTTCAGTAAATTCGTAGGTTACCGGCTCGCAGTCGGGGTAGTAGGTGTTTGGCATTACCTCGGGCGAGGCCCAAAGCCGGTGCCCGCCGTAGTTGTTCCAGGTGGCGCCGGGGTAAAAGTGGGCGTCCATTTGCGTGTTTTGAATGGGCTCAAATTCGTCTTTTTTGGTGCACATTACATTTTCGCCCCCAACAAAGCCGAAAAATACAATGCGCGGGCCAAGGTCTACGGTTGCAATCGCTTCAATAATCCCGTTAGAAAGCTTTACGCATTTACCGTAGTTTTTAAATTCTGTTACGCTTTTGGTTACCATGAATAATATCCCCTTTATTCTTGCCGCGGCCCCAAAGCGGGCTTGCGGTGTTTAAAAATATTTTAACAGGCGGCCAAACGGATTTTTACCTTATTGGCCCGCCCGCTAAAAGCGGTTGTAATGTTTGGCGGGTGTAAGAACTTCCCGCCCTTTGCCGGCACCGGCAGCAGTTTAATTTTTGGCTTAGCCCTGCGGCTGCGTGCGCCATGGTTATAACCCGGCCCCCGGCGCGCGTTTTAAAACGCAGCGTATTTAATATTGAACGGCCGGCACTGCTGTTGAACCGCCGGCACTAAATTAAAAGGTTTTAAACAGCTTGGTGGTGTAATCGGTTTTGCCGCGGGTGGGCTTTTGCAGCATCATAGAATAAACATCTCCGCAGCGGGCCTCTAACAATGCCAGCTGCTCGGCGTAGTCGCCCAAACGCTCAGCCTCTTTTAATGAGGCAATAAGCGGAACGGTTGCCTTCTTGTGCGCTAATGAAAGCACCTCGGCGCCGGTTTGGTTCATGCCAAGCACCCGGCAGTAGGGCACTGGCCGCTGCTGCATGCCAAATCCAATGCCCAAATAGCCGCAAAGCCCAATGCGGCGGATCCGCGCAAAAGAGTACCGCTTGGATTTTACCGCTTCGTAAATTTCCTGCAAAGTAGCGTAAGAGTTTGCCGCAATGCTCAGCTTGTTGTGTAAGCCTTCGGAAACATCGGGAATTCGCTGCAGCTGCGCGGCGGTTGCCGTGCGCAGGTAGGTTACAATGGCGCGGTCTAAGTAGTCTATGCTGGCAATTTGCCCAGTTTGCAGGGCGTGCTCTACCGCGACAAGGCTGGCGGCGGGTAAAAAGGCCTTGTATTCCCCCCCGGTGCGAATGCGCTCCCGCAGCAGGGTGGCCGAGGCCAGATTTTTAAAAGAACTTGCACTGTTGTGCCCCGGGCCAATGCGCTTTACGCAAAAGGGCGTAATAGGGCTTTGCAGCGCCTGCAAAGCGGCGCAGTATTCAACGCCTAAAATATCGTTCGGGTTTTGCAGCAGGGTAAGGTCGGCCGCCGGGTTTATTAAGCCAACGGCGTTTTGCCGTGCGGTGGCAAAGGGCAGGCCCTTTTGCAGCTGCTCTTTTAACGCAGTTTTGTAAAGCCCCGTTTCCAGCAGGGCGGCAATGGCGTTAATTTGTTTCATATTGCCGTTTTCGCTGCCAAAGCAAAGGCCCTGCACAACGCCAAGGCTGTGCAGCAGGCCAACGGCGCCGCGCGCAAAAAACATGGCGGTAGAAAGGCTGTAAGGCGCCGGCAGCTCAATAACAAGGTCGCACCCGCATTCCACCGCGGCGCGCGCCCGCGCGAATTTAGAAAGCAAAGCCGGCTCCCCGCGCTGCACAAAATTGCCGCTTAAAACGCAAACAACGGCGTTATACTGCTGCTTAATTTGGCTTATTAGGTGCAAATGCCCGTAATGCAGCGGGTTAAATTCGGCAACCAGGCCGCAAATTTTCAAGGCCGGCCCCCCTTTACAAATTATTCACCGAAAAATACTTGCAATAAAGTTAAAATTATAGTATGATAATTAAGTAAAAAACCGGGCGGGTGTTGCGCCCGTGCCGCAAATAGAACGGCACTTATTATAATACACGAATTGCACCGCCGGTGCAAGGGCTTTTTTACCTTAATTTTTGCCGTTGAGAGGATGTATTAATTTTTATGAAAATTTTAGTAATTAACGCCGGCAGCTCTTCTTTAAAGTATCAGCTGATCGACATGGAAACCAAAACCGCCCTGGCCAAGGGTAACTGCGAGCGTATTGGCGCCGAATCGGTTTTAACCCACAAAACGGCCGACGGCCGCAAAACCGTGCTGGAGCAGGCCATGCCAACGCACAGCGAGGCCTTTGGCGCCGTAATTAATTGCTTAACCACGGGCGAGGGCAAGGTAATTGAAAGCCTGAAAGAAATTTCGGCCGTTGGGCACCGTGTGGTGCAGGGCGGCGCAAAGTTTGCAAAGTCTATGCTGGTAAACGATGAAGTTTTAGCCGAAATTGAGGCGCTTAGTCCGCTGGCCCCGCTGCACAACCCGGCCAATGTGCTGGGGATTCGGGCCTGCTCGGCCGTTTTAGGCAAAGAGGTGCCGCAGGCAGTAGTGTTCGACACTTCTTTTCACGCTACCATGCCGCCCAAGGCCTACCTTTACGGTGTGCCCTACAAGTATTACGAAAAATACGGCGTGCGCCGCTACGGTTTTCACGGCACCTCGCACCGCTATGTTAGCGCTAAGGTTGCCGAGCTGATGGGCAAAGACCTTAAAGATTTAAAAATTATTACCTGCCATTTAGGCAACGGGGCCTCTATTACCGCGGTGCAAAACGGCAAATCGGTTGACACCACCATGGGCTTTACCCCGTTAGACGGCTTTATGATGGGCACTCGCAGCGGCTCGTTAGACCCTTCGGTTGTAACCTTTATTGAGGAAAAAGAAAATTTAACCCCCGCCGAGATGGATAAAATGCTGAACAAAGAATCCGGCGTTTTGGGCATTACCGAGTTTTCAAACGACAACCGCGATGTTACCGAGGCGGCCCACAACGGCAATAAGCGCTGCGCCCTGGCGCTGGAAATGCAGCGTTACCAAATTACCAAATATATTGGCGGGTTTGTTGCCGCCATGAACGGTGTAGACGCCATTGCCTTTACCGGCGGTATGGGCGAGAATAACGCCGACCTGCGTGAGGAAATTTGCGATAGCTTTGGCTATTTGGGCATTGAGTTGGATAAACCGTTTAATAACGAGCACGCCCACATTCGCGGACAGGACCTTAAAATTTCTACCCCGAATTCGAAGGTTGCGGTTTTTGCAATTTCTACCGATGAGGAAATGGTTATTGCGCAGGATACTTTAGCGCTAATTGGGCAGCACTAATTTTGCAGTAAAGCGTTTTGGTGCCGGCAAATTTTTTACGCCGAAGTTTTTGCACGAATATTATAATATTATTGTATTTACTATTGTTTTTGGGCTTTTTGGGGCAGGGCGCCTTTGCCGGTGGGCTTTGGTGCTTTGCAAAAACAAATCTACAAAGGGGATATTGCAGATGCGTATTGAGGAATTAAAAAACAGCATTGCGGCAGGGGATTTTGACCGCGATTTTGAGCTGCTTTACAACGAGCATGAGCAGGCCCGCACCCGCTACACGGGGGCGGCAGACCGTTTTGCCGAGCTTTACGGCGAGGGCGAGGGCGCCCGCCTGTTTAGCGCGCCCGGCCGTACCGAGGTTGGCGGTAACCACACCGACCACCAGCACGGCTGCGTGCTGGCCGGCAGCGTTAATTTAGATGTTATTGCCGTTGCCGCCCCGAATAACGAGGGTGTGGTCCGCATTAAATCGCACGGGTTTGAGATGGACGAAATTGACCTGAACACCTTAACGCCGGTTGCGGCCGAAAACGGCAAAGCCGCGGCGCTTATTCGCGGAATGTGCGCCTTTTTTAAACAAGAGGGCTACCAAATTGGCGGCTTTAACGCCTACACCACCTCTAACGTTTTAAAGGGGTCTGGGCTTTCCAGCTCGGCCGCGTTTGAGGTTTTGGTAGGGGTTATTTTAAACAGCCTTTACAACGGCGGCACCGCTGCCAGCGCCGTTACCATTGCCAAGCTTGCCCAAAAGGCCGAAAACCAATTTTTTGGCAAGCCCTGCGGGTTAATGGACCAAATGGCCAGCTCGGTAGGCGGTTTTACCGCCATTGATTTTAACAACCCGGCCGACCCGATTATTGAAAAGGTTAGCTTTGACCTTGCCGCCCACGGGCACAGCCTTTGCATTGTTAACACCGGCGGCAACCACGCCGATTTAACCGAGGATTACGCCGCCATTACCCGGCAGTGTAAGCAGGTTAGCAAGGCCCTGGGTAAAGAATTTTTGCGCGAGGTAGATGAATCGGCCTTTTATGGCAGTATTGCCGCGTTAAGAGACGAATTTGGCGACCGCGCCGTGCTGCGCAGCATGCACTTTTTTGCCGATAATAAACGCGCCGTTGCCGAAAAGCAGGCTCTGCAGCGGGATGATTTTAACGCCTTTTTAAAGCTGATTACCGAATCGGGCAATTCCTCGTTTAAATACCTGCAAAATGTGTTCTCGGTTTCGGCGCCGGAGGAACAGGGCCTTTCCTTAGCCTTAGCGTTAACCGAGCGGTACTTAAACGGCCTTGGCGCCTGCCGCGTGCACGGCGGCGGCTTTGCCGGAACCATTCAGGCCTTTGTACCCACCAATATGCTGGCCGGATACAAGGAAATGATAGAAGATGTTTTTGGCCGCGGCAATTGCCATGTTTTAAACATTCGCCCGGTTGGGGGCTACGCCTTAACCGGCAAATAAATTTATTTAAACGGGTGAGAAGAATGAAAAAATTAATATTTCGCACCGCTTTACTGTGCGGTGTGGCCGCTTTTGCAGCCTTAACCTTTACCGCATGTAAGGGCAAAAAAACCGAAAACAGCAGCACCACCAATTCTCTGCCGTCGAACGCCTCTATGGCCGAAAACACCTCCGGTAATTTAAACGGCAGCTCGCAAGAGGCTAATTCAACCGGTTCTAAGGCGCAGCAGGGCCAAAACGGCACCACCGGCGGCAGTAACAGCAAGGGGAACGATGTTGTTATTGACATTGGCGAGTTGGATTTTAGCTCTACCAAACAAAACAGCGGGGGGCAAAACGGCGGGGGGCAAACCTCCTCCGGCAAGCCGAACAACACCGCTCCTAACAAGCCCGAAAATTCCTCAAACAGCGGCTGGACCAGGGATTACATTATTAAAAGCAAAAATAAATAATTTTAAAAACTGTTTTTAAAATCAGTAACAGGGCGTAAAAGCCTTGTTACTGGTTTGTTTTCGTATTGCCGCGGGGCAAAATTTTGCAAAAAGCGCAAATTTTTGTTCATGCGAGCATTTAGCAGGGGGCATCATAGTGGCAGATAACAGACCGATCGGCGTTTTTGATTCCGGCCTGGGCGGGCTTACCGTAGTACGGGAGCTGAAAAAAATTTTAAAAAATGAAAGCATTGTGTATTTTGGCGACACGGCACGGGTGCCCTATGGCAACCGCAGCGCCCAAACGGTTTGCCGCTACGCAAAAGAGGATGAGCATTTTTTGCTTACCAAAAATGTTAAAATGATTATTGCGGCCTGTGGTACGGTATCTTCTGTTGCGGGGGCGGCGGCCAAGGGGCTGCCGGTGCCTTATTTTGAGATGGTTACCCCGGCGGCCGAGGCCGCCGTTGCACAAACCCAAAACCAAAAAATCGGCGTAATTGGCACAGCGGCAACCGTTAACAGCAAGGCGCACGCAAAAAAAATATTAAGCCTGTTGCCAACGGCGCAAATAACGGCCGTTAGCTGCCCGCTGTTTGTGCCGCTGGTAGAGGCGGGGTGGATCCAAAAAGGCGACCCGGTTACCACCGCTACCGTTGCCCGCTACTTACAGCCGCTGCGGCAGGCGGGAGTAGATACCTTAATTATGGGCTGCACCCACTACCCGGCCATTGCCGAAACCATTGCCGCCTACATGGGTCCCGGCGTACAGTTGATTAACATGGGCACCCCGGTTGCCAAAAAGGTAGACCGCTTTTTGCAGCAGCATGGGCTTGGCGCCACTGCCCCGGCAACCTACCGCTATTATGTAACCGACAGAATGGATTCTTTTTCCAGCATTGCGGCGGTTTTGTTGGGGGAAAACATTGAAGACCGGGTGCAGACTATTGAGCTGAACCAATTAACGGAGGAACAGCCGTGACTAGCGCTACCGTAACGGTGCAAACCGTGAACCTGGTTCAGGGGGAAAAAAGCAGCTTTAAAACCCGCTGCAGCGGCACCTATTTTTACAAAAACGGCATGGCTATTGTACAGTACACCGATGTACTGTACGGCGACGCCGAGCAGGAAATTAAAACCTCGGTAAAAATTTTTAACAACACAGTAACCCTTACCCGAAACGGCGAGGCCCAAAGCCGCATTGTTATTACGCCGGGCCAGCGGCAGGCCTGCGTTTACGAAACACCCTACGGCAGCTTTGTTTTTGGCTTTACCGGCGAAAAGCTGCGCCACCGTTTTACCGAGCAGGGCGGCGAGTTGTTTGTGCGCTACCGGGTAGATACCGAAAAGCAGCCCCTGCAAACCAACGAAATTACCCTAAAAGTTAGGAAGTGCGAACCATGACAGATATGGCAACCAAAATAAAAGCAGAAATTAAAGAAATGATTTTAGCCGCCGCCGGCCAGGCGGTTGCAAGCGGCGCGTTTTCGGCGGTGCCGCTGCCCGGCTTTAACATTGAAAGCCCAGCCGACCGTGCCCACGGTGATTTTGCCGTAAACGCCGCCATGGTTTGGGCCAAGGCGCTGCACCGGGCCCCGCGCGCCATTGCCGAAACGCTGCTGCAAAACATGCAGCCAAACCCGCTGGTTACAAAGGTAGAAATTGCCGGCCCGGGCTTTATTAATTTTTACCTAAGCAACGCCTATTACGCCGGCGTTTTGCAGGCAGTGTTCAGCGCCGGCAGCAGCTACGGCCGCAGCAATTACGGTAAGGGCAAAGCCGTTTTGGTAGAGTTTGTTTCGGCCAACCCTACTGGCCCTATGCACATTGGCAATGCCCGCGGCGGCGCCTTGGGCGACGGTATTGCCGCCGCTTACGACTGGGCCGGTTACGCCGTTTCGCGCGAGTTTTATGTAAACGACGCCGGTAACCAAATTAACAAATTTAAAATTTCGTTAGAGGCGCGGTATTTGCAGCTGTTTGACCCAACGGTGCAAATTCCGGAGGACGCCTATTTGGGGGAGGATATTACCGCCCACGCCAAAGCCTTTGCCGAGCTGAACGGCGATAAATATTTAAACACCAGCACCGAGGAGCGGCAAAACGCCCTGTGCGATTTTGCCCTGCCGAAAAATATTGCCAAATTAAAATCGGACCTTGAAAAGTACCGCATTACCTACGACCGCTGGTATTTAGAAAGCTCGCTGCATGAAAGCGGCAAGGTGGCCGAGATTATTGAAAAGCTGAAAAAAACCGGCTACACCTACGAGCAGGAGGGCGCTTTGTGGCTGCGCTCTACCGAGCTGGGGGACGAAAAAGACCGCGTTTTGGTGCGCGCCAACGGCGTGCCGACCTACTTAGTGCCGGATATTGCCTACCATTACGACAAGCTGGTAACCCGCAATTTTGATTTAGCAATTGATGTTTTAGGGGCCGACCACCACGGCTACATTGCCCGTATGATGGCGGCGTTAACCGCCCTGGGCGCCCCGGCCGACCGGTTGAAAATAGTTATTATGCAAATGGTTCGGCTAATTAAAAACGGCGAGACCTACAAGCTTTCTAAACGATCCGGCAAGGCCGTAACGTTGGAAACACTGTTAGACGAGGTGCCGATTGACGCAGCCCGTTATATTTTTAACTCCAAAGAGCCAAATACACACCTGGAGTTTGATTTAGACCTGGCGGTAGAGCAATCTAGCCAAAACCCGGTTTACTATGTACAATACGCGCACGCGCGCATTTGCAGCATTTTGCGCAACCTAAAGGCCGAGGGCATTGAGCCGCAGCCCTGCACCACCGAGCAGCTTTGCCTGTTAACGCAGCCGGCCGAGCGGGAACTGATTGTACACATTTCGGCCCTGCCGCAAACCATTGTAAACGCGGCCCTTAATTTTGACCCGGCCATTATTACAAAATTCGCTTACGATTTGGCCTCCCTTTTTCACCGCTTTTACAACAGCTGCCGCGTAAAGGGTGAGGAGCCCGATTTAATGCAGGCAAGGTTAGCGCTTTGTGTTGCAACCAAAACCGCTTTGGCAAATGTGCTTTCGCTTTTAAAAATTACGGCGCCCGAGCAAATGTAACTTAAAAAATGCGGTGCAAGCACCGCAGCAAAATTTGGCTTTAGTATTGGCAAACCGCAGCACCCAACAATGGGGCGCTGCGGTTTTTGCTTGCGTTAGAGGCTTTGCAGCCCTTGTGCAAACCGGTGGCGGTAGGCCTTTATGCTCCAAACCGGGGGTATAAAAAATTACGCCAAAGCAGCAGGCGCATTTTTGCGCCAAAGCCGGGGTGCCAATTGTTTTACGCTAAAACAAAGGGCGGCGGGCGTTTGGGGTTAAACGGTTCCGGTAATTTTTAAAACGGCCGTGCCGGGGGTAACGGTCCACTCGCCGGTGGCGGCGTTTTGCGTGTAGGTTGCCGCCGGTACGGTAATGCGGCCGGCTACGCTGGCAAACTGCCCGGTAGCGGCGTTATAGGTGTAATCGGTTGTGGCGGTAAGGGCCGCTCCGTTTAAAGTAACGGTTAAATTTTTTAAAATGGGGGTAAAGGTGTCGGTCACTACAACGGCGTCATCGGCGGTGGTGGCGGTGTTCCCGTAGTTTTGAATAACAAAGGTGTAGGTTATGGGCTCGTTTGCGGTTACGGTAGCCGGGCAAACCGATTTGCTAATGGTTAAATCTACCGCGGTGTTGTTTCCAACCGTTTGCGTTACGGTAATGGGGTTGGCTAAAGCCGGGCCGGTAAGGGTTGCGGTGTTGGTTATTTCGGCCTCATCCCCCAAGGGGGCAAAGCGGTTTACCGTTGCCTGGTAAACCAGCAGCGCGTTGCCGCCGGCCGGCACGGTAACCCCGCTAATGGTTAGGGGCGGGCCGGCCGTTACCGCTGGCGCAGCCTGTAAAACGCCGTTTTGGTAATAGCGTAACGAGCCGGCTGTGTAATCCAGCGGTGTTAAATTCAGCGCGCCTAAGGTGTAGGCGCCAAGGTTATCGGTAACTGTAATGCCGGTAATGTCGGCCGTGCCGGTGTTGTTCAGGCTAATCAGGTAGGTTACGTCATCGCCCGGCTTGTAATCCTCGTTCAGGGTAGATTTTGTAGCCGAGATCACCTCTAAAAGCTCTCCGGTCACGGTGTTGGAATCGGTAGAGGTGTTGTTGTAGGAAAGGGTTGCTTTATTATAAAAGGTTGCCATATCATTACTCCTTTGGCTTGCGTTTTGTTTAGCTTTTGTAAGGCCGGCCTAAAACGGCTTGGCCTACATTACAAAATATGCCGGCAAAAAACTTTTGGTGAAAGGGTTGACAATAGAATAAAAATGGGAGTATAATAATACCATATTAAATAATACAGCGTTATACATTCATTAATATATAACGAATGTAATTTGATAAAGGAGGGATCGCCATTGCCGGCCGCTAAAAGAATAACGGGGGAGGAGATTATTTCTGCGGCGTTTTGTGTGCTGCGAGAAAGCGGGTTTGCCGCGGTAAATGCCCGCAGTGTTGCAAAAAAGCTGGGCTGCTCCACCCAGCCCATTTACCTTTGCTTTAAAAACATGAAGGAGCTAAAAGCCGCCCTAACTGCCCGTGCCGCACAGCAGCATATAGAGCAGGTGCGGCGCTCCATTCGGGAAAACAACGGCTCCCGCAGCCGTTACAGCGACTACGGCATTGGCTTTGTTCGGTTTGCCGAGCAGGAAAAGCAGCTGTTTCGTTGGCTTTATTTAGAGGAGGGGCAGCTGGGCAAACAGCAGTACGACATTTTGCTGCCCGAGATTATTGACATTATTGTTAAAGAATTTGGGTACACCCGGCAGGTGGCGCAGGCCTTTCACCGGGATATGACCTATTATTCTTACGGTTTGGCCGTTTTGGCAAATAGCCGTGCTGTGCATTTAACCAACGAGGAGTTGTTTTTGGCCTTAAACCGGGAGTTTCGGGCGCTAACGGCCATTTACGGTGTTGGCGCAAAGCAAAAAATTGAATAGAGGGGATTTTTTATGAAAAAAATAAACGGAGTTTTGTGGGGTTTGGTGCTGGTAATTTTCGGCACCATTTTGGCATTAAACGCCTTTGGCATTATTGCGGTTGATTTATTATTTTCGGGCTGGTGGACGCTGTTTATTATTGTACCGAGCGCTATTAATTTAATTACGGAACGAAATAAATGGGGCAGTCTAATTTGCCTTGGCATTGGGGTATTTTTGCTGCTTTGCTGCCAAAAGGTTTTAGCCTTTTCGCTTGTTTGGAAGCTGCTGGTGCCAACCGTTTTGGTGCTGGTTGGCGTTAAAATTATTTTTGGCTCCCTGTTTTCTGCCAAACGGCGGCAGATAGAGCAGCTAAACAGCCGCGCAAAAGGGCAAAAATGCGGCACGGCTGTTTTTTCAGGCAGCGAGCTGAACTTTTCGGGCGAGGTGTTTGAGGGCACCACACTTACCGCGGTATTCGGTGGGGTAGAGTGCGACCTGCGCGGCGCTATTATTAACCACGACTGTGTGGTGAACGCAACGGCCATTTTTGGCGGGGTAGATATTTTTGTGCCGGAGGGTGTTTTGGTTAAAACCTATTCCACCGCGTTTTTTGGCGGCGTTGGCGAAAAGAAAAGGCCGCAGCCGGCAGCCGGTATGCCAACCCTTTACATAAACGCAACCTGCCTGTTTGGCGGGGTAGATATTAAATAGTTTTTTTGGAGGCTTTTATGTTAAAAATTGAGCATTTAACAAAAATTTACGGCAGCAAAAAGGCGGTAGACAACCTAAGCCTGCACATTGCTCCCGGCGAAATTTACGGGTTTATTGGCCACAACGGGGCCGGCAAAACAACAACCCTTAAAAGCGTTGTTGGCATTTTGCAGTTTGAGCAGGGCGAAATTTACATTAACGGCAAAAGTATTCGGCAAAACCCGTTGGCCTGCAAGCGGGAGCTGGCCTATATTCCCGATAATCCCGATTTGTACGAATACATGACCGGACTAAAATACCTAAACTTTATTGCCGATGTTTTTGGAATTGATTTTGCCCTGCGGCAGCAGCGCATTGCCTACTACGCCAACCTGTTTGAATTAACAAACGATTTGGCACAGCCCATTGCCGCCTACTCCCACGGGATGAAGCAAAAGCTGGCCATTATTGCCGCCTGGCTGCACGAGCCGCGGCTGATTATTATGGACGAACCGTTTGTAGGCTTAGACCCCAAAGCCGCGCACCTGTTAAAGGGCCTAATGCGGGAGGTTTGCAACAACGGCGGCGCTATTTTCTTTTCCACTCATGTGCTGGAGGTGGCTGAAAAGCTGTGCGATAAGGTTGCCATTATTAAAAACGGCCGACTTATTCGTTCCGGCACTATGGAGGAGGTTAAGGGCGACGACTCCTTAGAGCAGGTATTTTTAGAGCTGGAGGATGAGATATGTTAAAAATTTTGCTGCGTAAGCAAATGGGCGAAATTTTTCGCAGCTATTATTACAACGCTAAAATGAACAAGGCACGCTCCAAGGCCGCAACCGCCGCTTACATAGTGCTTTTTGTGCTGCTTATGGTGCTGGTGCTGGGCGGAATGTTCACCCTGCTTTCGCTTTTTTTGTGCGGGGCAATGCTGGCTGCAAAAATGCAATGGCTCTACTTTGCAATCATGGGTCTTTTAGCCATTTTGCTGGGCGTTTTTGGCAGCGTGTTTAACACCTACGCTGGGCTTTATTTGGCAAAGGATAACGACCAGCTGCTTTCGTTACCTATTCCGGTAAGGGATATTATTGCCTCGCGCCTGTTAAGCGTTTACCTAATGGGTCTAATGTATTCCGGCGTTGTACTGCTGCCGGCTATTGTGGTTTACTGGGTTTTGTCGCCGTTTAGCCTGGCTGCGCTGTTGGCGCCGCTGTGGTTTTTGGTGCTAATCTCGGTTTTTGTGCTAACGCTTTCCTGCCTATTGGGCTTTGTGGTAGCAAAAATCAGCCTAAGGCTTAAAAATAAAAGCTTTATTACGGTGTTGGTTTCGCTTTTGTTTTTTGGCGCATACTACTTTTTTTACTTTAAGGCGCAAACCCTTATTGAGCAGCTGCTGGCAAACCTTGCGGCTTACGGCGGCGCCATTCAGGGCAAAGCCTACCCGGTTTATTTAATTGGTAAAGCCGGGGAGGGCAATTTGCCCGCCGTGCTTGCGGTTTCGGCCGTTGTGCTGGCCTTGTTTGCCCTTACCTGGCGGCTGTTGGCCCGCAGCTTTATTAAAATTGCAACCACGCCGGGCAGCGCGGCCAAGCGGGCAGTTAAAGGCGGCGTTGCTCAAGGGCAAAAAACCGTTAACGGCGCACTTTTTGGCAAAGAGGTTCAGCGCTTTACCTCCAGCGCGAATTACATGTTAAACTGCGGGTTTGGCATTTTGTTTTGCCCCGTAGGCGGTGTAATGTTTTTGCTAAAGGGCAAAGACCTTGTTACCGTTTTGCAAATGGCGTTAGGGCTGCGTGCCAGTACGGTGCCCGTGCTGCTGGCCGGGGTTATTTGCCTGCTCTCGGTAATGAACAACATGGCGGCGCCCTCCATTTCGTTAGAGGGCAAAACCCTTTGGCAGTTGCAAAGCCTGCCGGTACGCCCGTGGCAGGTTTTAAGGGCTAAGCTGCTGCTGCAGCTTACCTTTACGGCAATACCCGTTTTGTTTTGCCTGCTTTGTACGCTGGCGGCTTACCGCTACACGCCGCTGCAATTTGCGCTAACCGCTTTGGCGGTGCTGCTTTTTGTGCTGCTAACTGCCCTGTTCGATTTATTCTTAGGGCTAAAAATGCCCAACCTTACCTGGACGAACGAAACAACGCCCATTAAACAAAGCGCCAGCGTTGCTTTGGCGCTGCTGGCCGGCTTTGCGTACCCGGTGTTGGTGCTGGCGGGCTACTTTTTACTAAGCGGATTTATTGGCGGCACGCTTTATTTGGGGCTTGCAGCGCTGCTTAGCTTGGCCCTTTGCCTACCGCTTTTTGGTTGGCTTAAACGCCGGGGCGGGGCGGTATTTGCCGCGTTGTAGAAAAACACCAAAAAATGCCTTGCGGCTTACCGCAAGGCAAGCGTTGCCGGCTTTTGCAAGGAAAATTATAATCATGGCTTCCGCAGCCGAACACCGTTTTTACAGGGCGCTGGTTTAAATTAAAAACGCCGCACGAAAATTTCGTGCGGCGTTTAGTTTATGTGGGCTTTTTATGTACAGCGCAGGATTCTGTTTGGCAATTTTTTATTTTTGCGGCGGGCAAAAACGGCAGGGCTTTTAGGGCTTATTTTTTAAACCCGTTTGGGCAAAATGAATTTTTGAATAACAGCCGAAAAAAATTGCACAAACGGCCCCAACCCAAACATTAAAACAACCGTGCCAAGGCCGGTTTGGGCCTTGCAAAGCAGCATAATCAGCACCATAACAGAATCTAACAGCACCCGCAGCCAAAAGTATTTTATTTTGGGAAAATGGTCGTGCAAATACAGCGGCAGCGCGTCGTAGGGGGAAACGCCTAAATCAGCGCATTGGTAAAGCGCCAAACCAAAGGAAATGGTAAGAACGCCCCCAATTAAAATGGACAGCCGCGGCAGCAAAGCGGCCGGGAATCCTACCGTTTTGGCAAAAATGGGCATAAAAAAATCTACCACATAGCAAAGCAAAAACCAATTTATAAAGGTGCCAATGTTCATGTAGCGCCGGCCCCAAAGCAAAAGGGCAATAAACAGTACGGTGTTTAGGCAAAGGGTAAACAGGGTGTAGGGTACGCCTAAAGCGCCGGCCAAGGCCATACAGCCGCCGTTAAAGGGGTCTATTCCAAAAGCGGCCGATTTTATAAATGCAACGCCAACCCCAATAATAAAATTGCCAAGCAGGCAAAGCAGCGTTTTTAGTCCGGTGGTTTTTAAAAATATCTTCATTTGAACTCCGTTCGCCGGGGCTGCAGCCTCAAATCTTAAATTTAGCAAAAAGCAAAAGGCTTAACACGGCAAAAAATTAAAATTTTAAGGGCAACAAAAAACCGGCGCCTTTCGGCACCGGTTTTTGCTATACCGTAATGCGAAAATTAGATCTCGGCAAAGTACTTAATGGTGCGAACCATTTGGCTGGTGTAGCTGTTCTCGTTGTCGTACCAGGAAACAACCTGTACCTGGTAAGTGTCGTCGTCAATCTTGGTAACCATGGTCTGGGTAGCGTCAAACAGCGAACCGTAGGTAATGCCAATAATGTCGCTGGAAACCAACGGCTCCTCGGTGTAACCGAAAGAGGCGGAGGAAGCAGCCTTCATAGCGGCGTTAATGCCCTCAACGGTAACATCTTTGCCCTTAACAACGGCTACTAAAATGGTGGTAGAACCGGTAGGAACCGGAACACGCTGAGCAGAACCAATGAGCTTGCCGTTTAATTCCGGAATAACCAGGCCAATTGCTTTTGCGGCACCGGTGGAGTTCGGAACAATGTTAACAGCAGCAGCACGGGCACGACGCAGGTCGCCCTTTCTGTGCGGGCCGTCCAATACCATCTGGTCGCCGGTAAAGGCGTGAACAGTAGTCATAATACCGCTTTGAATGGGGGCGTATTTGTTTAAAGTATCGGCCATGGGGGCTAAGCAGTTGGTGGTGCAGGATGCCGCAGAAATAATTTTATCATTGGCGTCCAAAGTTTTTTCGTTAACGCTGAAAACAATGGTTTTCAGGTCTTTACCGGCCGGGGCAGAAATAACTACCTTTTTGGCGCCGGCGTCAATGTGGGCCTGAGCCTTGTCTTTAGAGGTGTAGAAACCGGTGCACTCCAAAACAACATCTACGCCAATTTCGCCCCAAGGCAGGTCGGCAGCGTTTTTCTCGGCATAAATCTTAATTTTTTTACCGTCAACGGTAATGCTGTCCTCATCGGCGGTAACCTTGTCGGCCAAAGCGTATCTGCCCTGGGCAGAATCGTACTTTAACAGATGTGCCAGCATGCTCGGGCTGGTTAAGTCGTTAATTGCAACAACCTCGTACCCTTCTGCACCAAACATCTGACGGAAAGCCAGACGGCCGATGCGGCCAAAACCATTAATAGCAACTTTTACCATAATTAAAAGCCTCCTAAAAATATACTTTAATTATTTTAACCCTTTTTGTTCCATTTTGCAAGAACTTTGTTTAAAAATTAACTAACAATTTTCAATTTCCGCCAATTTTCATGTAAAACGGCAAAATATGTCTTGTTTTTTAAAATAAAATAGTGCAGTTAAACAACGGTTTTTTCAACGCTGCAAAGGCTGCGGGCCAAACGGCAGAAAAGTTACGAAAAAATTTAGCCAAAATCCGTGACAAACGGGCTGAAATCTGTTATACTATACTTAATATACTGTGTAACGCTGTATAAATATTTTGTATGCTGCTGAAAAATACGGCGTTTAGCAAAACAATTGCAGTAAGCTAAATGGTAATAGGGTGAAATTTATGAAGCTTTTGGCGCTGGACGGCAACAGCATTGTAAACCGCGCTTTTTACGGCATTAAATTGCTGACCACAAAAGACGGGCGGTTTACCAACGCTATTTTTGGATTTATGAACATTTTAAACAGCCTTTTAGAGCGCGAGCAGCCCGACGCGGTTGCCGTTGCCTTTGATTTGCGGGCGCCTACCTTTCGTCACAAAATGTACGGCGATTACAAAACCGGCCGCAAGCCTATGCCGCCCGAGCTGGCGGGGCAGCTGCAGCCGTTAAAAGAGCTTTTAACCGCCCTGGGCTACCACTGCGTAGAGCAGGAGGGCTACGAAGCCGATGATATTTTAGGTACTCTAAGCCTTGCCGCCGAGCAAAGCGGCAGCACCTGCGTTATTTCTACCGGCGATCGGGACAGCCTGCAGCTAATTTCTAAAACAACTACGGTGCTGCTTGCCGCCACTAAAATGGGCCGGCCGGAGCTTACCGTTTACAACGAAGAAACGCTGTTTGAAAAATACGGCCTAACCCCGCCGGAGATGATTGAACTAAAAGCATTGATGGGGGACGCGAGCGACCGTATTCCGGGGGTTGCCGGCGTGGGGGAAAAAACCGCGCTGGATCTAATTACCCGTTTTCACAGCATTGATTACATTTACAGCCATTTGCCGGAGCTGGATATTCGCGAAGCGGTGCGCGGCAAGCTTTTAGCGGGGAAGGAGAGCGCCTATTTAAGCAAGACCCTTGGCACCATTTGCCGCGAGGTGCCTGTTAGCCGCAATTTAGAGGATTACCGCATTGCCAAAAGAAACGACACAAAAGCGGCGGCGCTGCTGCGCAGCCTTGAATTTTACAAGCTTTTGGAAAAGCTGGGTTTAAACAGTGTACCCGAGGTACAAGCGCCGGCCGCGGCAGCGGCGCAAAGCTTTACGGCGGTAGAGGGGGCCGATTTTGCCCCCGAAAACGGGGAGCTTGCCGTTTTAATAGAACAGCCGGGGCAGGGCGAATTTGACGCCGGCTGCGCCGGTAAGGTTTGCCGGCTGAGCGAGCAGCAGGCAAACCGGCTGCTGCAAAGCGGCGCGCCGCTTTGCGTGCAGGATGTAAAAGCCCTTTACCACCGGTTGGGGGCAGCGGTTGCGTCGGCCAATATTTGTTTTGACCTTTCACTGGCCGGGTACCTTTGCGCACCCTCGGCCAGCTCTTACGGGGCAGAGCGCCTGTACGAGCAGTATGTTACCGGGCAGCCGGAGCTAAAAACCGGGGACGAATTGCTGCTGCAGGCGGCGCACGCCGTGCTGCTTACCGAACGCCTGCAAAGCGAAATTGAGCAAAATAATATGCAAAGCCTGCTAACCGAAATTGAAATTCCCTTGGCGCTGACCTTAGCCGAAATGGAAAGCACCGGCTTTTTAATTGACCGCGACGGCATTCAAAAAATGTCGGCCGAGCTAAAGGTTAAAATTGCGGCGTTAGAGCAGGAAATTCACGCCCTTGCCGGGCACGATTTTAACATAAAATCTCCCCAGCAGCTGGGTACGGTGCTGTTTGAGGAGCTGGACCTGCCTTTTAAAAAGAAAACCAGCCGCGGGTATTCCACCACGGCCGAGATCTTAGAAAAGCTGCGCAACAGCCACCCCATTATTCCGTTAATATTAGATTACCGGCGCCTAACAAAGTTAGAATCTACCTACTGCGTTGGGCTGTTAAAAGAGGTACAGCCGGACGGCCGTATTCACACCACCTTTAACCAAACCGAAACGCGCACCGGGCGCATTAGCTCGTTAGAGCCTAACCTGCAAAACATTCCCGTAAAAAGCGCCGAGGGGCGGGAACTTCGCCGGTATTTTTGCGCCGGGCCGGGCATGGTGTTAATAGACGCCGACTATTCGCAAATTGAATTGCGGGTGTTGGCGCACATGGCCGACGATAAAAATATGCAGCAGGCCTTTAACGAAGGGGTAGATATTCACACCAAAACTGCCAGCGAGGTGTTTGACCTGCCGCCTGTGCTGGTAACCCCGCAAATGCGCCGCAGCGCAAAGGCCGTTAATTTTGGTATTGTGTACGGCATTGGCGCCTTTTCCTTAGCGGGGGATATTGGCGTAAGCCGGGCCGAGGCCGCCCGCTACATTGAAAGCTATTTTAAAACCTACCCCAATGTACAAAAATACATGGAGCAAACGGTGGCACAGGCGCATAAGGACGGTTATGTAACAACCCTTTTTCACCGCCGACGCTATTTGCCCGAGCTAAAAAGCAGCAACAAAAATTTAATTGCGTTTGGCGAAAGGGTAGCAAAAAATATGCCCATTCAGGGCACCGCGGCCGATATTATAAAACTGGCCATGGTTCGGGTGCGCAACCGCTTGGTAAAAGAGCGGTTGAATGCCCGCATTATTTTGCAGGTGCATGACGAACTGATAATAGAATCCAGCGAGGCCGACGCCGAGCAGGCGGGCCAAATTTTAAAAACCGAAATGGAAAATGCCGTAAAGCTAAAGGTTGCCCTAACGGTAGATATGCACCGTGGCAAAACCTGGTTTGAGGCAAAGGAGTAACCACTATGCAGCAAATTTTATTTGTTTGTACCGGCAACACCTGCCGCAGCCCAATGGCAATGGCCATTTTAAATAGCCTTGTAAAACAGGGCAAGGTGCAAAATGTTACGGCACAAAGCGCCGGACTTTACGCCGCCGGCGAGCCGGCCAGCGAAAACACCGTAACCGTGTTGAAAAATCACGGTATTGTGCTGCAAAATTACCGCTCAAAGCCCCTAACCAACGAGCTGATTTTGCAAAGCAGCAAAATTTACGCAATGACACCGCAGCACCGGCAAATGCTGCTGCAGTACGGCGTTTTGCCTGAAAAGGTTTTGGTGCTGGGCGGCGGCATTGCCGACCCGTACGGCGGGGATCTTGCCGTTTACGAGACCTGCTTTAACCAAATTTACCAAAGCGTATGCAGCGCCTTTGGGGTAACGGAATGATTGAGCAGGTAACCAACCTTGGCGCTTCGGCCGGGGAGATTGCTAAAATAGAGCGGCACTGCTTTACCCACCCTTGGACGCAAAAGCAGATTGCCGAAACCTTAAACGGCGTGTTTTTTATTGCCCGCGCCCCAGGTGGAGCCGCTGTTGGCTACGCCGGAATGACAGTTGTTTTAGACGAAGCTTATGTAACCAATATTGCCGTGCTGCCAAGCAGCCGCCGGCAGGGCATTGGCGAGCGGCTGCTGCAAAGCATGCTGGCCTATTGTGCCGAGCAGGGCTGCGCCTTTTTAAGCTTAGAGGTACGGCAAAGCAATTTTGCAGCGCAAAATCTTTACAATAAATATTTATTTTCGCCTGTGGGCGAACGGAAAAATTATTATTCCGAGCCTACAGAAAACGCAATTTTAATGACGAGGTATTTTAAATGAACCCTGAAAAAATAATTCTGGCAATTGAAAGCTCTTGTGACGAAACGGCAGTTGCCGTGGTGCAGGGGCGCACCGTGCGCAGCAGCGTGGTTGCCAGCCAGGTAGAGGAGCACAAGCTGTACGGCGGCGTGGTGCCCGAAATTGCCTCGCGCCGGCATTGCGAGTGCATTTACGGCTTAACCGAGCAGGCTTTGCAGCGGGCCGGGGTAACGCGGCAGCAAATTAACGCGGTTGCCGTAACCTGCGCGCCGGGGTTAATTGGCGCGTTGCTGGTGGGGGTTAACTTTGCCAAAGGGCTGGCGTATTCTTTGGGGGTTCCACTTATTCCGGTACACCACCTGCGGGCGCACATTGCGGCAAACTATTTAACCCACCCGGCGTTAAAACCGCCGTTTTTGTGCTTAATGGTTTCGGGGGGGAACACCGTAATTGCCGAGGTTGCCGATTACACCAAGTTTAAAATTTTGGCCCGCACGCGGGATGACGCTGCCGGCGAGTGCATGGATAAAGCGGCCCGCGCCATGGGTCTGCCGTATCCGGGCGGCATTTCGCTGGATAAAATTGCAACCGTTGCCGATTATAAAAAATATCCGCTGCCGTACCCCAAGGTAGAGGGCAGCGAGTTTGATTTTAGCTTTTCGGGGCTTAAAACAGCCGTGGTAAACGCCGTTCACCACGCCGAGCAAACCGGCCGGCCGGTTGAGGTGCCGGTGCTGGCCGCTACGGTGCGCCGCCGCGTTTGCGATATGCTGCTGCATTCTACCTTAACAATAGCCGAACGCTGCGGCTACCAAAAAATCGCCGTGGCCGGCGGCGTTTCGGCCAACAGCGAGCTGCGCAGTCGTTTAAAGCAGGAATGTGCGAAGCGCGGCTACACCCTTTATTTGCCGGATTTGGCCTATTGTGGGGATAACGCCGCCATGGTTGGCGCCCAGGCTGCCTACGAGCCGGAGCGAACAAACTTTTTAGGGCTAAACGCCGTTGCCACCATGCCGCTAGACGCCGATTTTTAGTCAAAGGATTTTTTAAAATGGGCCACTGTGCCGGTGAATGCCGCAGCTTGCAGTAATGCAGCAGCCGTTATTAATGCGGTGTAATAAAACAAGGCGGTGGATTGGCAAAAGCGCCCGATTTGCCTAAGGCGGTAGGGATAAAATTTTTGCCGGTTGCCTTTGCGTAAACAGCAAAAAATAGAAAGGTAAAATTATGCAACATCAAAAACGCGTAGCCGCAATTCACGATCTTTCAGGGGTGGGCAAATGCTCGCTCACGGTGGCAATTCCGGTGCTTTCGGCGGCGGGGCTGGAGTGTTGCCCACTGCCAACGGCGGTGCTTTCCACCCACACCGGGGGCTTTAAAGGTTTTACATTTTTTGATTTAACCGCGCAAATTTTGCCTATAGCCAACCACTGGGCGCAGGAGGGGTTTGAATTCAGCGCCATTTACACCGGCTACTTAGGCTCCCAACAGCAGGTAGAACTGGTACGGCAGGCTGTGCAAAAAATTGGCCGGGGGGCTAAAATAATAGTCGACCCCGTTATGGGCGATAATGGCAAGCTTTATCAGTCGTTTTCTAACAGCTTTCCTTTAAAAATGCGTGAGCTTTGCGCCGTAGCCGATGTGCTAACGCCCAATATTACCGAGGCCTGCCTGCTGCTGGGGCAGCCCTTTTTACCGCCGCCGCACAGCCAAACCTTTTTAAACGGGCTTTTAGAAGGGCTGCGGCAGCTTTGCCGCGGTACGGTTATTTTAACCGGGGTCAGCCTGGCGCCCGGGCAATTAGGGGCGCTGCTGGCCGAGCCGCAAAAGCCGCCGCAGTACCTTTACAACAAAAGGCTGCAGGGCACCTTTCACGGTACGGGCGACCTTTTTGCCAGCACCCTTACGGCTGCCTTGGTGCGCGGCTTTTCGGCCGAGCAGGCGGTGCGCTTGGCAGTAGATTTTACGCTGCGCTGCATTGAAACAACCGTGCAAAAATACCCCGACTTGTGGTACGGTGTTGCGTTTGAGGACGAGCTGGAATACTTTATTAAACAGGTAAAAGAATATGGAAAATAGCTGCAATAATAACCGATTTAACCGTACCGAGACCTTAATTGGCTCCGCCGCTTTAAAGCGGCTTGCCCAAAAACGGGTTTGCATTTTTGGGGTGGGGGGCGTTGGCTCCTTTGCGGCCGAGGCCATTGCCCGCGCCGGCGTTAGAAGAATTGATTTATTTGACCGTGATGTTGTAGACATTACAAATATAAACCGGCAGTTGATTGCCCTGCAAAGCACGGTGGGCTGCCCTAAGGCGCAGGTTATGCGGGAGCGCATTTTGCAAATTAACCCGTTGGCCGAGGTAGAGGCAAACCAGGTTTTTGTAACGCCGCAGTGGGTGCAAAGCACCGATTTTACAAAGTACGATTATGTAATAGACGCGATTGATAATATTACCGCAAAGCTAAGCCTTTGCGAGGCGGCCCGGGCGCAGGGGGTGCCAATTATTTCGGCCATGGGTGCCGGCAACCGGTTGGACCCAACGGCCTTTCGGGTGGCCGATATTAGCCAAACGCACGGCTGCCGTTTGGCCCGCATTATGCGCCGGGAGCTAAAAAAACGCGGCGTAACCGGGGTTTTAACGGTTTTTTCGCCAGAGGAGCCGGTAAAAACAAACGCCGAGTTTCAAAACGGGCGGCCGCTGCCGGCCAGCATTTCTTATGTGCCGTCGGTAGCCGGGCTAATTTTGGCCGGCCGGGTGATTGCCGAATTGGCCGGGCTGCCCGTTTAAAATTGCCCCTGCTTAAATTTGCTCATGTTTAAATCTGCCCGTTTAAAACTGCCCGCTTAAAACGGTTTACAATTCGCCGGGGCGATTTTGGCCGGTAGCGTTTGCCGAACCTTTTGGCGTTTTAGCAGTGTTTAGTATTTAAAATAATTTTTTAAAATTTTTGCCTTTACAAGGGGGAGTTTCAATGACCTTAAAAGATGTTGCCGCATTAGCCGGTTGTTCGGTTGCAACGGTGTGTAAGGTTTTTAAAAACAGCAACGAAATTAGCGCCAAAACCAAAAAAACGGTATTGCAGGCGGCTAAAAAAAGCGGATATTTACAAAAGGCGACCACCCGCACCGCCGTGCTTGGGGGGTTAAAGGTGGTGCTGCTGTGCGACCCGCAAAACCGGCTGGACGGACAAATTTCAGCCGTTTCGGCCGCTCTGCAGCGCGGGGGCTACACCGCGGCTTACACCGTGCTGGAGCCAAAAGCTGCCTTTTCTTTAATGCTGCAAATTGGTGCGGTTGGCATGGTTTGCGCGGCCGAAAACACGCTAACCGACTCCCGCGTTTTAACCAACGCCGAGGGGGCACCGCAGCCGACCAATTGGTTAAAATTTTTAAACGGCCTTGGCGGGGTAGCACGCGCTGCGCGCAAAGGGCAGGGCAAAGCCGCCGCTGCCCCAAAACCGGCTGAGCCCGGTTTAGCAGAGGAAAAACAGCCCCCTGTGCGGGAAGAAATTTGGTTACTGTAATGCGGTTAAAATTAAAGATCCCCCCAAAAGCGCAGGGCATTTGCTATATTATTATGGCGGCATTTGGGTTTTCCTGCATGTCGCTTTTTGTAAAGCTTGCCGGGCAGCTGCCGCCCTTTCAAAAAGCGTTTTTTCGCAACTTTATTGCGCTTATTTTTATGTTAGCCGTTTTGCTGCGCCAAAAGGTTGGCTTTCGGCCAAATAAGGGCAGCGTTCCGGGCCTTATTGGCCGCAGTTTTTTTGGCACGGTTGGCCTGATTTGCAACTTTTACGCCATAGGGCAGTTAAACCTTTCAGACGCCAATATGCTCAACAAGCTTTCGCCGTTTTTTTCTATTTTGTTTTCGGCCCTGTTGTTAAAGGAAAAACCAAATTTGGTGCAAATTGGCGGGGTTTTGGCGGCGTTTTTAGGCAGCGTGTTTATTATTAAACCGGGTTTTCAAAACGCGGCGCTGCTTGCGGCCTTGGCCGGCGTTGTTGGCGGCATGGGGGCCGGCATTGCCTACACCTTTGTGCGCGCCCTTGGCCAAAAAGGGGAGGACAGCCGCCGCATTGTTTTTTACTTTTCGGCTTTTTCGTGCTTGCTGTGTCTGCCGTTTTTTATTTTGCAGTTTCAGGCAATGAGCCTTTGGCAAACCGCCAGCCTGCTGCTGGCCGGCCTTTTTGCCTGCATTGGCCAGCTGGGCATTACCAAAGCCTACCTTTGCGCCCCGGCTAAGGAGATCTCGGTTTACGATTACACGCAGGTAATTTTTGCCGCCGTTTTGGGCTTTTTTGCGTTTGGCGAATTGCCGGACGCCTTTAGCGTTGCCGGTTATTTGCTTATTTGCGGGGCCGGGGTGTTCATGTTTTTTTACAACAATAAGGTGCTGCCGTGCCGCCAAAAGCAGGCGCCCAAGGCTTAGGCCCAAAACCGGGGCGGTACGGCCCTACGGTTGTCTTTGCCGGCTTAGCCGAATACAGCCGTATTGAATTCGGGCGCTTTAAAGGCTGCCGCACGGAATATAAGCGTACAATTTGCTTGTGCCGAATAACGGCACACATTTATTTAAAAACATTTAAAAACTAATTTTTTCGGAGGGGCCAATGGACTATACTGTTTTAGTGGTGGATGACGAATTTGAACTGCGCCGTGCAATGATAGAGCGGGTAGACTGGGCCGCCGCCGGTTTTAAAGTGGTGGGCGAGGCCGAAAACGGCGTTGAGGCGTTAGACCTGATTGAAACGCTGGAGCCGGATTTGATTTTAACCGATATTAAAATGCCTATGATCTCGGGTTTGGAGCTGGCCGCTAAGGTGCGGGAGCTGCGCCCCGCCACCCAAATTGTTATTTTAAGCGGGTACGACAGCTTTGAGTATGCCCGCACGGCAATTGATTACAACATTATTAGCTATTTGTTAAAGCCCATTTCCTCGGCCGAAATGTCGCAGGAGCTGTTTGAGATCCACCGCCGGATGGATGAAAAGATTGGCAGTATGGCAACCGTACAAAGCGCCGACGCTAATCGGTTGCTGCAAAACGCAAAGCGGGACGCATTTTTGCTGCCCCTGCTGCTGGGCGGAAATGAAACAAAGCCGGATAACAGCCGCCTGCTGCAACAGGCGCAGGAGCTGGGTCTGGTTTTAGAAAACGGAGAGCCGCCGCGGTTTTGCGTACTGGTTTTAAAATTTAAAAACGAGCAGGGCAGGGCTTGCACCGGGCCCGAGCACATTGATTTTATTCACAATGTTTTAGGGCAGTATTTTTCCTGCAGTACGCTGGTTGTTTACGGGCGTGCTGTAACGCTGGTTGCAGTGCAGCGGCCGGGCGAGCTTAGCAATTTATTAGAGCTGCCGTTGTTAGAGCTGGTGCAAACGGCCAAGCGTCTGCTGCAGCAAACCTGCACGGTTGGCGTTAGCCGCGCCTTTACCGGCCTTGCCGATTGCGGCAACGCTTACTTTCAGGCGGTAACGGCCCGCCGCTACACCCGTGACGGCGCCGGCGAGGTACGCTTTATTAACGACCAGGAGCCAAACGCCGAATTTGCGTTTGACCGGGCCGAAAAAACCGCCATGGGGTTAGAGCAGCTGTTAAAGGTTGGCACCAAAGAGCAGCTAAACAACTATGTAAACAGCCTTTACGAGCTAAACACGCCCGAAAACGCCAATTTGCTGGTTATGCAGGTTCTGGCAACGGTCTACCGGGTAGTTAGCGCGGTAACCGATAAATCGGGCATGATGAAGCTGTTTGCCGAAAACCCCGTGTTTTCAAGATTTACCACCAACAGCAGCCAAACGGTGCTGAAAAACGAGATGGCCGAGTTTTGCAGCAGCGCCAAGCAGATTATAGAAAGCTCCCAAAAGCGGGAGAGCGAAGTGCTGTGCGACCGGGTGGTAGAAATGATTAACGAGCGATATTCAGATGAAACGCTCTCGCTTACCGGGGTAAGCAACGCGCTGGCGGTAAGCCCGAATTATTTAAGCGCCCTAATTAAAAAAAATAAACAAAAAAACTTTGTTACCCTGCTTACCGAGCGGCGCATGCAGGCCGCGCGCGATATGATCTTGTGTACCGAAATGAAAATGCTGGAGATAGCCGAAAAATGCGGCTACAGCGACCAGCATTATTTTAGCTACTGCTTTAAAAAGTTTTACGGCGAATCGCCCAACAAGGTGCGCGCCGGTAGGAGGAGCGTATGAAAAAAAGCGCCCGACCCATTCGGCTTTCTACCTTAACCGTTGCGGCGGTTACAACGGCTACGCTGCTGGCGGTATCGTTTTGTATTGCAATTTTTGCCTCGGTTTATAGCCGCTCTTTTGTTTTAAATGCCAAGGTGAATGTGCGGCAGGCAACCGGCCAGGCGGCCGTTTCGGTAAACAATACGCTAAATTCTATGCGGGCCCGGCTAAACGGCATTAAGGCCGTGCTGCAAAAATCTGCTACTTTAAAGGATTTTGAATCGCAGGTGCAAACCATAGGCGGTTTTGAGGACGAAATTTTAGCCGTATTTATTTACACCGAAAGCGGGAAAATTCTTTCCTGCTCCGGCAGCCGCTACGCGTTAAAATCTGCTGCGGTTCAAGATCTTTCCTTCCAGCGGGAGCTGTTTGAAAAACGGCCGGATTTTGCGGTTTCCGGCCCGCATGTGCAAACGGTTTTTGCCGGGGTCTACCCCTGGGCGGTTACGGTTGCCGCCAAGCTTTCGCAGCCCGCATTTGAAAACGGGCGGTACTTAGCGGTAGATTTTAATTTTAATTATTTGGCCGATTATATTGATAAGGTTGGCATTGGGCAGCACGGCTATTGTTATATTACCGATATGGAAAATAACTTAATTTACCACCCGCAGCAGCAGGTGCTGTACGCCGGGCTAAAAAGCGAGGACGCCAAAGCCGTTGCCGGAAAAGGGGACGGCGTTTACCAAAACGGGGAGGAAATTACCGCGGTTTCTACCACGCCGGACGGCCTGTGGCGCATTGTTGGCAAAAGCTATACTACCGAGTTTGCCAGCGAAAAGCAATCGCAAATTATTGCCGGCGTTGCGTTTTCGCTTTTTTGCTGTGCGGCCGTTGCGCTGGCGGTGCTGCTGGTTTGGCAAAAAATTGTTACCAAGCCGGTGCGAGCCTTAATTTTGGCCATGCAAAGCTTTGAGCGGCAAGCAAGCAGCTTTTGTTACACGCCGGGTACGCAATCGGTTGCCGAATTACAGGTGCTGTGCAACACCTTTGCACACCTAACCGGCCGCATTAAACAGCTTATGGAGCAGGTGCGGTTGGAGCAAACCGAGCTGCGTAAAACCGAGCTGAAAGCCCTGCAGGCGCAAATTAACCCACACTTTTTGTACAACACGCTGGATTCTATTCAGTGGATGTGCGAGCAGGGAAAAACCGCCGACGCGGCAAAAATGGTAAGCGCGCTGGCAAGGCTGTTTCGCATTAGCATTAGCAAGGGGCAGGAGCTGATTCCCCTTGAAAAAGAGCTGCAGCACGCCAAAAGCTATTTGGTTATTCAAAGCTACCGCTACCGTAACCAGTTTTCTTACCGGTTTAAGGTGGAGGAGGGTTTGAGCCACTATTTGTGCAACAAAATAACGGTTCAGCCGTTAATTGAAAACGCCATTTACCACGGCTTAGACCGCATGGTAGACGAGGGCGAAATTGTAATAACGGTTTGCAGCGCGCCGGAGAATAATACCGACATTTTAATAAAGGTGCAGGATAACGGCGTTGGCATGACGCCGGAGCAGTGCCGAAAAATTTTGCAAAAGGGGCGCAGCGATTCGGGGGGCATTGGCGTTAAAAATGTTAACGACCGGCTTAAAATTTACTTTGGCAGCGCCTACGGGCTAACGGTAGAAAGCGAGCTGGATGTTGGCACCACGGTTACGGTGCGTATTCCTAAAATAACAAAGGAGGTGCAGCCGTGAAAAAGCTGGTTTCTATTTTGCTGTGCTTTTGCCTGGCGTTGGGCGCCGCCGGCTGCAAGGGGGCCGGTTCGGCCGAGCAAAAATATGTGGCGGTGATTGTAAAATCGCTGAATTCCGATTTTTTTAAAAACCTGCAAAGCGGGGTAGACGCGGCCGCAACCGAGTACAATGTGCGCGTAACCTTTGAGGGGCCGGAGCACGAGGAGGACTACGCCGCCCAAAACAGCCTTATACAAAAGGCCGTAAAAAACGGGGCCAGCGCCATTTTGCTTTCGGCAATTGATGAGGAAAAATCTAACTTAGCCGTGCAGCAGGCGGTGCAAAGCGGGGTGCCGGTTTTAACGGTAGACAGCGATATTTCCAGCCCGCTGGTTCGCGCTTTTATTGGCACCAATAGCACCTCGGCCGGGGCCGCCGCCGCCAAAGCGGCCGTAGCCGCCCTGCCAAACGGCCAACCGGTAAACATTGGCCTGGTTAATTACACCGAAGAAACGCAAAACGGCAAGCTGCGCGAGCAGGGCTTTCGCAGCGCGCTGCAGCAATATTCCAACGCTAAAATTGTTGGCAGCGTTACGGCGCAAAGCAGTGTGGCCTCGGCGCGCAGCGGCGCAAAGCAACTGTTAAAAGAGCACCCTGAAATAAATGTGTTGGTAGGGTTTAACGAGTGGATGACCCTTGGCATTGGCGAGGCAGCAAAGGCCACCATTGGCGATGCGGTAAAGGCCCCTGGCGGCCGCGTGCACTGTGTGGGGTTTGATACTAATGTTCAATCGGTTGCTATGTTAGAAACGGGCGAAATGCACGCGCTGATTGTGCAAAACCCGTTTGCCATGGGCTACCTTGGCGTTAAAAATGCCGCCGAGCAAGCGGCCGAGGGCGCGGGTGAAAAGCAATTGATTTATACCGAGGTTACTACCGTAACGCAAAATAATATGTTTGAAAGCAATGTGCAAAAGCTACTTTTTCGGTTTGGCAGTTAAGAGAAAATTAGGCCTTATCCGCTGGGTTTGGGCGCTGGCCTGCGGCGTAGGATTTGCCTATTTGGCGGTAATGTTAAAATAAAAGCTGCACCCGTGGGGCGCCTTGGCCTACGGCTTTACCGTTAAAATTTTGCCTTGGCAACAGGGCTGTAAGGGGTTGCTTTTTTGGCTTTAACCTTTAAAAACACAAGCACCAAAACAGTTATTATGCATTAAAAAATATAACAAGAAAATTATAAAGCAAGGAGTAAAAGCTATGAACATTTTGGTTACCGGCGCGAAGGGCTTTGTAGGGCAAAACCTGGTGGCCGCCCTAAAAAATTTAAAAGACGGTAAGGATCGCACCCGCCCACTGAAAATTGAAAAAATTTTTGAATACGATATTGATACCGACCCGGCGCTGCTTAACGATTATTGCGCTAAAGCCGATTTTGTTTTTCATTTGGCCGGGGTAAACCGCCCCAAAAATAATGAGGAATTTATGGCTGGAAATTTTGGCTTTGCTTCTACTTTGTTAGAAACCCTAAAAAAGCACCGCAACACCTGCCCGGTCATGCTTTCCAGCTCTATTCAGGCAACGCTGCAGGGCCGCTACGCCGAAAGCGATTACGGTCGCTCTAAGCTGGCGGGGGAGGAGCTGTTTTTTAACTACGCCGAGCAAACCGGCGCTAAGGTTTTGGTTTACCGGTTTCCTAATTTATTTGGCAAGTGGTGCCGCCCCAATTACAACAGCGCCGTTGCCACCTTTTGCTACAATACCGCGCACGATCTGCCCCTTACGGTAAACGATCCCGCCACCGAGCTGGAGCTGCTTTACATAGACGATCTGCTTTTTGAAATGCTGGATGCCTTAGCGGGCAACGAGCACCACTGCAGCTTTAACGGGGTGCAAACCGTGCTGTGCCAAAACGGGCGTTACTGCGCCGCACCGGTTACGCACCGTGTAACCCTGGGCGAAATTGTGCGCCTGTTAGAGCAGTTTAAAGCGCAGCCGCAAACCCTGTTTATGCCCGAAATTCCGCAAAACTCCTTTGCCAAAAAGCTGTATTCTACCTACCTTTCTTACCTGCCGGCCGAAAAAGCCGCGTTTAATTTAAAAATGAATGTAGATGACCGCGGCAGCTTTACCGAGCTTTTAAAAACCAAAAATTGCGGCCAGTTCAGCGTAAATATTTCTAAGCCCGGCATTACCAAAGGGCAGCACTGGCACCACACAAAGTGGGAATTTTTTATAGTGGTTTCGGGGCACGGGTTAATTGAGCAGCGTAAAGTAGGCAGCAGCGAGGTGCTGCGGTTTGAGGTAAGCGGCGCGCAAATTCAAGCCGTGCAAATGCTGCCCGGATACACGCATAATATTATAAACCTTTCTAAAACCGAGGACTTAGTAACCCTAATGTGGGCAAACGAGCCGTTCGACCCTAACCGCCCCGACACTTTTTTTGAGCCGGTTTAATAAGCAAGGCTTATTTGTTGCCGTAAGGTGTTCGCCCGGCGGGAGAACATTCGCTGCCGTACGCACCAGGCTGCCGAAAGCCGCACGGCGTTTAGGCTTTAAAGTCTTGGTTTGGCTGCGCGGCTAAACCGCATTGCCGCAGCAGTAAGGCTCGGCCGGGGGCAGCCAAAACGGGGGCAGGCCAAAGCTGCCCGCAAAAAGTTGCCGTTTTGCCCTTAAAAATTGTTTTGTTATTTTAAATTTGACCGGGCAGAATAAAACAAAAGGGGATGTTTGCTTGAAAATTTTATTTTACGATACCAAACCGTATGACCAGGAATCTTTTGACGCGGTATTAAAAAATTATCCGCAAATTACGATTGATTATTTAAAAACCGATATTTCGCCCCGCACCGTGCGCCTTTCGCAGGGGTACGACGCGGTTTGCCTGTTTGTGGCTTCGGATGTAAGCGGGGAAATTATTCAAGCTCTGCACGCCAACGGGGTAAAGCTAATTTTAATGCGCTGCGCCGGGTTTAATAATGTAGATTTAAAAACGGCCGCCGCGTGCGGCATTACGGTAATGCGGGTGCCGGGCTATTCGCCCGAGGCCATTGCCGAGCACGCTATGGCGCTGGCCTTTACCGTAAACCGCCACATTCACAAGGCCTACATTAAAGTGCGGGAGAATAACTTTAGCCTAATGGGCCTCACGGGGGTTAATTTTTACGGCAAAACGGCCGGCATTGTTGGCACCGGCAGAATTGGCGGGGCTATGTGCCGCATTTGTAAAGGCCTTGGCATGACCGTGCTGGCTTACGACAAATACCAAAACCCCAGCCTTGATTTTGTAAAGTATGTTGGCTTAGAGCAGCTGCTGCGGCAAAGCGATTTGATTTCGCTGCACTGCCCGCTAACGAGCGACACCTACCATATCATTGACTTAGCCGCCATAGAAAAAATGAAAGATGGCGTTATTTTAGTAAACACCTCCCGCGGGGCGCTAATTAGCACCAATGACCTAATAAAAGGAATACGGCAGCACAAATTTTCCGGCGTTGGGCTGGATGTTTACGAGGAGGAGCACGATAATGTTTTTGAAAACCGGGAGGACGATATTTTAGAAACCTCGGTAACGGCACGCTTACTTTCGTTCCCCAATGTGGTAGTTACCTCTCACCAAGGCTTTTTAACCAAGGAGGCCTTAGAGGCCATTAGCGAAACCACCCTGCAAAACGCCGCCAGCTTTGCCAAGGGTAGCCCCCTGCCCGAAAACACGGTGCAATAATTTTAATTTTTTTGGCAACAGCGCCCCGCAGCAATTACCTTTGGCTGCGGGGTGTTTTTGTGCGCCGGGGCCGGTTTTGGCCAAAGCCTTTGGTGTTAGCGGCCGTTAAGGGTTAGGCCCTTGCTAATTAGGTAAAAAAGCCTTTTTGCCATTTAGGGGGGGTTTTGTAGGTGCCTTTACAGGGGTGCCGTTTTGCGGCCAATTTTTGCTTTTTTACCGAAACGGTTGCAGTTTTTTAGGCCGTGTGGTATGATGGTGGGGCAAGCACCCGGCGGGGTAATGCGTGCGGTAAGTGCCTTTTTGGGCTGCCGCTTTACCTAAAAACAGCTCGCAAGAGGTGCCTGTTTGGCTTTCGCAGGACTTGCTTAAATTTTAAACATTTTGGGGTAGAAAAATGTTTTTACCAACAAGCGGCGGGGCGGTTGCCCTGCAGTATGAACAATAAGAGTTTTTAAACAACATTACCGTAACCGTGCATTTGGCAAGCGGCAAAAATTTGCCTTTAAAGGGTACCGGGCAAAGCGCCGAAGCGCTGCACTTTGCCGGCGAGGGTGCGGTTGCTGCTTTAACGGTTAGCGAGCAAAACGGCGTGCTGGCGCTTTATATTTCGGGCCATTTGCAGCGGGATCGTGCCAAGGGCCGTTTTTTGACAGCGCCGAGCAGAATTTAAGCGAAAAAGCTGCGGTTACCGTAGCCTTTTCGGCCCCGGTGGGGCTGGAGGCGTACCATTCGCTGTATTCTATTGGGTTAACAAGCCGGGCGCCTACGGGGCGGGGCCTTTTGCCTTTTACAGCAAAGGGGAGCCGAAAAATATTTTGCTAAACGGCCGCAAAGCCCCTTGCAAAAAGCAGGGTGAGATGTATATAATAGAAGTAACAAGCCCAAACAGCTTGTAGAAATTAATTGTTAAAATAAGCTTGGGTTTATTGAACTAAGGGCGCTTTGGTCTATAGCAAAATTAAATGTAGGCTTTTGCCGGCCAAAAAGTTAGGGGTTTTGCGGGCAAAGGACTTTCGGCGTGCGGGGTTGCCGCCGGCCAAAGTCTAAGGCTAAACTTGCCTTTTAGAAAGGGCCATTTAAAAAGTAAGGGGGCAGATCTTTGAACGAAAATTTAAGCGTTTTACGCAAAAAGGCTATGGGTTTGCCCTTGCAGCCCGGCGTTTATTTTATGAAAAACAAGGCCGGCAAGGTTATTTATGTTGGCAAGGCCAAAAAGCTGAAAAACCGCGTTTCACAGTATTTTGGCGCCGGCAACCAGCATACCCTAAAGGTTAAGCGCATGGTAGAAAATGTTGCAGATTTTGATTACATTATTTGCGACAGCGAATTTGAGGCTTTAATTTTAGAATGTTCTATGATTAAGCAGTACAGCCCCAAGTACAACATTTTGTTAAAGGACGATAAGGGCTACCACTACATTCGCATTACCAAAGGGGAATGGCCAAGCATTGGCGAGGTAAAGCAAAAGCTAAACGACGGCGCGGAGTATTTAGGGCCGTACAATTCGGGGTGGATTTTAAAGCAATCGGTAGATGAGGCTAAAAAAATTTTTAAGCTGGCGCAGTGCAACAAAAAATTCCCCTGCGACCGCCGCACCACCCGACCCTGCCTAAATTACCACATTGGCATTTGCTCGGCCCCGTGCAGCGGCAAAATTTCGGCTGCCGATTACCGCGAAGCGGTGCACCAGGCCGTGCAATTTATTAAAGAGGGTGGGCACACCGCCACCGCCCAGTTAAAAAAGCGCATGGAGCAGGCGGCCGAGCAGCTTGATTTTGAAACGGCCGCCAAGCTGCGCGATCGCATTTTTGCCATGGAGCGTTCGGCCGAGCGGCAAAAGGTTATTATCTCCAGCTACCCGGAGCAGGATGTGATTGCTTCCTCCCGCACCGAGAAGAATCAGTGCTTTGCCGTTATGAACTTTCGCGGCGGCCATTTGGTAGATCTGCGCTGCTACATTTTGCCCGAGCCGGACGATTTAGTGCAGGACAGAACCGAATTTTTACAGCGCTATTACGCAAACGCCAACACCGTGCCCGCCCGCATTGTGCTGGAGGGCGAAATTTTAGAGCCGGAGCTTACCGAGCAGTGGCTGCGCCAAAAGGCCGGCAAGGTGGTAAGCCTGGCGCTGCCGCAAAAGGGCGACCAGGAAAAGCTGCTTAAAATGTGCGCCCTAAACGCGGCCGAGCATTTGGCAAAATACGAGCACAAAGGCACGCAGGACACCGCCGCGCTGGATGAATTAGCCCGGCTTTTAGGGCTTAAAAAGCCGCCGGAATACATTGAGGGGTACGATATTTCTAACACCATGGGCAGTGAGAATGTTGCGGGCATGACGGTGTTTTTTAACGGCCGCCCGCTAAAAAAAGCCTACCGCCGTTTTCGCATTAAAAGCTTTTCAGGGCAGGATGATTTTCGCTCTATGGCCGAGGTGCTGGATCGCCGGTTTTTAGAATACAAGGCCTGTAAGGCTGCCGGCGTTGCCGAGGGCTTTGGCCGCCTGCCGGACCTGATTTTGTTAGACGGCGGCAAGGGCCAGTTAAGCGCCGTTGAGCCTGTTTTAAAAAAACACGGGCTTAGTGTGCCGCTGTTTGGCATGGTAAAGGATTCCAAACACAAAACCCGCGCCGTTACGGCCGGCGGGCAGGATATTGCCATTAAGGGCAACCGCAGCGCCTACACGCTGGTTTCTACTATTCAGGAGGAAACGCACCGCTTTGCCATTACCTACCACCGTAACCGCAGCACCAAAAAGGGCCTTACCGCCGAGCTTGGCGAAATTGCCGGCGTAGGGCCAAAAAGGGTAAAGCTGCTGTTAAAAACCTTTAAAACTGTAACGGCTATTCAAACCGCAACGGTAGAGCAGCTAACCGCCGCCGGGCTGCCGGCCGCCGTTGCCCAAAATGTTTTTAACTTTTACCGCAAAGAAACCCTGTAAGGGTTAAATTAGTAAAAGCTGTTTGGCCGGGTTGGGTTCGGCGTGTAGGTATAGGGCAATTAACCAAAGTCGGCAAAAGCTAAGCAACCGACCCATTGACCGAAACAGCCTAAAAATTAGAGCCACAAAAATAAAGCCGGCCAAAAATAAGATTGGCAAAAAATACAGCCTGTACAATTAAAGTACAAGCTGTATTTTTTACTGTTTAAAATTTTTAGCTGGAGTAAAGGCAAAGCTCCCCGAATAAAGGCGGCCATTCGCTGCGGTTTAGGGCATCGTCGCTGTGTTTGGCTCCTCATTGCGTTAGACTCCCGCCGCAATTGGCTCTTCGTTTTGTTTGGCTCCCCGCCGTATTAGGCCCGCTGCAATTGCTCCCGCTGCGGCTTAAAGTTGCCAGTTAATGGGCTCTAAGCCGTTTTGTATTAAAAACTCGTTGGTTTTTGAAAAATGCCTGCAGCCAAAAAAACCGCGATAAGCCGAAAGCGGACTGGGGTGCGGGGCCTTTAGCTTTAGGTGCAGGGGGTTGGTAATAATTTCGGCCTTTTTGGCGGCCGGGCTGCCCCAAAGTAAAAAAACAACCGGGGTTTGCTTGTTATTCAGCTTTGCAATTACGTGGTCGGTAAAGGTCTCCCACCCGTGGCCGCGGTGGCTGCCGGCCTGCCCGCGCCGAACGGTTAAAACCGTGTTTAGCATTAAAACTCCTTGCTCGGCCCAGGCGGTTAGGGTGCCGCCGGCGGGCGGCTGAAATCCAACGTCAGATTGCAGCTCCTTGTAAATGTTTAGCAGGCTGGGCGGCGGTTCAATGCCCGGCAAAACCGAAAAGCAAAGTCCGTGCGCCTGGTTGGGGCCGTGGTAGGGGTCTTGCCCAATAATAACCGCTTTAATTTTGCTAAACGGGGTGTAGCGCAGCGCGTTAAAAATGTTGTGCATTTCGGGGTAAACGGTGCCGCTGCTGTATTCTTTTTTTAAAAACTGCCGCAGCGTTAGGTAGTACGGCATTTTCCATTCGTCTTTTAAAATCTCGTCCCAGTCGTTTCCAATTTGAACCATAGTAAACCCCCAAAGCGTTTTAAAAAAATTAGTGCGCAGCTTTAAATTCAGCACTGCTTTTATTATAAAGGCCGGGCGCCGCGCTGTCAAGTAAAGGGGTTTTTGTTCGGCCGCTCCATTTCTTGCTATATTGGGTGTCAAAAATAAACATTTTGTTGTCAAAAATAAACATTTTGGTGTTTTAAACTTTTCAAAAGATGGGCGATATGTTAAAATAGCAGTAACATCGGCGGGCAATTTTTGTTGGGGAGATTTGCGGTTTGCCGTGCTGAAATTTTATTGGGAGGATTATTCAATGAAAAAGATCTTAGCCGTATTACTAACCGCCGCTCTGCTTTTTGGCTTGGCGTTTGACGCCTTTGCCGCAAGCGATGTAGATATGGATATGGGCGGGTTAGACGAAAGCAGCGGCGCAGCAACTGTTACCTTAAACCAACCGTATTTTGTTGGCGAAAACGGCGGTGTAGCCAAGGGGAACGATTATATTTTGGCAACCGCCAGCCAAACCGGCGAGGTAGAGGCAGGCACCACTGTGCAGTTTACGCTGCACAACCTGAACACCGTTGCCTACCGTTTTCTTGGCTGGTTTAACAGCGCCGGCAATTGCCTTTCTACCGAGCAAAGCTTTGCCTTAACGGTAGAAAACAGCGTAACAGTTACGCCGCGGCTTGCTACGAAAAACATTATTGGCGAAGCCGCCGGGTTTGAGGGCTACGCAGCCGGCACTAACCTGTTGGTAAGCTCGGCAGAGCAAGCGCCCCAAAACGGCAAAATTGGCTTTGGCAAAAACGCGGGGTACGATGGTGCCGGCAGCGGCGCCACCGCCTTTGTAACCAATGCCGCCGGCTTTGCCCGTGAATTTCCCGGGGCCGAGTCCATAAGCGGCAACCGTGTGTTAATCAGCAATACTCATTTTCGTGCGCTGGAATACGGCTTTTCGGTGGAAAAGAACACCACCTACACTGTTAGCTACCGCTGGCTTTCCAAAAGCGAAAAGCAAACGCCGAGCGGCGATTATTATGGCTTAAATGCCACTTTTGTGAACACGGCCTACAACCTGCCAAACGCTAACGGGGCCAACAGCGCCACCGCCGGCATGCTGGGTTTTTCAAAGCCGGGGGCCACAGGCAACGCCAAAACCTGGAACAATGTAAGCTTTACCTTTAAAAGCGATGAAAATGAAACCGTTTACCTTTACCTTTGCCCCAATCCGGACGGCACAAATACCGGGGCCTGCACCTTTGCCATAGATAATTTGGTTTGCACCCGGCAAACCGCGCTGGAATCCTTTACCTTAGACATGAAATCCTGCGCCTCTTTGCAGCCGTCAAACTTTAGTCTAAAAAGCTTAGATTCTATTAGCTTGGGGCAAACGCTGAAATTTAAGGTGCTGTATGCCGGCAACCAAAAGCCAACGGTTAAAATGAACGGTCTGATTTGCGAGCCGGATGAAAACGGCCTTTACAGCGTAACGGTGCAGCATTTAAACGCGGTGCTTTCGGTGCGTTTTGTGGGGGATGAGGCATTGAACGATTGGGATAAAGATGATAACGGCCGCGACCTTTCGATTTATAACGAGGAGGTTTACTTAGAAAATATTTGGAGCGGCGATACCGTTTACCAGGAGGCCGCCCTGTTTTACACCGGCCGCGATACGGTTCAACTGCTGTACCCGGTAGATGAAATGGTTTCTCTGCGTTCGTTTGATTTAAAAATTAATTATGTGCAAGGGGTAGACTACGAAATTACCGCCGACGGCAAAATAAAAAGGTTAGAAGGCAGTCGTATTCCGGTTTACACCGATGCGCTGACCACTACGCAAAAGCCTAACGTTAACGCTTTTCCCATTAAGGGCAACGAGAACGGCGAGTGGTTGACCTTTATTGATGACAAAACCTTTCCCTCCACCGCAATTTCTGCCACCTACAAGCACAGCAAGACCTTTGAAAACGGTTTTCAGCCCGCGGCGCCGGCCAGTCAGACCGAAAAGCTTAGCACAGTAATGCAAAAGCTGAAGCGCGGTGAGGAGGTTAACATTGTAGTTTACGGCGACAGTATTTCCTGCGGGTGGAGTAGCTCCGGTTTAAATGAGAATTTTGATATTTACGATACCGACCTAAGGCTGCACAGCGAAACGCGCCCGGGCCACTATGTAATTAATGTTGCACCCTACGCTCCTACTTGGATTGAAATGATGTTGGCCGGGCTGAAAAAGCAATACCCCAATGCAAAAATCAACCTGAAAAACCTGGCTTTGGGCGGCACCGCCTCCCCTTGGGGCGCCCAGCAAATTGAGCGGCGCCTGAATTTGTGGAAAGACGGGCAGGGCAACCAGGTTGTGCCCGACCTTATTATGATCGGCTTTGGCGTAAACGACGCCAGCGGCACCGCCCCGGCAGCCTTTGGCCAAAACATTCAAACCATGATTCAAAAAGCGCGCAGCTTTACCGGCAACAGCAACATGGAGGTTTTGCTGTATTCTCCCATGTTGCCAAATCAGCGCGCCACCACTTGGGACGCTGAAACCTGGCTGCTGCCTTACCAGGAACAGCTGCAGCAAATTGCCAACGCCGACAATAAAACCGGCATTGTGCGCCTGACCGATATTTTTACCGAAATTGTAAAGTCTAAAGAATGTGTAGACTACTTAAACACCAACGTAAACCACGGAAACGATTTTACCGCCCGCATTTACGCTACCGCCATACTGGCTGCTTTTGGCACAAAATCGGTTGCCGATTTAACCGACGGTGATGTAAACCAAGACGGCAGGGTAGATTTAAAAGATGCTTTAACCTTAACCCATTACGCCTTGGGCAACAACCCCAGCCCCTCTAACGCAAACGCGGCCGATGTGAACGGCGACGGCGCTATTGATTTAAAAGACGCCGCCTATTTGGCTCAACACCTTGCCGGCTGGGAAAACCGCACCCTGCATTATAGCATTACCGCAGCCTTGCAGCAGCAGGGGTACTAAGAACCCCTGTTTCAAAAAGCAATTGCAAACGAGGGCAATAAAGCCCTGCTGGCTAAGGCCCAGCAAAAGGCAAAAAGCGGGGAAAATCTTACCGTAGTTGGTTTGGGCGGCTCTATTACGCTGGGCACCGCCTGGTGGCCAACGCTGTAAGCTACTACCTGCAAACGGTGCTAAACGAATTGCAAACCATTGACCGAACCGTGCCCGCCCTGCCGCTAAGCTGCCTGCACAGCAAAACCGCCTTTAACCTTTTTAAGGTTAAAGGCGGTTTTTCGTGTAAACAAAGGCTTTTTAAAAGGCTTATTGGGGCAAATTTGGCATTGATGTTTGTGCCAAGCCCGGCAAATTTAGTTGCAGCTGCCCGGTAAGCTTTGTTGGTGTTTTTACAAGGCGGTTTATTTTGCCGGGATTAATACAAAACCGTGTAATTTTCGCCGGTTAACCCGGCAACAGCGCCGCGCTGCAACAGGGCGGTGTTTTGCTCGTGCGCCAATAGCCATTTGTTTTGCCGAAACAGCAGGCCCTGCCCCTCGCTGCCCTCGGGCAGCGGCAGGTTGGTGCCAACCGGCAGACCAACTACGCAGCCAAAGCCCTGCGTCTGCACCTCGCACGGGCAAAAGTGCAGGGTGGTGGCGTAAATTTCGGCAACCGTGCCGGCCGGCAGGTAAAAGGCCTGCATTTTTTTGGTGTTCAGCCAATTATTTTTAAGGTCGCTGCGGCGGCCTAAAATTAATACCAAATTGGTTACGGCAATGTTTAGTTCGCTGCAGCAGTGCCATTCGGCGGCGTTTAATTGGCTGTTGTGGCCGTGGCAGTAGCCAAATTGGGCTTTTAGCCCGCCAAAAACGGCAAGGCTTAGCGGCGCGCAGTCGGGCAGCGCCTCAAACGCCGGCACGCCGGCTAAGTACTCGCTGCCTTGCGCCGGCCGTTTCAGCGCTTCGGCCGCCTTTAAAAAGGCGGCGCCGCTTTGGGGCAGCAGGCGGCCGTATTCGGCAAATTCCGGCGCCGTTACCGGCAGCAACGGCAGCGTGGGGTTTTTGGATTGCAGTTGCGCTAAAGCTTCCTGGTTCATTCAATCATTCCCCCAAAACAATTAATCGTCCAACGCGGTATCAATTTTTAAAGCCGTAAAATACTTGGTAAACTCGCGCAGCTCGGCGGTGTAATCGCCCAAAATCTCGCAAAAATGGTGAATATAGGGGCCGTCTAACAAACGGTCCTCTACCTTTTGCAGGTTTTTAAATTCGCCCCAAAGGTAGGTGCCGTGCGTTTGCGGGCCGGGAACGGTGTGGCAAAGCATAGGCAGCAGCAGGTAATTTCCGTGCTCCTGCTCTAAGCGGGCAACGGTGTAAACACCGTCCTTGGCGCGGAACCATTCACGCTGGTTTACCAGCTCGGCCGGGCAATCGCTTGCTTTTACCGAAAGGGGGAACGGTCCGCAGTGCCAAAGCAGCTCGGCATTTTTGTTTTCGGGGTGGCGCACGGTAAATTCCCCTAAAAACGGCCGCTCGTGCCCTAAGGCGGCGCTGCTCAGCAGCACCATTGTTAAAGCGCAGTGCATGTCGCTCTCGCAGGAGATTATGTAGCCCATATCGTTTAAAATTCCGTACACGGCGCAGGGGGCCAGCCCGTCAAACAGCTGCGGGGTGGCGGTCCAGCATTCGGCCGAAATAACATCTAAATTGTTTTCCTCAAACAGTTGCCGATACATAATAACCAGCGCGGCCATGCGGGTCAGATATTTTGGCGTTAGGTCGTCCATTTGGTAATGGCTGCAAATAAATTGCTCCATTTTTGCAATTTCCTGCTGCTCGGTTTTAAGTACGGTATTAAACTTTTCTAAAATAACGGCTAAGTTAAAGGGCACAATGCGCAGCCCAAACCGCTCCATTAATTCGCCCTCGTTCCAAATAACCGAATAAAACGGCGCCGGCCGAATACCAACCTGGCCAACCTTTAGACCGGTAAAGTTTTTAACCATGCAGGCAACGCTAAAAAAGCGTTTCAAGCCCTCGGAAAACTCCGGTTCCTCTACCCTGCAGCACGGCAGATGCGAAAAGGGAATGTGATACCGCTGCAGCTGGCGTGAAACGCCGAATAAACCGCACTGCGAATCGGTGGGGCGCATACCATGTTCGTAATATTCGTCATCTAACGGGGCCCAAAGCAGCACCGGCTTGCCAACCGCCTTGGCCAGCTGGTCGGCGGCCTCCTCGTTTCCAAAGTTGCAGTTAATAATAAAAACGGCGTCAACCTTGTCGGCCAAAAAGCGCTCGGCCAGCTGGTTGGTGCTTTTCTCGTCAAAAATTAAGTCTTTACAGCCAAGGCCGCGGCTGTTAACAAAGGTTATCTGTTCGGTGGTAAAGTTTTTTTCAATGTAATCTACAAAGCGGTGGCCGCGCTCCTCGGCCGAGCTCCAGGTTAAAAAGGTTTTGGCCGGGCGGTCGGTGGTGTTGCGGCGCATGGGCGCCAAACCAATTTTTAAATTGTAATTTAACATCTCAATACCCCTTTAAATTAATTTTACAGCAAATTTGCGCTTTGACCGGCTTTGGGTTTTGCTTGTTGTAATTTATGCAGTGCTGCGCCAAGCTTTTGCAGACGTTTGCCTTACAGGCAATTTAACGCGTTACCGCCTAAAAAACAAGTTAAAATTTTTTGCTGGCCTAAGCCTGCCGGTACACTTTTACTGTACCACGCCAATTTTTAAAAAGCCATGTAAAAAACAGAACAAGCTGTATGTTTTTCTACTAATTTTTTGCGGGCTTTAGCGTACGGCAACTTGAATAGAAAGTAATTTTGCAACCTGTTAACAGCCAAAGAGGTTAATATTTTACACCTAATGTCAAGATGTTCCATTGACTTAAAGAATTGAAAGTATTAAACTGAGGATAGAAAAATGCCGTGCTTTTGTTCCTAAAACTGCTTGTACATTTCGCAACTATTAAGCAATGTGAACAAAACGGCTGTATTTTCACAAAAAGGTGCAAGATATGAACCGTAGGTGTAAAATAATGCCATTTTTTGCGCCAAATGCTGTTGAAAGCGCCGGTAGGGCAGGGTGAGTGCCCGCCAGGCGGCTGGTTGAACTCACAAATTTTCGTAGGGAGTGTAGTTTATGAAAAAAATCTGTTCCGTTATTCTTAGTTGTGCGCTGCTGTTAGGGCTGTTGGTAGTGCCCGGCGCAGCGGCCGAGCCAGCAGCAAAGCAGGATTTTGAGAGCGAGTATACCGCTTACGCATCCATAAACAGTGTTTCATCATCTTATTCTGTTTCTAACGCAGAATACCATGGTGGGAGTTGTTCGTTAAAGTATGACTACAACTATAAAGCGAGCAACAAGTATGATTTAGTTAATTTAACTTACAATGATGATTTAAAATTAACGCCCGGAAAAACCTATGTAGTTTCTTTTTGGCTAATGGCACCTACCCCCGAAAAAGCCACAAGCGAAAGCACTGCCATTCGTCTTTACGCCAACAGCGCTTGGGTTAACCCTTGGACCGATGCCGGCTGGAATGTTGGCCAACAGGTAGTGTTTATTGACAGCAGCTTTAATTACGGCGTTTGGCAGCAGTACACCTGCACTGTAAAATTAAGCGCAAACCAAAACGCTCTGCACTTGTATGTGCTTGACGGAAAACACATTTTTTACATTGATGACATTACCGCCACTGAGCTTGTCCCGGTTACGGTAGATTTTAAAGAGGCCGACGGTACGGTAATTGACCAGCGCATGGGCCTGCCGGGCTCGGCTTTAACGCTGCCCCGCACCCCGGAAAAAGAGGGCTACAGCTTTGACGGCTGGTATGAGGACGCCGATTTTACCACAGCCTTTACGGGTACCACCTTTCCAACCGCCAGCACAACCCTGTATGCAAAGTTTAGCGATTGTTCGATTTATGACAAATATTTAGATACTTCAGCAACTTATGTAGCAAACGGTAATACCGTTTCGGCTGCGGATGGTGTTTTAAAGGTTACGCGTAGTACGGCTGGAAATACCTGGTTTACTCTTACCCCAACAACTAATGAGTATGCTTTAAAGGAAGGTAATACCTATACAGTATCCTTTGATGTTTTGTTCGATTCTGATTATATTGCCGGGGCAATCGGAAGTAAAAACACTTTGTACATTAATGAAAATCAAAATTCTGAAAATGCTGCCGACTTTTATATTGGTAAGAAAAGTGATTGGCAATCAGTTTCTTACAATTTTAAAGCGCTTGCCGGCTATTTAAGAGTGTATACTTGGGGTTCTGTTGCAAATAGCACCATTCAATTTAAAAACCTTAAAATTACTCCCGTTACCGTGCAAACCGATTTAGAAAAAGCAGTTGCGGCCGAGTTAGAGTACCAAGGTTCCTCTCTGCGCCCGGAGGACGCCGAGAAAAAAGCCAACCCGATTCCCGGCAATAACGGCGAGGCAGCCATTCGCTTTAAATCAAAAATTTCTAACAAACTGCTCAACGAGGGCATTACGGTTAGCAAGGTACATTACAGCGTAGTGGAGTACGGCCACACCTACTTCCGTGAGGACTTAATGGGCGGTAACACGGTGCTGGATATTGGCACCACCTACACCAATGGCAAAGCGGCCAAAAACGCCGTAGCCTACCGTAAAGAAAACGGCGCCGTTACCACCGATATTTGGTTTAGCAAAGATGAAACAAATGTTACTTACACCGCCGCGCTTTACAACTTTACCGAGCAAAGCTACACCTTAACTTATGTAGCCCGGCCGTATGTGAAACTGGTAGCCGACAATTCTACCGAGGAAATTACCGTGTACGGCGCCAATACGCAGTTTGCCGCGTTTAACGATGTGGCCGACCGTGCGTTTTACGCCCACCCGGGTGATGTGTACAACCGTGCCGCAGCCTATACTGATGTAAACGGCGATAGTTGGTCTGAAAGCTACGAAATTCGCAGCGCGCTGTACAACACCGTGCTTTCTAAGCTTTCCGGCCAAGGCTTTAACTACCTTGCCCCTGCAGCGGCAGCCGAATAAGAAAGGTGCGTGTAATTAATGAAAAAGTACGAAAAACCGGAATTAGATGTAAAAGCATACCAGTGCACCAATCAATTAGACGCCAGCGGTGTAAACGGCGATGTTGAAGTTACCGACGATTTTTAAGCATTAGGCAAAATTGCGGCAGGTGTTTTTCGCCTGCCGTAATTGCGCTTTACGCAAAACCCAATGGTTGCAATTTGGGGTAAAGGAGAATATTAATGAAAAAGGTTCTTTCAGTTTGTTTAAGTCTGCTGTTGGGGCTCACCGCACTGGTAGTGCCAAGCGCGGCCGAGGGCGCCGCGGTGTTAACCCAAGGCTTTGAGCAGGATTACGAAATGCAGATTAACAGCAAGTGGTCAATTTACACCGCCGCCAACGAGGCCGATGAAAATGTTCACGGCGGCAGTCGATCCCTGCATTACGAGGGGCAGGGCAACACTACCCATGTTGCCAATTTGGCCGACGACAGCTTTTTGCTAACCGTTGGCAAATATTACACGGTTTCCCTTTGGGTTAAGGTAATTAAACCGGCCGAGCTGCCGGAAAACAGCAACCAAACCCCAATACAGCTTTGCGAGGGGGTAAACCGCAATCCTTGGGGTCAAAAAGTGCAGCACAATATGCTTACTGTTTGGGGTGGAATAAATGGGTTTAACGAGTGGCAGCAAATTTCCTGCACCTTTAAAGCACAGTACGCCTATTTAAGCTTTTGGACCTACGGCCCGTACGAATATTTTGTAGACGACATTACGGCCACCGAGCGGCAGGAGGTAACCGTAACCTTTAACGCTAACGGCGGCACCGCCGTTTCGGCAATAACCGGCGTTGAGGGCACCGAAATGACCATGCCGGCCAACCCCACCAAAGAGGGCTGCATTTTTGCCGGCTGGTATTGGGACGCAGACTTAACGCAGCCGGTTACCGAAAAGGTTTTTCCGGCCCAAAATGCGGTGCTGTACGCCAAGTGGAACGACGGCGCTTTGTATTACGATTATGAAAACAAATTGGCAGAGTTTGCAATCTCCGGCGCCGAGCTGGAGGTAACAAACGAAAAATACAACTCCGGAAGCCACGCTTTAAAGGGTACGGTTACCGGCGGAAATATTTGGATGGGGCTAACGCCAAAAGGCGATACGGTTTACGACTTAACCCCCGGCAAGCGCTACCAGGTAAGCTTTGAGTTGTTTATTGAAACCGGATTAAACGGCGTTTTGGGTGCGGTTACAACCGGGAATAACGGCCTTTGGCAGTTGGATAATAACAAAATTCCTGCGCCGTATTCCTGCGGTTTTTCGGCCGCCGGAAAAGCCGAGTGGCAAACCGTTACCGGTGAATTTACAGTGAAAGAAAATTGCAGGCTGCTGCACCTTTACACCTGGCTGCCTGTTGGAACGGTATTTTACTTAGATAACCTAAAAATAAAAGAGGTACAGCCCAAGGTGCAGTTAACGGTAGAATATAAAGATGAAACCGTACGCCTGACGGATTTAGAAGGCAATGATTTAAACGCAGAGGTAACGGTACAGCAAAGCCTGCAGTTTAAAGCGCTTTGCGCCAACGGGGTAACCCCGGTTGTTAAGGCTGGCAGTGCAACCCTAACGGCAGATGAGAACGGCGTTTACAGCTACGAGGTTGGGGAGAGCAACTTTGCCCTAACTGTTTCGGGCAGCGGCATGACGGCCGCGCAAAACCACGCGGTAGGCGTTGGCCTGAACGGCGAGGACCTTACCACCTACAACGCCGAGGTGTTTAGCGCGCCCCTTTGGCAGGGCAGCACCAGCTACCAGGAAGCCGCCATGTTCTTTAACACCATTGACGGCCAGCAGTGCTTTGAAAAATCGCTGGCCTACCCTATTGACGATGTTGTTTCGGTTCGCAGCGCAAACTTAAAAACCTACTACATTAAAGGGATGGATTATAAAATAGAAAACGGCAAGCTGATTTGGCTGGAAAACGGCAAAATGCCCATTTATCAAAGCGCTTTAGCCGTGCCGCGTAACGCCGATGACGCTTACAACGACCCCACTTTAGCCGATCACGGCAACGTAAAGCAGGCCGATTGGTATTATATTGACGACGAAAAAGGGCTGTATTTAATGTGGGACGGTTACCATGAAAACAGTACAGTTTATGTAACTTACACCCACAGCAAAACCTGGGCCGATTTAGGGCAGCAGGGTTACACGCCAACAGTGCCCGAGGCACAGGGCAACAAGCTTGGCAGCCTTTACAGTAAGCTTGCCGGCGGCGGCAATATTAATGTGCTGGTTTACGGTGATTCTACTGCAACCGGAGCGGCCTCCAGCGGCGCACAAATGAATTACGATTTGTTTGACCGCGATGGTAAAGTTCAACCCCGCAGTGCCGGCACCCGCATAAACGCCCCAACCTTTTTTGAGCAGGCAACGGCCAAAATGGTTCAGGAGTACGGCATTGGCAACCCCATTACCTATTACAACATTGCGCTGGGCGGAACCGGCTCCGGCTGGGGAAAAACCGAACTGCAAAACCGTGTGGATTTAATGAATGCCTACTACGGCAAAACGGTTGTGCCGGATGTAATTTATGTTAAATACACCGCAAACGACGAAGGCGCGGGCACCAACGAAGAAACCCTGGCAGCCTACAAAGCTAACATGAGCGGTATTGTAAGCCAGTTTAAAAAGCTGTACCCCAACGCGGCCATAGTGCTGGTTTCCGGAAAGGTTAACAACAAAAAATCTGCTGTGTACAGCAACTTAGAGTATTTACTGCAAATGGAAAACGCGTTGGTTGAAATTGCCGCCGAAAATGCGGACTGCATTGTGGCGCGCGGCAGCTCGCAGTTTGTGCAGTTGGTAAAGTCTAAGGATGTGGAAGATTACCTTTCCAACAATATTAACCACGCAAACGATTTTTGGGCCAAAACAATGGGTCAGGTTATTGCCGCCAGTATGTCTAAAACCGTGCAGCCGGGCGATGTAAACGGCGACGACGCGGCAGATTTAAAGGATGTACTGCTGCTAACCCGCTATGCCCTTGGCAGCGAGGTTGAGCTAAACGCCCGCATGGCCGATGTAAATAGCGACGGCAGTATTGATTTAAAAGACGCCGTTTATTTGGCGCAGCACCTGGCCGGCTGGAAAGACCGGCCGCTGCACACCGTTACCGGCACCTTTACGGCGGTAGCCGAGCAGGGCACCAACGCCGGATATGTAAAAGCGGCGGGCAGCGCCTTTACGGCAGTGGCCTTTCACGGCAACGAATTTTTGGGCTGGTTTAACGAGTCCGGCGAGCTGCAAAGCAAAAATTCAACTGTTTCGCAAAAGGATATGATTGGGAACTTGACCGCCAGGTTTAAGGATAACAACCTGTTGAGTGAAATTGGCGGCGGTTATGAGGTTCATTCCGCCCCTAAGGTATATAACGGCAGCAAGGGGGAGGAAGTCCCCACCGACAAGCCCGGCTTTTATTCCAGCACGGTGTTTTATTCTTTGCTGAACGGTGTTGCCTACAGCGGCGCAAAAAGCTTTGCATTAATGACGCGTTGGCAATACCCCTTAATTAGCGTTCCTGGGCTGGAAAAGAACACCCAATACGCCGTTTCTTTTAAAGTAAAGCTAAACACCTTAGAGGGGGGTGCTAGGTTTGAGGGCATGCGCGTTGCCCCAACCAACATTAAAAATTTTGGTGACGCCGCAAACTGTGGCATTGGCGGGTTTGAAACCACCATTGCCGGTGACACCGATTGGCACGAGGTTACCTTTAATTTTAATACGGGCGACCTTACCGCAGTAAATTTAACCTTTTTCTATGTAGCCGCAGATAAGGACGACAAAAACAACGCTTTGAATATTGACGAACTAACCATGTGGAAATTACCGAACCAGGAAAGCTACAAGCAATACAGCATTACCGCCGAGGCCGAAAACGGGCTGGCTTACACCAATTTAATTTCGGGCGGTACGGCGGTGCAAAGCGGCAGCAGCGTTATTTTTACCTGCTCCCCGAAAAACCGCAACGCCGAATTTTTAGGCTGGTTTAATAAAGCGGGCGAAAAGGTAAGCAGCGCCAAGGTATTTGCGGTAGATTCGGTAAAACAAAATTACAATTTAACCGCAAAATTTACCGTTGGCACCGTGCCCAAGGACCTTGAAAACACCGCGGCAATTACTAAAGCTTTGCAGGAGGACGGCTATTACGCCCCGCTGTTTGAAAAAGCCATTGCCAACACCGGCAACCGGGCGCTTTTGGCCAAAATGGTGCAAAAGGCCAAAAACGGCGAGGACCTAACGGTAGTGGGCCTTGGCGGCTCTATTACGCAGGGCGCCGGGGTAGGCTGGAGCGAGGACCAGCATTACACCCGCTACATTAACCGGGTGGGGGCGTACCTGCAAAAGCAGTTCCCCAACATTAAGGTAAATGTTATTAATGCAGGAATTGGCGCAACCTCCTCCCTTTTAGGTAAAAGCCGAATGCAGGCGCAGGTGTTAAGCCACAACCCGGACCTGGTAATTGTAGATTTTACAACGAACGACGGGAGCGACGACGAACGGTACAATTACAGCTACGAGGCCATAATCCGCACCCTGCTGGAACAGCAGGTGGCAACGGTGGCGGTAATGTTCGGGCCGGTAAAATCGACCGAGTACAACAACGGCGTTTATATTAAAAGCGGCAACTGCGTAAATGTGCACCTGCCGATTTTGCAGTATTACGATGTACCGGTAATAAACTACTACGACGCCACCTGGGATTATTTAGACAGCAACGGTGACGGGCAAAACACTGCCGAGGATATTGCCCAATGGAAGGCGTTGGAGTACGATTACATTCACCCGAATTTTGCCGGGCATCTGCTTTCGGCAAACGCTATTGGCTATTACCTGCAAACGGTAATAGACGGGGTAGACCAAATAGATAAAACCGTACCGCAGGTGCCGCAGGCGCTGTTCCGCAAGGCAACTGCCAGCTATTTAAACTACACCATGTACACAACCGAGAATATTGGCGGGCTAATAACCAAAACCGAAAAGGTTAAAACGGGGGTTTACGGAAATGTAGACGCCAACACGATTACCGATTGGAAACCGTGGCTGATTGAAAAGGGCGGTTATATTGAGCTAACGCTGAATTCGCTTGAAAGCCTGACCCTAATGCATGTAACCGGGGCGGCCACCGTTAAGAATATTAACGGCAAAGAGGGCGAAAACATAACCCTTAGCGAGAACAGCAGCGTGCGCGTAACGCTAAACGGGCAGGGCATTTTATCTGACTCTACCAGCGGCAGCGGCGGCGTACTAAACTGGGCCTCCGGCACTTACACCGAAAGTGTAACCGGGCCGATCACCCTGCGTATTGAGTGCCTTTCCGGCACCTACTGCCTAACAAGCATTTTAATTAGCCAGTAAAAACCAAATAAAAAACACAGCCGCCGCAGGCTTGCCTGCGGCGGCTGTGTTTATAAATTTATTTAAAAATAGCTTACCTTAACCCGTTTGCCCATTTGCTTTAAGCAGGCGGTTAGCTGCTCTACCAAATTCATTTTAATGTTAAAATTAATGGGCAAGTCGGGGTTTTGGTGCGCGGGGTTTACAGCGCGGCCAACATAAAAGTTAATATCGGTGGCGTCCTCAAACAACAGGCGGCAAATTAGGGAGGCACCGTCATGCCGGTAGCCCCACTCCTCGTAAAGCTCGTTGGTGCCTAAGGCGTCTTTGGCGTATTCAATAACCTTGTTAATGGTAATAACGCCCTCGGTTACCAGGTCAACCCCCTCAATTTCGGCAATGGGGGGAACATCGCTTTGCACAAAGTTAAGGCTGGCCTTAACCGGCTTGCCCAAGTATTTTGCGGCAATAGAGGCGGTAGTGCCGCCGCAAACAATGTGCTTGCCCTCTTTCGAGAAAAACAGTGACATCATGCGGTCACAGTCATCCCGGTTGCGGGGCGGGCCAAACAAAAGGTTCATGGGTTCCCGCTTTCTTACGCGAATCACGCAGGCGGTAGCGTCGTCCCCCGGTTGGTTGCCGTATAGCTTGTTGCATTCATCTACCAGCATGGTAGAAAGGGTTTTGGCGGTGTAACCCTGCGGGGCAACGCTTACCATAAAGTCGGCAATATCCTCCCGCCGCCAGCCAAAGTTGTAGGCAATGCCAATGCCGGCGTGGGGGCAGCCATCACTCATGGCAATGAAAATATCGTTCTCCTGCAAGGGAATGGTGGCTTTGTAAATTTTTTTGCCGCCAATGTTCAGTTCGCTTTGCGGGTATTGGTACAGTTCAAAATTGCGAATCATAATCACAAGCGGATTATCGTACTGAATAATTTCGGCGGTGGCGTTGTGGATTAAGTGGATAATGGTAAAGGTGGAGTAGGCCACCCCGCGTACCGAGCAAATGGGCAGGGTTGCGGCAATGGTTTCCACACACTCCTCCAGCTTTAGGCCCTCGGCCATCATGGTGGAAATAATTTTAGAGGTAAGGGTAGAAAGAATACTGGCCTTTACGCCGCTGCCAAGGCCGTCGGCCAACACAATAACGGTAGAATCCTCGCCCTGTTCTACAATATCAACATGGTCGCCGCACAGCTGCTCGCCGGCGTGATTAATGCTTTTCCAACCAATATCGGCACAAAGGTTATTCATCGCTAATAGACTCCTTTAATTTAGAAAGGGCAATTTTAGTTTCGGCGGCCGTTTCCCCTAACAGGGAGGCTATTTCCTGCACAATGCGCATTTGCTTGTCTACCACCTTATCGGCAATTTCAACCGTTTGGCGGCTAATGCTCTCTTTTCGTTCGCGCACATTTTCCTCCTCGGTTACATCGCGCATAATGCAAATTAACAGGCGGTATTCCTTATCGTAAATAATGCTTTGCTCAACATACTTTTCGTACTCGGCCAAATAAACCCGCCGGTCGTGAATGTTGCGGCCGTTTTGCAGCACCGTCATAAAGGGCTTGGGGTCTAAAATGCGTACAACGCCGTCCCCCAACACTACCGAGGGGGAGCGCAAATTTAAAATTTTAAGGGCGGCTTTGTTAATTTGCTGCACCTCCAGCTTTTCGTTCAGCAAAATCAGTCCGTTTGGCGTGTTGCGAACAATATTGTCGGAAAAGCTTTCGGCCTTGTCTTTTAAATACGGCAGGCACATAGAAATTTCGGCCTTGCCCTGGTAAATGGCAACGGCCTTTTCGCGGCAGGTGTTGTACCCGCAGGAGCCGCAGTTTAATTCGTCTGCCGGCTTTAGTTTGCCCATTTTATGTAAAATATCCTCAATTTCCGCTTCGGTGGGCGGCTGCAGCTTGCGCTCAATTACCGTAAAGGTTTTGTGCAGGGCGGTGCGGTCGGGCTGGGTAACTTCAAAATCCTTTTTGCCGGCAAAGCGCGCAATGGCCATATAATCCTGCACCGGCAGGCGATGAAATTTTTCCATAACCGGGCCGCCAACGCAGCTGCCAACGCAGGCCGACATTTCTATAAAGCAGCGGTGAATTTTGCCGCCGGCAATATCTTTTAAAGCGGCAATGCAGTTTTCAACTCCGTCTATGGCCAGGTAGGTGTAGTCCGGGTGGTTTAACTGCATGGTTTTTAAAATGCCGCCCGTGGTGGGAAAAAATCGGGCGCGGCTGTGTTCGTCGCTGTCCAACTCCGCCTTTAGGGTTACCCCCTCGGCTTTTAGCCAGGCGGTTAGCTCGTCAAAGGTTAAAACCGCGTCTACCAAGCCTTCGTAATATTGGGCTTCGTCTTTTTTTGCAACGCAGGGGCCAATAAAAACAGTTTTGGCGTTTTTGTAGCGGGTTTTAATATCTTTACAATGGGCCTGCATGGGCGAAAGCACATCGGCCAGGCAGGGCAGCATGGCCGGGTAGTGCTTTTGAATCAGCAAATTAACCGAGTGGCAGCAGGAGGAGATGATAACATCTTTGGTTTGTTCGGCCACCATTTTTTCGTATGCGGTTTTAACAATGGTGGCGCCAATGGCGGTTTCCTCCACATCAAAAAAGCCGAGCTGCTTTAAGGCCGCGCGCATGGCGCCAATGCCAACACCCTCGTAATTGGCAATAAACGAGGGAGCCAGGCTAACTATAACCGGGTCACCGCTTTGCAGCAACACCTTAACCTTTTCGGTCTCGTCGGTAATCTGTTTGGCGTTTTGGGGGCAAACCACAAAGCACTGGCCGCACAAAATGCACTCGTTGCCAATAATGTAGGCCTGGTTGCCCGAAAAGCGAATAGATTTAACCGGGCAGTGCCGAATACATTTGTAGCAGTTTTTGCAGTTAGATTTTTTTAAGGTTAGGCAGTCCATTAAGGTTATTTCCTTTCCGCCGCTAAGGGCTGTAATACCTTTTCTTTAAAAAAGTTTTCAAAGCCGGCAACAGTAACACCGGGGTAAACCGTGTCGTCTACCGTAACGGTAACTCCCTCCCGGTTGCATTTTCCGGCACAAAAGCTGCCGGCCAGGGTTACAAGGGGCTCCAGCCCGTTTTCGGCAACCGCTTTTTGAAAAAGCGCTACCAGCTGCTCGGCTCCGTTTAGGTGGCAGGCCGAACCAACACAAATTTGAACAAGCATTGTTATTAATTTTCCTCCCGCAAAATGTATTTTTTAAAAAATGGCTCGGTGGTTTTGGGGGTAACCGAGTAAAATTCATTGTCCAGCGTAACACAAACGCCCTCGCGGCAGCGACCCATGCAAAAGGTGCCGGCCAGCTCAACGCTGCCGTCTAACCCGTGCTGCGCTATGAGCTGCTGAAATTGCTCTACCACCTCTCGCGAGCCTTTAATGTGGCAGGAGGAGCCAATACAGACGGTTAACTTCATTGCAAATCCCCTTTCGCAGAATTTAAAAAATCAGTTAAAAACGCGCGGCCGGTTGGCGTGGCCCGGTAAAGCTTGGCGGCGGCAACCGCCGGCAGCAGGTTGGTAATTTGCTGCGGCTGCAAGCCGCTTTGGCTGCAAAGCAGGCTTAGGTAGTTATTGGCAAGGGCACTGTTGCCGCCTTTTAAAAGCCAAAGGTAGGTTACGGCGGCGTCAACCTCGGGGCAGCCGGCAGCGGCCCGCGCCCAGTTTAAAATGTAAAGCTCCCCGCCGGGGGTAATCATAATATTTTCGGGAGTTAGGTTGCCGTGGCAAAGTGTTTGCTTTTGGGGCAGGGCTAAAAGCTGCGTTTTAAATTCGGCAATGCGCCCGGCCGGCAGGCCGCTGCGTTGAATGCCCTGCAGCAGCTGCCCCAAAAGGCCCGGCAGGGCGGGGTTGCGGTTTACCCAAATTTGGTTGGCAGCCGCCGCCAACTGCTGCAACAGGGCGTTGGCGTTTTGGGGCTGCTCGGCCAGTAAGCGGCTAAGCGTTTTACCCTTTAGGTAGCTGCTAACAATTGCCCATTTTTGGTTTATTTGGCAAACCTTTAAAACCGGCGGCACCGGTAGGCCGGCCTTGGCGGCAAGGGCTTGGGCGTAAGCCTCAAACAGCGCCCTTTCGCCGGTTGGCTCGGCGTTAAAAACCTTTAAGCAACGGTCGGAATCCCGGTAAACGGTTTGGTGGTTGCTAACGGCAATAATTCGGTCTAAGTTCGTGTAAATTCCTCCCCAAAAGCGCCAATGGCAGTTTTAAAAATTTGCGGCGTTTTTTGCTGCACGGTACAGCTTTTGTGAGTACCCGTTACCCTTATTTTAACACAGTTTAAGGGGCACTGCAACCTCTTTATTTTTTTGTTAAAATTTTCGAAACATTTCCCCCAAAAGCTATTGCATAATAGGTTCATTCGTGTTAAAATATAGGCCATAGATTATAACTGGTTTTGCAACTTATTTTAAAATGAACGAGGGTTAGATTTATGAAAATTTTAATCGTTGGCATTGGCAAAACGGGCGCAACCCTGGCGCGCACCCTAACAAACGAGGGGCACGATGTTACGATTATGGATTCAGACGCTACGCGGGTTGGTGAAATTTGCGATAATAACGATGTGATGGGCTTTGTGGGCGACGGCATGAATTACGCCGCCCTGCGGGAGGCCGGCATTGCCGAGGCCGATGTATTAATTGCCGTTACCGGGTCGGACGAGCAGAATTTGCTTTGCTGCCTGTTTGCTAAAAAATCCGGCCGCTGCGCAACCATTGCGCGGGTGCGTAACCCGCTGTATTTGTCCGAGACCGCGTTTATTCGCGAACAGGTTGGCCTTTCTATGATCATTAACCCCGAATACGCGGCAGCCACCGAAATTTCGCGGCTGCTGCGCTTTCCCTCGGCCATTGATATTAACTCCTTTTCTAAAGGCAAGGTAGAAATGCTGACCTTTAAAATTCGCGAAAATTCGCAGCTGGCCGGCAAAAATTTAAACTTTGTGCGTACTAAAATTGAGCCTGAAGTGCTGTTTTGCTGCGTGCAGCGCGGTGGGAGCTGCCATATCCCCGACGGCAACTTTACCCTGCAGGCTGGGGATAAAGCCTCCATTATTATTGCCCCGAAAAAAACGCACAGCTTTTTTAAAAAAATTGGGGTAGATACCCACGGCGCGCACGATGTTATGATTGTTGGCGGCGGGCGGCTGGCCTACTACCTTTCTAAACAATTGTTAGAACTTGGCATTACGGTGCGGCTTATTGAGCTGGACCAGGCCCGCTGCGACGAGCTGGCCGAAAAGCTGCCCCACGCGTTAATTATTCACGGCGACGGGTCGGATAAAAATTTGCTGCTGGAGGAGGGTCTGGCCGAAACCGACGCCTTTGTTGCCCTAACCGGGTTTGACGAGGAAAACATTTTGCTCTCGCTTTACGCCAAAGAGGTTGCCAACGCCAAGGTGGTTACCAAGGTAGACCGTATCTCCTTTGACAGTTTAATTTCTAAACTGAATTTAGACAGCGTTATTTACCCATGCGACATTACCGCCGAGTACATTTTGCAGTATGTGCGTACCAAGCAAAATGCCATGGGCAATAATGTAGAAAACCTTTACAAGCTGCTGGGCGACAGGGTAGAGGCTTTAGAGTTTAAAATAGGCGAAAATGCGCCGATTGTTGGCGTTGAGCTGCAAAAAATGAACCTGAAAAAGGATTTAATTATTTGCGGCATTATGCACGAGGGAAAATTTATTTTGCCCTGCGGCGAAAGCACCGTTAGCGTGGGCGACAGCATTATTGTTGTTACCGCGCAAAAGCAGCTGAATGATGTTGCGGATATTTTGAGGTAACGGGCTTATGAATTTTTCTATTATACTTTACATTATTGGGTATGTGCTGCGCATAGAGGGCATTTTAATGCTGCTGCCGGCCGGGGTTGGCCTGTTTTACGGCGAGCGGCAGGCCTACGCCTTTTTTATTTGCGCGGCCGTTAGCCTGGCGGTTGGCTTTTTGTGCAGCCTTAAAAGGCCTAAAAACCAGGTGTTTTACGCCAAAGAGGGCTTTGTGGTTGTGCCTGCCGCGTGGATTATTGCCAGCTTGGCCGGGTGCGCCCCGTTTGTAATAAATAAAGATATTCCCCGTTTTGTAGACGCGTTTTTTGAAACCGTTTCGGGCTTTACAACAACCGGTTCCAGCGTACTGAGCAATGTGGAGGCTTTAGCCCGCTGTTCGCTGTTTTGGCGCAGCTTTACGCACTGGATCGGCGGCATGGGCATTTTGGTTTTTATTTTGGCTATTATGCCGCTTACCGGCGGCGCAACCATGCACCTTATGCGGGCGGAAAGTCCCGGCCCGCAGGTGGGCAAAATGGTGCCCAAAATTCGTTATACCTCTATTATACTTTACGTTATTTACGCCGCAATGACGCTGCTGCAAATTGTAATTTTGCTGTGCGGCGGAATGCATTGGTTTGACGCTGTTACCCTTTCATTCGGCTCGGCCGGTACCGGCGGCTTTGCGGTTAAAAATTCCGGCTTAGCGTCTTATTCGCAGTTTTGCCAGTATGTAATTGCGGTGTTTATGATTGCGTTTGGCGTGAACTTTAATGTGTACTATTTGGCGGTTCGCCGCCACTTTAGGCAGGCCCTTAGGGTAGAGGAGGCCTGGTGGTACATTGCCATTGTGGCTTTTTCTACCGGAGCTATTACTTTAAACATTCGCCACATTTTTCCAACGCTGGAGGAATCGTTTCGCCAGGCACTGTTTCAGGTGGGTTCTTTAATTACAACCACCGGCTATTCAACCTGCGATTATAACGCACTGTTTCCGGCCTTTTCCCACCACGTTTTGCTTATGCTTATGCTGATTGGCGCGTGCGCCGGCAGTACGGGCGGCGGCATTAAAGTTTCAAGAATAATGATTATGGTAAAATCGGTTCGGGACGAGATTTCCCGTATTATTCACCCGCGCGCCGTAAAAAAAGTGCGGCTGGAGGGCAAGGTGGTAGAGCACGGGGTTATGCGCTCGGTAAACACCTTTATGTTGGGGTACTTGGCGGTGCTATGCCTTTCGGTTATTTTAATTTCGCTGAATAATTTTGATATGACAACCAACATTACCTCGGTTGTTGCTACCTTAAACAATATTGGCCCCGGCTTTGGCAAGGTGGGGCCGGCGGGGAACTTCGGCGCGTTTTCAGATTTTTCTAAGCTTGTTTTTTGCTTTGATATGCTGGCCGGAAGGTTAGAAATTTTGCCCGTATTGGTGCTTTTATACCCCGGAACCTGGCGCCGTGCCGTACAGGGGGGGTTAAGCGGCAAAAACAAATTTTAATGCTTTAAAAAATATTCTTGGCTCGGCTGCCTTTGGGCGGCCGGGCCGTTTTGCTGCTTTTTTAATCCCTGCCAACTAAAAATCCGTAAATATCATTTGCCAAAAAGGCCATAAAGCAAACCAAAGCCGCGGCGTATTGCAATTTCAACTCATCGGCCGGGCTACAAAGCCGAAAGAAAACAACCCTTGTTAGCCGCGTAGGCCATCGAAAAAATAACGCTTTTTTAACGCAACGGCACTGCGCGGCAAAGCGGATGAAGCATTTTTTGTTGACACCGGTTTAAAAATGTAGTAAAATAGGAAAAGTTTGGCTGCCCGTTTGCGGAAACCTTAAGGGCAATTAAAATTATTGGAGCGCATTTATGAAAAAACAAACCGTTACCGTCACTCTTTCCGCTTTACTTAGCCTTTGCCTGGCCTTTTGTGCCGGGTGCGCCAAAAACGGCAAAACCGCCGCTGTTAGCAGTACAGAAACCCAATTGTCGGAAGGCAGCAGCGCGGTAGAAAACTCTTTAGAAAGCACCGCAGCGCCAAGCTCGGCCGAGGTTATTACTTCCTCACTTACCGCCGAGGACGCCGCCGAAACCGTTTTACCGCGTGCGGCAAGGAGCGCCAAGGTAAGCAAAGCCGCAAAGCCGGCCGCCAAGGTGCGTACGGTTGCCCCGGTAGCTGCAATTTTTAACACCCACAAGCAAAGTAATAATTTAGATATTGACCATAATGTTTTTATGGATGCGTTGGAGTACACCGGATACAACCTTAAAAAGCACCGGGCCGACGGCAATATGTGGAAGTACATTTACGCGGCCGACAAGCGCGGCATGGGTTACCTTTCACCCATTAGCTACGGCGGGGCTAGCAGCGGGTACGAGGTTACCGGCGGTAAGCCGGATGTTGCGGCCATGGCCAAAAAAGGCGGGCTGGTTTGTGCCTCTTATGTTTACTTTAATTATTTGCCTAATGTTGCCGGTATTAGCACCAACATGTTAGACAAACCCGCTAAACCCATTAACGCGAACGACTGGAAAATTGCGGCCGGCAAGTGGGTACAAAAGGGGTATTCCAGGTACATTCCGTTTACCGCTAAAATTCTGCCCTCTAAATACACGGTTTTTCAATGCGCTCAAACGGTTCCAATTGGCTCGGTTTTGATTTTTGCCGACGCTAAAAAAGCTGCGAATAATGGAACGCATGTAGCCATTTACGGCGGTTTTAAAAACGGCTACAATTGGGTGTACCATGTTGGTAACGCCAACGGGCCGGAGTTTTGCGCCATTGAGCGCATGGGCTTTGGGCCGGATCCGCAGCGCTTGATTCAAATTATTACGCCGCCGAGTGTAGTGCAATACGCCGCCAGCTTAGAGGTAACGGTTTTGGATGACGCCGGTACCGCCCTAAGCGGCGTTCGGCTTACTGCTAAAAATCACAAAAACGGTAAAAGCTATTCCTTGGGCGTTACCAACCAAAGCGGCAAGACAATCGCAAAAGATTTGCCATTTGGCCAGTACACGGTTACCCAAACGCTTTTGGGCGGGTACACCGGCCAAAGCAGCTACACTGTAACGCTTACCGGCAAGAGCAACGCAAAGGGCAGCTTAAAAATTGTTAATACCCGTAAAATGGGGGCTATTACGGTTGAGGTAACCGGCAAAAACGGCTTGCCGTTAACGGGCGCTGCTTTTGCCGTGTTAAACAGCCAGGGCAAAGAGGTTGCCCGCCTTGGCCCAACCGGGGCCAACGGGAAAGCAACCTTAACCGGCAGCAAAAGCGTTCCGCTTTATTTTGGCAGCTACACGGTAAAGCAGTGCACTGCGCCAAAGGGTTACCTTTTAAACGAAAAGGCTTTTGCCGTAACTTTAAGCGAGGCCAACAGCAAAGCAACCCTTAGTTTGCAAAATGTCGCCGATCTAACCGGGCCGGAAACCTCAAGCAAGGCAACCGCCGCCGAAAGTGCAGAATAACCCTGAAAATATTAAAAGTTTAAAATAAGCACCCTAAAAGTTTAGAAAGCACCCCAAAGATTAAGGATTTTTGGGGTGCTTATTTTTTGGTGCCTTATTCACTGCTTTTTTGTAAACTTATCCGGCAGAGGGGGATACCGTCCGAGGACATCTCCAACCATCCGCTTCCGTCCATCTTGGCGTCGTACCGAGCCTTGAGCCGTTTGGCTAATTCTTTCTGTAGCATATCTGTTTTCTCTTTTTTTGAGGGTAATAAAAAAGGCAGATAGATTTTTGATTTCTATCTGCCTTGTGTATCGGATATTTACTTTTCGGGAGTTTAAGTCTATCCACAAAGGGAAAACGGCGATTTTACATCTGCGTTTTGGTACAGAGAAAAATCGCCGTTTGGGTAGCAAAAAAGCCCGATATATTCGGGCTTTTCGCAGGAGACATCTTTTTTGTCTCCACATTATGTGCCGATTTTACTGAAAAGCAAACATCTAAAATTCCTTTTAAAACGCAGATAATTACCCTTTCCTTATTACTGTAATTATTATAGCACAAAAGGGCGATTTTTGCAAGTATTTTTTAGAAAGTATTAATACCTTTTTAAGCATAAATAGGCTCTGTAATTTTCACTCCGCCTTTGAGGGTTATTACTATTTTCATATCCTCTGTAACCGTGATACTGCTTACCAAATACCGTATAATTTCATCGTTATATTCCGTAAAACCTATTTCTTCATCGGAAATACAGGCATCGATTTTTTTAAGCTCGGTTTTGTATTCCGGGCTTTTGTCAATTTGTGCTTTGAGCTCGGTCATTTGGTTTCTCACATCGGCAATCGAGGCATAGCACTTCTTTATTTCCTCAATATAAAGGTCCTTATTCCCACCGGTTGCAAGGCACATTTTTTCGGCGGTTTCCGCCTTGGCTTTAAGCTCGTTTATCATATTTTCAAGCGACTGGTATTCAAGCAGCAGCCGATTATCCGACAGGGAATAGGCAAGTAATGTTTTAACCGTGTTTCGCACGTCATTTTCACACGGAATGCTTTTTGTAAGCCCGCGGCATATAGCAGCGTGTAATATGTGTTCTTCAATTCCTTTTGACTGCGGGCAGGCGTCGTTGCCTTTTTCCATATGATAAAGACAGCGCCAGTATATCTTTTTAACGCCGTTTCTTGTCCATGTTTTCCGTCTGAACGGGCTGCCGCATACTCCGCAGAATAACAGCTCGCTTAATGCGTATTTGCCGCTGTATTTTCCAAGCTCGGTTATACAGTTTTCGGAAGAACATCTCTTTGAGCTTCTTTTGGACATTTCCTTTTTGGCAAGCCAGGCAGTTTCGCGGTCGATTATGGCGGGGTGATTGTTGGATACCATATAGCGGTCCATTTCGCCGCAGTTTCGTATTACTTTCTTGCTTATAAGATTTGGGTGAAAGGACTTTTGGTACAGTATATCCCCGACATATTTTTCATTTGTAAGAATAGCCTTTATTCCGGCTTTCGACCATTCATATTTTCCGCGCGAGGTTTTAATTTGCCTGCTTTCAAGATGCTCCTTTGTTTGCTCAAGAGTATTTCCTTGTATGTAAAGCGAATATATTTTCTTTACCGCTTCTGCCTCTTCCGGAATAATAACTATTTCCTTTGTAAGCTTATCTCTGCGGTAGCCGAGTAAATTGAAATTGCAGTTGTAGCTGCCGCTTTCCATCCGCTTGCGGATACCCCATTTAATGTTGGCGCTTATATTCTCGCTTTCCGCTTGTGCCAATACCCCGTATATGCCTATATATGTTTCGCTGTCCTCTGTAAGTGTGTTAATGTTCTGCTCCTCAAAATATATTGCTATACCGAGTGATTTTAAAATGCGGATATATGAAATACAGTCGACAATGTTTCTTGCATATCTTGATACGGATTTTATAAGGATAAGATCTATCTTACCGTTTTCACAGTCGCTTATCATACGCAGAAAGCTTTCGCGCTTTTTTACCTGAGTTCCGCTTATACCCTCGTCGGCATAAATTCCCGCAAAGCGCCATTTGGGATTTTTCCGTATATATTCTGTATAGTATGCCTTTTGAGTTTCATAGCTGTTTAACTGATCGTCAAGGTCGGTGGATACCCTGCAATATGCGGCTACTCTGAGAGGTCTGTTAGGGTCAAACCGTGCGGCCTTGGCAGGGTCGGCGGGTATTTTGGTTACAATCTTTCTGCGTTCAGCAGTTGCCGTTTGCATTGCAGCTTTCCTCGCTTTCGTTGCTTATTACCGCCCCGTTTACAAATTCGGCGTAAAAGATACCGTTTTCATCTATAAGAAACCGAGATATTACCGTTTTTAAAATATCTGTATCTATTCCGGTCATAGGCTCAAGTGCGGAAAGGTATTCTTTTAAAGCGTCGGTCAGCGCTCCGCCGTTATCTGTCACGCAGCAATTGTATCTTTCGGCAGCTAAATTGAAAACAGCTTTCTTTGCTTCGTCAAATTGTAAACCGTCGCGTAATAAAAGCGCGCTAAAAAGTCTTTCCGAACGCTCGGTATCGGGGCTCAGAATATATGTTTTCCCGGTATGCTCGGCTGCGATTATATCCGGGTCAAGTATTGCCCTATTTACAAGCCTTATAGCGTTAGTGAAGATAAAATTATCATCGGTGTGCGCGAGTATTTTGCACTTGCTCTGGCATATCCATTTAGTTTCCTTGCCGTAGTTTCTTATGCGGGTTATTCTGTCCCCGCAGGCGGCGCATACGGTATGATACTTAAAATAGCGTATTATATCATTGTCCTTTTCACGCGCTCCGCCGTGCTTGCTTATACGCATATTCCGGGCTTTTTCAAAAGCTTCGGCAGATATGATTGCGGGATATTCGCTGTCGCCTGCATAATGCGGGTTTTCAAGTATCCTTTTTATAGCATTTTTCGTCCATACGGTTTTATCTTTAAAATATACGACCTGTTCTTTTGTCAAACCGTCAGCGATTGCCGACAGACTTTTGCCGGACAGGTATTCATTGAATATTCTTTTAACCGTTTTCGCTTCCGCCTGATTTACAAAAGGCTTAAATCTTCTTTTTTCGTAACCGAATAAAATCATTCTCAGTTCCATGCTATCTGCTCCTTAAAGGCTAAACCGCATTTGAGATAAAAGGTCACATACTCATCCTCAAAATACGCTTTGTCTATTAACTCGTCAAACAGCGGACGGCTGAAAACTATTATTGCTTTCGGCTCGGTTTCAAGAAAGCGTATAAGTTTTCGCAGCTCGTCAATACACCTTTCGTCACTATCCTCCGCAAGAACCTTTTTACGGCGGGATTTCAGCTTTAAAAGCGAGCTTTCAAGCTTTGAGCATTGCTCCGAAAAGGTTACGGCGTCCATACAGCTTTCTTTTTGCAGGGAAATATATAAATCCAGTTTTTCGGACAAAACGGATATTTCCCTGTCTATTTCGGATATTAACGAATCGGAGCAGGTTATTATTCTTCTCGCTTCGGTAAGCTTTGCGGCAATGTCTTTAAGCAGAACGTTCTCATTTTGGCGCAGCTTGTTGTAAAAGCGTATAAAGGTTCTGCCAATCACTCCCTCGGACATGGAATGTGAAAGGCATTTTTCTTCGGACACTTTGTTTTTTGAGCAGGCATAATAGCTTTCGCCGTTTACATATTTTATTTTAAACGAACGGCTGCAGTAAGCGCAATACAGCTTTCCGGCAAAAATGTTATTTCGGCTTTTGGATTTTGCGGTTCTTTTGGTATTTTCTTTTAGCTTTTCCTGCACAAGGTTAAAGGTTTCTTTGTCTATTATAGCCTCGTGGGTGTTCTGAACATAGTACTTCGGCAGCTCGCCTTTATTCTTTCTTTGCATAAGCGGCAAAACGGGCGGTGTAAAGCGTTTTTGAAAAAGTGCGTCGCCCGCATACTTTTCGTTTGAAAGAATATACAGTATACTGTTTACTTTCCAAAAACGCTTTTCGGTGCCGTATTTACGGTTTAGAGCTTGGGCTATTTTTAAAAAACCCATACCGGACAGGTACATACCGTAAACCTCACGCACGATCGCCGCTTCTTCGGGAACTGTAAATAACTCGTTATTTTTGGCTCTGAATCCGTAGGGCGCGCTGCATATGCTGTATTCTCCTATTTCAAGCCTCATTCTGTTTGCGGTTGAAACACGTTTTGAAGTCGCCAATGCTTCGGACTGTGCAAAGGCGCTTTTAACATACAGAATAAGCTCGGAATTAAGAGTTAAGGTGTCTATACGGTCATTTTCAAAAAATACCGATACGCCGTATTCTCTTAAAAGACGTATACTCTCAATACTCTCCAAGGCGTTTCTCGCAAAGCGCGATACGCTTTTAACATAAATGCGGTCGATTTTTCCGAGACGGCAATCGTTTAACATTCTTTTAAACTCATTCCGCTTTTCAACAGAAGTGCCGGTAATTCCTTCGTCTGCGTAAATATCTACCAAAACCATATTATCCGACTGGCTGATAAAATCGTGATAATAGTGCATTTGGGTGATAAAGGAATTTAACTGGTCTTCTTCGCTTGTGCTGACGCGGCAGTATGCCGCAACACGCAGCGTGCTGTTTTCGGAAGATTTATCTGCTTTAATAACTCTTACGGTTCGTTCTTCTGCACTCATTTTATTGCTCCCTTTCTTTGGTTTGAGAAGAGTTTATCTCAAATTCCAAAAAAGAGCCATTATGCGTTCGGGCTGAAACGCATACTTGACAGTCGTCAGACAATACAATCAGGATACAATACTTTTTTGAAGGAACGGCGCAGTTATCGGCATTGTTGCCCTCCACTCACAATACGTCAGTATTCTTTGGTCGGACGCCGCGCCGCTAAACAGCGCCGTTTTCTTACAAAATCTTTGACCCATTGCGAGAAAATTTTTTCGCTTATGAAGTCGAGGAATGCAGGAATACCGGCGTATTTCAAATGACGAGACAATATAATCGGACAAATTTTCCGCCATGGGAAGCATTGTACCCTGATTGTATTGTCTAAGCAAAGAACAGAGCTTTGCGAACCTTTCTTTTGAAATATCCCCTTTTTCGGTCAATCGCCTGAGCAGATCATAGGAAGCGGCAGCGGTAAGCCTTTCGGCAGTGCCGATTTCCATAATTTCCTCCTGTTATCTGGTCTGTAATTCTGCATACGACGTTTTGTTTCACCGATTTTACAGGTCAATCGGTTCTCCGAGAAACAAAAAGACGCATATCCGAACGGACAGCGTCTGCAAATTCATATAACGACCTTGCCCGGAGCCGCGGATGAAGTTACAGCGCCCTTTCGGACCGCAGAACTTTATTTCGTTACTCCTTCATAAATAGAACGTCTAATTATAGTATTCCTCAGGTTTTGCATTTTGTCAAGGGGTAAAATGAAATTTTTTATAAATTTGTTGAAAAGCCGAAAAACTAAATAATATGTAAAATTAAAGCGATGTAATTCCAAAAGGTTTTTGCATCGCTTTAATTTTATCTCATTGGCAAAAATATATGTTCGTGAATCCGTCAAAAAAATTTTTAACCCTGACAGCGGTTGTCAGGGTTAAGCTGTAAGCTATCTCCGTGAAAGGAGGTAGAGCAATATGGGAGCAGCCGAACGAAGACGGGGAATCATGCGCGTTCTTTGCCGCAGACGGCATGAAACGGTAAAAAATTTAAGCTTTGAGTTCGGCGTTTCCGAAAGAACAATTTTGCGGGATATTGAGGTATTAAGTATTACAGAGCCTATTTATACGCAGTGCGGGCGCTATGACGGCGGCGTATATGTGACGGAGGGCTACAAAATGGACCGTATGTATATGACCGGCAGCGAGCTTACAGTCTTGAATAAGCTGTTGCGCATAGCACGGCAAGGGTCTGTTTGCGATTTATCGGCTGATGAAACGAAAATACTTGAAACGCTTATTTCGCAGTATACAAAAATTTAAAAGGAGATTATTTATGACAAAAAAGGAAAAAGAATTATTTAAAAGTCTTTGCAGCTTTAAAGAGCATACGTTCGACAAAAAACTGCTTTCGGCTGCAACGCCGAATGTTTTGGGACATTTGTTTTTCAACCGTATGCAGGCGGCGGCATACGGAACCTTAAAAAAGCACAGTTTGGTAGGTGCAGTAAACCGTGAATTCGCAAATTCGCTTAAGGCGGCATATGAGCAAAACATTGAAAAAAACCGCGATTTTTTCACCTGCGTGCGGTATTTGGGGGAAATATTATCCGATTGCGGCGATAAATACGCAATGCTGAAGGGCGCATACCTTTGCAGAGTGTACCCAGAAGGCTGCAGAACCTCAAACGATATTGACCTGCTTGTTAAGCCCGAGGATGTTACCGAAATAGGGAATATGCTTTCATCCGCTGGGTTTAAGCAGGGAAATATACGAAACGGAGAATTTAAAGCCGCCTCAAGGCGGGAAATAATAGAATCTAAAATGACGCGCGGCGAGACTGTTCCTTACATTAAGGATGTGGGGCTTCCCGCTATGCGGTTTTTAGAGGTGGATATAAATTTTTCGCTTGATTATAAACCGGGGGACACAGGGCTTGTATGCGAAATGATAAACAACGCGGTTACCGAAGAATTTGATGACCTTCGGGTAAGAACCCTGCGGCGCGACGATTTTTTCATTCATTTGTGCAGCCATTTGTATAAGGAGGCTACAACTCTGCCCTGGGTTGAAATGATGCGGGATATGACGGCATATAAATACGCTGACATTTATCTTTTGCTGTCCTCCGCCGATAGGGAGCAAACCGAAAGGCTGTTTGAAAGGGCGAGAGAGCTGGGAATGGAAAAAATATGCGCCTTTGCGGTAATTGAGACTTCAAGGCTTTTCAAACTTGACAATTCCTATGCCGTGGCGGCAGCCGAGGAAATACTTAAAAACGACCCGGAATTTATTCATACCGTTATATCCCCCAAGGATAAGAAAAAATATATTTATACCGAAAAGGATATTGTAAAAAGATTTTTTGCCAAAAACAGAAAATCGCTTTTAAGGGAGGCGGGAAGCATTGAAAAAGCTTGATATGAAACCAAACGGCACAAAGGGCTTTCTGTTTACCTTTTGCGGGCTGGACGGCTGCGGAAAAACGACTATGCTCACGCGACTTAAATCCGATTTGGAAAAGGAGCACGGCGTTTTTCTTACAAAGCAGCCCACAAACGCCGTGCGTACATCGGATATATTCCGAACCTATATGGACTGCCCCGACCACGACGCTTACGATTACAGAAGTTTATCTCTCCTTGCCGCAAGCGATAGATTGCAGCACGGCAGCAGGGTGATAGAGCCGAGGCTCAATAAGGGCGATATTGTAATAAGCGACAGGTATTTTTATTCCTGCCTTGCCAATCTCAGAGCCAGGGGCTTTGAAAACGATAACTGGATCTATGAAATTGCAAGGGCGGTCATGAAACCCGACGCGGCGTTTTTCTTTGATGTGCCGGTGGAAACGGCGGTTAAAAGAGTGCGCAGCCGCGCTGCGGAAAAAAACAGATATATAGATATGGATTTGCAGTACAGGCTTCGCACCGAATATATTTCCATATGCAAGGCCAACGACGGCGTGCTTATTTCTACCGAAAATTCGGTTGAGGATTGCTATAACGCCGTAAAAAAAGAGGTAGAAAGGGTGATGAAAAAATGAAACCGGAAAAAAAGATTAAAGGTATTTTATCCGAGCTGAGCGGTGAAAAAAGAATTAAAAACAGCGCGCGTCTACAGGAGAATCTGGCGCTTGACAGCCTTTCAATGGTAACGCTGCTTATTGAAATTGAGGAACGGTTCGGAATAGAGCTGGATGAAAAGGATATGAATCCGTTCGATTTGGTTACGGTTAGCGATGCTATAAGGCTTGCAGAAAGGTATATTGGTGATAAAAATGAAGAAGTGCGTTGAACTGCCGATATATGAACCGATTTACAGTACGTACCAATATCAGGGCTCCGGGGCGGGGATAATCAACAATGAAAGCTCCGTAAGAAATTGGTATTTAAATGAGGTGATGAATCTACGGTGTACTCGTTCTTTCCTTAAAGGAAGCGGCAGCCCGTCTATTGATATTCTCAATTCGTCGTTATATTCAAATCCTTACATTGAAAGGAATTTACTTTCAGCCGCATTTCTTAATGGGTGTGTCGGTCAGGTTATACGAAATGTGATCGATTCGGGATATTATTTGTACTTTACGGGTATAGACGATTATTATGTCAAAAACAAAAGCCTTTACAAAACAAGACATCTGTACCACGACGGACTTATTTACGGCTATAACTTAACAGACAAAGCATACTGTATTTATGCGCATGACAGTAATTGGCTGTACCGAAAATTTCAAACGCCGCAGATATGCTTTACCAACGGTTGGAAATCGGCAATAAAAAACAATAAAAACGTAAGTCTTTATGCATTGAAATTGAAAGATGAGGATGTGAGTTTTTCGCCGGAAAAAATATACGCAAATTTATCGGAATATTTGAATTCGGATCTTGAAAAATATCCGCTTACGGATTCAGGCGAGGTATTGGGAATAGCGGTTCATACATACATTTCGGAATATGTTTTGAAACTGTATAGAGAGGAAATACCTTACAGATTAATGGATTGGCGTGTTTTCCGCCTTATTTGGGAGCATAAAAAGGTTATGCTTGAAAGAATAATCAAGGTTGAGGAAGCACTGCGTTTTGATAACACGCTCAGCGAAAAATACCGCCCGCTTGTTAAAGAGGCAGATACAATGCGAATGTTATATGCGTCTCATCATATGAAACGCCGTGATTCGGTGCTGCCGATTATTTCGGATAAGCTTTTAAGGCTTGAAAAAACCGAGCGTGAAATATTAACGGAGCTTACAGAAAAAATGGGAAAGGAGCTTAAAAAAAATGCTGTGGGAATTTCTGAAAAGTAAAATGCAAAAAAATCCGAATAAAAGAGTGTGCGAAAACGGCGCCGAGATGACTTTTGAGGGGCTGATTGTTTTTGCTGAGAATTTTTCCGAAAGGCTTAAAGGAATAAAATGCTGCGCCGTTCTGTGCGAATCCGAAATGGCGGCGGGTATGGCTTTGCTTGCCTGCTTCGCGGCAGGCGTTACGGCAGTGCCGCTCTCCCGCAGATACGGCGAGCTGCACTGCAATAAAATTTTGGATTTGGTAAGCCCCGACGCGGTAATTACCGATGAAAACGGCGAGCTGCAAATTATGCGCATTAAAAACGCAGCATATACCGAGCCGCAGGCTCATCCCGCGCTTATTATGTGCACCTCAGGCACTACGGGAGCTCCCAAGGGCGCTATGCTTACAGAGAAAAACATAATTACCAATGTGTCGGATATAGCGGCTTATTTCGGAATATCGGGGGAGGATAAGCTACTTATTGCGCGCCCGCTGTATCATTGCGCGGTGCTTACGGGCGAGTTTTTAACGGCGCTCATAAAGGGCGCGGAAATACGCTTTTATTCGGGCGGCTTTAACCCCATGGCGGTTTTAATGCTTTTGCGGCAGTATGGTATAACAGCCTTTTGCGGCACGCCGACGTTACTCAGTATGATGGCGCGCCTGAAAAAAGAAGACCTTGCCTTAAAGCACATTTGCATAAGCGGCGAATGTATGGACCGCAGAACAGGTCTGCATATATCCGCGGCTTTCCCGACCGCCGAAATTTATCATATATACGGTCTTACCGAGTGCTCACCGAGGGTAGCTTACCTGCCGCCCGAAATGTTTAAGGCTTATCTCGATTGCGTGGGCTTGCCGTTAAAATCCGTGTCACTTAAAATTCTCGACAGTAACGGTAATGAAGTCCAAAAAGGGGAAACCGGTGTTTTGTGGGTCAAGGGCGACAATGTTATGGCAGGCTATTATAACAATTCCGAAAAAACCGCGGAGGTGCTTAAAAACGGCTGGCTCTGCACGGGAGATACCGCGCTTATGAATAAAGCGGGACTGCTTAAAATAAAGGGCAGGAGTGACGACCTTATAATTAAAGCCGGTATGAATATTTATCCGCAGGAGATAGAAAGCGCGCTGAAGCTCGATACGCGCGTAAGGGAAGTGCTGGCATGCAGCGAAAGAGATGACCGGCTCGGCATGCAGATAGTGCTGACCGTGGCGGGGGATTTCTCCGACCCCGCAGAGGTAAGGGAACTTTGCAAGGCTTGCCTGCCCGCATATCAAATGCCCGCAAGAATAGCCTTGGTAAAGGAAATACCCAAAAACGGCTCGGGTAAGATAATAAGGCGGTGAAAAAATGATTGAACGTGAAATAAAGGCTATGCTGACGGAGGGGGAATACATCACGCTGGCAAGATTTAAGTGCCAGCATAAGGCGGTAAACCTTCAAACAAATTATTATTTTGATACCGATGACCTTTCTATGAATGAAAAGGGCATAACCTGTCGCATAAGGCATAAAAACGGATTTTATAAGGCTACGGTGAAAAAACACAATGCCGATGGCGCAGAATGTAGCATTGAAACCGATATATGTGAAAAAGCGGAGTTCGACCCCACTGTTTTTAATACGCTGGGGCTTCGTTTTCAAGGCGAGCTTGTCACCGAAAGGCTGAAGCTGTGCGATGATGTGTTTTGTAAGATTGTACTTGACAAGAACACATATCTCGGCAAAACGGATTTTGAACTTGAAATAGAGTATTCCGAGGCATATAAGAAAAAAGCATTTGTTTGTCTTGACGATATTGCGGATTTTCTTTGCCGATGTGGGCGTTTACAGGATAAAAAGGAGCTGATATCGCGCATATCGCATGCAAAATCCAAATCACAGAGGTTTTTTGAAGAAAAAGAAAAAAATTAAGAAAAAATTTTTCTAACCCTGACGTAAGCAGTCAGGGTTATTTCTTATACTGTATATGCAGCTGTGAGAAATCGGGACGCCGATTTCACAAAACAGTTTGAGTTTGAAGAAAAATAAAAGGAAGGAGGTCAGATCAATGATTTCGGTTTTAAATGAAATAACAAAACTAAGAGACAGCGGTACGCTTGAAATTGAATAGAATAAAACCGACTGTTATCGCACTGTTTATAATTCCCCTAAAAAAATCATAAAATTTTTTTTAATTCGGACGGAAACTGTCAGGGTTGTGTTTTATACTACGCTTGCAGCTGCAAGAGATTGGGAGACCGATCAAAAAATTATTATTTGAAAAGAGGAAAAATTATGGCATGTAAAAAAGCATTAAAAATGATGAAAAATAATGACAATAAAGGAGGTGAACAGTTAGTGATTACTTCACTACCAAACGAAACACTGTATATGTTTTTTGGAGTTGATTCAACATCAAAATCAGATATGATTTTGCAGAATAATTTAACATTGTTTGAATGGGTTGTGCGCAATCAGAGCCATCCGTATTTTTGGGGAAGAAATATTGTTGGCGATAACGCATTGACAAAAAGTGAAGTTGATTTTTTGAACAATAATGGTTGTAAGGTTATACCTATATATAATAACACTCAAAAAAGCAACAAAACCACACAAGAAGAAGGTATGTTAGATGCCAATAATACAATTAATATTATTTCGAAACTTGGTATTACAAGCGGAGAAACATTGTATTTACAGATTGAACCATCAGCAAATTTGACAGCAGAATATATGTTGGGTTATGCAAAAACAATAGTTGATAATGGATATACTCCTGGATTTTTTGCGAATACTGATTCTCTATATGATTTTGATCGTCAATTTTGCAGATCTTATCAAACGAATTCAGAGCTTTTTGGTTTGTGTAAAATATGGGCCAAGTCACCGACCAAACCAGAATTTTATGGAACAAATAATGCACATACTACACTTCCAGACTACTGGGAACCATATTGTCCATCGTGTATAACTAAAGAAGATATTTCGATTTGGAGATATGGCGAGAGATGTCATCCAATACGTGATAATATCGGAAACAGTGTTTCTGTGAATTATAGTGCGGCAAAAAATTTAGAGAATTTTTTCAGCTTAAAGAAATTTGACTTAGAAAATTTAAATATTGATTCCAAAAATTCGGGCTCGTTTGATGTGACCTTTACAGCACATACAATATTTGAATCGTATACGGTTAGTTTTAATTGTAATTTGCTTAAGGTTGATTCCAATTCAATGCTTATGAAAAATAAAGTGGTTGCAAAAATAAACTCATCTAATTACACAGTTTTAAATTTCTCTATAACAAAAGGTAGGGATATCTTATATCCCGAATATGAAGTTGATGATGGATATGCATTAATAAAACTTGCGTATGTTTCGGATAATAGCACCAATGTGATTGTTATTAGAGAAGTAATTAATTTATCGGAATATCCGAACATAAATAAATATTTTAATGAAATTTCTGATAGCTTTGAATTTACAGACCTTGAAAAAAACGATGCCTTATCAACGGAATTTTGGGAAATTCCATTTCATAAGCAAAATACAAATAAAAGTATAAAATCAAAGTAAAGAAGGAGACAAATATTATGAGTAAAAAAACTGGAGATACAGCGATATTTGACTATGGCTATATTTCTGAAAATCAAATTAAATCATCTGGAATTAAATATGGAACTAAACGAGATGTTTATGGACATATAAACAAATGCTATTATATAGATACTTTCTATCAAGACAATAAGTATTGTTCCTTAGTAGCAGCTTGGGATTTGAAAACTAGTATTAATAGTGGCAGCGCAAGTAGTAATAGGGTGGTTTCTTTTGAATTTCAAAAAAAATATAACGCTTTAATTTATTACTATCCTTGCCCTCGGGATGAAATTGTAATTGTTTATGCGGATGACGATCATACATATATTACTACAAGTAATACCGGTATTTCATTGTTTATGGTCGGATGTTGTAATCCGGCATATATAAGCAAATGCAAATTTTCAAAACACGATGGTGGAACTAGTGGAAGCGGTGTTCCGTATGCTGGAACAATACTGGGACATCTTGGGACAATAGGTTCGGCTTTATCGGATACTTGGAGCATATTGAGTGATACAGCAGATATAATTTCAAATTACAACTTTAATAATTCTACTAAAGAGTATGAAATGTATTCCGCATGTGGTAATTATACTAAACAAGTTGGATCAAAATTTTCGCCCGTTTTGTATAAAAAATATTCACTGTTGGAAGTTGATGCGGTTTTAAATAATGTATACATGTCTTCCGATAATAAAATATTCTTCCAAATTAGAACAACAATTTTAAGTTCACCATCAGCAAACGGAAATGTTACCGTTAATTTTGGTGGAAGTCAGCAACTTATTTGATATAATTAGAGTATTTGCTATATTCATAAATCATTAGTTGCATAAAAATGAAAAGACTGGAATTCTACGCAAGTGAATTCCAGTCTTTTTGTAGTTGGGTAAATGTGTCGGAACCGATGAATTCGGTTAATACTGGGGATTTGACATAAAAAGTTTTTTGGTTATATGTCACCTTAAAATCGGTTGAATTAATTGTACCAAAATCAATACTGGCATTGTTGGAAAAATATAGTTGGAAACCAATGAATTGCTTTTTATCAATTGATGTTGAATTTTCTGGTGATAATTTTGAATAAGTTAAAGATTTTGATAGTTCATTAATATTATTTATCTGTTCAATATTAATCTCAGCACAATTATCGTTTATGGTTAATTGAATATAGTCGATTTCAGTGGTTTTTATAAAGTTGCACATTTTATTGAATTCTTTTTCAGCTAACCAATTGTTATAAGAATAGGAATA